>Ga0070680_100000381_pt1 | contig 30057 bp, 20 predicted proteins | sample KBSC73BmetaG_FD_64672 | JGI IMG/M metagenome (GOLD analysis project Ga0070680, IMG submission 64672) | Corn rhizosphere microbial communities from Kellogg Biological Station, Michigan, USA - KBS C7-3B metaG | ecosystem: Host-associated > Plants > Roots > Rhizosphere | place: USA: Michigan...
TCATCGCGCGGCCTTAACAGTCTGTGCGTGGATCAGGCAGGCAACGGAGAGACCACCGATCACACCGAGAGCACCGATAACCACCGTTTCATTTCGGTGGTCGACGGTGCCACCGGTGTCTTTTTCGGTGGTCTTACTCGTGGAGTCTTCCATCCAGGGGAGCTCAACGCCGCGAAGACCCATCTACATCCCCGACTTCGGCACTGGCACCGCCTTCACCAGCTTCTCGATGATCTCGTCCGACGTGACCTTCTCCGACTCCGCGTGGAAGTTCGTCAGCACGCGATGCCGCAGCACCGGCTTCGCCAGCGCGCGAATGTCCTCGAAGCTCACGTTGAACCGACCCGCCATCAGCGCGCGAGCCTTGCCGCCGAGGATGAGTTGCTGCGGCGCGCGCGTGCTCGCACCGTAGCTCACCCACTGCTTGATGAAGTCCGGCGCATTCGGACCGGGACGGCTCGTCCGTGCGAGGCTCACCGCGTAGCGCGCGACCGGCTCCGCAATCGGCACGCGACGCACGAGCTGCTGGAACGCCACGATGTCCGCCCCCGTGACCGCATGCTGAAAGTGGTGATTCATCACCGACGTCGTCGCCGTCGCGACCTGCACCTCCTGATCCTCCGGGAGGTAGTTCATGATGATGTTGAACATGAACCGGTCGAGCTGCGCTTCGGGGAGCGGATACGTCCCCTCGAGCTCGATCGGATTCTGCGTCGCGAAGACGTGGAACGGCTCCTCGAGCTTGAACGTCTTGCCCTGCACCGTCACGCGATGCTCCTGCATCGCCTCGAGCAGCGCGGATTGCGTCTTCGGCGGTGTGCGATTGATCTCGTCCGCCAGCACGATGTTCGCGAAGATCGGCCCCGGCGTGAACACCATGTGGCGGCGACCGGTGTTCGGGTCATCCTGGATGATGTCCGTGCCGGTGATGTCGCTCGGCATCAGGTCGGGCGTGAACTGGATGCGCGAGAACTTGAGATCGAGCACCTGCGAGATCGTGTTGATCAGCAGGGTCTTCGCGAGTCCCGGCACGCCAACGATGAGACTGTTTCCGCCGGTGAACAGCGAGAGCAGTACGAGCTCGATGACGTCTTCCTGCCCCACGATCAGCTTGTGCAGCTCGGCGATGATCTGGTCGTGACCGCTCTTCAGCCGTTCGGCGAGTGCGATGTCGTCACGGGAATCCAGCGAAGGCGCGGTCAATGTAGTGGCCAAGATCGGTACTCGCTTAGTGGGTTAGGGCGTAAATGACGTAATTGATGCCGAGCTTGTAGATCTCGTTCGACTGTGAGACGGGCACGAAGCCCGACGCCGACCATTGCCAGGACTCCCCGATGTCGTTGTCGACGTTCGCGATCACCATCAACCGCTTCTTGGGATCGTTGTTCTCGTAGAGTCCCCAGTACGTGGGCAGGTTCGTTCCATACGCCGATGTCGACGACACGGCCGCCTTGAGATCGATCTTGAAGAAGCAGTCGAAGATCGGCTCGTTGCCCGTGAGCTGTACCCACCGTGCATTGGGGAGCGCGCGCGCCATCTCCTGGCGGAGATTCGTCCAGTCGTAATCGCCTCGCCAGCCTTCGCGAAAGTCGTCGAAGATCATGAAGCCGCCCTTGAGCAAATACTTACGAAGGCCGGCGATTTCCTTGTCGTTCGGATGCCAGGCGCCCGGCTCCGACATGTAGCTCACGGGATACTTGAACAACGTCGAATCGTCCAGCGTGACGAGCGCGCTGCCGACGATCGGCCCGTTTTCGACGAACGGGTTCACCGCGCTGATGTCGCGCAGAATCTTCGTGAAATTCTCTTCCGCGTCTGGATAGTCGTGGGACCACCCCGGCCCCTCGGGTCCGAAGTGATCGAACCCGCGATACTTGATCCGCGCGAAGGTGAATCGTCCGTCGTAGAGCGGATTGCCATGATACGCCGGCGGTTGGTAGTACTCGTCCGAGCTGCCGAAGTACTGATTGAACCCGCCGCGGCGGCGCTGCGCACCCGCGTCGCTCACGAGCATCGCACACGCCGCGGCAGCGAGACATCCCATCGAGAGCAGTCTCATGGCTTCTTCACCGTGCCTTGCGGGCGGGCAGCCCGCGCGTCATGGATCGTCAATAGAAGCGTCTGCGCCTTCTCGTAGTTCGGTGCTTCCTCCAGCGCGCGCAGCACACTCGTGCGCGCATGCTCGTCGTCGCCAGCCTCGTGCTGCGCCAGCGCGAGCTGATACAACGCGTCCGCACGGTCCACGGGACCGAGCGCGACGATCGCCGCCCGCTCACGAATCGTGAGCTGCTTGTCACCTGCCTTCTGCGCCAGCTCCGCCAGCCGTCGATGCATCGCCGGATCGAACGGGTTCACGAACATCGCGCGGTCGAGCGCATCCGCCGCGCCACGAGCGTCGCCAAGCTCCTGCAACAGGTCGGCGAGCTTGATGAGTGCTTTCGAATTCGTCTCCGTGTGCGACGTCCACGCGGCAAGCGCGTCCGCCGCCTTGCGCTTGTCACCCTTCTTCTCGTACGCCGCCGCCAGGAGCGCGTAGGGGCTGTCCTCGCCGCCATACTCGGGAAAGATCGTGCGAGCGCGCTCGAGCACAGTGATGGCGTCGTCCACGCGATCCTGGGACAAGAGTCCCATGCCCGCAACCAACTGTGTGCCGAAGTCGTTCGGTGAGCGCGACGCGGCCGCGAGCAGCGCATCCGCCGACATCTTGCTGTCGAGCTTTGGCGCCTCAGGCGTGATCGACGGAAGCACCGACGCATACCGCGTCTTCAGATAATCATCGAACTTCTTGTCGAAGGTCTTCATGTCGGTGTTCAGCACACGCTGAAACACCTGATCGGTCGTCAGCCCTTCCTTGTACGCTTGCAGCATCTTGAGCAGCGCGTCCGGACCGTAGTCGCGCGCGATCAGCTCGCACACGAGCGACGCCTGGAAGTACGAGAACTGCACCTGCTCCGGATACGCGGGATGCATGAAGCCGTCGTTCATGCGACTCACCGGCACCAGCTTGCCCGACTTGTACGCGGCGAGAAAATCCGGCGTCACGCCGAAACCCCAACCCGGCTTCGCGTGATGCTCCTCGTACACTGACAGTCCCTCCGACAGCCAGCGCGGCACACGGTTGTCCGTCATGCCGAGCGTGAACGTGTGCGCGAGCTCGTGCCACACCGTCGAACCCCAGTTGAACGGACCCGCATCCTTGGCCGCCGGCGAATCGAACGCCAGCGTCGTTCCAAAGCTCACACCGAGCGCGCCGAGTCCCGCGAGACCGACGGTGCGCACCGAAAAATCCGCGTGGCTGCGATACACCTCGATGCGCACGGGCGGCGGCGGCACATACCCGTAATGCTTCGAGAACGTCGCATACGCGTTCTCGGCGAGGTCCTTCAGGTAGATCGAGAGGATCGGCGACTCGTCCTTCTCGATCATGAACTGGAAGTGCGGGCTCGAGATCAGATCATAGTTCTTGTATGTGTCCAGCAGATCGAGCGTGTTCTTGACCCACACGTTGTACGGATCGCCGCCGAACGAAGTCTCCAGACTCTTCTTCCCCTCGTCGATCTGGCCCAGCCGCATCTGATTCATGCCGAGCAATGACCAGGCGCGCCAATCTTTGGGGTCCAGAGTCACGCCTTGCTTCGCAAAATCGGCGGCCGGCTTGTACAGTCGAACGTTCGCAGAGAGATCCGCGAGCGTGGAGTAGAGCTCGGCATCGGTCGAATCGAGCACCAGCGCGCGCTGCCGCATCGCGTCGAAGCCGGCCTGATCGTGCGTCAGATACTTGATCGCCGCCGCGACCGCGAGCGCGTGCTCCGACGCGGGGTTTGTCTTCAGCGCACGATCGATGTCCTGCTGCGCGCCCGCGTAATCCTCGAGGCTCAGCAGCATCTCGGCGTGCAGCGTTCGCGCTTCGGGATACTCGGGGTTCACGTTCAGCGCCGCGCGCAGCAACGAGTCGCCGCCCGCTTGCCCGTCCGCCTCGAGACGACCCGCCGCGCCAAGCAACGCGCGCGGATTGCGCGGATTCGTCTGCAGCACCTCGTCGAACGTGCTCTGCGCGTCCGCGAAGTTGTACTTGCTCAGAAACAGCTCGCCGAGCCTCACGCGAGCATCGATGTTCATCGGGTCGGTCGCGATCGCGCGATCGTACGCCTTGAGCGCGTCCTTGAAGAGCTGCGGATCGTTCTGCCCGAGGTACGTCACCGCCGTCGCGACGTCCACCAGCTCGTCACTCGTGAGATTCGAGCCGGCAGCCGCATTGTAGATGTCGATGAACTTGTCGAACTCCTTCATCGCTCGCGCGCGTTCGCCGCGATTGTAATGCAGGACCGCGAGATTCACGGCGGCGGTCAGGCTATCCGACGCCTTCTCCGCGGCCGCGCGCACGAAGGCACTCTCGGCCGCGGCGCGCTTACCGCGCATGTAGAGCACTTCGCCGAGCGTATTCGCGAGCTGAAGACCGTTCTTCGCACCGGCCGCTTTGCGCGCCGCGAGCTCCGCCTCCTCGTACTTGCCGGTCGAGGTGTACGCCTTGATGAGCGCCCGCTGTGCGTCGACCCAGTCGGTGTCGGTCGCCGGCACCTTCGACAGGATCGCGATCGCTTCCGCGTAGTTGCCGGTCCGGAGCGCCTCGCGTCCGGCGTCGACGTCCTGCGCCGCCAGTACCGCGAGCGGCGCGAGCACGAACGACAATGAGAGAATGCTGATCGTTCGCCGCATCATGACTTCTGCCCCTCGAGTTCGCGAATCGTCTTCGCTTTGCGCGCGAGCTGCACCAGCAGATCCTCCAGCGCATCGTCGTATGCATCCGGCTGCATCGACTTCTTGCGCGTGCGGAGCTGATCGATCTGGTCCTCGATCGCGAACTTGTCCTTGTAGAGCGACGCGAGCTGCGCGTCGTTCGCGGCGTGCACCGGCACGTTGCTGTCGAGAAAGAACCGCCGCGCGAGAATGCCTTCGCCCGTACGGCCGTCCGGATCGGGAACACCGGCCTTCGCGCCCGTGTCGTCGAGCTGCGCGTGCTCCGTCTGCAGGCGCGTGTCCGTGTCGTACACACGCTTCGTCTCGACCACCGCATAGTTGAACGCTTCGAGCAGCGAGACCCGGCCGTCCTTGTCGACGTCGGCACCGTCTTTCGTGAGCGCGTCCACGAAGAATTCGCCGAAGTGCGATTCGTTCCGCTCGAACGCGCTCTTCGTCGCCGTGATGATCACGCGATTCGACCCCGAGAGCACAGGCAACATGTCGCCGCTCGCGCTCGTGAGATTCACGAACGCGACACGCTGCGTCGGAAACTTGGCGAGCAATTGCGCGAAGTCCTGCGCGCTCAGATCGGGGCCCGGAATGCTGATCTTCGTCTCCGGTCCCTCACCGCTCCCGTGCCCGATCAGCACGAGCACGATCTGGTCGCCCGAACCCGAGCGCGCCGCCAGCTGCGCGAGCGCACGCTCCACGTTCGCCTTGGTCGACTGCCCCTTGTAGTGCGGCGCCTTCGACACGCTGTCTTCGCCGAGCCACGTCACTTCCGCGTCGGGAATTCCGTATCGCGTCACAGCGGCGTCGGCGAGCGCGCTCGAGATGCGCGCGAACGACTCGGAGTACTTCTTCTCGCCGCCCAGACCGCTCACGATGACGAGATGCGTCTGTCCGCTCGCGCGCGGCGCGAACGCGCCAAGCGCGGCGAGCGCGCCGAAGGCTGCCCGTGTGAGGAGACGCCGGATCATGCGAGCCCTCTGGCCTTGCGATACGCCCACTCCGCCGACACCAGCGCCACGAGCAGGATGAGCACCGCGGGCATGTCCCACAGATCCATCTGATTCACGACCGTGACGCCGTGCTTGCTCAGCGCGACGTCGTCCGCGAGCGTGTTGGCCGTGGCCGGCGTGTAGAATCGACCGCCCGTCTCGGTCGCGATCCGCTGAAGCAGCGGCGCGCGCATCTCGGCATCGAAGTACTCGGTGTTGAGATCCGCCACGCGCACGTAGCTCGTATCGCCGGCCGACGCCCCGCTCGGCAGCGTGCTCTCGACGCGAACCATGTACACACCCGGCTGATCCGGCGTGAACGTCCCGCGATATTCGCCGTCGCGATCGATTGCCCAGTCGAGCGGCACGTCGCGCACGTCCTCGCCGTCGCTCGTCAGATGCGCGACCACCTTCGCGTCGTTGCGCGGGATGAACATGCTGTCCACCACGCTCGCGCGAATCGTGATCGGATTGCGCGGATTCGCCTGATCCGTCGGCAGCGACACGACCACGCGACTCGGTACGTCGCTCGTCATCCAGCGCAGCATCTGCCGCCAGAAGCGCGAGAACGTCTGATCGTCGTCCGACGACTTCGGATCCATCTGCCAATTCCAAGAATCCTGAACCGGGAATGCGATGGAGAGCCCACGACCGAAACGCTGATACACGAGCACCGGCTGATCGTAGCTGCGCAGCGGATTGCCTGGATCGCCCGCGCGTCCGCCCGGCGCCATCGACCCGGTGATGAGCGTGACCGCGCCCGGCTTCACCTGGCGGATGTGATTGACGGTGCTCACCGACGGCAGCGTTTGCCACCGTGCCGCCGACGCCGCCGGCGTCTCACCGATCTGCGCAACTGCATGGCCGGCGCCTGCCGGCGTGAGCGAGACTTTCAGATCGGCGTAGAACGTGAGCGAATCGGGAACCGCATCGCCCTGCACGACGACCGGCATGACGTCCGCGAGCGGCGTTCCCGCATAGCCGCCTTCCGCGAACGCGCGACGCCCGCCCAGCATCAGCAAGCCACCGCCGCGCACGTTGACGAACTCGGCGAGCATCGCGAGCTGATCGTGCGTGAAGAAGCTCGCTTCGATGTTGCCGATGATGACGCCGCGATACTTGAACAGATCGGCGCGATTCTTCGGGAATCCGGCATCGAGCTCCGCCGCGCTGTCGATGCCGAGCCGGAGGAACTTGTTCTCCGCCGTACGCTGCAGCGCGACGACCTGCAGATTCGAGTCGGCTTCGACCGCCGCGCGGATGAAGCGCATCTCGTAGCGCGGCTCGCCTTCGACGTAGAGAATTTTCTCACGGCCGTCGCGCACGTCGACGAGCGCCTGCTGCGCGTTGTTCTGCTCGACCTGCTCGCCGGGTTGCGCGGGAATGCGGAACGTGAGCTGACGCGGACCCGCCTCGTGCGCGACCACGGTCACGCGCACCGGCGCGACGTCGCCGTCGGGCGGGAGCGTGATCGAGTCGCGCGACACGATGCGCCCACCGTCTTCGACCACGAGCGGCACTCTCTGTCCGCCGTAGCCGCGCTGGCGAATCAATAGATCCGCGACGAGCGCGCCGCCCTTGAGCACCGAGTGCGACGCATCCACCCGACGAATCTCGATGTCCTTGTTGAACCGCTCGGCCCCGAGTCCCACAGTGAAGATCGGAACCGACTTCGCGCGAAGGGACAGCAGCTCGTCGGCGATCGGTGCTCGCGAGTTGTCCGCGCCATCGCTCAGCACCACGAGGCCGGAGAGCGGAACGCCATCGAGCTCCTGACGCGCCTGCTCGATCGCGGTGCCGACGTGCGTCTCCGGCGCGTTGTAGCCGACGTCGGCGACGCTGTCGATGCGCTGCGCGCTCGAGGAGAACCGAAACAGGCGAACGATGAATTTCTGGCGCAGCGATTTCAGGATCGTGCTGTCGGGACCCCCGAACGCGTGCTCGATCCAATCGCTTCGCGGCTTGCCGTCCCGGTCGGCGATGCGCATGCTGCGCGAATCGTCGATGAGCACACCCACGTAGTTGCGCTGCGGCACCGCGGCCGACAGCAGCAGCATGGGACGAAAGAGACACGCGGCCAGCACCAGCAGCGCCGCCACGCGCAGCGCGCCGAGCACCCAGCGATCACGCCGGGTGCTCTTGCCGCGTACGCCGGCATAGCTCAACACCGCGGGCACGCCGATCACGAGCGCGGCCACGAGGAGCACGATGACCGAGAAGGGCGCGCCGAACGCGAAGCTCCCTTTGGCGAACTCGGTGGGTCGGTACTTGAACAGGAATTGAAAAATTCCTTCGAGCCAGTGCGTCATGACTGCCACGGCTATTGGCCGACTGCTATTAGCTATAGGCCAACGAACCGTGGCCGACAGCCAACCGATTACGCGTTCTTCCAGGTTCTAGTCCAACTCATAAACTACGACGCGTGCACCGCCAGGGTTGAGACACGCGGTCCCGTACGCCGGTTCCTTCTCTCGAACAGGGCTACATTTTCCCAACATGAACGCTCGCTATTTCACTGCCGACGTCTTCACGGATCGCCGGTTCGGCGGCAACCAGCTTGCCGTCTTTCCGGATGCACGTGCGATCGCCCCTGAGCTAATGCCACAGATCGCACGAGAGTTCAACTACTCCGAGACGACGTTCGTGCTTCCGCCCGCCGATCCGGCTCACACCGCCAAGGTCCGCATCTTCACGCCCGGCGGCGAGTTGCAATTCGCCGGACATCCAACGGTCGGCACGGCGCACGTGTTGGCCACCATCGGTGCCGTCCCTCTCGCGGGCGATGAGACGCGCATCGTCTTCGAAGAGGGCGTGGGACCAGTACCAGTCGTCATTCGCGCCGAACGCGGAAAGCCGACCTTCGTCCAACTCTCCGCCGCGAAGCTCCCAGAGGTCGGTCCACCGCCTCCGTCGAACAAGACACTCGCGGCAATGCTCTCACTCCCGGTGGACGCGGTGTGCGACGGCGAGATGTCGCCGCAAGCGGTCTCGTGTGGCACTCCGTTTCTGTTCGTTCCGCTTCGCGATCGCGCCGCCGTCGCGAGCGCGCGCATCCGCGTCGACCTGTGGGAATCGGCGCTGTCGAATTACCTCACCGACAAGGTGTTCGTGTTCGCGATGGATGGCGAGGGGCCACACTCCGATGTTCGTGCCCGCATGTTCGCTCCTGGGATCGGGGTGCCGGAAGACCCTGCGACCGGCAGCGCGTGCGTCGCGCTCGGCGGTTATCTCGCGGAGCGCGATCCACGCTTCGACGGAACGCTTCGCTGGATCGTCGAGCAGGGCTTCGAGATGGGACGGCCGAGCATTCTCGAGGTCGAGGCCGACAAGAAGAACGGTGCCGTGACCGCGGCACGCGTCGGCGGCAAGACCGTTGTCGTCTGTGAAGGAACCATGACGATCTGAGGAACGAAGATGACGATCGAGTCGAAGTCGGATCTGGACGGCATGCGCGCCGTGGGCAAGCTCGTTGCGCGCGCATTGCGCGAGATGCAGAGCGCACTCGAGGTCGGGATGACGACCGAGCGACTCGACGACATCGGCGCCGATTTTCTTCGGAAGCGCGGCGCGCGGTCCGCACCACAGCTCACGTACGATTTTCCCGGCTTCAACTGCATCAGCGTCAACGACGAAGTCGTGCACGGCGTTCCTGGCCCACGTGTCGTCCAGGCGGGTGATGTCGTGAAGATCGACGTCACCGCGGAGCTCGATGGCTACATCGCGGATTCCGCGATGACGGTCATCGTCGGCCCGGGCACGACGCAGTCACGCAACCTCGTGCAGTGTGCGCGGTCGGCGTTCAGGCACGCGGTGAAAGTGGCGCGCCCGGGTGTGCGCGTCTCGGAGCTCGGACGCGCCGTGGAAGCCGAAGTGCAACGGTGGGGACACGCCGTGATTCACGACATGTGCGGGCACGGCGTCGGCCGCGCGCTTCACGAGAAGCCATCCGTGCCGAACTTCTACAGTCCGTTCACTCCCGGCCGCCTGGAAGAAGGGCTGGTGATCGCGCTCGAGCCGATCATCTGTGAGCGTCCCACCCCGGTGATCGAGGATGAAGACGGCTGGACGATCCGCACGGCGAACGGCTGTCTCGCCGCGCACTACGAGCACACGATCGTGATCACCGAGCAGGGCGCGGAGGTGTTGACGGCGGCGTAATTGGGCGATGCCGGATGGGCGACGCCCATCGCCCTCTATTGATCGTCCAGCATCTTCGGCCAATCCCCCTTCAATAGCCGCGACAACGCGCGATCGGCGAGCAGCCGTCCCTCCGTCTGACACTTCGCGCAGTAGTTCGTCTCGTTGTCCGCGTAGCGAATGCGCTGTACCGGCGCACCGCACACTGGGCACGGCTGACGAAACTTTCCGTGCACGGCCATCTCCGGCCGGAACGCCGTCACCTTCTCCGGAAATCCGTCGCCCGCTTCGGCGCGCAGACGGTTGGTCCATTCCAACAACGTCGCGCGCGTCGCATCGAACAGCCGCGAGATCTCGTCGTCGGCGAGGCGACCCGTCAGCTTGACCGGCGAGAGCCGGGCACGGTGCAGAATCTCGTCGGAGTACGCGTTCCCGATTCCGTCGAAGAGCCGAGGATCGGTGAGTGAGCGCTTGAGCGTGTGATTCTCCGAGCGGAGTCGCTCGGCGAACTGCTGCTCCGACGACGCGAATACGTCGATTCCGCCCCGCTCCATGGCGAGGAGCGCGTTCCGTCCGCGCACCAGAGCGAGCGACGCGCGGCGCTTGGAGCCGGCTTCGGTGAGCGTGAGAATCCCGCTGCTGAAGACAAATGCCGCGAGCTCCGCCTTGCCGATCTTCGCCGTCTTCGCTTTCCAGTGCAGGCGGCCCGCGATCATGAGGTGGAGCGCCATGAACAGGTCGCCGTCGAATGCGACAACGATGCGTTTGCCAAGCCGCTCGATCGCTGCAACGCGCTGCCCGATGATCGCCTCGAGCGGCGGGTCGACGGTGCGGAGGAGGAAGGGCGTGTTGAGCCGAACCGCTTCGAGCGCCTCGCCGACGATACGCCGCTCGAGGGCTTCGACGTACACGGTGATGTCGGGCAGCTCGGGCATTCCGCAAAATACTGCCAGCCGCCGTTCGCGCCCCGACGTCCGTCAGGTCTTTGTAAAATCGCAGGCAACGCTTCTCGCGCGAGCCGTGTCCGAGCAATAGGGTTTCCCTCAAGCCTTCAGGGAACGAGGGCCTATCCGCCGCTTCCCATAAACATTTCAGGGGTACCAGTGCCCGCCATCGACCTCGACCTCCTCCAGGGAACCCTCGACCTCCTCATCCTCAAGACCCTCACTTGGGGACCACGCCACGGCTACGCCGTCGCGTCCTGGATTCGCGAGACCACTGACCAGCGACTCCTCATCGAGGAAGGCGCGCTCTACACGGCGCTCCATCGCATGGAGAAACGCGGCCTGCTCGAATCCGAATGGGGACTGTCCGAGAACAACCGCAAGGCGAAGTACTACCAGCTCACCGCCGCGGGCCGCAGACAACTCCGCACCAGGACCGCCGTGTGGACGGAGTACGCCGCCGCCGTCTTCAAAGTTCTCCAAACAGCCTGACCATGTCCCCGCGCTTTCCCGGACTTCGGCGATTCCTCCGCATCGACCGCGGCGTGGCGAGCGTCGAACGCGCGGTGGATGACGAGCTGCGATTCCATTTCGACATGACGACGAGGGAGCTCATGACCAACGGCATGACACCCGACGAGGCACGGAAGGAAGCGACGCGCCGCTTCGGAGACGTGCAGGGCACACGCGAGCGGCTCGCCAGCATCGACCGCGCGCGCGTCGGACGCGAGCGGCGCGCCGAGTGGTGGAGCGCATTCGCTCAGGACATGCGGTATGCGGTGCGCGGATTGCGACTCAAGCCAGGCTTCGCGCTCGCCGTGATCATCACGCTCGGCCTCGGCGTCGGCGCGAACGCGGCGATGTTCGGCATCGTCGATCGGCTGCTGTTTCGCCCGCCCGCCTATCTGATCGCGCCCGACCGCGCCGCGCTGATCTACAAGGGCCTGACGTTCCGCGGAACGGAGAATCTGACGAGCTATACGGGCTACCGCCCCTACCTCGACCTCAGGGAGAACACGACGTCGTTCGACGCGATGACGCCGTTCTACGTCAATCAACCCGCGGTCGGCACGGGCGACGCCACGAAAGAGATGCATGTCGCCGCCGCCGGTCCGGATCTCTGGCGCATGTTCGACGTGAAGCCGGTGATCGGACGGTTCTACACGGCCGACGAAGACGTGCCGCCGGACGGCAAGCCCGTCGTCGTGATCTCGTACGCGTTCTGGCAGACCAACTACGGCGGCCGACCGGACGCGGTCGGCTCTCGCATCGACATCGGATCGGGCAAGTTCACGATCATCGGCGTCGCGCCGGAGGGCTTCAACGGCTTTTCCGTCGACCCGGTCGTCGGATTCATGCCGGTGAGTGCGCAGATGTCCGCGGATGCCTTCAGCCGCGACGCGAAGAATCCGTGGTACTCGACGTACAACATGACGTGGCTCCAGGTGTACGCGCGCCGCAAGCCTGGCGTCTCGATCGACGCGGCGACGGCAGACCTCACGCGCGCGGTGCAGGTCAGCTACAAGAAGTCCGTCGAGATCAATCCGAAAAAGACGCCGATCGACAAGGTGCGGCCTCGCGCGTTCGCCGGTCCGGTGCTCGCCGATCGCGGACCGAACGAGAGCAACGACGCCAAGGTCGCGACGTGGCTCGTGGGCGTCGCGGCCATGGTGCTGCTGATCGCGTGTGCGAACGTCGCCAATCTGCTGCTGGCGCGGGCGCTGCGCCGGCGTCGCGAGATTGCCGTGCGCATCGCCCTCGGTGTGAGCCGCGGCCGACTGCTCATGCAACTCCTGACCGAGAGCCTGCTGCTCGCGCTGATCGGCGGTGTCACCGGACTCGCGATCGCACAGTTCGGCGGTGGTGCGTTGCGCAACACGCTGCTCGGCAAGGATGTGCTCGCGACGAGTGCCTTCACCGATCCGCGCCTGATCGGATTCGCCCTGGGGCTCGCGATCGTCGCGGGCTTGCTGACGGGACTCGTGCCGGCGCTTCAGACCGGACGGAGCGACGTGTCGTCCGCGCTCAAGGCGGGCGCGCGCGAAGGCCAGGTGCATCGCACGCGGCTGCGCAGCGGATTGCTCGTCGCACAAGCCACGCTGTCGGTGGTGCTGCTCGTCGGCGCCGGCCTGTTTCTGCGCAGCCTCGTGAACGTTCAGAACGTTCGAATGGGGTACGATGCCGACCGCCTGTTGTGGGTGCAGCTCAACATGCGCGGCCTCAAGACGGATTCCGTCGCCGATACGCAGCTTCGCCAGCGGTTGCTCGAACGTGCGCAGAAACTCCCGGGCGTCCAGAACGCCGCGCGCGCGCTCACCGTGCCGTTCTGGTCGACGTGGGAGATCAATCTCTTCACACCCGGCATCGATTCCGTGAACAAGCTCGGCGACTTCACGCTGCAGGCGGCGTCACCCGAGTTCTTCTCGACGATGGGCACCCGGATCATCCGCGGTCGAGGCTTCACGGCCGCCGACGGTGAGCACGCGCCGCGCGTGATGGTGGTCGGCGAATCGATGGCGAAGAAGATCTGGCCGAATCAGGATGCGATCGGCAAGTGCATGCGCGTGAATGCCGACACGGTGCCGTGCAGCACGATCGTCGGGATCGCGGAGGACGTCCGTCGCGGCAGCATGAGCGAGACGGAGATGCACTATTACCTGCCGCTCGCGCAGTTCCGGCCAGCCATCGGTGGGCTCTTCGTTCGCACGAACAGCCACGCAGCCGATCACGTCGAAGAGATTCGCCGAGGACTCCAGCAGTTGATGCCGGGCTCGTCCTACGTGACGGTGAGCGCGATGTCTTCGATCATCGCGCCGGTGATTCGATCGTGGCGCGTGGGCGCGATCATGTTTGCGGTCTTTGGCCTGCTCGCGCTCGTGCTCGCGGCCGTCGGCCTGTACAGCGTCATCGCCTACAACGTGACGCAGCGAACGCACGAGATGGGCGTGCGAGTCGCGCTCGGCGCTCAGGCGGGCGACGTGACGCGTCTCGTGGTGCGCGAGGGTTTGCGCGTGGTCGTTCCCGGTGTGGCGCTCGGAACAGTGATCGCGCTGTTCGCTGGCAAGTGGGTCGCTCCGCTGCTCTTCGATGTGTCACCGAAGGATCCGCCGGTGATGGTGACGGTGATCCTCACGCTGCTGGCGGTTGCCGTCGCGGCGAGCTGGCTTCCTGCGCGACGTGCGTCGCGCGTCGATCCAAGCGAAGCGCTGCGCGCCGATTGATCCATCGCGATCGAGGCATCATCTCATGCGTCGAGACGATGCCTCGATCGAGCGCGCTCACTCACCGTGTCGCCGGCGAGTCTCCCAGCCCTTCTTCGCCGCGCGGCTGCGCTCCGCGTGACTCTGGCTCGAGCCGCCCTTGTGGCCACCTTTCCGCTCGGGACTGTGATCCTCGGAGCGGCCGCGGCCTGATCCGGACTTCTTTCCACCGTGCTCAGTGGCGTTCACCGTTGCCCACGCGCGCCGCTCGGCTTCTTTCTTCCCAACACCGCGGTCCTCGTACCCTTCCTCGATGTGCTCGGCTTGGCGTTTCTGCTTGTCGGTGTACGCGCTCTTGTCTCCTCTCGGCATCCGTCGCCTCCGGTAATTGTGAACCAGCGGGTACGCCCGCAGATCGTGTGCCTCGATGGCGCAATGCGCACGTCGCGCCCATTGACGATGTGCTGACCAACGGGCATCCTCAGCCCGGCTAAATGGTCATCGATACTCTTACGAAGAGAGAAGCTTGATGCTGTCGTTCGCCGCGATCGCCGCACTACTGCTGCAAGCTGCCCAATCGTCCTCGTCTCCGGGCCTCGGCGCGCGCAATCCTGCGTACGCGCGCGACGGCCGCCTCGCGGTGAGCGTGCGCGGCGATCTGTGGGTCGCGTCGATCAAGGGCGAATGGACGCGCGTCACGTCGGGCGGCGCGTGGGATCGCGAGCCTGCGTGGACGCCCGATGGATCCGCGCTCGTGTTCTCATCCGATCGCGCCGGCAACTTCGATCTCTGGCGCGTCGGCGTCGGGGCGAACGGCGCGATCGGCGAGCCGCAGCGTTTGACAACGTCGCCGTTGCCCGATGGCGAGCCCGCGGTCGCACGCGATGGGCAAATTTTCTTTGTGCGTGGGCGACTGGGTGCGGCGGAGTTGTGGACGCACCGGCCAAACGGCGGCGAGGCACGCGTGACGAACGATCGCGCGGCGGAAGAGTGGCCGGCGATCTCGAGCGACGGAACGCGTCTCGCCTACGTCGCGATCGACAACGGCACACACAGGCTTCACGTCCGCACGATCGAGACTAACCGCGACACCACGGTGCTCACCGATGCGCGGATCGAACATCCGGCATGGGCACCGAGTGGCGATCGGCTCTCGTGGACGGCGAGCGGCCCGCGCGGCGCGGTGTACGTGACGCCGATCGACGGTCACTACACGAATCTGGTGAGCACGCGACACGCAGAGTCCGCGTGGAACCCCGATGGAAAAACGCTCGAGCTCGCCGACATTCCGGCCGACGCGATTCCGTCCGTTGCGTACAATGGCGACCCTGACCGAACGGACCGCGCCGCGAATCTGCTCGCCGCATCGGCGGGCAAGCTGTGGACGGTCGACGCGCCCACCGCGCCGGATCAACAAGTGGCTGAGCAAGCCGGCGTTCCGGCGTCGAACAATCGCGCCGAGCTGAATGCGGATGCGTTCGATCAGTTGTGGAATCGCACGGCGATGCTGTACTACTCCGCGCCCGACGCGGCCGCGCGCCGCGCGCAATGGGAAGCACTGAAGACGAAGTACCGTCCGCGCGCGATTGCGGCGGCGAGCGACGACGAGTTGCAGTCGGTGCTGCACGATCTCCTGCGCGAGCATCCGCCCTATCGACAGCCGGCTACGGGACGCGCGGCCGTGTCGAGCGCTCATCCCGTCGCGACGGCTGCGGGCGTCGAGATGTTGGCGAAGGGCGGCAACGTGGTCGATGCCGCGGTGGCGGTGTCGTTCGCGCTCGGCGTCGTCGAGCCCGATGCGAGTGGCCCGGGCGGCTACGGACAGATCCTCGTCTACCTCAAGAACATGGATCGTCCGCAGCTCTTCGAGTTCATGTCGCGCGTGCCGGAAGACGCTGGGCTCGACAACACGTCGCTGCTTCAGAATGGACGGCTGCCCGATGGTGGTCCCGCGGTGGTGAACGTGCCGGGGACGGTGGCCGCGATGTACGCCGCGTGGCAGAAGTATGGCAGCAAGAAGCTTCCGTGGGCCGACCTGCTCGCGCCGGCCATCCGCGCGGCACGCGATGGATATGTCTTGAGCGAAGGCACCGCGACGACGCTCGCGACGGAACGTGAGCAGTTTCTGAAGTACGAGGGAAGCCGCGCGCTGTTCTTCCGCAACGGCGAGCCGGCGCATGCGGGCGATACCATCAAGAATCCGGATCTCGCGTGGACGCTCGAGCAGATTGCGAAAGGCGGGGCGGACGCCTTCTACAAGGGCGAGATCGCCAAGCGGATGGTGAACGACCTCCACGCGCACGGCAACGCGATGAAGATGAGCGACATGGCGCGCTATTTCGCGGCTGAGCGCGAGCCGGTACCGGGCTCCTATCGCGGGTACACGTTCTTCGCGAGCGCGCCGCCAGTATCGGGCGGAGCGGAGCTGTCGTCGAAGCTCGCCATGCTCGACCAGTATCCGAATCCGAAACTCTATTCGGACGATGCGGGCACGCTCAACGCGATGATCCAGGCGAATCAGCTCGTGCCGTCGACGCGCAATCGTATCGCCGATCCGAGCCTCTGGCCGGTCGACATCGACCCGTTCGTCAGCAAGGACACGGCGCGTGCACGCTGGGGCTGCTTCGATCCGGCGCACGCGCTCAACCTCGCGGCGGTGCGAGGCGACACGCTGAGCTGTACGAAGGCGAAGCGGACGGCGAGCGTCGAGCTTGCCCAGCCGCCGGACTGTTACGCGCACGGGTACGATGCGAATCAGGCGCCGTCCTGCCGCTCCGCGGGAACCACGGCCTACGCGATCGCGGACGCAGACGGCAACGTCGTGGCGGCGACGCAGACCCTCGGCACCTGGGGCGGCAACTTCTACGTCACACCGGGTTTAGGATTCTTGTACAACGACAAGCTCGGGTCGTACGGCACGGATCCCAACGCATATGGCGCTCGCCTGCCGTTCGCACGGCACAACAGCACGATCACGCCGACGATCGTGTTCGAAGGTACCGGCAAATCTCGCCATGCCGTGATGGCACTCGGCGCGGCGGGCAACGCGTGGATCACCTCGGCGGTCTATGAGACGCTCGTCGGTATGATCGACGAGCACCTCGACCCGCAAGCCGCGCTCGAGCAGCCGCGTTTCCTCATCAGCGGGGGATTCGGCGGCGGCCGCGGAGGTCGCGGCGGCGCCGGCGCGGCGGCGCAGCCGAGTGGCGCGACGATCCAGATGGAGGACGGCTTCGCGCCGTCGGTGGTCAAGCAGCTCGAGGCGATGGGCTATCGCACCCAGATGGTCTCGCTGCCGGGCGAGCTGCGCGAAGGGTACGGTGCCGCGGTTCGCATCGACCACGGCCGGGTCACCGCGGGTGCGGATCCGCGGCGAGCGGGGGCGGCGGGCGCCGTTCCGTGAACGACGTCGGCGACGGCTGCGGGGGATCGACGGTGAAGTACGCGGGTGTCACGTCGCTCAACGTGTAGCTCACCTCGTCGTCGGCGATGTTGGCCGCGCCATCGTAGTCGATCGAGGTCGGGTAGCCGAGCACCGGGTCGTACGTCGCGCGAATGACGGTGGCGTGGTTGGAGATCGCGCGTTCGATGAAGTCGAACAGTTGTTCGATGGATTCGTAATTGCGCGTATCGATGGCCCGGGCATCGGGAACGCCGACCACCGCGAGCACGCTGTCGTGGCGAACGTAGACACGCACCTCGCCGGTGACGGCGCAGAAGCACGCCTTGCGCACGTTGAAGGCGTACTGCTCCGGACGGTGCGCGATCCACCTGGCGCGCGCGATCTCGAGATCGGACCGGCCCGGTTCGGCTGGAGATCGGTCTCCGCACCCGGCCAGCAAGGCGATGCTGCCCGCAATCAATCCATTCGACCATCGGCGGCGCATGTTTCGACTTTCCGAAAGAGGATTGTCGAGCCAAACCGGGCGCGCCCGTGGCCCGTCACTTCTTCACCGGCGCCGGCGTGGGCGGCGTCGACATGCCCGGCATCTGCGTCATCGCGGAATCGGGCATCGCCGGCAGATCTGACAGATGTTCCTGCACGATGACCCAGCGGTTGCCGCGCTTCTGAAATACCGCGGTCCACGCGCCGCCGATCGTGTGCGGCATGTTGCGCGGCGTCAGATGCGGAACGTGATAGGTGGCGGTCATGACGGCCGCGTCGGGCGCGAGCACGTCGAAGAGCATCTGATCCCAGATCCATGTGGGCTGCCGCATGTTCGCGCCCACGTTTTCCCAGAAGGCGTGGATTCCCATGGCGAGAGTGTCGCGCGAGGTGATCATGCGACCGGCGGCCGCGGAAACCACTCGCCCCGAATCCGGATACAGACTGAGCAGTCGTTGCTCCACCCCTGGCTTCGACAGGTCGTACGCGGCCTTCACCTGCCGGGTCAGCGAATCCGTGATCGCCTGGCGCTCGGCGGCGCTGACGGAGGTACCAGAGGTACCGGTGGAGCAGGCCGAGAGGCAGATCGACGCGGCCATCAGGGTAAGGAGGCGCATGAGTGTTCCTGGAGTTGACGTGCGTACCCCGAATGTCTCACTTGGGTCGGTCGACTCTTCGCGGTGAGATTTCTGAGTGAGTTTGCGTTGCGTGTAGCGATGTGTCCATTTTGGGCGACGTGAGCGTCACCTCGCGGTGACGGACTTTCGTGACTAACTACACAAAGAAAGACTTAATGAACGGCCCATGGCGTGCTGTTTCCGCGTTGTGGGAAAGCGCGCAAGGGCGCGTGATACCGTCCGGTTCAGGAGGAATCCGTGCGTAAGGTCATTCTGTGGACGTTGGTTCCGGCCGCCATCGTTGCGGCCGCGTGCAGCAAGGACAGCTCGCGGACTTCCAAAACTGCGATGACCGACGATCTGAAGCGCGATCTGCAGCTCGCCTCGGCGACGCAGAACATTCAGATCAGCCCGGACGAGGTCACGCCCAAGAGTCATCAGGAGCTGGCCATCAAGCCCAAGAAGGCGCCGAATGGACCCAAGGTCATTCGGTCCGAGCACCCGACGGTGAAGGCGTCGGCAACCCCGGCGCAGGCCGCTGAGATCAGGACGAACATTCCGCAAGTCCAGGTGATGGCGTCCGCTCCGGCACCGTCCGAGACGCCGTCGCCGGATGCGCCTCCGATGGCGCGTCCGTCGCCAATGCCGACGATCAATTCGCCAGGCGCGCAGCCGATCCCGGCCAATGGCGGCGGATCGGTCATCGGCGCGATCTTCGGCGCAGTCATCCGCGGCGGCATCGTCGGCGACGGTGATGACTGCGACCCGCGCGGTATGCCGCACGGCGGTCACCCGATCGGCGGCGACATCTACGGTCGCAATCCGATGGGCGGCATCGTCGGCGGCATGGGCGCGATCGGCGGGATGGGCGGCATGCGGCGCGGCCGTCCGTAACGAGCGTTCTTGAAGAAGTAGAGTGAAATAGTCGTTCGGAGATCCAACCCCGGAACAACGGGAACGGCGCCAGGCACCCAGTGCCTGGCGCCGTCTTGCGCCTCGGCCAAGGGTGTTCATCACCGCGGATTTCCAGCCGTCCCGTCCTGGAGATCGCCGCCGACCCGCCCCAGGCGCGCTGCCCACGCCGAGTGCGGCATCGCTCGACGCATGAGGCACCTTCGTCTCGCGCGCGCCCGGCACTCCGTAACATCCGCGGCCGCGGGCCTGTTGCCCCGGTGCGCGCCGCACGATATATCCCCCTCTCGAGCGCCATCTCACTCGCGGGCGGGCACGGGTCGCATGTCGCGAAGCGGCATCACCGAGGTCGGAAAATACCGGATCGTCGATCAGATCGGTGAAGGGGCGATGGGCGTGGTCTACCGCGCGCTCGACCCCGTCCTCAACCGCCCTGTCGCGATCAAGGTGATGAGCGACGCGCTCGCGCGCGACGACGATCTGCGCGGGCGTTTTCTCCGCGAAGCGCAGGCGGCCGGCTCGCTGCAGCATCCGAACGTCATCACGATCTTCGACTTCGGCGAGGTCGACGGGCATCCGTACATCGCGATGGAGTACGTCGAGGGCGCCGACCTGGAGGTGCTGCTGCAGCGCCATGCCCCGATGAGCGTCGCGCAGAAGATCGACGTGCTCGTCGACGTGCTGGGAGGGCTGTCCTACGCGCATCGTCGCGGGATCGTGCATCGCGACATCAAGCCGGCGAACATCCGCATCGACGCTGAAGGCCGCGCGCGCATCATGGACTTCGGCATCGCACACCTGTCGTCGTCCAAGATGACGCGGACCGGCTTGATGGTCGGCACGCCCGCTTACATGGCGCCGGAGCAGGTAACGGGCGGCGGGGTCGTTCCCGCGACGGACATCTTCTCCGTGGGTGCGGTGATGTACGAGTTGTTCACCGGTGTGAAACCGTTCGAGGGCGAGACCCTGCAGAGCGTCTTCTACAAGATCGTGAGCACGAAACCCGCCGACATGACGCTCCTCGATTCGGCGCTCCCGCCCGTGCTGAACAGGATCGCGCAGACAGCCCTCGCCAAGGAGCCAGGCGACCGCTACGCGTCGGCGCTCGACATGGCGAACGCGCTGACCACCGTACGCGCCGAGCTCGATCGCGCGACGACGCATTCGAAGTCCGTCTCGCTGCGTTCCGCGATCGACACCGGTCTGTCGACGCGGCCAACGGTACCGGCGCGGATGTCGAAATCGCGCCGGACTCCGCTGCTTGTCGCGGCTGCCGTGATCGTGGTCGCTGGCGCCGGAATATTCGCGTTCACGCGTTCACGCGCCGACTCCGGGTCGCCCGCGACTACTGCGACATCGGCCTCGACGACCACGCCGCCGCCAGTGGTCGAGCCCGCGGGCAGCTCGCGGGTCCCGACGCCACCCGCCGACCCTGCGCCCGTCTCAAAGCCTTCACCGACGACGGAGACCGTACGTTCGCCCGAGTCGCGTTCAGCAAACTCTAAAACCGACGCGAAGCAACCGGAACCCAAGAAAGCGGAGACGAAACCCACCGCGCAGGAGCTCGAGCTCTTCCGCACGCTGCAGGCGTCCGCGCTCGATGCGCGTCGTCGGGCTGCCGACGCGGGCGCGACGGCGGATCAACTTCGTTCGGGTGATGATCACGACAAGGCGGCGCTCGCACTCGCGCAGGAAGGCAAGGTTACTGATGCCATCTCGCGGCTCACCGCGGCAACGAATGCCTGGGCCGGTGCCGAACGCGACGCTCGAGTCGCGGTTGCGTCCGCAGCCGCGGCTACAACCGCGGCCGCGGGCAAATCAAAGGCGCCGCCGGTCGAAGCTGCGAGGCCGGATCCTGTTCCAGTTCAGCCACCAACCGTCGCGTCGCCCGCACCGCGGCCTGCCCCACCGAATCCGAGCGTGGAGATCGCCGGGGCCGTCGCGGCGTACGCACGCGCGATCGAATCGAGAGACGTCGCCGAAGTGAAGCGCGCATATCCCGGCGCAACGGCGCAGCAACTCAAGGGCTTCGAGGAATTCTTCGGCGCGGTGCGCTCGCTGCGAGCCACTCTCGCCGTCACGAGCCTCGATGTGAACGGCGCCTCCGCGGAGGCGCATCTCACCGGCGCATACGACTACGTCACGAGCGACGGCAAGAATCAGCGCCAGCCACTCGCGATCCAGGCGTCGTTCCGCCGCGACGGCGGCGCATGGAAGCTAATGTCGGTGCGCTCATCCGACCGCTGATCAGAACGCGTACTCGAGTCCCGCGGTATACGTCACGTTCGCTCGCAATCCGCCGCGGTTGAGTGGGATCAGTGCGTTCGTCACGATCGTGAACGCGCCCGGCGTCGTGAATTTGAAGCCGAATGACCCGTTCACGATGTTGTCCGCCATGTCGGGAATGGACGTGGGATTGATCGTGCGCTTGAACGGGTAATCGAAATTGACGGGCGGAGGTAGCTGCAGCTTCGATGCACCAACCTGCATCTCGCTCACGAGATCGGTCGCGATCGTGACGTGATCCGTGAGAAGCTGATCGAAACCCACCGTGCCGAGCACGGCACTGTTGACGGAGCCGCCGGCGCGGTAGAGGAAGCCCGTATTCCCGTGCGCCGAGAAATTGCCGACGCGCGTCGAGATGATCGCGAGTCCGCGCGCCGAGAAGGCACCCGCGCCAAGCAGCTCGTCGGCGTTGCCCGTCGCGAAGCGTGCCTCTCCCTGCAACGCCACGTTGGTCGTCGGCGATTGATGCACGCCGAGCTTGACCCGGACGGACGCGTCGCCCAGTCCCGTGGCGGATCCACTCACGTCGCGCGTCGCACTCAGCACGGGATTGGATGGAGTCCCGGCAAAGAAGTGCGCGGCGGTCGGTCCACCGAAGGGAATGATGTTGGCGAGACTCGACCCGTGCAGCGACGTCGAGACGATCGGCATCACGATGCCCACGTCCAGATTGTCGGTGAGGCCGTACGTCGTATAGATCGACGTCACACGGACGTTGATGTCGAGATTGAGCAGAAACTGCATGATGTCGTTCTCGAGTAGCGGCACGCCCATGAGCTTGCAGGGCTGCCCGAGTCCCTGCGCCGAATCGCAGCCCGCGAAATCGACGTTCTCGTGTGTGAAGAACAGCTCGACGTTGTTGAGGTTCACCCCACGAATCGACGACAGGTGCGAGCTGGTTTGCGACACACCGACCACGCTTCGTCCACGACCGAGCGTCTGGCCGCGTTCCGCGTAGATCGGACCGGCCGATGCCGACGTTCGAACTGGAACGCCGCCCTCGAAGTGGAAGGTCTCACCGCCGCTCGTCGATCCGATCGGCGCGTTCGACACGTTGCCGCCGATCGCGTTCAACAAGAAGGCGATCATGCTCCCGTTCTCGGCCACGGCGGACGGCACGAAGTGAGAGCCATGCACTCGAACGGACGCCGGGTTGTTCGGGTCGGCCGATCCGGCGAGGAAAAGCGGATCCTCGCCGGAGCCGAAGATGAACAGTTGCGAGATCTTGTCTCGGAGACCCACGTTCTGCGCTCGTACCGGACGCGAAAGAGCGCACACCGCGAACAGCGGAAGCATGAGCCGGAGGCGACGAGACATGATGTAAGGGATTGGCCGGCGGTGGGCCGGCGTGCAGGGAGGATAGGATCGCGGAGAATGCGCCCGGCGGGACGCGTCCGCTAGTGGAACCCACCGCGGCGGGAGCTCCCTGTTTGAACTCTTTGCGACGTGGGAATGTCAAACCGGCGGAGCACCGCCCACCGTGCCGGATCTGCCTTTCCCTCACCGCGAGCAATCGTCATGGACGCATTCCTGCGCGATCTTCGATACAGCCTGCGGCGTCTTCGCAAGACGCCGGCGTTCACGGCCATCGTCGTGGTGACGCTCGCCCTCGGCATCGGTGCGAACACGGCGATCTTCAGCGTCGTGAACACGGTGCTCCTTCGGCCGCTGCCGTATGGATCGCCGTCGCGACTCGTGTCGATCGAGCATTTCTATCCGTCGCTGAACAACCTCGAGGCGCCGGTCTCGTCGCACGGCTACCGAGACTATCGAGACAAGACGTCGAGCTTCGAATCGGTGGCCGTCGAGACGCAGTTCGGCGCGAATCTCACCGGGACCGGTGACCCGGAGCGCGTTCCGGGCTCGCGAGTCACCGGCGATTGGTTCCATGTTCTCGGCGTATCGCCGCTCCTTGGACGCACGCTCACCCGCGACGACGACGTCCCCGGACACGAGCACGTCGTGGTCCTGAGCCATGGGATCTGGACGCGGCTGTTCGCGGGTCAAGCATCGGCCGTTGGCAAGTCAATCGAGCTGAATGGCGAAGCATACCAGATCGTCGGTGTGATGCCGCCCGAGTTTCACAGCTTCTTCGCGCGGACGGCGGATCTCTTCGTGCCGTTGGCGCTGCCGGCCGCCGCGTTCAACGCCGGATACACCAACGAGTATCTCAACCTGACCGCGCGGTTGAAGCCGGGCGTGACCGTGGAGCGGGCGCGTGCCGAGATGGCGACGTTCGCGGAGAATTTGAAGAAAGCGAATCCCAACAACTTCCCGCCCAGTTGGTCGCTCAAGGTTCGCACGCTCGACGATCTCTCGTCGGGACGCATTCGCCCGGCACTGCTCGTGCTGCTCGGCGCCGTGGGTTTCGTGCTGCTGATTGCCTGCGCGAACGTCGCGAATCTGCTGCTCGCGCGCGCCGCCATCCGCATCAAGGAGATCGCGATTCGCTCCGCGCTCGGCGCCGATCGCGCGTCGCTCGTCCGACAGTTGCTGACGGAAAGTGTGATGCTGGCGCTCGCGGGTGGCATCGTGGGACTGGCGCTCGCTCGGTGGAGCGTGCGGTCGCTCGTGGCGCTCAATCCGAATCTGCCGCGCGCATCCGAGATCGGCGTGGACGCGAGCGTGATGGTGTTCACGCTGGCGGTGTCGGTGGTGACCGGACTGTTGTTCGGACTCGCCCCCGCGCTGCAGACGTCGCGCGCGAACCTTCAGGAAACGCTCAAGGACGGCAGTCGCAGCGGCGCCGCGGATTTCGCGGGACGCAACGTGCGGCGCGGACTCGTAGTCGCCGAAATCGCGCTGTCGCTGACGCTGCTGATCGGCGCAGGATTGCTCATTCGCAGCGTTGCACGGCTGCAGGGTGTGAGCCCGGGGTTCGATCCGCACGGCGTTCTCACGTTCAATCTCTCGATGCCGGCGGCGAAGTACCCGAGCGATACGGCGCAGGTTCTGTTCAGCGATCAGGTGATGCAGCGGCTGAACGCGATTCCAGGCGTGCGGTCCGCCGCGAGCACATCGGTCATGCCGTTCGGCGGAGGCTGGTCCACGTCGACGATCATGCTCGAGGGGCTGAATCTTGCGCCCGGCCAGAATGGCCCGTGGGGCGACTTCCGCGTCGTGACGCCGCGCTTCTTCGAGACGCTGCGCATTCCGCTCGAGCGCGGCCGCGTCTTCACCGATCAGGATCGGAGGAACGCGCCGCCCGTCGTGGTCATCGACGACCAGTTCGCCAAGAAGTATTTCCCGAACGTCGATCCCATCGGCAAACGGTTGCGGCGCATGCCTGGCTATCCGGACTCCGTCTGGGTCACGATCGTCGGCGTCGTCGGCCACGCCGCGCACGAAGGACTCGACGCCGATCCGCGCATTCAGTTCTACCAACCATATGCGCAGCTCGGCGGTCGCGGCATTCAGGTCGCCGTCCGGACTCGCGGCGATCCGCTCTCCGTCGTCCCGGCCGTGCGCGAAGCCGTGCATGCGATCGATCGCGACCTGCCCGTCGCGAGCGTGAACACCCTCGACAAGCTGGTTGAGTCGTCCGTCGGCCAGCGGAAGCTGTCGATGATCCTGCTCGGCGTCTTCTCGACGATCGCACTGTTGCTGGCATCGCTCGGCATCTACGGCGTCATGAGCTACTCGGTCACGCAGCGCACCCGCGAGCTCGGCATTCGCATGGCGCTCGGTGCGGCGCGCTCGCGGGTGCTCGGGCTCGTGGTCGGCCAGGGCATGGTGCTCGTCGTGGCGGGTGTGGGCATCGGGCTCGTGGCGGCATTCGCGCTCACGCGATTGTTGGCCGCGCAGCTCTACGGCGTCGGCGCGACGGACGCGGCCACCTTCGTGACCGTGTCATTGGTGCTGGTCGCGGTCGCGCTGCTGGCGACGTTGCTGCCCGCGATGCGCGCAACGCGCGTCGATCCGGTCGTCGCGTTGCGTGATGAGTGATCTCTAACGGCCGGAAGGCGTGGTGCGGCACTCACACCACGCTTTCCGGGTCACGTCTCGATTTGCGCAGGACGGCACCACCCCGCCGCACGACCCCGAGCCCGCCCGAACGCCCCGACCCCACCCCGCCCATCGTTTCATGTAACAAGCGGCGCGCCGGATGTCGGCAAACGGATAATGATCACCGGGCGATGAGCGCGAGCGACCCATCCAGGGTGTGCGATGCATCACATGATCGACTGAACAAACGGATCGTGTAGTCGACCCCGCTTGAGTCGCTCGGTCCCGGACTTGCGCACACGCTCGTTCATCATTGCCAGAGATCGCACAATGTCCGAGCAATCGCACTACGACTCGCGCAACTGGGTGGACGAGACCGGAGCCAGTACCGGCGATCGCCGCGAGAACGATCCGCGGGCCGCGGGCTTCACCGAAGAGGACGACCGGATGTTCCGGTCGCACTTCCAGCATGCGAATCACCTCGCCGACGTCGGGTACGAGCAGGTGCGCCCCGCGTACGAGCTGGGACTCGCCGCCGGACGCGAACAGGCGAACGCGAGTCGGACGTTCGACGAGGTCGAGACCGATCTCGAGAACGGCTGGTTGAACGTGCGCCTCCAGGGCGGCGAGTGGACGGCCGTGCGCGAATTCGCCCGCGCCGGCTTCGATCGCGCTCGGCAGGGACGCGTGGGCGACATGCCAAACTCCGGAACGACACCGTCGCACGATCGGCCTCCCTACTCGGATCCTCTGGCCGACGACATCGATCCAACGGCGCCGGACGCACCCGCGCAGTAGCCCGACCGCGGCAGGGACGTTGCGGTGGGAAAGCGTGCGCGACATTCTCTCGCGTCGCTTCTCCAACCGCATGACCAATCGCCGCGATTTCATCAAATCCGCAACGGGCGCCGCCGCCATGCTGGCCGGCGTCCCGTCGTTGCGCCTGGCGTCCCGCGCGAACGCCGACATCGTGCTTCGCAACGGCAACGTCTTCGACGGAACCGGCCGCGACTCGAGGGAGCTCGACCTCGTCGTTCGCGGCGGACGAATCATCGCGCTGTCGCGTCGCGCCGAGGAGCGCGGCACGATCGAGATCGACGTTCGCGGCCACGCGGTGGCGCCCGGCTTCATCGACATTCACTCGCACGGCGATGGCTCGCTGTGGACCGACCCGCGCGCCGAATCACTGGTGCGTCAGGGCGTGACCACGATCGTGGTCGGCCAGGACGGGTCGTCCGCCGCTCCGCGCCGCGAGCGCGGCGAATCGAACGACCGATCCTACGCACGGTTCGCGGATCTCTGGACGTCGCTCGACCAGCTCCGGCCGTCCGTCAACGTGGCGTCCATGGTCGGCCTCGGCACGCTCCGCGATGTCGTCATCGGCGGAAAGGACCGCCCAGCCACCGACGCCGAGCTCGCGCGGATGCGCCAGTATGTCGTGGATGCGTTGAACGACGGCGCGTGCGGAGCCTCGTCGGGACTCGAGTACACACCGGGCGCGTTTGCGTCGCGCGCGGAGCTCATCGCGCTGTGCACACCGCTGGCGAGTCGTCGCCTGCCGTACGCGACGCACATGCGCAACGAGGACGATCAGCTCATCGAAGCCATCGACGAAGCGATTGCCGTCGCACGCGGAGCTGGCTGTCCATTACAGATCTCTCATCTCAAGACGCAGGGTCCGCGAAACTGGGGCAAGCTCGACACCGCGTTTTCGCGGGTCGCCGACGCGCGGTCCGCGGGCTGTGACGCCGCGTTCGATCGGTATCCCTACATCGCGTATCAGACAGGTCTCACGAACATCTTTCCCGTCTGGAGCCGCGACGACAGCACGGACGCGTTCCTGGCGCGTCTCGCCGATCCCGCAACTTCGGATCGCATCCGGCGTGAAGCGCTCGCGAAGGTCGAGCTCATTGGCGGATGGGACAACGTCATGATCGCCAACGTGGTCGATCCCAGCGATCGCGGCGCCGAGGGCGCGCGGCTGGGCACGTATGCGAAGGCACGCGGGATGGACCCGTACGACATGGCGGTCGCGCTCCTCCGCCGAAGCCACGGCAATGTCGGGATGGTCGGCTTCGCGATGAGCGAGGAGAATCTCGATCGCATTCTCGCGCATCCACACGGTATGGTCTGCAGCGACGGCGGCGCGTTCGCCGTGGATGGGCCGTCGCGCCGTGGACATCCGCATCCGCGTGGACTCGGAACGTTTCCGCGCGTGCTCGGACGCTACGTGCGTGAGCGGAAAGCGCTCACCCTCGCACAGGCAATCAACAAGATGACGGCACTGCCCGCGTCGCGAATTCATCTGCGCGATCGGGGCATGCTCACGCCGAACGCCGCGGCCGACGTCGTGGTGTTCGATCCGGCGACCGTGCAGGATACGGCGACCTATTCCGACCCGTTCCAGTATCCGGCCGGCATCGGCGTCGTGATCGTGAACGGTTCGATCGCGCTTCGCGACGGCCAGCGTTCGGCCGATCACGCCGGACGCCCGCTTCGTGCGAGCTGAACGCCAATGGCGAAAAGGCGTCCGCTTCTGGGACGGTCGATCCCAGGGACGGACGCGACCGATCGGCGCCAACCTCCCCGCGCGTTTCCAAGTCTGTGTAAATCAACAGCATAAGCGTGGCGGCCAGAGGCACGAATGTTCCTTTCGCCAGTCGGCCAGTCACCTTCGGTCCGCGTTGCGTAGCGTCCATCGTCTAGCGTCTAGTACACCATGGAAATCTTCCTTCAGGACATTCGCTACGCCGTGCGCAAGCTCGCGCGCACGCCAAGCTTCACCGTCATCGCCGTCGCGACGCTCGCGCTCGCCATCGGCGCGACGACCGCGGTATTCAGCATCGTGAATGGCGTGCTGCTCAAGCCACTCCCGTTTCGCGATCCGGACGAGGTCATGATCATCGGATCGCTGAGCAAGGAGGGCAAGCTCGTTCATCTCTCGCCGCCCGACTATCTCAGCTATCGCGATCAGACGCACAGCTTCGTCGGCATGGCGCAGATTCAGAGCCGCAACAGCGCGAATCTCACGATCGCAGGCTCGGATCCGATGCGGCTCAACGCGGCTTCCGTCGGCGCGAAGTTCTTCGATCTCCTCGGCACGCCAATGGAGCTCGGCCGCGGCTTTCTCGCCGGCGAAGACGAGCACGGCGCAACGAAGGTCGTCGTGTTGTCCGACAAGCTGTGGCGCAACCAGTTCGCCGGCGATCGCGCGATCATGGGTCGCGCGGTGTCGATCAATGGCGATTCATATCGTGTCGTCGGTGTGGCGCCGCCGTCCCTGACGTATCCCGAACGGCCCGACCTCTGGCTGCCGTTCGAGCTCGAGCCGTGGATGATCGATCCCAGCAATCGCGGCGCACACTTCATTCAAGCCATCGCCCGCGTGCGTCCGGGCGTGACGCCGGAAGCCGCGAAGCGTGACATGCTCGCGGTCGGTGATCGGCTGAAGCGCGAGTATCCGAACAGCAACGCGAATTTCTCGGGCGCGGCGGAACAGCTTCGCACCTACATCACGGGCGACGTCCGCAGCGCGCTGTTCACGATGTTCGGCGCGGTCGCGTTCGTATTGCTGATCGCGTGCGCGAACGTCGCCAATCTCCTGCTCGTTCGCGCCGCGACACGCGAGACGGAGATGGCCGTGCGCACCGCACTCGGCGCGGGACGCACGCGGATCGTTCGACAGCTCGTCACCGAAAGCGTGCTGCTCTCCGTTGCGGGCGCGGCCGTCGGTGGCGCGCTCGCGGCGTGGGCCGTCGACGGAATCGTCGCGTTCGGACCGAAAGGCTTGCCTCGCCTCGACGACATCAGCGTCGACGGACGCGTCCTCGCCTTCTCGGCGCTCGTCGCGATCGTGACGGGTCTCGTTTTCGGCCTCGCGCCCGCGCTGCATGCGACGAAGACCGAACTCGGACAGATGCTGCGTGAAGGCCTGCGCGGGAGTGGCGGGCGCCGCGGGGCACAACGGACACGCAGTGCGCTCGTCGTGACCGAGATGGCGCTGGCCGTCGTGCTGCTCATCGGTGCCGGATTGCTCATTCGCAGCTTCGTCAAGCTGCTCCAGGTCGATCCCGGATTCAACACGTCGCACGTGCTCGCGTTCGACGTGACGGTGCCGCAGAAGACGTACCCCTTCGATCGCGACATACGCCGCTTCGCGCAGCAGATCCGCGACGGCGTGATGCAGATCCCCGGTACGAAGAGCATCGCGGTCGCCGACGCGTCGCCGCTGTCGGCTGGCGGAATGCACGTGACCTTCGACATCGGCGGTCGCGCGCCGATGCCCGCGGACAAGCGCATGATCGTGGATATCCGTCCGGTCAGCTCCACGTACTTCTCGACGATGGGCATCCAGTTGCTCCGCGGCCGCACCTTCACGAAGGATGAGGA
>Ga0070680_100000385_pt1 | contig 29938 bp, 28 predicted proteins | sample KBSC73BmetaG_FD_64672 | JGI IMG/M metagenome (GOLD analysis project Ga0070680, IMG submission 64672) | Corn rhizosphere microbial communities from Kellogg Biological Station, Michigan, USA - KBS C7-3B metaG | ecosystem: Host-associated > Plants > Roots > Rhizosphere | place: USA: Michigan...
GCTTCGGATGCCGGTCGACGTCGAATTCGCAATCGGCGGCGGAGCGCGCCGCGTGCCGCGTGAGACGGCGGGCGAGCTCCGCGATGGCCGGATCGCGGCGCGGCAAATCGTTCAGCGACGCATAGCTGGTGTAGCCGGCATAACGGTGCTGCTTCGACCATGAGCGCCCGGCCTGGTCGTCGGCGGCAAGCGAGCGGATCGAATGCGCGAGGCGCGCGAGCTGGGCGTCGTCGCCAAGCTCGGCTTCGTAGAGTTGCGTCACGAACAGCGGGCGGACCGGCATCGCGCCGCTGTGCGGCTGGACGCGCGCGGGCGCAAGAGCGTGGACAGGAGGGACAGGGCTGCTAGCGTCCGGCCTGGTCTCGGGGAGGGTTCATGCGCCGTCATCTGTTCTCGTCTGCAGTGTCACTGGGGCTGCTCGTGGCCGTCGCGGGACCCGCCGGCGCGGTTGCGCCCAAATCGGCGGCCGCGGTCAAGGAAACGCCGCTCATCAATGTTACGGCCGACGCGAAGACCGGCAAGATCATCGCCACCCTGCCCAAGCCTGACACCGATGGGAATTCCGGGCGCTTCATCTATTTGACGCAGCTCGAGACGGGGCTCGGCTCGGCTCAGATCCTGCTCGACAAGGCCGCGCCCCAATCGACCCGGATTCTCGTCTTCCGCAGGATCGGCAAGAAAGTCGCGGCCGAAATCGAGAACCCGAAGTTCGTCGCCAGCGGCGGCAGCCCGGACGAGCAGAAAGCTGTCCGCCAGTCGTTCGCAACCTCGACCATCTGGATGGGCGATGTCGTCGACACCAGGCCCGACGGGTCGTTCACTGTCGATCTCGCGAGCTTCCTCGCGCGCGACGACATCGGCGTCCCGCAGGCGATCAAGCAGGGCGGCGGTGGCGAGTTCAAGTTCGCGCCAGAGCTCAGCGCCGCGGACCCCAGTTTCGTCAAGCTGTTCCCCGACAATGCCGAATTCTCGGCCAAGCTGACCTTCCGCTCGGACGACCCCGCGGCCGAGGTCGCCAACATCATTCCCGACCGGACGATGACGCTGACTCTAAGGCATTCGCTGATCCGGCTGCCGGACCCTGGCTACGTGCCGCGCCACGATCCGCTGGGTTACGCGATCGGTCTGCAGCAGGTCGATTTCTCGGCCCCGCTCGGGGCGCCGATCGTCCGCGATGTCGCCACGCGCTTCCGGCTCGAGAAGGTCGACCCGGCGGCTGCTCGATCGCCGGTCAAGAAGCCGATCGTCTTCTACATCGACCGGAGCGCGCCCGAGCCGGTACGGAGCGCATTGCGCGAAGGCGTCAGCTGGTGGAACCAGGCGTTCGATGCCGCCGGCTTCGAGAACGCCTTCCGGGCCGAGATCCTGCCCGACGGCGTTGACCCGCTCGACGTCCGCTACAATGTCGTCAACTGGATCGACCGCGCGACCCGTGGCTGGTCATACGGGAACGTTATCGCCGACCCGCGCACGGGTGAGATCATCAAGGGTTCGGTGCTGCTGGGATCGCTCCGCGCGCGTCAGGACATGATCATTTTCCAGGCGTTGGTAGGCGCGGGGCTGACCGGAACCGGTGACCCCAATGATCCGATCACCGCCACGCTCGCGCGCATCCGCCAGCTCGGCGCGCACGAGGTCGGTCACGCGCTCGGCCTCCAGCACAATTTCGCTGCGAGCACGCAGGGCCGCTACTCGGTCATGGACTATCCCGGCCCCAGGATCACGATCGAGAATGGCGCGCCCTCGCTGAAGGATGCTTATGGCGTCGGCGTCGGGCCATGGGACAAATGGGTGATCAAGTGGCTCTATGCGCGGACCGATGCCGATGCGGCGCCGATTATGGCGCAAGGCCGCGCCGAGGGGCTGCGCTTCGTCGCCGACAGCGACGCCCGTCCGGTCAATTCGGGCAATCCCGAAGGGTCGCTGTGGGATGACGGCGCCGATCCGACGGCGGAGCTCCGGCGAATGATGGAGGTCCGGCGCGTCGCGCTCGCGCGGTTCGGGACGGGCGCCCTGCCGGCCGGAGAGAACCTCGCCGGCCTGAGGCGCGCATTCGTGCCGATCTGGCTGATCGACCGTTACCAGATCGAGGCCGCGGCCAAGTCGATCGGCGGCCTGAACTTCCCTTATGCCTTGAGCACCGAAGGGATGACCGCCGCCCCGGAATCGCCGCAGCAGCAATGGGCCGCGATTTATGCCTTGCTGGACACGCTCGCCACTTCATCGCTGACGGTGCCCGCGCGGCTTCTACCGTTGCTGTCCGGCGGCTTCGGCGGCAATTCGGATCGCCAGACCGACATCGAGATCATCCCGACGGCCGGCGGACCGGTGTTCGACCCTCTGAAGGCCACCGAGGTCGGGGCCATCCAGACGCTGAATGCGCTGCTCGCGCCCGATCGCCTCGATCGCCTCGAGGCGCAACATGCCGCCGACGCGAGCCAGCCCGGACCGGCGCAGCTCGTCGACCTGCTGATCGGGCGCGCGCTTGGACAGAGCGGGGATGACGTCGGCCGGAGGATCGCGACGACGGCGGTCCTGGCGTTGGCGCGGGTGCAGCGCGACGCGAGGCTGTCGCCGACGATCGCATTGATGCTCGGCGGTCGCCTCGACCGGCTCGCCGACGAGCTTCAGCGGCGCAAGGGCGGTGACCAGGACTGGGCAAAGGGCCTCGCGGCGCTGCTCAAGGACCGGGAGGCGCTCGACAAGGCCATTGCCGATCCCGCCCGACTGCCGCGGGTACCTCCGGGCATGCCGATCGGAATGGACGAGGCGCTCTAGTCAGTCGCTATGCTGCAGCCGCAGCGCGACTTCGCTCATGAACCGCGCGTCGTCTCCGTTCGCGAGCCAGTCGGCTTCGGCGGAGATGGCGGCGAGGAGATCGCTTAGAGGTTCCATTTCCGATTTGGCATAATTGCCGAGGACGTGCGGGGTGACGAGGTCCTTCCGGCCGGGTCCGGGATGGCCGATGCCGATTCGCACGCGGCGGAAATCGGGGCCGAGCGCAGCGTCGATCGAGCGCAGCCCGTTGTGTCCGGCAAGGCCGCCGCCGACCCGAACCTTGACCTTGAAGGGGGCGAGGTCGAGCTCGTCGTGGAAGACCGTCAGCGCATTCATGTCGAGCTTGAAAAAGCGCATCGCCTGCTGAACCGCGTCGCCGCTGTCGTTCATGAAAGTGTGCGGCTTTAAGAGCAGCACGCGTTCGCTGCCGACGCGGCCCTCAGCGATCAGGCTGCGAAACTTCTTCGACCAGGGCGCGAAATCGTGCGTCTCGGCGACGATGTCGGCGGCCATGAAGCCGACATTGTGCCGCTGCAGCGCATATTTGCCGCCGGGATTACCGAGACCGACCCAGAGTTGCATTAAATCCCCTCCCTTTCAGGAGAGGGGAAGAGCGGCGGAGCCGCGAAGGGGTGGGGGTGTCGCGGGCAGTTGCACCCGCTTGCCCCACCCCCGACCCCTCCCCTGAAGGGGAGGGGAGACGGCATTACTCGCCGCCCTCTTCGCTCTCGGAAGCTTCGCCTTCCTCGACGGTCGGCACCGCATCCGCCGGCGCGGTCGCTTCCTCTTCGGCCTTCATCGCCGACGGGGCGACAACCGTCGCGACGGTGAAGTCGCGGTCGTCGATCACGGGCTTGGAGCCTTCGGGCAGCTGGACGTTCGAGATGTGGACCGCATCGCCGATCTCGAGCCCGGCGAGCGAAACCACGATTTCGTCGGGCATGCGCGCCGCGTCGCAGATCAGCTCGAGCTCGTGGCGAACGACGTTGAGCACGCCGCCGCGCTTCAGCCCCGGCGCCGCTTCTTCATCGACGAACCGCACGGGCACGTTGACCTGCACCTGTGTGTGCTCGCCGATCCGCAGGAAATCGACATGGATCGGCCGGCTCGTTACCGGATGAAAATCGACCGCCTTGGGCAAGGTCCGGTGCGGCTTTCCGCCGAGCTCGACCATTACGACTGAGTTCATGAAGAACCCCGTCGAAAGCATTTTCGACAGCAACTTCTCTTCGACGTGGATCGAGAGAGGCTCTTTCTTTTCGCCGTAAACCACGGCGGGGACCCGGCCTTCGCGGCGCAGTGCACGGGAGGCTCCCTTGCCAGCCCGGTCGCGCGCTTCGGCGGGCAGCGTCAGCTGTTCGCTCATTTGCTATGCTCCGTTTCGTAAATACCCCCGCGCCACGCCTCCAGGGATGACCATGACCGGGGAGGGCTGCGCCCTAGTGCAGGGGGGCTCAAAAGGCAAGTTGCGACGCGCTTGCCGGCGCGTCAGTTCACCCGCTGCGACGGGATTCCGCGTTCGGCGAGCCGGACGAGCAGGCTGTCGGGCCCGGCGAGGTGACCCGCGCCGACCGCGACGAACACGGTGCCGGGCGACTGCATCCGCGCCCTGATCCAGTCGGCCCAGCGCTCGTTCCGCTCGGTGAACATCATCCGGTACGTGTCGGGCGACGCGGTCTTGAGCTGGCCGAGCATGGTCACGAACACGCTCTGGTCGCCGCGCTTCCACGCCGCCTGCATCGACGCCATCGCTTGTGACAGCCCCTGCATCTGGGCGGGGTCGCTCGCCGATACGTTATTGTTCGCCGCGCCCGACGCCGGCGGCATCCGGTTGAACATGTCGATCTGAAGCTGAAGCGTCTCCAGGCCTTCCACTGGCTTGCCTTCGGCCTCGGCCTGGTGGCGAAGCACCATGTCGGCGCCGTTGCCGACCTGCATGCCCTGCGCTTGCCCCGCGCTGATCGCCATGCGTGTCGTCGCCAGGAATGACGCCGACGGCGTCACCGAGGGCGGCCTGAATGCCGACGCGGTATGAATGATCGGCTGGGGTCCTTCGGGGACAAGGGTTTCCAGCACCAACTCGTCCGATCGTTCGAAGGCGCCGCGAACGCGATTTCCGAACCACTGCGTCTGGCCGTCGAGCGCATGGAATGTGCCGAAGATGTAGACGGTCGTATCGGCATCGCGGACGACGAAGAGGGCCGGGGTCGCCGACGGCGCGGGCGCCGGCATTGCGGCGGCAAGCGCGGCGGCGGCGAGCAAATTGACCATCCCATCACCCTCCCGAGGCGAATGGTGCTGGATTGAACGAAGCGCCGGACGCGGCTGCAGGCATCGTCGCCAGCGGCGAAATCATGCTTCGCCCATCAGCCGCCCCACGCATCAGACCCCCCAGCCCGATACCTTCCGAGAATGGTCACCAACTGCTTAAGAAATGTCTAGCGCAATCTGTGAAATGTGAATTTTTTTCGGTGGATAGCAGCGAAAGCGAGGCTTCCGCGGGTGTCACTGCAGGCGCCGGACCTTGAAACCCTGACTCTTGAGCATTTCGAGCACCGAATCCTTTCCGGCGAGGTGGCCGGCGCCGACCGCGACGAGAATCGTGCCGGGCTTCGCGAGCCGCTGTTCGATCCACTTCGCCCAATTGGCATTGCGCTGCTCGAGCAGCGACCGCTTGAGATCGGGCGATTGCGACAGGTCATGGTTGAAGGTCGTGGCGATCGCTCGCACGTCGCCGCGGCCCCAGGCGCGCAGCATCTGGTCGAAATCCTTGCCGGTCGCTGTCGCGGGCGCGATCGCGCCTTGTAGCAGCTCGCGCTGCGCCTTTTCCGGCAAGCGGTCGAAATAACCGAACTGCTCGACGTTGGTCTCGAGCTCGCCAATCGGCCGCTGGCTGGAGAGGAACTGCTGGCGCAGGATCTCCTCGGGACCGTTGCTGCCCTTGAGGCCCATGTCGCGCAGCTGGACGCCGAGAAGCTGGATCGCGGCAAGCCAGGTCTCCATGTTGTCGAACGCCTTCTCGGGAATGCCGCTCTTGGCGATCGCGGCGCGAAGCTTCGGCACGTCGGCCTTGGGAACTCGGCTGGCGATCGGCGGCTGCCCCGGGCTGATGCCGAGACTGAACTCGGCCTGGATCACCGATTGTGGGTTCTGTTGATCGACGATCGTCTCCACCACCAGCTCATCGGAGGCCGCGACGGCCTTGTCGAACGCCGGCGTGCGCCATTTCAGCGTCTGTGGCAGCAAATGGATCGTCCCGAACAGGTAGATGGTGGTGTCCGGGTCCGAGACCTCCCACAGCGCCGGGCGCGCGACCTGCGCCTCGCGCGCCTGGAGCGGAACCGCGCCGAGCAGCAGCGACAGGCCAACCGCGGCTCCGACGCGCCGCAACAGGGATTTCAGCATCACTTCACACCTTCCCGCATGCCGGTTCGCATGACCGGCTAGTGCCGGCAAGCTGAACCGCGACTTGCCCCTTTCCGAAGCATTCGCCAAAGCGCGCGAAACCCACTTTCACGAGGCGTTTCCGCTTGAGCCTGAGTTTCCAGGACCTGATCTTAACGCTCCATCGCTATTGGGGCGCGCAGGGGTGCCTGATCCTCCAGCCCTATGACATGGAGATGGGGGCCGGCACGTTCCACCCCGCGACCGTGCTGCGCTCGCTCGGGCCGGACCCGTGGCGCGCCGCCTATGTCCAGCCGTGCCGTCGGCCGACCGACGGGCGCTATGGCGAGAACCCCAACCGGCTCGGCCATTATTATCAGTACCAAGTGGTGCTGAAGCCGAGCCCCGAGAACCTCCAACAGCTGTATCTCGGCAGCCTCGTCGAGATCGGGATCGACCCGCTGAAGCACGACATCCGCTTCGTCGAGGACGATTGGGAGAGCCCGACGCTCGGTGCATGGGGCCTCGGCTGGGAAGTCTGGTGCGACGGCATGGAAGTCACCCAATTCACCTATTTCCAGCAAGTCGGCGGCTTCGAATGCAAGCCGGTGACCGGCGAGCTGACATACGGCCTCGAGCGGCTGGCGATGTACATCCAGGGCGTTGAGAACGTGTTTGACCTGCGTTTCAACGACGCGGGCGTCAGCTACGGCGACGTGTTCCTGGAGAACGAACGCGAGATGTCCGCCTATAATTTCGAGGTCGCCGACACCGACGCTTTGTTCGACCTGTTCCGCAAGGCAGCCGCCGAATGCGAGCGGTGCCTCGGCGCGAAGCTTGCGATCCCCGCATATGAGCAGGCGATCAAGGCGAGCCATGTGTTCAACACCCTCCAGGCGCGCGGCGTGATCAGCGTCGCCGAGCGCCAGGCCTATGTCGGTCGCGTGCGCGATCTCGCGAAGGCGGCATGTGGAGCGTGGCTGGAGCGCACCGCGCGATGACCGACTTCCTGCTCGAGCTCAGGTCCGAGGAAATCCCCGCGCGGATGCAGGCGAAAGCGCGCAACGATCTTGCGCGGCTGTTTGCCGAATGCACCCAAGCCGCGGGGCTCGCGACCGGACCGATCGACGTCCATTCCAGTCCGCGCCGGCTGGTGCTGATCGCTCGTGATGTCGCCGAGGCGACCGCGGCCACGCGCGAAGAGGTCAAGGGACCGCGCACCTCGGCGCCGCCGCAGGCGCTCGAAGGCTTTTTGCGCAAGACGGGGCTTGCACGCGAACAACTCGAGGATCGCGATGGCGTCTATTTTGCGACCATCGACCGGCCGGGGCGCCCGGCTGCGGAGATCCTGTCAGAAACCGTGAAGCGCGTCGTCGCCGATTTCCCCTGGCCCAAGTCGATGCGCTGGGGCAGCGGTAATCTGCGCTGGGTGCGGCCGCTGCACGGCATCGTCGCCATGCTCGACGAAGAGATCGTGCCTGTCGACATCGACGGAATTGCCAGCGGCGCGACCACCGTCGGGCATCGCTTCCATCATCCAGGGCCGATCACCGTCGGCGGCGCGGCAGACTATGCCGAGAAGCTGCGCGCCTGCCACGTCATCGTCGACCAAGAGGAGCGCGAGCGGCTGATCCGCGACGGCGCGCAGGCTTCCGCGGCGGCTGCCGGGCTCGCGCTGCTGCCCGATGAAGGGCTCGTGGTCGAAAATGCTGGGCTGACGTCATGGCCGGTGCCGCTGGTCGGGCGCTTCGATCCCGAGTTCCTCGACGTGCCGCGCGAAGTGATCGTGCTCACGATGCGCACCAACCAGAAATATTTCGCCTGCACGAATGACGAAGGGCTGCTCGCGCCGGCGTTCGTCTGCGTCGCCAACATCGCCGCGAACGATGGGGGTGAAGCGATCGCGCACGGCAACGCCCGCGTGCTCGCTGCGCGGCTTGCGGACGCGCGCTTCTTCTGGGAGCAGGACCTCAAGGTACCGCTCGACGAGCAGGCGAAGAAGCTCGGCGGCATCGTCTTCCACGAGAAACTCGGGACCGTGGCCGACAAGGTCGAACGTGTCGCCAAGCTCGCGCGCTGGCTCGTCGAAAGCGGGATCGTTCAAGCGGATCCTAACCAGGTCGAGCGCGCCGCGCGCCTCGCCAAGGCCGACCTCGTGACCGGCATGGTTGGCGAATTCCCCGAGCTCCAGGGCGTGATCGGCGGCTATCTCGCCGCGGCTCAAGGCGAACCTCGGGTGATCGCCGATGCGATCCGCAATCATTACAAGCCGGCCGGGCAGGGCGACGAGGTGCCGAGCGCTGCGGCGACTGTCGCCGTCGCGCTCGCGGACAAGCTCGACTCGATTGCGGCCTTCTTCGGTGTCGATCTGAAGCCGACCGGCTCCAAGGACCCGTTCGCGCTTCGCCGTGCCGCGATCGCTTCGATCGAACTGATCGTGCGCAATGGCCTTCGGCTCGATCTCACCCGCGCCTTGCGCGGCGCGCTCGCCAATACGGCCGGGCAGGCCGTCGACACGGATGCCGCGCACCGGCTCGACCGCACCGCCCATGAGCTGATCGATTTCTTCGCCGATCGCCTGAAAGTGCAGCAGCGCGAAGCGGGCGTTCGGCACGACCTCATCGACGCGGTGTTCGCGCTCGGCGGCGAGGATGATCTCGTGCGCTTGCTGGCGCGGGTGAGGGCGCTTCAGGAATTCGTCGAGACCGGCGAAGGTTCCGACCTCCTCACCGCCTACAAGCGCGCGGCGAACATTCTCAAGAAAGAGCATTGGGTCGGGCCGCAGGTGATGAGTTCGCTGGCGGCGCAGGGCATTCCGCAGACGGGCGAAGAGGATCCGCTGGTGCTGGTGGACGATCCGATCCTCAAGGATGCCGTCGCTGAGATGGCCTCGGGCGCGGCGGGCGCCGACCTGCCGCAGGAAATCGCGCTGATCGTTGCGCTGGACGCGGCCGAGCCCGAGGCCGCCGCCGCAGTCGAGGCCGAGGACTTCACCGGCGCCATGGCCGCGCTCGCGACCCTGCGGGCACCAATCGACGCCTTTTTCGATCACGTGACGGTCAACGACCCCGACCCCGCTAAGCGCGAGCGGCGGCTCAACTTGTTGATGCGCTTTCGCGACGCGGTGAACCGGGTCGCGGATTTTTCGAAGATCGAGGGCTAAGGGACCTTCCCTCCCTCGAAGGGACGGGTTGAGGGTGGGTGCGTGAAAGGGCTCAATGCCCTTGAGAGAGCTTCTTGAGTGGCATCGAGCCACTTCAGAAGCACCCGTGCCTTGCCCCACTCTTTAAAGAGAGGGAAGCTTCACAGCGGCCGATCGTCGGGCGGGGTTTTGACCGCGGCGGCGCGCAGCGAATCCCGTTCGCGCCATTCCTTTTCGCGCTCGTCCCATTCCTTGGCGCGGCGGTCGCGGTCCGCTTCCAGTTCCTTCCGGCGATCGACTTCAGCCTGGTAGCGCGCCTTCCACTTGCGCCGGCCGCCGGCGGTCAGGAAGATGCCGATCAAGAGACCGAGCAGGAAGACGAGGGCGCAGATCGCCCACAGGTTCGGGTCGGACGTGATGTTCATGTCGGCTCCGCGACGATGTTGGAACTGCGGCGACTACGCCCGAGCGCGCCGCCGCGTTCCAAGTCGGAAGCCGCTCGGCCGGCCCGAGCGGCGCCCAATCACTTGCCGTGCAGGAAGCTGTCGTTGATCGAGCAGCTCGCCGGGCCGAGAATGACCACGAACAGGGTCGGCAGAATGAACAGGATGAGCGGCACGGTCATGATCGCCGGCAGCCGCGCCGCTTTCTCTTCCGCGCGCATCATGCGCTGGTGGCGGAACTCGGCCGACAGCACGCGCAGCGCGCTGGCCAGCGGCGTCCCGTATTTCTCGGTCTGGATCATGGTCGTGACGACGCCGCGAACCGCTTCCAAGTCGACGCGCTGGGCGAGGTTCTCGAAGGCCTGGCGGCGCTCGTTCAAGAAACCGAGCTCGATCGCAGTCAGCCCGAACTCATCGCCAAGCTCCGGATAGGCCTTGCCGAGCTCGCGCGAGACGCGACCGAAGGCGGCGTCGACGGTGAGGCCCGCTTCGGCGCAGATGACGAGCAGATCGAGCGCGTCGGGGAGACCCTTGCGGATCGCGTGGCTGCGCTTGTTGACCTTGTTCTTCAGCCAGATGTCGGGCGCCTTATAGCTGCCGACGAGGAGGCCCGCGACCGTTGCGTAGCGACGGAACCAGGACCAATCGGGGAAATAGTTGAGCACATAGAGCGCGACCACCGCGGTAATTCCGATCACCACCGGCAGGACGAAGCGGGCGAAGATGATGAAGAAAGCGAGGTCTTTGGTGCGGATGCCCGCCTGCATCAGGCGAATCTGCGCTTTCTTGACCTGGTCGTCCTGAAGCATCTTGAACTGCGACAGGAGCTGCCGAACGTTGTCGGCAGCCTGGTTGCGGTTCGTCAGCTTCTTGCGTTTGTTGGTCGAGGCTACGATGCCAGCCTTCAATTGCTCGCGACGTTCGTTGAGCGCTTTGACGCGCCGCGCCATCGGGTCCTTGACAGTTGTCGCCGCATAGATGGCGAGCAGCACCGCGAAGGTCGCGACGGCGCTGAGGCACGTCGCAATCCAGATGACGTCGAAGCCGAGGAGGGTCGGGCCCGAGGGAGGCGCAGCCTGCATGATCTTACCCTTGCCTCCTTAGATCTCGAAATTGACCATTTTGGCCATGATACCCGCGCCGATGCCCATCCAGATCATGCCGCCGATGCCGGCGACTATCAGGCGCTGGTCGGTGAAAAAGCCGCCCATGTAGGTCGGGTTGATCATCCACACGAGCGTGAACACCACGAACGGCAGCGAGCCGACGATGTATGCCGAAGCCTTCGATTCCGAGCTCATCGCGCGGATCTTGAGCTTCATCTGCGCACGCTTGCGAAGCACGTCGGCGAGGTTCGACAGCGTCTCGGCGAGGTTGCCGCCGGTCTCGCGCTGGATCGCCAGCGTGATCACGAAGAACTGGAACTCGGGCGTGCCCAGGCGGTCCGCGGTATCCTGCAGCGCTGCTTCCATCGTCCGGCCGATCTTCATCTTGTCGGAGACCATCCGGAACTCGATTCCGACCGGGCCGGGGATTTCGCCGGCGACGATGCCGAGCGTCTCGGTGATGGGGAGACCGGAACGCAGGCCGCGCACCATCAATTCGATCGCATCAGGAAAGTTCGAGGTGAACTTGGCGACGCGGCGCTTGATCAGCCGGCCGATCACGAAATGGGGCCCGCCGACGCCGACGAAAATGCCGAGCAGCAGCGACAGGATGAACGGCGCCCCGCGGAACATCAGCAGGACCATCACCAGCGCGATCACGCCGAGGCAGATCGCGGCATATTTCGCGAGGCTGATGTCCTTGCCGGTCATCTCCAGCCGCTTGCGCAGCAGCGCCGGCTTCGGGATCAGCGTCGAGGCATAGCCCTCGATCTTGGTCGCGCGCTCGGAAAAGAGCTTGCGAATCTGCGCCTGGGCGTTCCCGGCAATGATGTCGCCGTGCCGCTCCTTGATGAGCTCGATCCGCCGCTTGACGGTCTTCGAGGCGGACGGGCCGCGCATCGCCATGGAAGCGAGGAACAGCGCGCCGACGCCGCCGATGATGAGTAGCCACAAGAGCATACGTGCCTTCGCCTCTCACTCTTGATGTGCCGGCGACCAGGGCGGCCGCCGGAGCAACATCTGCTTACGCCGCCTTGTCCTTGGGCTTGGCGAGCATCGACTTCAGGTTGTCGACCAGCGACTTGGTATGGCCCTGGCCTTCGGCAGTCGCCGCTTCCTCGCTGGCGTGATTGAGAACCATGCCCGACAAGGTGTTGAACGGAGCCGAAAGCTTGCCCGTCGCGACCTCAGCCATCGGCTTGCCGAGCTTGGCGGCCTGGGCCGCGACCTTGGCGTCGTACGGAAAGACCACGTCGACCGGCCGCTCGATCGACTGCTCGAAGTCCTTGCGGCTGATTTCCAGCGCGCCCCCGGACGGAACTCCGTTGGCGACCACCACGACCTTGGTCTGCGGTGCATTGGACTTGAGCCAGGCGAGCACACGAATGGTGTCGCGCGTTCCCGCGAGCGTCAGCTCGGCGACTACGACGGCGACATGCGCGTCGTGCACCAGGTGCGGATACTGGATCAGCATGTGGCGCGGGAGGTCCAGAACCGTCGATTCGAACGCGTTGCGCATCTCTTCCTGAAGCTGGAAGAAGGCGGTCCCGTCGGTTACCAGCGGCTGGTGGATCGGCGCTTCCGCCGACAGCACGGACAGCCGCTCGTTGGCGCGAACCATTGCGCGTTCGATGAACAGGCCGTCGATGCGGCTCGGGTTCTCGATCGCGTCGGTGAGGCCGCGGCCGGGCTCGAGGTCGAGGGCCAGGGCGCCGGTGCCGAAGTGGACGTCGAGGTCGAGCAGCGCCGTCGAACGGCGCGACTTTTCCCCGAACAGCCACGCCAGCGAGGTGGCGATGGTCGACGCGCCGACGCCGCCGCGGACGCCGATCACCGCCGCCATGACATGCGGACGGTCAGCCTGCGTTTCCCCGCGCGGACCCGACAGGATCATCTGCGCATGCGCGAACGTGTCGCGCAGCTGATCGACCGTGAACGGCTTCAGCAGATAATCGTGAATGCCGCTGGCGACGAGGTCGCGATAGAGGCGGACGTCGTTGACGGTGCCGGCCGCGATCACGATCGTGCCCGGTTCGCAGACTTCCGCCAGCGCGTTGATGTCGTTGAGCGGATCCGCGGATTCGCTGAGGTCCACGAACAGAATGTTCGGGCTTGCCGACACCGATAGCGACTGGACGGCATTGCGAAGGCCGCCCTTGTTGACCTTCTCCGGAGACCAGCCGTGCTCGACCGCCACCGGCCGCAACATGTCGGCCGTCGCGTCGTCGGAGACGAAGGCGGTGAACGGATCGCGCAGTCCCGCGCGTGCCTGGAACGGAGCGTTCATTACTTGCTGCCCCCTTGCTTGGTAGAGATGTCCTGGAGCCCGCCCTGACCGGTCGGCGGCTTGGTGCGGTACATCTCGATCGCGCGCGTCGCCGCTCGCGAATCCGGCACCGCTGCGCCTTCACGGCCATGCAGCAGGTCTTCAGGGTTGGCGACCATCGCGGCGAGATTCGAGTTCACCCCGCAGCCGAAGTTCGACATGGTCCGGTTCTCCCAGTCGGGCTGGGATTTCTCGCTCCAGTTCGGGCAGCCCGGGACGACGGCGCGACGGCGCGCGACGACGACGCGGACGGAGCCCGGCTGGACCATGCCGGCGGTGACCGGGGCGCCCGGCGACACCAGCATGCCATAACGGCCGGCGATTGCCGCGACCTGGTTGCGCGCCGCGGGGGCATAGCCGCCGTCGACATAAACCGTATCGCCGTAGCCGAGGCCGAGGCCCTGGAACCAGCCGTTGAGCCGCTCACCTTCGCCCGGCGCCAACGCCCCGGCCGGGGCCGCCGCGTCGAACACATAATCGGCGCTGGTGACTACCGGCACGTTGACCGAAGCGACGCCCTTGCTCGCCAGGTCCGGCGCGGCCGTGTTGCAGCCCGCCAGTGCGGAACCGAGAGCAATGAGGAGAAATTTCGAACGCATCGTCGAATCCTTCCTGAACAAGCCGCGCATCACATTTTGAACCCGGGCGCCGCGGAGCCGCCTGCCGGCGCAGCCGGGGCAGGGGCCGCGACGGCCGTCGGCGTGACGGAGCCGCTGACACCTGTGAAGCTCTGGCCGCCAATATCGCGCTGGATATCGCTCGGGACACGGTAGCCATCGACCGGGGTCGCGAGCTGACCGGAGACCGGGCGGACGAGGTACGGCGTCACGATCACAACCAGTTCCGTCTCTTCGCGGCGGAAGTTGGTCGAGCGGAACAGCGCGCCGAGGATCGGCAGGTCGCCGAGGAACGGCGCTTTGTTGACGTTGTTCTGCGCCGTGTTGCGCAGAAGCCCGGCGATCATGAACGACTGGCCCGAGCCGAGCTCGACCGTCGTCTCCGCGCGGCGGGTGGTCAGCGCCGGAACGGTGAACCCGTTCAGCGTGACCGCGCCTGCGTTGGACAGCTCGCTCACTTCAGGCCGCACCCGCATCGAGATGCGCCCATCGCTGAGGACGATCGGCGTGAAGGCGAGGCCGACGCCATATTGCTTGTACTCGATCGTGACCGAGCCGAGCGCCTGGCTGACCGGAACCGGGAACTCGCCGCCAGCGAGAAAGCTCGCCGTTTCGCCCGAAAGCGCGGTGAGGTTCGGCTCGGCGAGGATCGACACGAGGCCGTCCTGGGCGGCGATATCGAGCGAGCTGAGCAGGTTCAGCCCGAGGAACTTGCCGCCTGCCGATAGCGTGGTGCCGATCGTGCTGCGGATCACCTGCGCCGGCTGCGACGGAGTCGTGCCGCTGCCGACCGTCGGGATGCTGATCCCGCCGCCCTGCGCGATGCCGAACTTGAACCCGCTAGTAGGGTCGCTCGACAGCAGGTTGATTCCGAAGGACTTCAGAAGTGTGCGGTTGATTTCCGCGATCCGCACCTTGAGCGTGACCTGCAGCGGAGTTGCCGACTTCAGTCGGCTAATCACCTGCGTGTCGGCTCCGACGTAGGCCTGGGTCAGGCGCTGTGCCTCGGCGACGTCGTCGGGATTGGCGACAGTGCCGGTCAGCAGCACGAGATTGTTCATCGGCGTCGCCTGGATGCTCGCATCCGGCATTGCCAAGTGAAGCATCTCGCCGACCGAGCTGATGTTGTTGCCGACGCGGACATTGGCCGCATAGACCACCCGGCCGCCCTTCGATGTCGCGTAGACCGTCGTTTCGCCGGTCGTCTTGCCGAACACATAGAGCTGGCTCGACGAGCGGACCTGGACGTCGGCGATCGAGTCGTTGGCGACGAACACGTCGCTCATCGGCTCGGACAGGCGGACCAGGGTCCCCGTGCCCTTGCTGAGGTTCAGCGTTTCGGCCGGCTTGGCGGCGGTCGGCTGGGCGACCGCGGGGGCCGCGGCGCCGACGGTGCCGAGCGCGAGCGCTAGGGCCGTCATGGCAGTGCCGAGGCGGACCCGGCCTTTGATGCTTACAGTCTTCATCTTAGCGAGCTCCCACCGGAACAACGGTGACATTATTGCCGCGAGCGATGCGGACGACGGGGCCGGCCGGGACATCGCCCGGAGCGGCTTGACCCTTGGCGAGACCGCCCACCGCTTTGGCGAGCACTTCGGTCTTGTCGGGGGTACGGGCCGGGACGGTACGGCGCTGGAAGCGCGACACGTCACCGCCGGTCGAGAAGGTGGTGTTGCCGTCGATCGGCCGATTGGCCATCGCCAGCAGCATCTGCTTCTCTTCAGCCGGGCTGGCGTTCGCGGGCACCTTGATGTCGCCAGTGGCGACAGCCCGCTCGAGATCGGCCGTATTGTCGGCGATCGACCGCAGCGAGAGCGACAGCGAACCGAGGCTCTGTGCAACCGCAACCTTCTCGGCGATTCGCGGAGTGACCTCGAGCGTGACGTTCGAGAAGGTCCTGACCTGGGTCTTGCCGTCCTCGTCCTTGTCGGTGACGCGCTGGTCGGTCGCAAGGACGCGCAAGTTGCGGATGATCGTCTCGGAGACCTTGAGGGGCGGACCCTCGCCGCCGCCGGCGACCTGCTGTGTCAGCACCATGTCGACATGGTCGCCCGGGAAGACGAAGCCGGCGACCCCCGACGACACGTTCACGGGCACCGTGATGGCGCGCATGCCCGGGCCAAGCGCCGCAGCGAGGAAGCCGCGGTCCTGCGGTCCGACGAGCGCCCCGCGGGTGACCGGCTGGCCGGCCGTGATCGCATAGCGAACGACGGTGCCGAGCAGCTTCTTCGGATCGGAATCCGGCTGGCCCTCGAGGTAATAGGCGCTCTGCATGAGCTCCTTCGGCCACGGCTGATAGCTGAGGCTATCCGCATCGATGATCGTGCCGACAGGCAAAGCCTTCTTGGCGACGAGCACCTTGGGCCCGACCGGAACCGCGGGCGCCGCAGCAGCTTGCTGCGCACCGGCGCCGGCGAACATGTTCTTGGCCATGACCGCGGTGATGACCGCGATGACCAACGCTCCAACGAGCAGCGCGAGCTTCTTCACATCCATGGCGAGATCGCCTCCCCCAAACGGGCCACTTCAACAGCCTCACACATCAGACAAATTGGTTAAGAAACCGTTGGGTGAGAATCGCGAGACCGCCGAACGCGATCGCGACACCGTACGGAATCTCAGGACGGCCCTGCCGCTTCTGGGCGTGGTGCCAAAGAAGGATGGCCAGCGTCAGCACGCCTCCGGCGAGCGACATCAGGACCAGGAATTTCAGCGTTCCGCCGGGCGTGAACCACAAGGCCAGCGCGGCGGCGAGCTTGACGTCGCCCCCGCCCATCATGCCGGCGTAAAAAGCGCCTGCGAGGAGCGCGAAGACGATTCCGCCGGCGGCCAATTGGACCGCCATGCCTGGCCACGGCTCCATTGCGATCGACAGCCAATAGGCCGGTGCGAGCAGCGCGACCGTGGCGTTGAGCCGGTTGGAAATCGTGAATGTGCGCACGTCGACGACCGCCGCGACGATGAGGATCGCGCCAAGCAGAAGCAGCAGCAGGTCGGTAAACGTCGCGTTGAACATCGACGTCAGCCCTAGACGGCGCGGCTTTCAAATTCGTAACCACCGGCGGAAATGAGCGAATTCGACGTGATCATCGTCGGCGGCGGAATCGCCGGCGCGAGCCTCGGGGCCGCGATTGCGGCCAAGCGCCGTACGCTAATCATCGAAGCCGAGGACCAGTGCGGCTATCATTCGACCGGCCGCTCGGCCGCCTTCTACCTCGAGAGCTATGGCGGGGCCGAAGTGGCGAAGCTCAGCCTTGCGTCACGCGTGTTCCTCGATAGCCCGCCAGGCGACTTTTCGGATCACGGATTTCTCCGCACGCGCGGCGACCTCCACATTACGCGCGGCCGCCTGCCCGACCTTCCTCCGGCGGTTGAAACGCGAGTTGTCGAGCGCTCGGAACTGGAGCGGCTGGTGCCCGGAATTCGCCTCGAATGGCGGCGAGCCCTGTTCGAGCCGGGATGCGCCGACATCGAGGTCGCGGCGCTTCACGCGGCCTTTCTGCGCCGCTTCCGCCGCGATGGCGGAGAAGTGGCGAATCGCAGTCGGCTGGTGCGCGGTCGGCCGAGTCGCGGCGGCTGGACCGTCGATCTCGCGGACGGATCAACCGTCGGCGCGCCCGTCCTCGTCGATGCGGCCGGAGCCTGGGCCGATCCCGTCGCCGAGGCGTGCGGCGTCGGACCGCTCGGCATCGCCCCCAAGCGCCGGACGATGGTTCAGCTGCGCGTCGGACGCAGCGGCCTCCGCGATCTTCCGCTCGTCGACGATTCGGAGGGCACATTCTACTTCAAGGGCGAAGGCGACCGGACCCTATGGCTCAGCCCGCATGACGAGATCGAGACCGATCCGTGTGATGCGGCTCCCGAGGAAGTCGACGTCGCGATCGCGATCGATAGGTTTGAGCAGGTCGTCGACTGGCCGATCGCGGCGATCGAGCGCCGCTGGGCGGGCCTGCGCAGCTTCGCGCCCGACCGCTTGCCGGTTTATGGCTTCGACCGCGATGCGCCGGGGTTCTTCTGGTGTGCAGGGCAGGGGGGCTTCGGAATCCAGACCTCGCCCGCGGCCGCAAGGCTCGCTGCGGCATTGCTGCTGAATGAGGAGCCGGACCCAACCGTCGCTCGGATCGAGCCAGGCGTGTTCTCGCCGGCGCGATTCGATCGCTGAGGCCCGGAAAGGAGTTGGGGAGGCGCGGGTCACGCCTCCCCTCACCAACTATCCAACAGGGGAACGAGAGAGTCGGTGACGGTGGCGTTTTAATCCTCGTCGACTCTTACCAAAAGTGAACTCGCGTTCATTCAATCGTGAAAAATGAGCAACTCGCGGGATGAATGAGGCCGCGTAACGAGTACGCAGTGACCAGGATCATGAATTTCGCTGAGTGTCCGCGGCGGCGCAGGCGAGCGCGTCGACTCGATCATTCTCCGGGTGGCCGCTATGGCCTTTGACCCAGTGCCAGCGGACGCGGTGCGGTGCGGCGGCCGCGATCAGCGCCTGCCACAGCTCGGCATTCTTGACCGGCTTCCTGTCGGAGGTGCGCCAGCCATTGCGCTGCCAATTGTGGACCCAGCGCGTGATTCCATCGCGGACGTATATGCTGTCGGTGTGAAGCTCGACGCGGCATGGCCGTTTCAAGGCCTGGAGGCCCTCGATCGCGGCCATCAACTCCATGCGGTTGTTGGTCGTCAGCGCTTCGCCGCCCGACAGTTCGCGCTCCTTGTCGCCCCTCCGCAGCAGCACGCCCCAGCCGCCCGGGCCCGGGTTGCCGCGGCACGCGCCGTCGGTGAACATCTCGACTGAAGGGAGTTCAGGCATATTCGGCCGTCATTGCGAGGAGCGTAGCGACGAAGCAATCCAGCAATGGCGGCGGCCGAGTGGATTGCCAGCAATGACGATTACGCCACCAGCTCGCGCGGCAGCTTGAAGGTCATGCGCTCGGGCGTGTGATCTGCCACTTCCTCGCTGACGTCGAAGCGGGTCCGCAGCGCATCGATGACTTCGCGGACAAGCACCTCGGGCGCCGAAGCCCCCGCGGTCAGTCCGAGAGTCCGGGGCTGCCCGAGCCATTGCCAGTCGATGTCGGCCGCGCGCTCGATCAGTCGCGCGCCCACGCCCATGCGTTCGGCGACTTCGGCAAGGCGCAGCGAATTGCTGCTGTTCGGGGCGCCGATCACCAGGATCCGGTCGCATTCAGCGGCGATCGCCTTGACCGCCGCCTGGCGGTTCGATGTCGCGTAGCAGATGTCTTCGCTGCGTGGCGCCCGGATCGAGGGGAAGCGCGCCTTGAGGGCGGTGACAATGGCTGCGGTATCGTCGACCGATAGCGTCGTTTGGGTGAGGAAGGCGAGATTGTCGATTTCCGGCGGCGACAGCCGGGCGACATCCTCGACGGTCTCGACCAAGCTGATCGAATCCGTGGGGACCTGGCCGAAAGTGCCGATTACCTCTGGATGCCCGGCATGGCCGATGAACAAAATGTGGCGGCCCTCATCGATTAGCCGCTGCGCCTGGCGATGGACCTTGGAAACGAGCGGGCAGGTCGCATCGACATAGCTCAGTCCCCGGTCCTGCGCGGCGGCCGGAACCGACTTTGGCACGCCATGGGCGGAAAAGACGACCGGCCGGTCATCGGGCACTTCGTCGAGCTCATCCACAAATACGGCCCCGAGCCCCCGCAGCCGCTCCACGACGAACCGGTTGTGAACGATCTCGTGCCGCACATAGACGGGAGCGCCGAAGCGCTCGAGCGCGAGCTCGACGATCTGGATTGCGCGGTCGACTCCGGCGCAGAAGCCGCGGGGGGCTGCGATCAATACGCGGAGCGGCGGGAGGGGAGTGTCGGGTTCAGCCACGGTGCAGGCCATGTAAGGCATCGCTTGCAGCCATAGAAGGCCCTTCCTATGAACGCGGGCCAGTCCGCCGCCTCAAGGATCCCCTTAGTGAAGTTTCGCCTCGCTGCCCTTGCCGTCCTGACGTTGCTCAGTGCCTGCCGCCACGCCGGCGACATCACCGCCGAGAACGGGGGTGGGATCTATGCGGTGCGGAGTACCTGCCCGATTGCCGGCATCCCGACCGGGACCGGCGACGTGACCTTGTTCAATCCGGCGGACAGCCGGGATTCGGCGGCAATCGACGTCACCGCGACGATCACCCAGCTGCGTGCCACCTGCCAGGATGCCGGCGCCGATGTCGTCTCGACCGTCACCTTCACCGTTCTTGGCCTGCGCCGCGACGCCGGGCCTGCGCGCCAGGTGATCCTTCCTTATTTCGACGTCGCGCTGCGCGGCGGAAGCACGATTGAGGCGAAGCAGGTTGGCGCGGTGGCGCTCAACTTCCCGGCCGGCAGCCAGCACGCGTCGGCCCGCGCGGAGGCGAGCATCCGCGTCAATCGGGCAACCGCGACGCTTCCCGCGAACGTTCGAAACATCCTCACGCGCAAGCGGAAGTCCGGCGAGGCCGATGCCGCGATCGATCCGATGCAGGACCCCGGCGTGCGCAGCGCCGTCGCCAATGCCACATTCGAGCATCTGATCGGGTTCGAACTAACCCCGGACCAGCTCAAGTATAACGCGACTCGGTAGCGCTTCGGCAGAAAGGCGCGTTGACTCAGCCATTGCTCGCAGCCAAGGGTCCGCGGGTCGCCGGGAGCGCAGGTTTCCGGATTGGCCGCGCGGGAGAGTTCGTCAGGTGTTTTCAAGCATTTGGCGGCGCCGAAGGAGCAACCGCCTCCGGAATCTCTCAGGCATCCAGGACCGCGCGCGCCTGACAGTCTGGAAAGTGCCCGCGGCCGACGCCGTATTGGGCCGCCGAAGGGGCAAAGCTCTCAGGCGCAAGGACAGACGGGGGCGGCAGGCAAGGGCTTCACGCGAGTCCTGGCGGTCGCAACCTTTGCCGGAGCGCAGACGATGAGCAGGGAAGTCCACAACGGCCCGACCGACGAGACCCAGGCGCGGGGCACGCCGTACAGCGGCGATCCCGAGGGCGGCGCCGGCACGCACGAGGTGCCCCTCGACAAGCTTCCGCTCGATTCGTGGCACCGCGCCCGCGGTGCCCGGATGGTGCCGTTCGCCGGCTACGAGATGCCGGTTCAATATGAAGGTATCATCGCCGAGCATCTGTGGACTCGTGAAAATGCCGGGCTGTTCGATGTCAGCCACATGGGCCAGCTGTTCATCCACGGTCCAGAGGTGGATTCGGCGCTCGAAAGGCTGATGCCGGCCGACTTCCGCGCAGCAGCCGACATGAAGCCCAAATATTCGCTCCTGCTCGACGACGACGGCGGGATCATCGACGATCTGATGGCGACCAGGCGCGGCAGCGACTTCTATGTCGTCGTCAACGGCGCGACCAAGCACGGCGACATCGCCGTGATGGAGCAAAAGCTGCCCGGCGACGTGGTGATCGATCACATGCGCGAGCAGGCGCTGCTTGCGCTCCAGGGGCCGCGCGCCGCGGACGTGCTCGAGACGATCGTGCCCGGCGTCGCCGATCTCGGCTTCATGCAGGCCGCTCCGTTCCGATGGAACGGCCAGAGCCTATGGATCAGCCGCTCCGGCTACACGGGCGAGGACGGGTTTGAAATTTCGGTTCCCGCCAGCGCTGCTCCCGCACTGGCCGACGCGATTGCGGCACATGAACTGGTCAAGCCGATCGGCCTCGGCGCCCGCGATTCGCTGCGGCTCGAAGCAGGCTTGCCGCTGTACGGACACGATCTCGACACCGGGACGACGCCGGTGATGGCGGACCTCAATTTCGCCATCAACAAGCGCCGCCGCAGCGAGGGCGGGTTCCCGGGCGACATCCGGATTCTCGCCGAGCTTCAGAACGGGGCGCCGCAGAAGCGCGTCGGACTCGAGGTGGACGGCCGGCAGCCAGTCCGCGAGGGTGCGCTGATCCTCGACTCGGAAGGCAATGAGATCGGCAAGATTACGAGCGGCGGCTTCTCGCCGTCGCTCCAGCGGCCGATCGCGATGGGTTATGTCGCAACCGGCTTCGCCGGACCGGGAACGGCACTCAAGCTCGAGCAGCGCGGCAAGCTGTTCGACGCCAAGGTCGCGCCGATGCCGTTCGTTCCGCACCGCTATCATCGCAAGGGAGCTTCCGCATGAGCCTGTATTTCACCAAGGAGCACGAGTGGATCCGCGTCGAGGGCGACACGGCGACCATCGGCATTTCCGACCATGCGCAGGAGCAGCTCGGCGACATCGTCTTCGCCGAAGTGCCGGAAACCGGCCGCAAGCTCAGCAAGGGTCAGGAAGCGGCCGTGGTGGAATCCGTGAAGGCCGCCTCGGATGTCTATGCGCCGGTCTCGGGCGAAGTGGTCGAGGGCAATAGCAAGGTCGCGGACGATCCCAGCCTGGTGAACAGCGACGCGGAAGGCGAAGGCTGGTTCTTCAAGTTGAAGCTCGACAATCCGGGCGAGCTCGACGGCTTGATGGACGAAAGCGCCTATCGCGAGTGGGTGAAGAGCCTTTGACGTCTGCCGCCGCCTCGACCAGCAAGTGGAATGCCGCCGATTATGCCCGCGTCGGCGGCTTCGTCGCCGAGCTCGGGCAGGCGGCACTCGAGCTTCTCGATCCGAGGCTGGGGGAGCGGATCCTCGACGTGGGCTGCGGCGACGGTACGCTGACGAAGAAGATCGCGCAGCGCGGCGCGACGGTCACGGGCATCGATAACAGCCTCGAGATGATCCGCGCGGCGCACGCCAACGGCGTTGATGCGCTGGTCGTTGACGCTGCCGAGATGGGTTTCGATAGCGAGTTCGACGCCGCTTTCTCGAACGCGGCGCTGCACTGGATTCCGGCGAAGGAGGCAGTTGCCGGTGGGATATTCAAGGCGCTCAAGGCCGGCAGTCGCTTCGCCGGTGAGATGGGTGGCGAGGGCAATCTCAAGACATTACGCGAGGCCCTCGACGAGGAATTGATCATTCGCGGCTACGCGCCACCGGTGGAGGGAAGCAATTGGTATGCCTCCCCCGACGAGTTCGCCCGGGTGTACGAGGCTGCGGGCTTTGGGCAAATCGATGCGCGGCTGATCGAGCGGCCGACGTTGATCGACCACGGCATCGCGGAGTGGGTCACGACCTTCCGCCGCGGTTGGCTGGATCGCGCCGGCGTACCGCAAGATGAGCGGCCGGAAATTGGTGCCGCCGTCGCCAATCGGTTCGGCAGCAACATCGCCGACTATGTTCGCCTTCGCTTCATCATGAGGAAGCCCGACTGATGCGTTACCTGCCGCTGAGCGACTCCGACCGCAGCGAGATGCTGCGCGTGATCGGCGCCGCTTCTATCGACGAATTGTTCCGCGACGTGCCGGAAGAGCTGCGGCTGAAGGGGCCGATCGAGGGGCTGCCGATGCATGCCTCCGAGCTTGCGGTCGAGCGGCACATGGCGGCGCTGTCGCGCAAGAACATGGTCGCGGGCGACGTGCCCTTCTTCCTCGGCTGCGGCGCCTATCGGCATCACGTGCCGGCGAGCGTCGACCATATTATCCAGCGCGGCGAATTCCTGACCAGCTACACGCCGTACCAGCCCGAGATCGCGCAGGGCACGCTGCAGATGATGTTCGAGTTCCAGACGCAGGTCGCGCGGCTGTTCGGGTGCGAAGTCGCGAATGCCTCGATGTACGACGGCTCGACGGGGATGTGGGAAGCGATCGAGATGGGTCATCGCATCACCCGCCGCAACAAGACGATCGTCTCGTCGGGCGTCCACCCGCACTACATCAGCGTCGCCAGGACGATGGCCAAGTTCACAGAGGACCAGCTCGATACTGCGCTTCCGGAGCTGAATGCCGCGACTGATGCGGAAAAGCTCATCGCGGCGATCGACGAGCGGACCAGCGCGGTCGTCGTGCAATATCCCGACATCCTCGGCCGGATCACGGACCTGGCGCCGATCGCCGATGCAGCGCACGCGGCGGGTGCTCTGCTGATCACGGTGGTGACCGAGCCAGTCGCGCTCGGCCTGATCAAGTCGCCGGGCGAGATGGGCGCCGACATCGTCGTTGGTGAGGGCCAGTCGATCGGCGTCGGACTCCAATTCGGCGGCCCATATGTCGGGCTGTTCGCCACGCGCGAGAAGTATGTTCGCCAGATGCCGGGCCGGCTCGCCGGCGAGACCGTCGACGCCGAGGGCAAGCGCGGGTTCGTCCTCACCCTGTCGACGCGCGAGCAGCACATCCGCCGCGAGAAGGCGACCTCGAACATTTGCACCAGCTCGGTGCTGTGCGCGTTGGCCTTCACGGCGCACCTGACGTTGCTGGGCGAGAAGGGCCTTCGCCAACTCGCGTCCTTGAATCACGTGCGCGCGTGCGACGCCGCCGACCGGCTGGCGGCGATTCCGGGCGTCAGCCTCGTCAACGACAGCTTCTTCAACGAATTCACGCTGAAGCTGCCGATCGAAGCGCGCCCGGCAGTCCATGCGATGGTCGAAAAAGGCGTGCTCGGGGGCGTGTCGCTCGGGCGGCTCTACCCGGGCGCCGACACACTTCGAAACGGACTGGTGATCGCCGTGACCGAAACCGTCACCGACGAGGATGTCGACGCGCTCGAAGCGGTACTGAAGGAGGTTTGCCAGTGACCGTGAACCCATCCGGCTGGCGCCCGTCCGCGCCCGCGAACGAGGCAGGGGAGACCAGCACCGTCACCGGCAACCGCGCGCTGATGCTCGAGGAACCGCTGATCTTTGAGATTGGCAGCACCGAAGAGACCGGCGTCGATATCGCCGAACTGCCGACGTGCGCGGATCGCCTCGGCGGCCTCGAGCGCAATCGCGAGATTGGCCTTCCGGGGCTCTCCGAACCCGAGATGGTGCGCCACTACACGCGCCTGTCGCGGCAGAATTACGCGATCGACCTCGGCCTTTTCCCGCTCGGCTCGTGCACCATGAAGCATAACCCGCGCTTGAATGAGAAAGTCGCTCGGCTGCCGGGCTTCGCCGACGTCCACCCGCTGCAGCCGCAGGAGACCGTCCAGGGCGCGTTGCAAGTCATCAACGAGCTCGCTTTCTGGCTGCTCGACCTCACCGGCATGTACGGCGTCGCGATGAGCCCGAAGGCCGGCGCCCATGGCGAGCTTTGCGGCCTGCTCTGCATCCGAGCCGCGCTCGAGGCGCGTGGGGACAAGCGCGAGGTCGTGCTGGTGCCCGAAAGCGCGCACGGCACCAATCCGGCGACGGCCGCCTTCGCCGGCTACCGCGTCGAAAACATTCCCGCCAACGCCGCCGGCCGCGTCGATGTCGAAGCGCTGAAGGCCCGGCTCGGCCTCGACGTCGCGGCGGTGATGATCACCAATCCCAACACTTGCGGCCTGTTCGAACCCGACCTTCAGGCGATCAGCGACGCGGTCCATGCCGCTGGCGCGTTCGTCTATTGCGATGGCGCCAATTTCAACGCGATCGTCGGCAAGGTGCGTCCCGGCGACCTCGGCATCGACGCGATGCACATCAACCTCCACAAGACCTTCTCGACGCCGCACGGTGGTGGCGGACCGGGCTCGGGACCGGTCGTGCTGTCAGAAGCGCTAGCGCCCTACGGTCCGCTACCGTTCGCCGCGAAGATGCCGGACGGCAGCTACCGAATTGTCGAGGAAGAAAATGCCGCCGACGCGCATCCCAAGGCGTTTGGACGCATGACCGCGTTCCACGGCCAGATGGGCATGTTCACCCGCGCGCTCGCCTACATCCTCAGCCACGGCGCCGACGGATTGAAGCAGGTCGCCGAAGACGCGGTGCTCAACGCCAACTACATCCTGCGAAGCCTCGAGGACGTGCTCGACGCGCCGTTCGCCAAGAGCGGTCCCTGCATGCACGAGGCGATCTTCTCCGACCGCGGCTTTGCCGACGACATCAACACGCTCGATCTCGCCAAGGCGCTGATCGACGAGGGCTTCCATCCGATGACCATGTACTTCCCGCTGGTCGTCCATGGGGCGATGTTGATTGAGCCGACCGAGACCGAATCGAAGGCGAGCCTCGACCAGTTCATCCTGGCGGCTCGCTCGATCGCGGAGCGGACCAGGGTGGGCGACCAGAGCCTCAAGGCAGCGCCAGTCTACGCGCCGCGCCGCCGGCTCGACGAGACGCTTGCCGCGCGCAAGCCCATCTTGTCATATAAGCAGCCGCCGCCCGCGCACGCCGCTGAATAGGGCGCCAGCAGGGGAGGGCGTTCCATGCAGACACAGCCGATCCACCAGACGTGGACCAGTTACGCGATCACGATCGGGATCATCGTTATCGTGATGGCGCTAAGGCTTCGCCGGGCAGGGCAGATGCGCCCGCTTAAGCTCGGCGGCCTGTGGGTCGTTCCCGCGCTCTATTTGGCTGTCGCCGCGATCATGTTCGCGCAGCTGCCCCCAAAGGGCTGGGTCGCGATCGCGAGCGTCGCAGGTCTTGCCATCGGTGCGGCGGTCGGCTGGCAGCGCGGCAAGATGATGCACATCCACGTCGATCCCGAGACTCACGCGCTCAACCAGAAGGCCTCGCCCGCGGCGATGTTCTTCCTCATTGCGCTGATCGTCGTGCGCATGGGCGCGCGTGGCATCCTGGGCGAGCAAGGCGGTGTCAGCCCGGCGATGCTGACCGATCCGCTGATCGCCTTCGCGCTCGGCATGTTCACGCTGCAGCGAGTCGAGATGTATCTGCGCGCCAAGCGCCTCCTCGAGGAAGCGCGCGGCCGCGGCTGATGAGCGGCGAGCGCTTTTATGAGGCACCGGCCTCGGGCGCGAGGCGCTCTGCCCCCGCGGCATTGCGCAACCGCGAAGCGATCGCGGAGGTGCTGCACGAATGGTTGCCCGCAGCGGGGCTCGTCCTCGAAATCGCGAGCGGTACCGGCGAGCATGCCGTCTATTTCGCCGAGCGCTTCCCCGCGCTGAATTGGCAGCCGAGCGACGTCCATCCCTCCGCGATCGAATCGATCGCCGCCTGGCGCGAAGCTGCCGGCCTGCCGAACGTCGAGGCTCCGCTCGACCTAGACGCAGCGGCGCCAGCCTGGCCGATCGAGAGCGCGGCCGCCGTCCTCAGCATCAACATGGTGCACATCAGCCCGTGGGCGTCGGCGCTAGGATTGCTCGACGGCGCTCGTCGCATCCTATCTCCGGGCTCGCCGCTGGTCCTCTACGGCCCGTGGCTGAAGGATGACATCCCGACCGCCCCGAGCAACCTTCAGTTCGATGCCGAACTGCGGTTGCGCGACGAGCGCTGGGGCCTGCGCCGGGTAGAGGAGTTCGCCGAGGCGGCAGCGGCGCGTGGTCTGACCTTCATCGAGACCCGAGCCATGCCGGCCAATAATCTGATGCTGCTGCTACGGCGCGACTAGCGCTCAGCCGGCGGCGGCGAAACGTTGCTCGTTGCCCTGCTGCTCTTGCAGGAAGCGCATCAGTTCGTCGATCGGGTACACCCTGTTGAAGCCGATGCCGTACTCGTCGCCCTCGCGCCATTTGACCACGCCGGCCGCGGAATGAAGCCCGGGAAGGCTGACGACGACATCGCTGTCAACGTCGATCGCCGATTCGGTGCCGATGCAGATCCCGCCCTGCGAGATGTTGATGACCTGCGCGCGGAACACGTCGCCGTCGCGGCGGACGACCGCGCTGCAGTCGAGCTCGATCCGCGGCATGCGCGGGCGCGGCGCGTCGGTCGGGCTCGTGAGGAGCGCGAGAATGTCGATGCTTTGATCGAACGCCACGCCGACGAGGCCATTTTCGCTCCATTGCGCGATGCCGCTGACCGAATCCCCGTGCTTGAGCTCAATCCGGACCGGCGTTCCCGGCGCCACCGCCGAATAGGGGCGGATCATCATGCCGCCTGCCGAGACGTTGCGGATCAGGCAAAGCTCGCGGCGCCCGTCGATCGTCAGGGCGCCGACTCGAAGCAAGGTGACGTAGCGATCGCCTTGGCGGCGGTCGGGACGCATCGGCGGTGAGCTGGAAAGCGAGTAGCGAGTGGTCTCGACGAGTTTCCTGGCCAAGATTCGGGCTCCGATTCGAAATACGCAACGCTATGTTGCCCTTCCGACCCGACATTCGTCGAACCGGCCCCACTTACTGCAGATTCGTAGCAGCCAAGGCTTACCATTCCCTTTCTTTGCCGCCGTTCTGGCGGTTTGCCGTTCGGTTGCGGCAGGCGTAGAAGAAAGGGGCGGAGAAGGCGTGATGACCAAGCGTACCTTGATCGCATTGGCGGCGCTGGCATGCGGCGCGACGGTTTCCGCGCAGACTGCGACAACGAAACTCGATGCGGTTTCGGGCGTGCCCGAGATCGACAAGACTGGGCAGGCCCAGGACATCAAGTTCAACAACGACAAGGATGACCGGATGACGGTGCCGGTGCGCCTTTCGGGCGCCGGTCCGTTTCAGTTCCTGGTCGACACCGGCGCGGACCGGACTGCGGTATCGAGCGAGCTCGTGACCAGGCTGAAAATTCCGAGCGCCGGCGGGGCGGAACTCCACACCGTTGCCGGTGTGTCCAGCGTGGCCGTCGCGCGGATCAGCGACCTCGAACTCACTCGTCCGCCGGAGCAGTCGATCGAGGCGGCGGTGCTCGACAGCGCCAAGATGGGCGCCGACGGCATTGTCGGCGTCGATGTGCTCCGGTCGCAGCGGGTGCAGTTCGATTTCGACAAGCAGACGATGTCGATCGTTCCCTCGCGCACACCCGATTTCGCGGCGGAGCCGGGATCAATCGTTGTTCGGGCCAAGCGCAAGAACGGCCGGCTCGTGGTCACCGACGCGGTCGCCAACGGAGAGCCGCTGAGCGTCATCCTCGATACCGGTTCCGAGATCAGCGTCGGCAACCAGGCATTGCGGCGGAGGTTGCTCGGGAACAACCTGCTCGATCCGTCGAAGACCGTCGAACTCGAGTCGGTCACGGGCGAGAAGATCCTCGGCGATTATATGTTCGTCCGCGAGCTGACGATCGGCGGCCTCACTTTGTCGAACCTCGCGGTGGTCTTCACAGACGCGCATACCTTCAAGCAGCTGAAGCTCGCCAACAAGCCGGCGCTGCTGCTCGGGATGAATGCGATCCGCGCCTTCAAGAAGGTCTCCATCGACTTTGCCAACCGCAAGTTCAGGGTTGTCCTGCCCGAGCATAGCGCACTCGACACCCGGCTCGCCTCAGCCGCAGCGCGCTGAGTTCCGCATAACTTCGGTGACCTCCTATCGAAGCTGGTCGGCACGCGGCCGGTTTGCCCTAGTTGGCGCGTGAAAGCGCCGACGGGCGATAGGACGGACCCTCGTGAAGTCGGGATTGAGCTCGGCTATTGCCGTTGGATCGAATCGGGGCCGTGATCCTCGATCACGGCTGGGGGCGAGTTCGTGTTTACTTATTGGGGCCTGTTCCTGATTTTCGCCGCGGGGACGCTGCTCAATCGGCCGGAAGCCGGCCGCCGCGATTGGCTCATGCTGTTGTTGCTGGCCACCGTCCCGACCGCGCTAATGGTCGGATTGCGCTGGAAGGTCGGCCCCGACTGGCAGGCTTATTCGTCGATCTACGAATATTCGCGGCTGTTCGACCTGCACCAGCTGATGCAGCGTGCCGATCCAGGCTTCTCCGTCCTGATGTGGCTGCTTCACGGGGCGGATGCGCCGTTCTGGGCGCTCAACCTGCTTTGCGGACTCGTCTTCGTGACTGGGCTGACCGTTTTTTGCCGGCGGCAGCCGAACCCGTGGCTCGCCTGGCTTGTCGCGTTTCCCTACTTGGTGGTCGTCATCGGAATGAGCGCGCTGCGCCAGTCCGTCGCGCTCGGATTCCTGTTCCTTGCAATCAATGCCTATGAGCGGCGCTCGCTGAGCCGCTTCACTTTGTTCATCGCCGTCGGGGCATCGTTCCATGGTAGCCTGATGCTGATGCTGCCGATCTGCCTGCTGTCGTACACCCGCAATAATTTCCGGCGATTCGGCCTTCTGCTGCTTGCTGCCGTGTTCGGCCCCTATTTCCTCCATGACACGTTCGAAACCTACGCGCGTCGATACTCGTCGCATGAAATCCAATCGACCGGCGTCGCATATCGGGTGGCGATGAATGCGCTCGCCGCCATTCTCTTCCTCCTCTTGCGCAAGCGGTTCGACTTCGAAGAGCACATGGACAAGTTGTGGCGAAACTTTTCGCTGCTGACCTTCGCCCTGGCCTTGCTGCTGTTCGTGGTGCCG
>Ga0070680_100000399_pt1 | contig 29591 bp, 30 predicted proteins | sample KBSC73BmetaG_FD_64672 | JGI IMG/M metagenome (GOLD analysis project Ga0070680, IMG submission 64672) | Corn rhizosphere microbial communities from Kellogg Biological Station, Michigan, USA - KBS C7-3B metaG | ecosystem: Host-associated > Plants > Roots > Rhizosphere | place: USA: Michigan...
ATGTCGTCGGGCACCGGCACGCCCCATTCGACATCGCGCGTGATGCCGCGATCCTGCAAGCCCTCGTCCAGCCATTTGTTGGCGATGGAGGTGACAAGCGGCGACCACTCGCCCTTGTGCGCATCGATCCATTTGCGCAGCTGCGACACAAATTCGGATTGCTTCAAGAAGAGATGGGCCGAGTCACGAATCTCGATGTCCGTTGAACCCGACAGCGCAGAGCGCGGATTGATGAGATCGACGGGATCGAGGACGCGCGTGCAGTTCTCGCACTGATCGCCGCGCGCACGATCATAGCCGCAATGCGGACAGGTGCCGATCACGAAGCGATCCTGCAGGAAGCGGCGATCGGCGTTGGAATAGACCTGCTTGGTCGTGCGCACATCCAGATGCCCGTTCTTCCAAAGCGCGCGCGCGAAATGCTGAGTCAACTCGTGATTGGGCCGGTTGGACGAGCGGCCGAAATGATCCCAGCCGAGTTCGAAACCCTCGCCCGCTTTCTTTTGCAGCGCGAATTGCTGGTCGCAGAATTCGCGCACGCCCATGCCCGCTTCCTGCGCCGCCAGTTCGGTCGTCGAGCCATGCTCGTCGGTCGCGCAGATCGCCAGCGTCTCGAAGCCTTGCGCACGCCGGAACCGGGCATAGACGTCCGCAGACAGCAGCGAGCCGGCCAGCGTGCCCAAATGCTTGACGCCGTTGATGTAAGGAAGCGCGCTGGTGATGAGGTACCGGGTCATGGGGCCTTCAAAATGAGAACGGAACTGGAATAGCCGACCTTATCTCCGGGCGCGAATCCGTCTACCCCTTTCGGCGGAGGCCCCATGGACGAGACGCCGCGGCGCAACAGACATTTCCAGCGCAATCTGATCGCAGGTCTGTTGACCATCGCGCCGCTCTTCGCGGTCTGGCTGGTGTTCAATTTCCTGCTGGGCGTGCTCTCCACCTTCGGAAGCCCGCTCGCGGCAGCGCTGACCCGATTTCTCGACCAGCACCTTCCCGGGGCAGCGCCCTGGCTCGCCGATGAACGCATCCGCCTGTTGCTCGCCGTTCTCGTCGCCCTGCTGGTGCTCTACGGCATCGGCGCCATCGCCTCGCGGGTGATCGGCCAGCGCTTGATCGCTCTGTTCGAGCGCATCATCAGCCGGATCCCGCTGGTGCAGACGATCTATTCCGCCGCCAAAAAACTCGTCGATGTCCTGCAGCAGCGTCCGGGCAACGACCAGCGCGTTGTCCTGATCGACTGGCCACGCGACGGTATGAAGACAGTCGGCTTCGTGATGCGCAGCTTCAGCGACGCGACGACCGGCGCCGAGCTAGCCGCGATCTATGTGCCGAGCGCGCTGAACCCGACTTCCGGGTTCCTGCAGATCGTGCCGGTCGCAGAACTGATGTTCCTCGACATCTCGACCGATCAGGCGATGACGATGATCATTTCCGGCGGCGCTATTGTGCCAGAACGAACTTCGATTGCGACGCGCAACGAAGGTTAAAGCGCGCTTCACCGTATTATTTCTGCTAGGATCGCAACCGACAGACGGGAGGATCCGATGTTTCGCTTATCGGCGCTTGGCCTTGCCACATCCCTGATCGCGACCACGGCGCTCGCCGGCATTGCCCTGCCCGCGTTTCCGCTCAAGCCCAGCGCCAACAACCGCTATCTCGTCGATCAGAACGACAAGCCTTTCCTGATCATCGGCGACGCGCCGCAGGCGATGGTGGGCAACCTTTCGCTCATGCAGGCCAAGCATTTCATGGACAACCGGCAGAGTTACGGCGTCAACGCGCTGTGGGTGAATTTGCTCTGCGACAGTTATACGGCCTGCAATTCCGACGGCACGACGTTCGACGGCATCGCGCCGTTCACGACGCCGGGCGATCTCTCGACGCCCAATCCCGCGTATTTCGATCGCGCGGCCAAGATGATCGACGCCGCGGCGGCCCGAGGCATGGTGGTGCTGCTCGATCCCATCGAGACTGGCGGTTGGTTGCAAACCCTCCGCGACAACGGCGCGATGAAAGCGCGGAAGTACGGCGAATATCTGGGCAACCGATTCAAGGACAAGCCCAATATCATCTGGATGAGCGGCAACGATTTCCAGAGCTGGCGCGACAGCGCCGACAACGATCTCGTGCGCGCCGTCATGCGCGGTCTCGCGGATGCAGACGCGAACCATATCCAGACCGTCGAGCTCGACTATCTGGTCAGCGCATCACTGGAGGACAGGGCACTGAGGCCGCTGATCGGTCTGGATGCGGTCTACACCTACGAGCCGACCTACGCGCAGGAATTGTCGGAATACAAACGCACAATCTTCGCCCCGACCTTCATGGTCGAGGCGAATTACGAGTTCGAACACAATGGCGGCACCGATGGCGGCACGACGCAAAATCTTCGCCGCCAGGAATGGTGGACGGCCTTCAGCGGCACCACGGGCCAGCTTTACGCAAGCGCTTATTCCTGGCGGCTCGACGGCGACTGGCAGCACAACCTCGACACCATTGGCATCCAGCAGTTCTCTTATGTGAAGCAGCTATTGGCGCCGCTCAAATGGTACGACCTCGTGCCGGACCGCGCGCATAATGTGTTGACGATAGGCTACGGCAAGTTTTCGAAGGACGATCCCATTCCCGACGATACCTACGCCACGGCGGCCGCTACGCCTGACGGCACGCTGGTCATGGCCTATCTGCCGACGGTGCGGAAAGTCACGATCGATATGACGAAGCTATCGGGTTCGGTGACTGCCGCGTGGTTCGATCCGACAAACCAGAACGAGATATTCATCGGCAACTTCGCCAACGCCGGGACGCAGGATTTCACGCCACCGGGCAACAATCACGATAGCGACGGCGACTGGGTGCTGATACTACAGGCGGATTAACCGGTTAAGGGGGGATAGTTTGGATACACAGGCACCACGACGCGCGCATACGGTCGCGGAATTCGGGCCGATGATCGGCCGCATGTTCCCGGATTCCGATCGGGAAAAAGCTCTCGCGACGTATAAGCCGCGGCCGACCGATGTGATCATCTCGCCCTTCGGCAAATGCGGCACGACCTGGCTGCAGCAGACCTTCCACTGCCTGCGCACGCGCGGCGATATGGAATTCGACGATATCTCCCGCGTCGTCCCCTGGATTGAGACCAGCGTGACACTCGGCCTCGACATCAATGCCGGACAGCGCGCCAATCCGCGCGGCTTCAAGAGCCATCTCGCTTATGATGATCTGCCGAAAGGCGCGCGCTACGTCGTTTCGCTGCGCGATCCCAGGGACGCGCTCGTTTCCATGTACAAATTCATGGAGGGCTGGTTCATGGAGCCCGCCACCGTTCCTATGGAGCAATTCGTCCATGGCTGGGCGGCAGGCGGACGCTATTGGCGCCATCTCGCGAGTTGGTGGGCCGAGCGCGACAATCCCGCAGTGCTGCTCTTCTCCTACGAACATATGTGTGCGGAGCCGAAGCGCCATGTCGAGCGGCTCGCGAAATTCTGCGCCATTCCGCTCGACGGAGAATTGTTGCAGCTCGCGCTCGAGCGCAGTTCGATCGCCTACATGCTGCGGCACAAGGACAGGTTCGACGACTTGATGATGCGCCAGAAATCGGAAGAGCTCTGCGGTCTTCCGCCGGGAAGCGATTCCGCGAAAGTTCGCCAAGGCGGATCGGGCGGCCATCGCGCGGCGCTGTCGCCGGAGATCACTGCCATGCTCGACGAAGCATGGGCAAAGCAGGCGGCTCCCGCCACCGGCTTCGCCAGCTATGCCGACCTCGAAGCGGCGCTGCGCGAACGCGGCGCCTGATGCCCATCACTTCCAGGAGAAAGCAAAGACCTTGTTGTCGCCGGCGACGTAGAAACGCTTATCGGTCGCCAGGATCGTCTGATAGTGGTGCAGGCCGGTCATATTGGTGCCGGTGCCTGAGAACACGACCTGTCCGTTCAGCGCGTTGAAGGCATGGAGCTGGTTGTCGCCTTCCGCGCCCGGCACCCAGACGAGCGCGTCCGATGATCCGTCGGTCGTGGTGACGATCGGACCGCCATTGTTGCCGTTGTACTGCGCGCACCACGCAAACGTGATCGGCGTGCTGCCGCTGGCTGCGACATTGAGCATCGTCAGATTGCTGCCCGAGCAATGGCTGCTACCGGAATTGGTGAAGGCGATCATCGTACCCGTCCCGGTCTCATACACGGCCGGCGCGGTGCGGATCGAGCCGTTGGCAACGGGCGTCACCTGAATCTGTCCACCGATGCCGCCGAGATTGGTCCGGTCCGCAAGATAGGCCTTGCCGTCCTTGCCGAACGCGATCACGCGCTTGGATTTGCCCGGCGCCTTGATGTCGATCGGAAGCGCCTCGGTCCCGCCGAGATCCTCGTCGCTGTTGTCGAGATCCTTCCAGTTCGACGGCGTGAAGAAATCATGTGTGTCGTCTGAATGGGCGAGACCGGGATGCAGGCGGATGATCGCCTCACCATCCTTCCAGGTGCTGGTGCCGAAGGTGTTGCCGGTGGTGATGAAGATGAACGTGCCATCGCCGGCCGTGCCGCCCTGCGCCCAGATGCCGCCGCCCGTGGCGCGCGTCTGCCATACGGCATCGACGGAATGCGTGCCGGGATCGATCTGTGCGACCGTGCCGCGATAGGCACCGCAGTCGCCGAAATGGCCGCCGTAATTCACATAAAGCTTGTTCTTGAAGAACAGCAGCGCGCTGCGCTCGCCATGGACGGAAGAATCGAAGCTCGCGCCCTTGCCCGTCATCAGCGCCTGCATATCCATCGGATAGCCCGGCAGGACCGAGCCGTCTGCGAGTGACAGCGCATAGACCATGTGACGCGCGCCGTTGCCGGTCTTGGTCATGGCATTCAGATAAAGCGCGCCGGTTGCCGGATCGATCACCGGCGTTCCGGTGATGCCCATCGGATCGATGTTGCCGCAGGGAAGCTGGCTGAGCGGCATCGGCGGCGCCAGCACCGGCGTCTGCCACACGACCTTTCCGTTGTTCGCGTTCAGCGCGTAGACCGTATTGGATTCCGTCGCGACGATGACGAGGCCGCGCTTGGCGCCTTTCGGTTCCCAGAACAGGGGCTGCGCATAGACATGGCCGCTGATTGTGCCGTCGAACTTGTTGTCGCGATGCATGTTGGCCGCGGCGGCGACGGTGAGCGTTGGCACCGTATAGGCGCCGTCGCGCTGATTGGAATTGTGGTAGGTGACGACGCTTCCTGAAAAAGCGATCTGCGGCAACAGTGCAAACGCGCCAAGCGCAACCCACAAACGCATCGTCATCATCCTTCTTCTTGAACCAAACTATGGTGTGAACTTGAAGGCGTAGACCGCATTGTCCGCCGCCACGTAGAAGCGCGACTGGGTCGCGATGATCGTCACGAAATGATGCAGCCCCGACATCGCGGTATCGCCGCCGGCGAACACAGGCGCACCCGTCAGCGCATCGAAGCCATGCAGCAGGTTATCGCCCTGGGCGCCAACCACCCACACGACCGGATTCGATTTGCCGTCCGTCGTGGTGATGATCGGCGCACCGGCGCCGTCATAGGGCGCACACCAGGCGACGCTCATCGGCGAAGCACCGCTGGCCGCGACATTGAGCATGGTGATGTTCTTGTCCGCGCAATTGCCGCCGATTGCGCTACTGAAGGCAACCATGGTGGCGGCATCGGTTTGATACACGGCTGGCGCGGTCCGAATCGGGCTTGTTGACACCGCCAGGGTGGCGAGTTGTCCGCCAATGCCGCCGAGCCGTGCACGGTCGGCGAGATAGGCATTCCCATCCTTGCCGAATGCGATCACCCGCTTTGCGCGCGCTCCGCCGCCGAGGGCGATATCCAGGGGCAACGCTTCGGTACCGCCGAGATCCTTGTCGCTTTGATCGAGCGCCTGCCAGTTCGCAGGCGCGAAGAAATCCTTGGACCTGTCGGAACGCAAGAGCCCCGGCCTCAGCCGGATGATCGCCTCGCCGTCGCTCCAATCGGTTACGCCTTTGGTGTTTCCCGTCGTCACGAACAAGGAAGCGCCGTCACCGGCGATGCCGCCTTGCGCCCAGATTCCACCGCGCAGCCCGCGCGATTGCCAATTGGCGGTCACGGACGCCGCGATGGGATCGATCTGCACCACGGTCCCGTGATACGTGCCGCAATCGCCGGCGTTGCCGGCATAATTCACATAGAGACTGCCGCCGAAAAACAACAGCGCACTGCGCTCGCCATGAAAAGCTGAAGAGAAGGTCGCACCCCGACGCGTGAGCGCCGCTTCCATATCGATCGGCCAGCTCGGGAGCACCGAACCGTCGGCGAGCGATAGTGCATAGACCAGATGCCGCGGTCCGTTCGCGGTCTCGGTCATGGCGTTCAGGTAGAGCGTGGCGGTGTGGGGGTCGATCACCGGCGTGCCGGTGATGCCCATGGGATCGATATTGCCGCAGGGAAGCTCGCTCAGCGGCACCGAGGGTGCAAGCTGCGTCTGCCAGACGATTGCGCCGGTCGTGTCGTTCAGGGCGTAGACAATGTTGGATTCCGTGGCGGCGATGACGAGGCCCGGATGCGTGTTCTTTGGCCGCCAATAGAGCGGCTGCGCATAAATGTGGCCGCTGAGCGCTGCGTTGAAACCGGTATCGCGATGCATGTTCGCTGCGGCGGCCAGCGTGAGTCCCGGCACGACATAAGCGCCGTGCCGAAGGTTGGAATTGTGATAGGTGAGGATGTGCGCGGCAGCGCCCGGTGCGGGCAGAAGGGGCGCAAGAACCACAATGAGCCATGGCGGCATCCGCATCGTGGGTCTCCAGTGAATGCCTCTGCGACAATATTATAGGAGCCCGCCGGGTTCCGCATCCCTTCGTGGGAGAACGGTGTAAGTTGCGCTCCGCACGGATTTTCCGTTATGGGAACCCGATGTGCCTGAGAGTTTGGAGAGTTTGGTGGAGAGTTTGGCGATGTGCCTGATAGAGTTTGGGGTCAGAGTAAGAGCTCGCTTGTCGCGACGCCTCATCTAAGAGCCCCCATATGACATGCATCCGACAAACGTGAGAGAGTTTCCACTCTGACCCCAATCTTCCTCGACGTCTCTGACATTGATCCGCCGGCTGTCCAGCGAACGCCATGATGTGACGGCCGTCGCGCCGATCACGAAGAGAACCATGGCCCGGCAGCGATGGACTTAGGACGGGAGTTGACTCAGCGAGCGCGATTAGAGAACCCTATTCTTTTTTCGGCCTATCAAACGCGTTGTGAGAGTTGGCGCACTTAACTTGTTGTCTTCGAAATCAGAGACCGCCCATCAGGCATTTACCTTCTTTGATCGCCGAATATTAAGGAGCCTGCGATAAGCGCTCTTAGATTCTCGATCCCCCATGTCAGCTGCCACGCCAAGCCAATAGACATGCCATCGTCCGTTGCCCAAATTCCTATAGTGAACCGCCAAATTTCTAGCGGCCACCCAATCGCCAGACTTCACAGCGCGTTTGTACCAATAAATCGCTTCGGTCGATCGGCGAGGTATCACCTTGTCATCTAGCAGGTTGGCAAGATTGTTTTGAGCTGGAGTATGACCGAGCTTCGCCGCTCTCCTGTATAACCTCAAGGCCATAGACAGATTGTCCTTATCCTCAAATTCGGACGCGCGCAAAGTCAGGCGTTCGGCTTCCTGTTCTTTTTTCTTCTTATTCTCTTTCTCGCTTTTTTTCATTTCATTTCTCATTGGGCCGCTGCCCCCGCGAACGTTAATGCTGCGGCAGGCACGCCGAATTCAGGGGCCACAACAATTAGTACGACCAGTCCGGTTACACCTACCGCGCCTGCTGCTACCCCCGCCTTGGCGCTCGTGCTCATTTCCTGGGAACTGTTATTTGACAACCTCGGATCTTCGGGCCACGGCTTTTCAACGCTCTTTCCCGAATGCGGGTTCTTAACAATCTTATAGCCGGGTCGTGGAGCAGGTTTGACGTGCTTATCTGGGTTCCCCGTGCCTGATGGACTTCGTGTCTGTCCACGCTCGCCCTTTCCCGGCGCTCTCCCTCGCGATTCAAGTGGCTGAGGTCGTGTTGTGAGCGGAGAAACCGCCACTTGACGTTGGTTACTTACCAATCTAGCCGACGTTTGATCATCCGACGAGTCAGGTGCTGTCGGCGGCGCCACCTGCGGGTTGATGTCGCTGACCGCAAGCCCCGTCGGATCGGTCTTATCCGTAGGATCATTTCCAACGTAGGTGTACCAATCGAGATCGTCCTTATATCCGATTGGGTCAGTCTGCAGGAACCTGCCGAGCGCGGCAGAATAGTAGCGGGCGCGGTAGTAATAGAGCCCGGTCTCCGGATCGAACCTCTGCCCGGTGTAGCAGAGTTTGGGGTCAGAGTAAGAGCTCGCTTGTCGCGACGCCTCATCTATGAGCCCCATATGACATGCATCCGACAAACGTGAGAGAGTTTCGGCCGTCTCGCGCTCACGGTCCAGCCGTATCTCGGATTCAACCAACGAGCCGCTCAAGGCGGCGTTATTGAGGACCAAGCAAGGACATACCTCCAAAGACGAGTCAGGATGACTCACCTCTGAAAGAGCGGTTGAGACTATGCTGAGACTAAGGATATGGTGCGCCACCGAAAAAGGCGGAAAGCCGGCTTAGCTCAGCTGGTAGAGCACCTGATTTGTAATCAGGGGGTCACAGGTTCGAGTCCTGTAGCCGGCACCAATCGGATCAAGGCGTTACGCACCGGGCTGTATTGCCTCGTTAGTGCGAGTACCGAATAAACACCGAATCGGTGCCGACGAGTCGAAATAGCTCAGTGGTTTCGCAGACTGAATGTCGGAATCCGCTTGGTCTAGCCGCACCATTCTAAGCAGTCCCTCAAAATCAATCCCATCGGTTTGCAGGCCGAGTCGGTCTCTGCGTTCTATTCGGCCGCTTGCGCTCGCTTAATGGCTTGGCGCCCCTTGCCGGTGCCGGGATGTTCCGCGTGATTGCCAATCATCGAATGGTATTTCGCCGGTACGGAAGCGCGCCGCTCTGCCGGAGGAACTGGTTTCCTGCTTGGTGGTAGCAGCTGCAGTCGCCGGTTTGATGGAGCATCTAGGAGCTGACGGCGAATCTCGCGTGCGAGAATCTCGGCAATAAGCGAGGGTACGGCATTGCCAAGCATCCGCTGCATCTCTGTCCTTCCGACGTCGATTTTAAGACCTTCCGGAAAAGTCTGTATGCGACACATCTCCTCGAACGTAAGCTTCCTATTCTTCCAATGGAAAGGCCCGATAGCCGACCCTGGCTGAGCCTGAATGGTCCACGATGGCATGCGTTTCGATAACTTCAGTAGAAATGACCAATAGCGTGTGCGCCAACCAAATAGCGGCGTGCCGGCCATTCTAGGCGTATGCCACAAATAATTTTGGCCCTCGGGAATTGAGGGCAACAAATCGCCCCACTTCCCCCCAATACGCAGACTTTCAAGATCATCGGGCTCAGCCAGATCGCCAATTGCGTCCCAAGCCGTTCTGTAAGGTTCGACCGATGAGTTGAACAAATCACGTTCAAATTCAGAACTGTCGCCGTGAGTGGGTTCTGGGAACCGGAAAACACGACCGTCTCGAGAGCCAATTAAAAATACGCGCTCTCTTATTTGTGGGACGCCATGCTCTGCGCACCGCACTAAGCGTACCGAGGGCTGGTAATTGGTTCCACACTCAGCGTTCACCTGTCGAATTCCATCGAGCAGATGTTTCAAGCCCTCATCTTTGCCCTCGAAGGCAAGTCCACCAACATTCTCAAGCAAAAATGCCCGAGGTCGAGCGTCGCGCAAGACTCTGAGATAGCCCGTGAGCGTGTCTGCGCGCGGGTCATCCAGGCGAAGGGAATCCCCGCGCACCCAATACGATGATTTGGAGAATGGCTGGCATGGAGGTCCGCCGATCAAAACATCGGCTTCCCCGATTTTGAGACCGGCTCGATCAAGAATGACCGACGAGGGTACTAGATTGATGTCCCCCTCAATAACCGTCCAGTTGGGCCTGTTGAGCGCAATCGTGCGACACGCAAATTTATCAAGCTCCAGCGCCACGTAAGTTTCGAAGCCAGCTTTCTCGAAGCCAAAGTCGAGCCCGCCAATCCCAGAGAAAAGGCTAATTACCTTGAGCATGCGGTCAACAATATCCTACACCTAGCCGAGCTTGGAGCCGCTAAACGGGTAAAGTCAGCTTATTCCACAGGGGCCTAAACTTGCTGTCCATAAATCACGGCGAAGCCACGGCGGTCTTACGGGAAGAAGCTGCCAACGTCAGCACCGACCCTGGACCCGAGGAATGGCGGGACAGGGTTGAGCAGTTATCGAAACTATGTGCCGAAGGAAAGGCGGTCACTCACATAGCGTTTCTTGGCACGATTCTCTTGGCTAGGTCAGTGAATCGACGAGCCGACGTCAAATGGATCAAGCCCGCCCACGCCAAAGATGCCCCTAACGCCTTTTCTGCACGAACTCTATCGGAGAAGGTCCTGGTGCCCGTCGCGGCGGAACTTGGAATCCACTTAGGCGCGACCGGTCCGCAGCCTCTGAACAACCAACCGTACTTCAGGATGACCTATCTGGGGGATGATACTCCGGTGCATTCAAAAGCTAAGCCAGCCTTCGATTACATGATGAAGCTGGTGAGTGAGATCGAGCAAATGGACGAGGCGCAGGCCCGTTCCGCACTCCGAGCCTATATATCGGTCAGAATAGGTCACGCACCTAAATACGCGCCAGCTGTGGGTACTTCCGTACTGTCTCGCGAAGCACTAATCGCGGCAGTAATAAATTTCATCGGTGAAGATTCTGAAGGCGGGAAACGCGCGCAAGCTGTTGTTGCTGGACTTCTCGACGTCGCTTTTGGTGAGGATCGTATCATCACGGATAGGATCAACAGTCCATCTCGGCGTTATCCCGGTGACGTATGTGTGCTCGCCGATGTAGGCAGCGAAGAAATTGAGCGAGCATTCGAAGTCAAGGATAAGCCCGTTACAATGACCGATATCCAGCTTTTTGGGCGCAAATGCCTCGACTTTGCAGTTCGCGAAACCGCGTACATTATGGTCGCCGAGGCTCAGACAAAACCGGATCTTAAAGCTATTTATTCTTGGGCCCACGAATTGGGCCTGGGGCTCACACTGTATCCGCAGTGGCCACCCTTTGTCGCGCAGTGCCTTTTTTGGGGTCGCACTCCATCTCCTGATGGTTCCGTCGATGCGGTTGCACGCATACGAGAGCGACTAATTGCGATCGAAGTCTCGCCCGCGTCAATTGACCGGTGGGAATGTCTTGTGGCCGATGCGGCCAAGAAAATCGGTTGATTGCTCGTTGCGCTAAAAAGTGCCTTTACGAAACGCTGCCAAAGCGTTCGAAGGTGTCCTCTTCTTCGTCCTCCTCGATTGAGAATCGAGGCGTTGAGTCGAGGAGCAAAAGCGAAATCACAAAATCAAATTGTTCTGATGCCACCGCCATTTCGCGGACAGGTTCGGCGTGCCAGACCCCTTTGTCATGATCGCGAATATTATTTTCGCGGATGGCAGGGATGCTATCGCTGGCTAAGGCAGCAGCAGGCACTGGCACGGTGAGGCCCTTCGTCCGGATAAAGGCGCCGGACTGAAAGGCTGGCTTATTGGATTTCGCCCAAAGGATGAATCCATCCCGCGACAACACCAAGATGGCGCGGCGATGCGTGTATTCCATCCAGCGGAGGATGGCGGCCATTAGCGATACATCGTAGCGCTCGGCAGCTGCCGATAAGTCGTCCATAGTAGCCAAGGCCGTAGCAGAGATGAGACGACGATAATCATCGAACGGCATCAGCAGATTGGCGGCAAATACATTGGCCTGGTTTTCCATTTGACCGTAGGGACTATCCCAGCGCACGACATCCGCTTCGCCGCATTCGATACCCTTGGGATTTGCGCGGCGATGCAGGAGGTAATGCCCGAACTCATGGGCGAGCGTGAAGTTTATCCGGCCAGGGGATGCGATCCCGCTGTTGTAGAGGATGGCCCAACCCTTCTTACCGGGAGGCGGCGGGTACAGTGCCCCCTCAAAGCCTGGGAGGTTCGCCCCGCGGACAGCAGCGATGGGATCATCAGGAAACTTGTTCCGCGCAATCTCCTGCGCGACTTCGGCTACACGGATCGGAAAATGGTTGGGGCCGAGAACCGCATTGAGGATCACAGTGATGTCGATCGCCCAACGTTCCGGCCCAAAGTTTTCGCTCAAGTTTCTTCATCCCAGACATCAAGAATCCGCCGCACCTTCTCCTTGGTCTCCTCCGGCATGCGCTGATACTTCCGAAAAAACGCCGTATCGACCACATCCGGCGTGGGCGAAGATTCCTTTTCGTCGGCGAGATAATCGGCCGTGACGCCGAGCACGGCGGCAATCTTGGCGATCTTATCCATCGACGGGCGCGGCGGATTACGGTTCTCCAGCTCCCAGATGTAGCTCTTGCTGGAATCCGTCCGGTCGCCGAGCTGTTCCAGGGTTAACCCCTTGGATTTGCGAAGTTCCCGGATTTTGTCACCAAGCCGTGTGGCCACCCTGATACCTCCAAATCGCCAAAAGTTCAGGATAGGCATACCTTTCGTCCTTGACAACCTACCGGAAAGTTCCTTAAAAAGTTCTGAGTTGGCATACTTTCGTTACTATTTTCCAGAATCGGAGTTGAGCATGGCCCGGAAAACCTTTTTCAGCTTTCACTATGAACGCGACGCTTGGCGCGCCGCCAACGTGCGCAACAGCGGCGCGCTGTCGACAGATGATGAAGCCGGCTTCATCGACGCTGCCGATTGGGAGGAACTCGAACGCGAGGGCGACGCGGCGATCAAGAAATGGATTAAGGACCAGCTGAAGGGCACGTCGGTGACGGCGGTGTTGATCGGCGCCGAAACCGCTGACCGCGAGTGGGTTCTTTACGAAATCCGCGAAAGCTGGAAGCGCGGCAACGCAGTCATTGGCGTCCGCATCCATAGCATCAAGAATCAGGACGGTGAGACCGACACAGCCGGACCGAACCCCTTGGACACCATATTTTTTGACGATGGCACGGCCTTGTCTTCGGTCTGCAACACTTATGACTGGGCCGCCGACAAAGGCCGCGACAACCTCGGGACATGGCTCGAAGATGCCGTCACGGCGCGGGAAGAGATGGACAAGGACAAGGTCCTCAAGCAGGACAGTGAAAAATCTTCCGCGCGCGTCAGTGCGGCAATCGTCGCGCCATCCGTGATCCGCAATCCTCCGAAGCCGTGGTCGCTGTGAGGTGAAGAGCTTTACGGCTGAGGATTTGGCGATGATCGCGGAGCGATACCCCCATCTCCGATTGACCGCGGCCGGCATTGTTGAAGGCGACTTCGATCTCCACGCCATCTTCGACAATGAGGAGCGGAAGGACGTTTTTAGCGTGCGTATTGCGCCACCGATCGACTCCCGGGCGATGCCCACACTAACAGAGATCGGCGGCCGCACTTCCGCGATCGCGGCGAAGTATGGAATAGCAAGTGTTGCCGATCTTCATCAAAATCCTGACGGCACCGCCTGCTTGTGCGTCAAGCAGGATGAAGCGAACCGGTTCCCCGAAGGCGCCGGCTTGGCGCACTTCATTGAAGAATTGGTGGTGCCCTACCTCTTCGGGCTCAGTCATTTCAACGACAAGGGAAAGTGGCCGTGGCCCGACTACAGCCACGGCGTGCTTGGGATTGCCGAATATTACGGCGATATTGTTGACGCGCCGGCGCCACAGACTATCGCCACGACCCTCGATCTCCTCAAAGCCGATCCCGTGTGGCGGGAATTCAGCCGGCAAATCCGAAAACCGAGCGCGATGCGGCGCTGCATGTGTGGATCACGAAAGCCGATCTTCCGGTGTCACAAGCGTGTCTGGATCGCCGTACAAAAGCTCAACAGCGACATTCATGGTCTTGGATTGGACATGCGGCGCACGCTGCAGAAGCCAGGATAGAAACGGATATGACCACGAAGCGCCAAGTGTTCTACAGCTTCTGCTTCGACGACGACGTGATGCGCGTCCAACAGATTCGCAATATGGGCTTGGTGGATGGCGATGAGCCGGTGTCGCCAAATGAGTGGGAGCGATTGCAGAGAGCGAGCGGCGGCATCAAGAAGTGGATCGACGACAACATGGCCTATCGCTCATGCGTTATCGTCCTCATCGGCCGACGGACGGCGGACCGGCGCTGGGTAAAATACGAAATCGAGAAAGCGTGGAACGAAGGCAAAGGCTTGTTTGGCATCCACATCCACAACCTGAAATGCCCCCGCACGGGTACCTGCGGCATAGGCCGCAATCCCTTCGACGACTTCACTTTCAATGAGGGTGGCCGCAAGTTGTCCGGCGTTGTGCCGTGCTACAATCCCAATCCGGCGTCGGCCTATGCCGACATCAAAGCCAGACTGGCGGGTTGGATTGAGACAGCCATTTTGAGCCGCAGGGCCTAAGGGGGACGATTGGACGGCACATTGCACGGTGGATCGCTTCGCGGCGTACGCATCTGGCTGGCGGGTGCCGTGCCGACCGAAGCGACTGATGCGCAAAAGCATTCGATCATCACATTCGTTCGCGCGTTCGCGGCGACGGTGTTCCGTGACGGAGGCCACATCCTCCACGGCAGTCATCCGAGTCTGGTCGGACCACTTATCGAAGAGGCCAAGACGTATATTGCGCAGGGCGGTCGCAAGGACTGTTTGACGCTCGCCGTTTCGAAATATTGGTCCAAGGACACCGCTAACGCCCCCGTCCAAGAGTGGCGGCAAACTTGTATGGTATACGAAACGCCTGAGGTTACATCGGGTGCTTCAGCGCGTGATGAAAGTCTCGGGATTCTCCGACAGTGGATGGCCGACCGTTGTGATGCTTTCATTGCGGTCGGTGGTCAATGGTGGCAACAGGTCGCGGGAAGAGCCGGTGTGCCAATTGAGGCCGGCTTGGCGATGCAGAAGGGGCTCCCCTGCTTTCTGCTCGGCGGCCTTGGCGGAGCGGCCGGCGATTATGTCCAAACCCATAGGAATGTCATTAGGTCCCTCAAGAATGGGTTGGATGACGAGACCAATGCGAAGCTCGCCCTTCACGAAGACATCGGCGACCTAGTCGACACCGTTTGCGCTCAGCTTGCACGGCTTCCGCTTGTCAGAGGGCGCGTATCTGACGGAATTTCGTTTCGGATTCTGGCGCTCGATGGTGGAGGCGTCAAAGGCGCGTTTACGGCATCCGTGCTGACCACACTGGAACAGGCGCTCGGTTCATCGGCGGCGCGGCAGTTCGATCTCATCGCCGGAACATCCACGGGTGGCATACTCGCTGTCGGGCTGGGCATGGGGTTGTCGCCTCGTGACATGATGAATTTCTACAGAGATCGCGGGCCGATCATATTCCCGATCATGCGTCTCCATCACAAGTTGGAGTCGAAGCTGTTGAGCATGGTATGGCCAAAATACCCGCAGCGCGTTCTGCGCGAGGAGATCGAAAAGGCGCTCTACCCCGATGCAAAGCGCAAGACGCTCGCAGATTCCAACAGCCGCCTCGTCATTCCAGCCTATGATGCCGTTGGCGGCGTCTGCCATGTGTTTCGCACTCCGCACCACCCACTCTTAACCGCCGACAATGCAACCGATATCGCGGACGTTGCGCTCGCGACTGCCGCAGCGCCGACCTATTTACCGGCAGCCGTCGTGCAGAACATGATTGCGAGCACCGCATTCTTCGATGGCGGCGTTTGGGCTAACTGTCCCGCCATGGCCGCGATCGTCGAAGCTGTCTGCTATTTGGGCGTCCCGTTGGATCGCATCGACGTGTTGAGCATTGGGACGACTGAAGAGCCGTTCACGGTAAAAAATAAGGCGCAGGCCGGATGGGCACGGTGGGGCAAAACCTTGATCGATCTCCTCATGAACGCCCAAGTGGATGCCTCGGTGCGGCATGCTCAGCTGCTCGTCGGTGAGCCGCGCTTTCTACGCATCAACACGATGACGACCCCAGGGAAGTACAGGCTCGACAGCAGCGGAGAAATCGGGGACTTGATCGCGCTCGGCAATCGGAAAGGTTCTGATCCCAATATCCTTTATCAAGTGAAATCGCGCTTTTTGAACGGCATAGACGCTATGGACTGGAAGAGCGATAGCTAACATCCACTACCGTTTTAGCAGGTCCGGCAGTTCGGCTGATAGCGCCTTCGCAACCCTTACCATTACCATCAGACTAGGATTGCGTTTGCCGCGTTCAATCCCGCCCATGTAGGTGAGATCGATTTTTGCCCGAAACGCGACCTCCTCTTGAGTGAGGCCGCGCTCTTTTCGAAGCCGCCCGATATTTGCCCCGATGATTCGGCGCCAATCCTGCATATCAGGATCGGGCATTAACCTGACTATAGTCTCTAGGGATTATAGTCCCTATACCGAGTTTCTGAAGGAATTGGCGATGGGTCGTGTGGGCAAAGGATTGTTGGCGTGCATCGCTATCGGCACTGTGGCCGCGGCGGTGAGCAGCCGAAACCAACCGAATCAAGCACCGCCCCCGCCGAAGTCAGAGGCGGACCAAGCGGTCGAGCAGTGCGAGGCCGCAATTGCCGCGAGCTATGGTGCATTCTCGACTCGACGCGCGCCAGCCGCGAGCGACAGGTGGCGGGATCACGGCGGCAAAGGGGGTTACGACAGCCTATGGACTGTCGCCGGCAAGAACGCGTTCGGCACGCCGACGGAGAACGTGATCGAATGCGAGGCCGGCACGAAAGCTAAAGGATCTTGGACACCGCCATTCCTTTGGAATGTTACACTCAACGGCGACAAGCTCGATCCCGGAACGCTTGACCATCCGCAGCACCATTCTTCTCAGCACCGCTCACGAGCGTTATCGGCGCGCGATTAAGCCCGCCCGGTGCCGCTTTTACCTCGCGCGCGCGTGCGCGCGTGCCGGCATTTCGCCCTGGAATCCTGTTCGGGGCTGTCGTTCCTTGTCGGCTTCGGTGCTTGGCTCGGTGCCTGGCAATGGATGCCGCGGCACATCTTCTTGAACCTGCTCAGGAATGCACAGCCTGACCCTCTGATTGTGTATTAGATAACCGCGCACTCAGCGGCTAAACCTCGGATTCATCTGCGCGTTCTTCGTAGTCGTCTATCACGCTGTGCTGCATGTGAGCCAACGAACCCAATTGGCTGATGGCAGAAACGCTATCGTAGGAAAGAAACGTGCATGTCTGAGCGAGAGGGCCTGCATCCAAATACGTGAAAACCGGCCGCTGCATTTCCCGAATTACTTTGTCCCGGCGCTCGTCGGGTGCCACAATGTGCAGGTGAATCTTCATGTTCGGTTGCAGCGCCAAGAGATCGGCCATTCGGAGCAACCCCGAATACACGGCAGTCGTGTGTTCTACCTCGAACGCCCTCACGATTGACTGCTTCTTTATCCAGAGCACGTCGATCTGAGAAATGGTCCCTAGAGTGTTCTGGTCGTAGTTCAACGGGAGCTTCTCCAAGAACACTTGACGTACGCTGTCTGGAACAAGCGATGCCACGCGCGCCCGATCGCTGGCGGGAAGCCAGATCGAGAAGCCCATCGTGGCACCGATTGAGGCCAACCTTGCCTGCACCCTGATCGATTCACGTTGCTCAGGAGGCACCTCACCGACATTCGAAGGATCAGCCTCATCGTCCTCGTCATCGTCCGGCACGACTATCGTTGCGTCACCCTTTGGCGTCACGACCTTGGCTGCCTTGACCCAGCGCTCGCGAAGAGGAGGCTCGTAGAAGTCAATCAAATCGGTGCCAATTGACTTCTCCAGCGAGGCGCGAAGGTCAAGCAAAGAGGAATCGAGCTGCTGATCCGACCATTTCTTTGTCACTTTTGCCGGCGCGATGCTGAACGCTTCCAGGATGCGCCGACGATCGTTGTTCGAGGACATACGCTCGACACGATCGGGAAACGCGAAGTACCTCAACATGTGTCGGAACTGGCGGCTTCCCTTGCGAGGCACAGCTTCTATCCAAGTCATGAAGGCATCATATTGGCCGAATATCTGCTCCCGCTCGGCAGTCGAACGGGCCTTGAGGTCGGCGCTTAGCGCCACCAGATACTCAAGTTCGTCGGGGCGGTAGTTGTTGAAACCCGGCCCGCCCGACCCGACACCAATCAAGACTTGGTCGCTCAACAATGGAAGGTCTTCGCCCAGCTTTGTGCCCGTCAGCGCCCATATGTCTCTAATTTGCTGCCGCTTGGTGCGGGCCTTCATGTTCGAGGGGAACAACAGCAACGCCCACAACATTTCCGACATCAGCTTCTGAGCCGGCGCTGAAGTTGATTTCATCTGCCCCTTCAGCTTCGTCATAAAATCGTCTTCGCCGAAGTCAGGATGGTCAACAAATGCGTGCCGCACTTCCGCGATAAGGGGTGGTGTCCACAAATCCTCGGACGAAAAGATCGAGGCATCGCCAATTAGGCAAAGCGTTATCCACTGACGGGCAGCCGCCAGGATTGGTCCTAAATCCCTCTTGTTGAGGCGCTGCGCCATTCCCGTACCCCTCGTCGCAATTAGTGCGGGCCACCGCACCAGGAGAGATTAGCGCAAATGGGGAAAAAGTGGCCGGACAGGTTGCCTAAGCCCGTCCGGCCCTCCAGTTGTCCCGCGGTTCACCAGGCGGGATTCAGGGAACGTGGGTGGTCCCGGACGAGACCACGATGCGCCAACCGGCACCTAGAAGCGCCGGGAGGTGCCGCGACGGGACGGTGAAGGAGCCGTCCGCATTCGGCGTGACGTTCTGCGCCGGCAGCTGCAGAACCGATGGTGGCTCCGTGCCACTCGGCGCGAGGACCGTGACGGGCGTGTCGTTCGACATCGGCTCATGCCTCCACGCCCGCGCGGCGCGCGAACTTGCGGATGACGGCGCGATCGCCGCCAAGAGGTCGCAGGCTCTCCAGGAAGAACTTTTCGGTGATGCGCTCGGCGTGGTGGCCTTCGAGCGCACCGATGGCCTTCTGGACCTTCTCGGTCGCTGTAGCTTCGCGTTTGGCATCGCCCGAGCGTTTCGCGTCGTCGGCTTCCGAGAGCGCGGCGATCACCTCGCCACGCACGTTTGATGGCAGGCTTGCGAGCTTGGCCTTGCTCACGCCGAAGATCGTTCCGCCGTCGGGCGCAGCGCGCTTGTTGAAGGTGCTGGACTGCATGTCTGTCACTCCTTAAATTTCGCTTCGGGATTGGCGGCGAGCCGCGCGGAGTACCCGCGCCATCTCTCAGCTTCGGCGATGAGTTCGCCTAGATCGGGCGTGATGTGGTCGGGGTGCGTCGGCGCCGGGAACACCTCAAGCCGTTTCAGGATCGCGGGCGTCTCTCCCACGTGGCGACGGAGACCCCAGAGGCGCGCGTACTTGGTCCGCAGCCGCTTGGCGTCGGCGTCGATCTCGGCGCGCAGGGCTTGGGCTTCGTCGAACAGAACGTCTGCGACCAGGTGAACGGTACGCTGTTCGAGCGATGCCGCCTCGCGGGACGACGCCGCCATGCGCTCCAAAACCGCGGGCTCACAGGCCCGAGCCGCATCGGCCTCGCGCCGCGCCTGCATCAGTTCCCATTCAGCGTCGCTCTGCTCGCTGTGGTCGACCAAGATGTGCAGGCCAGTAGGATTCAAGAGTTGATCCGCGAGTTCTGCAGCATCGCGCTGCTTGATCGCATCGAGTTTCGCCTGTGCGTCAGTCTCGGTCCTAATCAATGCGCGGAGCTTGTCGCGCTGGCCAACAATCTCCTGGTGCTCGGTGCGCTTTCGGGCGATAGCCTCCAAGTGCAACATCATCTCCCATCGCGGGTCCGGCACCGTGTCGGGCGCTTGCGTGCTGGTGGGCATGCTCCTTTCTCCTGGAAGCCGGCATCGGCCGGTGTTGTGCAACGACGCGAGCATGTGCCGTGCGCCGAGTGGCGCAAACCATCGTTTAGTGCCGCAGTGTGGGCTCGGCGCACATCCGATGCCGAGCAATCAGGGAAATGACCGAGGGTCTTCTCTCCAATCCGATGACGACGATGACACTGATGACAGCTATTTTGACTTGCTGCTTATAAGAACTACAGCACAAGCGCAGTGCGTTGTCGGGATTGCGCCTGGTCTCTCTGGCGCACATCAAAAGCGATTTTGCGCTGTCTTCGCCGTCATCACCGTCATCAGTCGAACAGAGATTGTGCTCCGACATGCTTTTCGAAGGCGGTCCGCATCTCTGCCAGCGGCGGCAACACCCATGCGCGCTCCTTGCCCCTGAGGATGCGCCGCTGGGTGAGCCCGAGCGTAGTGCCGGACTCGACTACCGCGCTGTGAGTTGCTTTCTCGTGATACACGCGATTTCGCTTAAGGTAGCGGTCGCAATCATCGAGAAGTGCGGTGCGGTCCGCTGCGCGAAGCGTGACAGCCTCCGTAGTCCAATGATCGGGACTCACCTCGACCGTTGGTAATTCCCCACGGCTGAGAATTTCCTGCCACCATTTCATGACGGCGCTGAGGCTCCGCTGCTTCTGATCGGCTAGCGCAGCCGTCTGAGGTAAGTCTAACGCAGGGTGCCAGCCCTTCAGATCGAGGTTCATCAAGTCATCCACCATGCCTGCGAGGCCGCCTTCATCGAGTTGCTTGTTGAGCTTCCTGAAGAATTCGCGGTCGCCCTTGCGGTTATCCGACACATCAAAGACAGCAAACCGTCGAGCATCGGCGCCGGCCGGCACGATCCACTTCTCATTGGAGGCCAGCATCAAGTGAACGAGATTCCGCCCTGGAACAATGTCTCGCCCTTTCGCCTCATATGAGATCACCGGCTCGGTCACGAGTTGCTTTAGCAAGCTTTCGGCGTCCTTCTGGCCTGGCCAGAGCGCTTCATCCGCGAACAGAAAAACGCAGTTCCGCAGATGGGCGTTGAAGCGACCGGCGAGTTGGGCCGACGACGCAACCGTCAATCCGTGAGCGCCCGCGATCCGCATCAGCGCACGCCCGAGAGTTCCCTTACCGGTGCCCTCGGCGCCCCGAAAAGCTATTGCTGTCTCAGGGGTCTCCCAAGGACGCTGCAGCATAAAGGCGATCCAGCGGCGCACGTATTCGCCCGATTTCTCATCGCCGCCGCACAATGTCTCATCAATGAGGCTGCGCAGTGCCGACCAGTCTCCAGGCTTTGGCTCGACAGCCCAACCGCGCCACAGGTTCAGCTTGCCAGTGCCCGCAGGTTCGCGCGGGTCCATGACGATGCCGTCGTACTTCCTGCGCTTGGGATGCTTCAGCCAGATTTCCGCAACGCTCACATCGCGGGACGTATCGGGAAGCTTAGTACGGGCATCCTCGAAGAAATGGCGGAAATCTTCGCGAGACATCCGCATCCACACTTGGCGTGGAGGCTCGAACGTATTGTCCGTGTCCTTCATGAAGATGGTGAAGCGGCCAGCTTCCAAAACTGCACAGAACCTTTCGTTGATGCGCCGCACCAGTGAGGCGACAGGGCCTCCCTCGCTCTCACGATCGCACGCCGCGATCTCTTCCGGTGACAGCGCTTCGAAATCCTTGGCGGCGAGAATGGCGCGAAGCTTGTCGGCTGCCTTCGGAAAAGCATCTGCATGCTTTCGCAGGGTGCCGAGTCCCACGCCGTCATGGCGGTCGGCGTCGAAGCTGGACCACTTATAAGAGAGGCTTTCCTCGTGCCCTGCGTATCCGGGATCGCTCGTGCACCATGCGAGCCATTCCGCTTCGCCGGCACCGCCGGTCACGGCATGGCATGCCATGCTGAGGCTGATCCATTCGTCGTAGTGGCTTGTTCCGTCGTGGTGTCCGTACGCGAGCGGATCGATATCGGCCAACACCGACGCGAGTTCCGACGGGGTTAGCGTTCCGTCCTCGCCGCAGATGACAGCAACCGGCCTTCTTTCGATAAGCGTCATCAGATTCTTGGGCGCCTGCGGTGGGGCGCCTATTTCCTCGATGGGGTCATCCAGCTCGTAAGGTCGCTTCGTCTCCGGGTGAATTGAACCGGCGGCCACGACCTGAAAGCCGCAGCTCTTTATTTCGACGCCCGGATAGTCCGCCAACTTCGAGTAAACGCGTACATCTGCGGGTTTCGTCAGATAGATGTGCAAGCCGCCGCCGCCAGTCCGCACAAGCGGAGAGGTGGCCAGCTTGATACCGAGTGTCTTTGAAAGCCTGTCGAGCGATTCAGCTCCACCGTTTCTCGGATCGATATCGAGAACGAGCTGCTTCTCCGAAAGCCGAACTCCGACGTTTCCACCAGCGGTGACGTGCGCAATGATTTCGACGCGCGTGTACGGCCTCTTGCGCCATCCATTATCTCTTGGACGCTTTCCTTCAAGCGGAACGAGGTCGAGCCCCGCTCGCGACAGCTCTGCGGTAACTTGCAGGCGTTCAGCTATCGAAGACTTTTCTCTCATCTGGCTGTCCTCACCCTTGCTGCTGTTCAGCCAGGCGTCGCGCGCGCTTCGTCTGCATGTCAAGCCATTCGGCAGCACTCGGATATGATCCGTCTTCAGAATAGACCGTGCCAGAGCCAGCGCGACGGAGTGCGTAGGGATCGGTGACACCTGCCGGATAGAATGATGTTATTGGGATGAGCTGCCCTTCCGCGGTTAAACCCCAGACCAAAACTGGCTCAACCATTTCCGACAACCGGTCGCCATCCCATGAATCTGCGATTACGCAGTCCCACTCGCCTTGGGGCGTCACAATCTTTTTGATCACTTCCCACTCCTCGCTCAGCAGGCGCACTATGCTCCATTGACGATCCGCTCTGTTATTGATTTCTCACAGTTTGAGAACAACACTAGCCAACATCGTCCACTGGCCAACATCGTCCATTTTATGATCGCATATGACTAGACAAAGAGACTGGCCGGACGACCTCAAAGCGCTTCTCAAAAAGCAACGAGGGCTGCGCTATGGGAAAGCTTCTCGAAGCGTCTATTGGGGAAAATTCCGTATAACCAGAAAGTTTGTGACGGAGCTTAGAAAGGAAAAGGGACGAGTCACCCATCACGACATCCGCGAGATGCTTAATTTTCTCCGGCGAGGTTACACGACCGACTCTCAGACGATCAGCCGACTCCTTCACACTGTAGGAACTAGGAAGGAGCAGAAGGAGTACAAGTATCCGAATGGGCATAGCGTTGAAGTCCGCGTCGGAGATTTCACGTTCGCGTATGGCAGCCTTCGTAAAGCGGCGAAGGATCGTAAGTGTTCGCCTGAGTCTGCGAGAAAATGGGCCTTTACACAGAAGCCTAATCGGCGCGGTGAGGTTTGGCGTTATGCCGATCCTGGACCGTCGCAGTCATGAGTGCTGGAGCGTCGTGCCCCGCGAACACATCAAGCTCCGTTTGGTGATAACGCACGAGCCGGCGGTTGATAACGTGGTACTTCGGGCCCTCGCCGCGGTGGCGCCAGTTCTTGAGCGTGCCAGGCTGCGCGCCAAGGTAGCGCGCGGCCTCCACCGTATCCATCCACGGCGATACGCGTTGGCGCTCGTCAGTTGAAACCATTTATGCCTCCTGTGGGTCGCTCTGCGACACCCGGAGATACTGAGCGCGCGCGCGCTCGGCGCACACCACGGCTTCGCCAACAGTTCTTGCGCGGCTCATGCGGCCTTCGCGTCTGAGGGCTCACGTTCTTCTTCGTTCGCCGGATCATCGGTTGGACGCGCGCGTGCGAGCACGAGTGTCTCTATGGACTGCGCGTACGGCCGCAGGTGCTCGACGAGGTGCTCTCGGTGCACGTAGCCGCCGGTCGCGCCGGGCAGCCTGTGGCCGAGCAGAAGCGCGCTCTCCGCGTAGGGCACACCGGCGGCTATCGCGAGCGTGCGGTTCAAGTGCCGGTATTGATGCGGGCTCGGTAGGCCCTTGCTGCTGCACTCCGCGGCCTCGACCGTGCGCCCGCTCTCGCTGTTCGGGGACGGCCACAGCCACGGGCTGTTCAGCGGCACGTCGCTCTCCATCCTCGCGCGGAGCATCTCGGTCAGGAACTCGCCCATCGGATAGAGGACCTCGCCGCCGACCTTCATGTGCCGGAATCGGAGCACCCGCTTCTCAAGGTCCACGTCGCGACGTTCGAGCGCGAGCAACGTGGACTTGCGCGCGCCGGTCAGCATCATGGTCCTGTGGAGGTCGCGCCGGATCGGCATGAGCAGTTCGCTTCGCTGCCACCAGTCTGCGTAGTTTATCTCCGAAACCTGCCTCGGCTTGGGGACAGGGATGCGCACGGCCACTATCGGGTTCGACGTGATTGTCTCGTCTATCCTCATCGCCGTGTTGATGACCGCCCGCAGAGTCCGCATCGCCGCGCCCGCGCTCGTCTGCCCGTGCTTGGTCCTGATCTCGTCGAACAGGTCCCGCATGTCCTGCCGCGTCAGGTCGGCCACCGCGCGGTTGCGCAGCTTGCGGAGATAGCGGTCCATATGGTCCCGGTAGCCCGTGACCGTGGTCGGCCTCAGCTCGCGCTCGCCGAGGTGCGTCTCGAAAGCCTCCGCGACCGTCATCGCGGACATGCGCGGCTTCGCGGTTGGATCGACGCCCGACTGAATCTGACTCATCAGTTCCCGCGCGCGCCGCCTCGCTTCGCGGAGGCCGATGCGGTCGCAGCGGTCGATCTTGACGCGCACCGTGCGGACGTGGCGGCCGTTCCGCCGCACGTCTCCTTGGACCGCATACGTCCTCGTGGACGCGTGGCAGATTACGAGCAGGCCTTTGACCTGCTCGTCTCGCCATATTCCCGAGCCGAGGGGAAGCGAGTTGATCCTCGCCTCCGTGAGATTGACGACCGCCATTTTGCGAGCCCCGAAAACACCGTCTCAAGCACCGAACGGTCGTGTTCCGGGGTTGACCAGGAGTGACCGTGCGTGAATTGTTATGGCGTGTAAGTGCTTGCTCGCGAACCCTGAATGACCCAACGTGGCTGCTGACTCGCTTTACTCTGCCGAGTTTGTAATCAGGGGGTCACAGGTTCGAGTCCTGTAGCCGGCACCAGTCTACACTGCGCAGCAGCGGAAACTGCCCGGCCAGCCCGTAAAGGCGATGACGGTTGCGAGCGCAGCTTCGCCTGGCAAGCCGCCGCCCTTCAGTGCACTTCAAGCCGTCGCGTCTCGGCGAAGGCGGCGATCACCTGGCGCAGGCCCGGCTCGCCGACCGAGGCCAGCGCCTCTTCCAGGGTGCACCAGCGGAATTCACGGGCGCGCTTCTCCGCCCAGCTGCGGCGCTGCGTGGTCACTTCAAGCGCGAAGACATCGACTTTGCAGGGAACGGTATCGCCATCCTTGCGGCGTTTGAAGTAGCGAAACGAGCCGATCGGCTTCGCCCCGATCGATCCGCTGACGCCGGCTTCCTCAAGTGCCTCGCGCGCGGCGCATTCGCGCGGCGACAGCGCCTCGATCGGCCAGCCCTTGGGCACGATCCAGCGGCGCGTCTTCAAAGTCGTGATCAGGAGGATTTCGAGCTCGCCGCCATTCACGCGCCAGGGAAGCGCCGCGTACTGCACGCGACATCTCGACCTCGACGCAATCGTACTCGCCAACGCTACGCGCATGTCACCCAAACGCAGTGAACGCAAAGTAAAACAGGGCCCCGATCGCCCCAGCCGCGGGCATCGTAACCACCCAAGCTATAACAATATCTTTCGCGACGTTCCAGCGAACCGCCGAGGTCCGCCGCGCCGCACCGACACCGACGATCGCGCCCGTGATCGTGTGCGTCGTCGATACCGGAATTCCCAAGCCCGTCGCCAAAAACAAAGTTATCGATCCCGCCGTCTCGGCGCAGACGCCTTGCAGCGGCATTAACCGAGTGATTCGCTGACCCATAGTACGCACGATGCGCCAGCCGCCAAACAATGTGCCGAGCGCCATGGCCGCCTGACACGCGAGCACCACCCAGAACGGGACGTGGAATTTGCCGCCGAGCGCGCCATGCGCGAACAGAAGCGCGGTGATGATGCCCATCGTCTTCTGCGCATCGTTGCCGCCATGGCCGAGCGAGTAGAGCGAGGCGGAGACGAACTGCACCTTGCGGAACAGGCTGTCCACGCGCGTCGGGTTGGAGCGCACGAACGCCCACGAGACGAGCAGGATCAGCAGCATGGCCAGAACCAGGCCCAGAGCCGGCGACAGGAAAATCGCGGCTATCGTCTTGGAAAGGCCCGTCCAGACGATGACATGCATTCCCGAATGCGACACGCCCGCACCCACCAGTCCACCGATCAGCGCGTGCGAGGAAGACGACGGAATACCGGCCAGCCAGGTGATGATATTCCAACTGATGGCGCCCATCAGCGCGCCGAATACCACCGCGTCATTGATCGTATCGGGCGAAACAATTCCTTTTCCGATGGTGGCGGCGACACTGAGGCCGAAGACCAGGAAGGCGATGAAGTTGAAGAACGCCGCCCACGCCACCGCGTAACGCGGCGAGAGCACCCGGGTAGAAACGATGGTCGCAATCGAATTGGCGGCATCGTGCAGCCCGTTCAGGAAATCGAACGCCAGCGCCACGAAAACGAGCGCGATCAGCAGCAGCGGGATGCCGTCGATGGTCACGCTTGTTCGATCACGATGCCGCTGATGCGGTTGGCCACGTCCTCGAAGCGGTCCATCACCTTCTCGAGATGATCGTAGATTTCGACGCCGATGATGTAGCCCATGACATTGCCGTCGCGATGGCGCCGGAACAGAGCCTTGATCCCGAGATTATTGAGTTCGTCCGCGTTGTCCTCGAGGCGGATAATTTCGTCGGTGATCGCATTCAGGCGCGTCGTGTTTTCGCGCAACGAGCCGAGCAAAGACACGGCTTCGACGGTCAGCTTCGCGGCCTTGACGATGCTGTCGCCCATTTCGCCCATTTCCGGCTCAAAGCCGTCGACTTCGAAGAGGCGGATGGCCTTCGCGGTCTTCTGCATCTGGTCGATGGAATCGTCGAGCGTGCCGATCAGGTCCTTGATGTCGCCGCGGTCGAAGGGCGTGATGAAGGAGCGGCGCATCAAGAGCAGCACGTCGCGCGTGATGGCATCCGCCTGGGTTTCGAAATCCATAACCCGCTGGCCGGCGAGCGCTGCGCCTTCGCCGCCCTTGAGGACCTCGCGCAGCGCTTCCGCGCCACTGACGATCGTCTCGGCATGGCGTGTGAACAGGGCGAAAAACCGCTCTTCGCGCGGCATCAACGCCTGAAACCATCTGAGCATCCCGCACTCCGATTCGAACCGACGTGCCGATCAATTCAGATGCCCCGCTACCGCGCAAGCGTGAAATCTCGTGCTAGCCTTCGGCGATGAATGCTTCCATCGGCGGTTTCTGCGACCCGAAATTCACGCGCGTGAAGGACGCGTTCGCGGAGAATTTCGCCAGCCGCGGCGAACCGGGCGCGGCCGTCTCAGTGTCCGTGACGGGACGGGTGGTCGCCGATCTCTGGGGTGGCTGGAAGGACGCGGCGCGCAGTCACCCGTGGGAGCGCGACACGATCGTGAACTTCTTCTCGGTCAGCAAGGCTCTCTGCACCATCGCGGCACTTCGGCTGGTCGAACGGGGGATACTCGATCTCGATGCGCCGGTCGCGCGCATCTGGCCGGAATTCACGCGAGCGGGAAAGAGCGCGATCACTCTGCGCCAGATACTTTCCCATCGCGCGGGCCTCCCATCACTCCGCGAGTCTTTGCCGGAAGGCGCGGCTCTCGATTGGAAACGCATGACCGGCGCACTTGCGCGGCAGGCGCCATGGTGGGAGCCGGGAACTGCACATGGCTATCACGTCAACACGTTCGGATTCCTGGTCGGTGAAATCGTGCGTCGCGCCGATGGACGCAGTATCGGGACCGTGCTGCGCGAGGATATCGCAGGTCCGCTGGACGCCGACGTGCATATCGGCCTGCCCGTTTCGGAACATCTGCGCGTTGCCGAATTTCTGTGGCCCGACGTAGCGCTGAGCACCGGCATGCCTGCCGCCGACGATCTGATGCGTTTCAATGCCTATTGGAATCCACCGGGCATCTCGGGCGGCGGTTGGGTGAACCGTTCCGAATGGCGGCTTGCCGAGGTGCCATCGACCAACGGCCACGGCAATGCGCGCGGCGTGGCGCGTGTGTACGCGGCACTGGCGAAGGGCGGCACCATCGACGGCATCCGGATCCTCGAACCGGAAACGCTTGCTGCCGCGACGCTCGAACATTCAACCGGGCACGACTTAATCAATCAGCGGCCCAGCCGATTTGGTTTGGGATTCCAGCTTACGCAACCCGAGCGTCCATTGGGCCCGAACAAGGGCGCCTTCGGTCACTTCGGCGCAGGCGGATCGCTTGGCTTCTGCGATCCGCAAAACGGCGTCGCCTTCGGCTACGTTACCAACGATATGGGGCCGCGCTGGCAGAACCCGCGCAACAAGGCGCTGATCGACGCGATTTATGCGAGCTTGTGACTATTCGGCGGGGGCGGGAACCGGCACCACTTTCGGCTTCTGATTCACGACGCGCATCAAGACCGCAATGGCGACGATCGTCAGGCTGTAGGCAACCAATTGGGCGCCATTCGGGCTATCACTATAGCCGACGAGCGTGTGCAGCAGACGGCCTGCGATCGTGTCTTCAGGAAGCAGCCAGGACGTGTCCCACACCGTGTTCATCAACATCTGGAGATAACCGGCCTGCTGCAGGAACAGGACCGCCTGCGCCGCCATGCCGGCCGCGAGCAGCGTGATCAACCCCGATGTCACGCGGAACAGCTTGTGCGCGGGGATCGCGAGAAGGCCGTAATACATCAGTGCAGACGTCGCCGCGCCGGCAGCGAGGCCAAGAGCGCCGCCTGTCAGGAGAGATGCATTCGTCGTGCCCGGCTGGGATGCGATCCCGTACAGGAACAGCACGACTTCCGATCCTTCGCGCAGCACGGCGACGCCGACAACGACAGCGAGCGCCGTCAAGGTGCGCTCACCCGTTGCGACTTGCGTGCCGACTGCACGCATCTCGCGCGCCATCTGGCGGCCGTGGCCGGCCATCCAGACATTGTGCCAGGTAAGCATCGCGACCGCGAGCAACAGCACCGCGGCGTTGAACAACTCCTGCCCCGAACCTTGAAACAGGGATTCAAGCTCGCCCGCGAAAGCCGCAACAAGGCAGGCGCCGAGCACGCCGCCTGAAACGCCATAGGTCACCCAGAGCGAGCGGCGCGCAACGCCTTTGCTCGCGGCCAGCACGATGCCGACGATCAGTCCGGCCTCGATGACCTCGCGGAATACGATCAGGAGCGTGGCAAGCATGAACTACTCCGCGATGACCACGCCCTGCGCCGTGGCGGAATGGAACTCGCCCATGAACGGATAGCGGCCTGGCGATAGCGGGCGAAGATGGATATTGGCGCTGGAAGCGCCCGCCACGACCTTTTCGATTTTCAACGCCTTGGAATCGAATTCCTCGGCGCTGGGGTCGCCGTTGGTGAGTGAAATCACGCTGGATGCATTGGCTTTGACGTGGATCACGGCAGGCGTGAATTTGTGATCCTTGAGCTTTAGCGAGATCGCATCGTCCGCCAGCGCGGGAACCGCAAATGCAGCGCTCAGCAATACCACCATCATACTCGTCGTCGGCTTCA
>Ga0070680_100000400_pt1 | contig 29575 bp, 29 predicted proteins | sample KBSC73BmetaG_FD_64672 | JGI IMG/M metagenome (GOLD analysis project Ga0070680, IMG submission 64672) | Corn rhizosphere microbial communities from Kellogg Biological Station, Michigan, USA - KBS C7-3B metaG | ecosystem: Host-associated > Plants > Roots > Rhizosphere | place: USA: Michigan...
GGTGGATGTGGTCCAATGCAAGCGACGTGGTACGCCAAGGCCTCGACGCGGTCGAAAGCGGCCGCGTGATCTGCCTGCCAGGACGCGTGAATCGCGCGACCAAGGTACTGATGGATTTGCTGCCTGATCGCACAGCGCTCGGCCTGGTCGCACGACGCGCGAAACACTTCCGGATTCGCGACTGAACCGCGCAGCGAAACGGCTTACGAAACCAGGAGTTTCACGACCCGGGTTGCGGAATCCGCTGCCGATTCCTGATCCGAACGCAAATGGATATCGGGCGATTCCGGTGCCTCGTAGGGCGAACCGATGCCGGTGAAATTGGCGATCTTGCCCGCGCGCGCCTTGGCGTACAGGCCCTTGACGTCGCGCTCCTCGCACACGGCCAGTGGCGCATCCACGAACACTTCCATGAATCCGGTTTCCCCGATCAGGTCGCGCGCCATTTGCCGCTCGGCGCGGAAGGGGCTGATGAACGACACCAGTACGATCAGCCCGGCATCCATCATCAACTTGGACACTTCGGCCACGCGACGGATGTTCTCGACGCGATCGGCATCGGTGAATCCAAGATCGCGATTCAAGCCGTGGCGGACGTTGTCGCCGTCCAGCAGGATGGTATGGAAGCCGTCCGCAAGAAGGCGGCGCTCGACCAGGTTCGCGATGGTGGACTTGCCCGCGCCGGAAAGCCCGGTGAACCACAGGCACCGTGGCGTCTGGCCCTTGATTTTCGAACGCGTCGCGCGATCGACGTCGAGGTGCTGCCAGTGCACGTTGCGGTCGCGGCGCAAGCCGAAATCGAGCGTGCCGCAGCCGACCGTCGCGTTCGTTTCGCGATCGATCAGGATGAATCCGCCGAGACGGCGATCGTCCTTGTACGGCCGGAACGCGATGTCGGAATCGAGCGAAAGATTGCAGACGCCGATCTCGTTGGCGGTGAGGCGGGTCGCCGCAAGGTGCGCCTGGGTATCGGGATCGATCCGGTGCTTGATCTCGGTGACCTGCGCGCCAATGGTGTGGGTCGCCCGCTTCATCAGGTAGCGCCGGCCTGGCAACAGCGCGGCATCGTCCAGCCACAACAAATGGCAGGCGAATTGCGCGGCCACTTCGGGCGGCAGCGTGGGATCGGCAATGACATCGCCGCGCGCCACGTCGATCTGGTCGGCCAGGGTCAACGTGATGGCCTGTCCGGCCTCGGCAACGTCGAGGTCGGCGCTGCCACCGATCACCCGCGTGACGCGCGAAAGCCGGCCCGATGGCAATACCACGACCTCGCTGCCGGGCGCGACGCGTCCGCCCGCGACCATGCCCGTGTAGCCGCGAAATTTGTGGTCGGGACGATTGATCCACTGCACGGGCAGCGCAAACGCGGCGTCCACTTGGCGCTGCACCTGCACGGTCTCCAGGTATTCCAGCAGCGGCTTGCCGGTGTACCACGGCGTCTTGGACGACGGCGCCACCAGGTTGTCGGCATTGATCGCCGAGACGGGAATCGCATCCGCGTGCTCGATGCCAAGGTCGTGCGCGAGCTTCACGCATTCCTGTTCGATCGCGTGGTAGCGCGCGTGGTTGTAGTCGATCAGGTCCAGCTTGTTGACCGCGAACAACACGTGCTGCACGCCGAACATCGCGAGGATCGCGGTATGCCGGCGGGTCTGGGTCTGCACGCCCGCGCGCGCATCGACGAGCACGATGCCTAGCTCCGCACTGGAAGCACCCGACGCCATGTTGCGGGTGTACTGCGCGTGTCCGGGGCAGTCGGCGACGATGAAGGCGCGCTTGTCGGTGCCGAAGTATCGCCATGCGACGTCGATGGTGATGCCCTGCTCGCGCTCGGCTTCCAGTCCGTCGAGCAGCAATGAATAGTCGGGTTTGCCGCCCTGGGTCCCATGAGTCTTGCTGTCGCGGATCATCTGCGCCAGACGGTCGTCCGGAACCATCCCGGCTTCGGCCAGCAGGCGCCCGAGCAGCGTGCTCTTGCCGTCGTCCACGCTGCCGCACATGGCAAGGCGGAGGGTGTCGCGGTTTTCCAAGGCAGCCAGCCGCGCGACCAGCGCGGACGATCCCTCGGCCTCGGTCGCGAATTCGTCAGAAGTAGCCTTCACGCTTCTTGCGCTCCATGGAATCGGAAGGATCCAGATCGATGATGCGGCCGGCCCGTTCGGACTGCCGCGTGTCCAGCATCTCGGCAATGATGTCGTCGAGGTTCGCGGCGTCGGATTCCACCGCCGCGGTCAACGGCCAGCAGCCGAGCGTGCGGAAACGCACCATCTTGGGAATTAGTTTTTCGCCGGGTTCCAGTGGCACGCGATCGTCGTCACGCACCAGCAACGCGCCGTTGCGCACGAACGTCGGGCGCTCCTTCGCGAAATACAGCGGCACCACTTCGATGTCCTCGCGGCGGATGTACAGCCACACGTCCAGTTCGGTCCAGTCCGACAGCGGAAACACGCGCAGAGTCTCGTCGGGCTCGAGCCGCGTGTTGAAAAGCCCCCATGGTTCCGGGCGCTGCTTGCGCGGCTCCCAGCGCTGGCCGGCGCCGCGCAGCGAAAATACCCGTTCCTTGGCGCGCGCGGGATCTTCGTCGCGGCGCGCACCCCCGATCGCGGCATCGAAACCGTGATCGGCCAGCGCCTGGCGCAGCGCGACGGTTTTCATGATCTCGGTGTGCTTGGAAGCGTGGTGGACAGGGTCGGTGCCCTGGCGTACGCCTTCCTGGTTGATGTATTCGATCAGGTCGACGCCTTTCTCGCGCGCGATGCTGTCGCGAAACTCGATCATCTCGCGGAACTTCCACGTCGTGTTGACGTGCAGCATCGGCAGCGGCGGCTTCGCGGGATAGAACGCCTTCAGCAACAGGTGCAGCAGCACCGAGGAATCCTTGCCGATCGAATACAGCAGCACCGGTTTTCGGCACTCCGCCACCGTTTCGCGCAGGATGCGGATGGACTCGGCTTCGAGTCGGTCCAGGTGGGTGTGCAAACGGGCGACATTCATGTCTGGAGACCTGCGCATTCGGTGTTTGCGATGTATCCGAGGCTGCCAAGGATAGCGGAATTGGCCCGGCGCGGAGATGCGAAGCACCGCTCAGCACCGCTTTCCATGTGGTCGCGCCGGTTCTCAAGGCGCTCGTCACTCATCCAGTAGCTCGCGCAGGAACGGGATCGTGACCCGCCGTTGCGCCGCCAGCGACGCGCGGTCGATCCGCTGCAACAAGGCCACGAGCGACGCCGGGTCGCGTGGCTGGCGCGCGAACCACCAGTCCAGCACCTCGTCGTCCAGGCGCAGGCCCAGGCGACCAGCCAAAACGCGCAGCATCGCGCGACGGCCGGCGTCGTCCAGCGGCCGCAGTGCGTATTGCGTGCACATCGAGAGGCGCGAAACCAGATCGGGCAGCGTGATGCCGAGTTCCGCCGGCGGTGCAGTCGCCGCGAACAGTATCCGCGCGTTTGCCGTTTTGGCGCGGTTGTAGAGATCGAACAGCGCGCGTTCGGCCTCGCGGTCGCGGGCGATCGCCTGCGCGCCATCGATCGCAAGCAGATCTTCGGCTTCGAGACCCGCGATCGCTTCGGAACGCGGCGCCGGCAACTGCGCCAGCGACACGTAGCGCGCGGGATGATTCGCTTCCATCGCGGCGCGGCAGGCGCCGATCAGCAGATGGCTCTTGCCGGTCCCGGAGGCACCGTGCAAATACAGCCACGCCGAGCCGCCGTGCACAGCCTCGGTAACGCCCTGCAGCGCGGACACATTGGCGCCGGGCCAGAAGGCGTCGAGGCGCTGGTGCGGCGGCCAGCGCAGGTCGAGCGGAAACTGCCGGATCATGGCTCGGGCGGCGTTTCCGGAGGCTTCGGCGGCACCTCGTCGACTTCTTCAACCGGCGCACGCGCAGTCGATATGATCTTCGGCGCCTCACGTCCGGCGAACAGCGTGCTTGCTTCGTAGCGTTCGCGAAGAAAGCGCAGCAACACCATCGCGATCGACGCCATCGGCAACGCCAGCAGCACGCCGATGAAACCGAACAACTCGCCGAATGCCAGTACCGCGAAGATCACCGCCACGGGGTGCAGGCCGATGCGGTCGCCCACCAGCTTCGGTACCAGCACGTAGCTTTCGAGCAAGTTGCCGATGCCGAACACCAGCAGCACCAGGATCAAGTGATACGCGTCGTGGAATTGCACCAGCACCGCGATCAGGCTGGCGACGATGCCGATGATGAACCCGAGGTATGGCACGAAACTGACCAGCCCCGCGATCATGCCGATCAGCGGGCCGACGTCCAGCCCGACCAGCTTCAGCGCGATCGCGTAATAGATCGCCAGGCCCAGCATCACCAGCAACTGGCCGCGCACGAATGCGCCCAACACGCTGTCGGTTTCGCGCGCGAGGCGCCGGATCGTGGGCTGCGCGTCGCGCGGCAGCAGCGCGTCGACGTGTGCAACCAGCTTGTCCCAATCGCGCAGCAAATAGAACGTCACCACCGGTACCAGTATCACCGCTACGCCAACGCCGATCAGCGCGAGGCCCGAGCGCGTCGCGTATCCGAGCACGACGGCGGCGATGCCACCGACGGTGTCGAGGTGTTCGCGTACACGCGTGATAAGCGTGGACGGATCGAACTCGCTGGCGGGGATGTTGAGCTTGTGTTCCAGCCACGGCACCGCCTGGTGCGCGAACCACGCCGCATACGCAGGCAGCGCCGCGATGAAGCGTGCGATCTGGCGCTGGATCAATGGCACCACCAGCAGCAGCGCCAGCGCCACGATCAGCAGCATCACCAGGAACACGATGCTGGCCGCGAGCCCGCGCCCGATCCGCAACCGCTCCAGCCGGTCCACCAGCGGATCCCCGAGATAGGCGAACACGCCGGCCAGCATGAACGGCATCAGGATCGGCGACAGCAGCCACACCAGCCAGCCGATCACCGCCACGATCAGCAACCATTGCCAGCGTTGCACGTTGCTCATGTGGAAGTTCCCCTGCCCTTGAGTTCGCGTCGCGCCAGCAGACCCCAGCGCACCACGTAATCGATGCCGCTGGCCGCGGTGAGGATCGCGACGATCCATACCGGAATCGCCATTGGCACGCGCCAACCGAACGCCTGCGCGGCCAGCACCAGCAACACGAAACCGATCTGCGCCACTGTCGTGGCCTTCGAGAGCCAGCTCGGGTGCGCCTGGAAACTGCGCAACACACGATGCCACGCAAGCACGCCCAGCGCGATCACCGCGTCACGCGCCACCACCAGCGCCACCATCCAGCGTGGCGCCTCACCGAGCCAGCCGAGTGCCACGATGCAACCCACCAGCATCAACTTGTCCGCGGCCGGGTCGAGGATCGAACCCAGCTTGCTCTGCCAGCGGAACCGCCGCGCCAGCCAACCGTCCACGCCGTCCGAAACGCCGGCAACCACGGCAATCACCAGCGCGAACTCATAACGACCGAGCAGGATCGTCACGACCAGCGGCGCCACCAGCGCAATGCGCAACAGGGAAATCAGGTTCGGCAGGTGCCGCAACGGGTTGTCGCCCGCAGCGCCGGCCGCTGGCGATCGCCCGCTCACGTCTTCGGCACGTTCATGGCGTCCAGCGCAGTGATGCGTCGGCGCCTAGGTGCGGCTGCTGTTCCACCGAAAGATGTCCATTCGGCGCCGTCAGACCGGCCAATACCGTCGCCAGCGGCTGATTGAAACTGAGCTGCAACAACACGCCGTCGCCCTCGGTGCCCACCGGGGTGACATCCTGCAACGCATTGTCACCGCGCAACAGAGACAGGAGATTGGCGAACGCGTGGCTGTTGTCGATGCCGTCCACCCAGAGCGTGCCGCTGCCACCCTGCGCTGGCGTCGATGCCGTCCCGCCCGCAGCCGGAGCGACGCTGCCTGCGACCGCAGCGCTGCCCGGATTCGCGGCAATCAGACGGCTGACCGCGCCGGGGTCGAAATCCACCTGCAACTGCAAGCCGTTGCCGGACGCCGCACGGCTGTAGCGGAAATTGCGGACATAGCCGGACGCCTGCGCCAGCACGTCGGGACTGGCCGCGAAGCCGGGTGAAACCTGCTGCAGCACCTGCGTCAGCGCGGCGGCAATCGCGGCGTTGCGCTGGGTGTCGTTGGTACCTGCCACCGGCACCGTCGCGGAATACGGGTTCGCGGGTGTGGCGGCGGGCTGGGGCGCGCTGCTCGCAGATTGCGGAGCTGTCTGCGCCGGGGCAAGCGCGGCCACGCCCAGCGCCAGCAGCAGGGACAGGGAAATTCGCAACATGGCCGAACACCTCCGAACGTTGCGTGCAAGTCTGCCCAATCATGGCGTCAACGTCTATCATTGCGCATTCAGCCAGTCATGGGCGCGCGCCGCCTCAACTTCGTGATTTCCGACAACGACGCCCTTTCTTACCGCGCCGCAGGCGTGGACATCGACGCCGGCAACGCGGTGGTCGAACGCATCAAGCCACTGGTCGGGAAAACATTCCGTCCGGAAGTGATGGGTGGCCTCGGTGGTTTCGGCGCGCTGTTCGACCTCTCGAAAAAATATCGCGAGCCTGTGCTGGTGTCGGGCACCGATGGCGTCGGCACCAAGCTGAAACTGGCGCAGCAGTTGAATCGCCACGACACCATCGGCATCGACCTCGTCGGCATGTGCGTGAACGATGTGCTGGTGCAGGGCGCCGAGCCGCTGTTCTTCCTCGACTATTTCGCGACCGGCAAGCTCGATGTCGACACCACGGTCGCGGTGGTGGGCGGCATCGCCAAAGGTTGCGAACTCGCGGGCTGCGCGCTGATCGGCGGCGAAACCGCGGAGATGCCCGACATGTACCCGCCGGGAGAGTACGACCTCGCGGGCTTCAACGTCGGCGGGGTGGAAAAATCGGAAATCATCGACGGCAGCGCGATCCGCGCGGGCGACGTGATCCTGGGCGTCGCGTCCAGCGGGCCGCACTCCAACGGTTACTCGCTGATCCGCAAGATCGTGGAACGCGCCGGCTCGCCGTTCGACCAGAAGCTGGGCGATACCACGCTGGCCGACGCGTTGATGATGCCCACCACCATTTACGTGAAGCCGATGCTCGCGCTGTTGCGCGCCCGGCCCGGCACGATCCACGGCATGGCGCACATCACCGGCGGCGGCCTGCAGGAAAACATCATCCGCGTGGTGCCGGACGGGCTCGGCCTCGCGATCTATTCGTCGGCCTGGCCAATGCCGGCCGTGTTTGACTGGCTGCGGCGGGAGGGCAAGGTGCCACGCGGGGAAATGTGGCGCACTTTCAATTGCGGGATTGGCTTCACGTTGATCCTCGCACCCGGCGATGTGACTGGCGTACGCGATGCACTGGCGCAATCCGAACTCGCGAGTTGGACCATCGGCGAGGTCGTTGCCACCGCGGGCGACCCGCGCGTCCACATCACATGAGCTTTCCCGTAGCGGTGCTCGCCTCTGGCCGGGGCAGCAACCTCGCGACGCTGATCGACGCGCGCGAAGCCGGCAGGCTGCCGATCGACATCGTTCTGGTCGCGGGCGACAAGGCCGATGCGCCCGCGCTGCGAAATGCGGAAGCCCACGCGATTCCCACGTTTGCACTCGATCCGAAATCGTTTGGCTCGCGACGCGAATTCGACGAGGCACTGTTCGCGAACGTCGCGGCCAGCGGCGCGCAACTGGTGGTGCTCGCGGGCTACATGCGCATCATCGATGCCGGCGTCACCGCGCAGTGGCGAGGGCGGATCATCAACATCCACCCCTCGCTGCTGCCGAAATACCGCGGGTTGCACACACATCGTCGCGCCCTGAAAGCCGGCGACGTCGAGCACGGCGCCAGCGTGCACTTCGTCAGTGCCGAGCTGGACGGCGGACCGGTGATCGCGCAGGCCCGCATCGCGATCCACCCCGGCGATACCGAAGACGCACTCGCTGCACGGCTGCTGTCGCAGGAACATCGGCTGCTCACCGCGTGCGTGGATGCCATCGCGCGCGGCAAGGTGCGCGAATGCGAGGGCAAGGTGCTACTCGATGGCGCGGCCCTTTCCGCGCCGCTGCGACTGGATGCTTCGGGGCACCTGGGCGCCGCGTGAGCGTGCGTTCAGGCTCGCCGAGTCACGCTGCGCGGCAACTGCTTCCCCACGTTGAATGCCATTGCGTCGTCATCGTCTTTCGGGATCATTCTTCGCCATCGTTTTGACGATGGCATTCGCTGCTGCAGTTGCCGCGGCGCCACCACTGCCCGGGTTCACCGCGCATTATCGGGTGCTGCAAAACGGTTCGCCCATCGGCAAGGCGACACTTACCTTGGCGCCGGCCGCGGACGGGACCTGGAACTTCACCACGCAGAGCGAGGGCACCGCCGGCCTCGCCTCCCTGCTGGCCGCCGGCACCCGCGAAGTTTCAACCTTCAAATGGGTCGGCGACGCGCCGCAGGGGATCAGCTACGACTACACGATGAAATCGGCGCTCAAACAGAAGCACCGCAGCGTGCGCTTCGACTGGGCCAGCCACGTCATCGAGGTGAACGACAACGGTGCCTTCCACTTTGCTACGGTGCCAAGGGTGATCGAACGCCACACGGTGCCGCTGGCGCTCGCAGCCGGACTTGCCGCAGGCGAAAACACCTTCACCTTGCCCGTTGCAGTCCGTGACCGCATCGAAACGCAGCAGTATGCGGTACAAGGCAAGCAAAACGTGATCTTGCCCGCCGGCACCTTCGATGCCACCCGGGTCAGCCGCATCGATGGTGGCGACAGTTTCGAAGCATGGTTCGCACCGACGACAGTGCCGGCACCGATCAAGATCGAGCAGCGCGGCAAGAACGCTTTTTCGCTTGAGCTGGAAAGCTGGTCGACCCACTGACCAGTTTCACCAACCTCGCTACGGACATTGTCCGGGATGACCAGCGAAAGAGATGCGGTTCGCGGCAAGGCCCACGCCAGCCGGCGGAGCCGGAAACGCCGTGTCAGTTGGGCAAGCGTCGAATATGCGCGCCGAGCCCGCCGAGTTTTTCCTCGATGTTCTCGTAGCCGCGATCGATGTGATAGATGCGATCGACCGTGGTGTCGCCTTCGGCCACGAGGCCTGCCAGCACCAGCGACGCCGACGCCCGCAGGTCGGTGGCCATCAGTTGCGCGCCGGACATGTGCGGCACGCCCCGCACGATCGCGGTGTTGCCTTCGACCCTGATGTCGGCCCCCAGGCGGTGCAACTCCTGCACGTGCATGAAGCGGTTTTCGAACACGGTTTCGGTGATGATGCCGGTGCCTTCGGCCACGCAATTGAGCGCAGTGAACTGTGCCTGCATGTCGGTCGGGAACGCGGGATACGGCGCGGTGGTGACGTCGACGGCGCGCGGACGATTGCCTCGCATGTCCAGTTCGATCGCGTCTTCTTCGCAGTTGATGTGCGCGCCGGCGTCTTCCAGTTTCGACAGCACCGATTTCAAAATATCGGGACGCGTGCGCTTGGCGCGCACCTTGCCGCCGGTAATCGCACCGGCCACGAGGAACGTGCCGGTTTCAATGCGGTCGGGCAACACTTCGTAACGCGCGCCGTGCAGCCTCTCGACGCCATCGATCACCAGCGTGGTGGTGCCGATGCCGCCAATCTTCGCACCCATCGCGTTGAGGCAGTGAGCGAGATCGCACACCTCGGGTTCCTCGGCGGCATTCTCGATCACCGTGGTGCCTTCGGCCAGGGCCGCGGCCATCATGATGTTCTCGGTGCCGGTGACGGTGACCATGTCCATGGTGACACGCGCGCCCTTCAGCCGTTTCGCGCGCGCCTTGATGTAACCGTTCGCGACGGTGATGTCCGCACCTAACGCCCGCAAGCCCTTGATGTGCTGGTCGACCGGACGCGAACCGATCGCGCAACCGCCCGGCAGCGACACGTCGGCCTGGCCGTATTTGGCGATCAGCGGGCCCAGCACCACGATCGCCGCACGCATGGTCTTGACCAGTTCGTAGGGCGCGAAAAAGCGATTCGTCGGGCGCGGATCGATGCGGATGCGCATGTGTTCGTCCACCGCCAGCTCGGCGCCCAACTGGCCCAGCAGTTCCATGGTGGTGGTGACGTCGTGCAGGTGCGGCACGTTGCTGATGGTGACCGGCTCGTCCGCGAGCAGGCATGCGGCGAGGATCGGCAGCACCGCATTCTTGGCGCCCGAGATCCACACGTCGCCAACCAGCGGCTTGCCCCCCGAAATCACGATACGTGCCATCAATCAGGCCTTGGCCTCGGCCGGCGTGAGGGTGCGCAGCGACAGCGCGTGCACCTCGCCGCCCATGCGTTCACCCAGTACCGCGTACACCATGCGGTGGCGCGCCAAGGTAGGTTTTCCCGCGAAGGCTTCCGCAACGATCGTCGCCTGGAAATGCACGTCATCGGGACTCGCGACTTCGACGCTGGCTTCGGGAAACGCCGCCGCCAACAGGGATTTCAACTCGGTGGATTGCATGAACGGTACTCGAACGCACGACCGGCGCGTGACCTTCCTCACACAATGGAATGCGTGGAGGGCCTTCCCGCCGCCTGTACAATGCCAAGCGGCGATGGTACTGGAAATCGTGTTTCAGCTCAGGAGCACACCCGCATGAACGCGCGCACCGCTGAAGCTTCGCCCGAGGTTTTCCTGGACCACCAACGCGCCGCGCTTGTGGAGAGTGCGCGCAAGGTGATCCGCATCGAATCCGGCGCCATCGCGGACCTTGAGGCGCGCATCGACGGCGACTTCAGCAAGGCCTGCCGCCTGATCCTTGCCTGCTCCGGCCGCGTGGTGGTGTCCGGCATGGGCAAGTCGGGCCATATCGCGCGCAAGACCGCCGCCACCCTCGCTTCCACCGGCACGCCATCGTTTTTCGTGCATCCGGGCGAGGCCAGCCATGGTGACATCGGCATGATCATGCCGCACGACGTGGTGCTGCTGATTTCCAACTCCGGCGAAACCGAAGAAGTGTTGACGATCATGCCGTTTCTCAAACGGCAAGGCAATTCGTTGATCGCAATGACCGGCAATCCTCGCTCATCGCTGGCGCGCGATGCCGATGCACATCTCGACGCCAGCGTGTCCACCGAAGCCTGCCCGCTGGGCTTGGCGCCCACCGCCAGCACCACCGCGGCACTGGTACTGGGCGATGCGCTGGCCATTGCGCTGCTGGAAGCACGGGGCTTCACAGCCGATGATTTCGCGCGTTCGCACCCGGCTGGCGCGCTGGGCCGCCGGCTGATGAAGATTTCCGACGTAATGCACACCGGCGATGCGATTCCGATGGTGCGTGTCGACGCCACGTTGACCGAAGCCTTGATGGAGATGTCGCGCAAGGGCCTGGGCATGACCGCGATCGTCGACGACGACGCACATCTGCTCGGCGTGTTCACCGATGGCGACTTGCGCCGGATGCTGGATGACCATGGTGTCGACCTGCGCACCACCTCGGTCAAAGGCGCGATGAGCCGTCACCCCAAGGTGATCGGCCCCGACAAACTGGCCGCCGAAGCTGCGCAATTGATGGAAACCCACAAGATCCATGCACTATTGGTGGTTGACGATGTGCGACGCGTGGTGGGCGCGTTGAACATCCACGACCTGCTGCGCGCACGGGTGGTTTGAGGCCGGGACTGGCGGGGTTCGGGATTCTGATTCGGGATCCGGGAAAGCTAAAACCCTTGTCGTCATTCCGGGGCCGTTTCTGGCTTCATCGGAAACGGAGTCCGGACTGCGTTTGCAGGATTGCAAACGCGGACGCCGAAGGCGGCCCGAAGGGCGAGCGCCATGGATGGCGCGAGTAATCCATTTTGAATTTCCAGTTCCTTCCACCGCCAGAATGGATTTGCCGGATCGCCGCGGCGCCGCGTCCGGAATGACAATGGTTGGTATGCTTCATGCTCATCGTGTCCCCACTCTTCCGACGCACACCCCATTGATGTCCTCCGCAGCCGATATCCCGCAAGATATCCTCGCCCGCGCCGCAAAGGTCAAGCTGGTCGCGTTCGACGTGGACGGCACGCTCACCGACGGGCGATTGTGGTTCACGGAGGACGGCCGCGAGATCAAGGCATTCCACGTGCACGACGGCCTCGGCATCAAGCGCCTGCGCGCGCGCGGCATCGAGGTGGCCCTGATCAGTTCGCGCGTCAGCCACGCGGTGGAGCTGCGCGCCGAACAACTCGGCATCGATCACGTCTATCAGGGTAAATCCGACAAACTGGGTTGCCTTCAGGACCTGCTGCACGCTTCCGGGTTGACCACCGAACAAGCCTGTTACGTGGGCGATGACGAACCCGATCTCGTGCCGATGTCCATCTGCGGGCTTAGCGTTGCGGTGGCCGATGCGCAACCGGAAGTGCTGCGCGCCACGCACTGGCACACCCATGCGCAAGGCGGCCGCGGTGCAGCCCGCGAAGTGTGCGACCTGATCCTGGCGGCGCAGTCTGCATGAGGGATCGCCGCACCGTTTTCTGGCTGCTGGTACTGCTGGTCGTTGCTGCGATCACGCAGTTGCTGGTGTGGTGGCTGAAGCCGCCACCCAAACCGGCCGCGATCGTGGGGCCGCCGCGGTCCAGTTACGAACTCGATCAATTCACGCTGCACGCGTTCGCCCAGGACGGCAAGCTCGCCTTCACCATGACCGCGCCGCACCTCGCGCGCCGCGAAGGCAATGATTCGCTATACATCAACGCGCCGAAGTATTACTTCGTCGCCAGCGACGGCTCCAACTGGGACGGCACCTCGCAATACGCATGGATCAGTTCCGACAACAACCTGGTCAAGTTGATCGGCAAGGTGGACATGCGCCGGCCGCCCACCACGAAAATCTCCGCAGCGGAAATCCACACCGCCGACGCCACCGTGTGGACCCAGGACAAGCGCATGGCCACCGAAGCGCCCAGCGTAATTCAGGAGCCCGGCTCTATACTGCGCGGCGTCGGCATGAAGGCCGACTTCGACACTCGTTCACTGGAGTTGCTCTCCGATGTCCACGCCACGCTCGCACCGCATTCGCGCACGCATTGATCTGCCGGTTGGCCGGTTCATCCTGTTTGTCGCGATGCTGGCAGCGTGCGGTCTCGCGCAGGCGAAGCAGACTGACAGGAACCAGCCGATCAACATCAATGCCAGCGCGTTTGCCGGCAGTCAGGACAGCGGCAAGATCACCTTCACCGGCAGCGTCACGATGGACCAGGGCACGTTCCACGCGGACGGCGCACAGGCCACCGGCTATACCGACCCCGACGACACCAGCCAATGGCAGCGCGTGGTGCTGACCGGCAGTCCCGCCCATTTCCGGCAGACGCAGGACAACGGCACGCTGGTACACGGGCAGGCCGCGACCATCGACTACAAGGTTTCCGAAAACACCGTGATCCTGACCGGCAATGCCAGCGTGGTGCAGCAGGGCCGCGGCGAGTTTCACGGCGATCGACTGGTCTACAACACCGACACCGGCGAAATCCAGGGTACGCCCCCCGCGGGCGGCCGCGTGCACATCACCCTGCAACCGCGCAGCAAGCCTGCGCCGGCAAGCGCGAAAGCCGCGCCCGCCAATGCGCCCATTTCGGCAACGTCCGCCGCACCCGCTTCCGCAGCTTCGGCGGTGCCTGCATCGGCCGCGACCACGGGAACGCACTGATCCATGCTGGTCGCGCAAGGACTGCAGAAAAGCTTCCGCACGCGCCAGGTGGTGCAGGATTTCGGTTTCGACATCCGCCAGGGCGAAGTCGTAGGGTTGCTCGGACCCAATGGCGCGGGCAAGACGACTTGTTTCTACATGGTCGTCGGCCTGATCGAGCCCGACGGCGGCCGGATCACGCTGGACGGTGAGGACATCACCGGCCTGCCGATGCACCAGCGCGCACGCAGGGGCATCGGCTACTTGCCACAAGAAGCCTCGGTGTTCCGCCGCCTCACGGTGGCCGACAACATTCTCGCGGTGCTGGAGCTGCGCACCGACCTGCCGGCCAGCCAGCGTCGGGGTGAACTGGAAGCGCTGCTGGACGAATTGAAGATCAGCCACATTGCCAACCAGAAAGGGATCAGTCTTTCAGGTGGTGAACGCCGGCGCGTCGAAATCGCGCGTGCGCTGGCGGCCAACCCCCGCTTCATGCTGCTGGACGAACCGTTCGCCGGCGTCGACCCGATTTCGGTGGGCGAAATCCAGCGTATCGTGCGGCACCTACGCGATCGTGGCATCGGCGTCCTGATCACCGACCACAACGTGCGCGAGGCGCTGGGCATCTGCGAGCACGCGTACATCCTCAACGAGGGCAAGGTGCTGGCACGCGGCACGCCGGCGGAAATCCTGGCCCACAAGGAAGTGCGCGAGGTCTATCTCGGCCACGAATTCAGGATGTAGTGCGATCGTCCATGATCGCGGCATCGCCGAGGCGTTTCCGCTCACGTCCATTCCTGGCGAATGTAGTGCGATCGTCCGTGATCGCGGCATCGATGTGGCGCCCCGCACTCTCCGATTTTCGGGTCATGGAACGCCACAACGGCCATCCATGGCCTGACTTTTCACCAAAACCTCGCCGCAGCCGATATCGGGTGATCTTGAAACCTTGACGCACATCGCAACGGCGAGGGATGCGCATTAGCAAAAATCGTGCCCACGTACTATCCACGCCGCCTGCCGTCAGTTAGGATGCTGGCGACACTCCGCTCTCGTCGCCATGAAACCAGGTATCCAGCTCCGCCAGTCGCAGCAACTCTCCCTGACGCCGCAGCTGCAGCAGGCCATCCGCCTTTTGCAGTTGTCGCAGATCGAATTGCAGACGGAATTGCGGGAGCTGGCCGAAGCCAATCCGCTAATCGACATCGATGGCATGGACGGCGACGAAGCCCCCGCGCCCAGCTCGTCGGAAAGCAGCACAGAAACCTCAGGCGACGAAACCCCCACCGAAGTCGGCGAGGACAGCGAATACTGGGACGAGCAGTCGCCACAGGTGGCCGATTGGTCCCCGTCCAGCCGCGGCTTCGACGACGAAACGCCCGAGCCGCAGGACGCAGCGCCCGAAGGCCTGCGCGATCACCTGTTGTGGCAGGCCAACCTGAGCGGCTTCTCCACGCGCGAACAGGCGATCGCGACAGCGATCATCGACGCTCTCGACGACGATGGTTATCTGCGCGACGGGCTGGAGCCCGTACTGGCAGCGCTTCACACGCTGGAGCCTGCCACCAGCAAGGATGAAGTCGAGACAGTGCGGTTGCGCGTCCAGCGTTTCGATCCGACTGGCGTCGCCAGCCTGGATCTCGGCGACTGCCTTGCGGCGCAACTGGAGCAACTCGATCCCCGCACTCAAGGTCGCGAACTGGCCCGCCACATCACCGCGAGCGAACTCGACCTGCTGGCCAAGCGCGATTTCGGCAAATTGGCGAAAAAGCTGAATGTCGCCGAACATGACATCATCGCCGCGGCCACCCTGATCCGCGCGCTCGATCCGCGCCCGGGTTCGGCATTCGATGCCACGCCCGCGGAATACGTCGCACCGGACGCCTATGCGATCAAGGCCGGTGGACGCTGGCGCGTGTCGTTGTCGCCCGATTGTCAGCCGCGGCTCGCGATCAACCAGCACTATTGCAGTCTGATCGCGCGTGCGCAGCGCAGCGATGCAACCTGGCTGCGCGGCCAATTGCAGGAAGCGCGCTGGCTGATGAAAAGCCTGGAGGCGCGCGCCGACACCTTGTTCAAGGTCGCAAGCGCAATCGTGCGCACGCAAAGCGCGTTCCTGGACTTCGGCCCGGAAGCGATGAAGCCGCTGGTGATGCGCGAACTGGCCGAGGAACTCGGCATGCACGAATCGACCATTTCACGCGTCACCACCCGTAAGTATCTGCACACGCCGCGCGGCACCTTCGAGTTCAAGCATTTCTTCTCGTCCAGCGTCGCCACCGAAGACGGCGGCACCGCGTCGGCCACCGCGATCCAGGCGATGATCCGCAAGCTGGTGGACGAGGAGGACCCCCGCAAGCCGTTGTCCGACCAGACCCTCACCGCGGAACTGAACCAGCGCGGCATCCGCGTCGCGCGGCGCACCGTCGCGAAATATCGCGAACAACTGCGCATCCCGAGTTCGGGTGAGCGCCTGCGCGCACAGTAGGGCGTTCCAACAGAAAGTTCACGATGTTTGAGGCACGCTTGATGCAGCGCCCTATGCGGCGTCGTTCATGCAACTTTCCCCGCCACTCACGATCACAAAGGAGTACAGGCGAAAATTCTTCACAACCGGCGTCGTGAATGACGCCAGGCCCGCGAATCCGGGCCTCCACACCCCTGCTGCTTGAGGAGTCAATCATGCAAATCCAGGTCAGTGGTCACCAGATCGAAATCACCCCGGCCCTGCGCGATTACGTCGATTCCCGCCGTGAGCGCCTTGCGCGACGTTTCGATCACCTGACTTCCTTGAACGTGGTGCTGGAAGTGGAGAAGAATCGCCTGGCCAACCGCGCCGAGGGCACGCTGTCCGCCGCTGGCGCCGTGCTGCACGCGGACGCCGTGAATCAGGACATGTACGCCGCGATCGACGCGCTGTTCGACAAGCTCGATGCGCAGGTACGCCGGCACAAGGATAAGAAAGCCACGCACGATCGCGACGATATCCGCAACATGGCGTAGATTTGTGCTTAGCTTGTGCGTTCATCCATGAACGCAGCTTCGGTGAGCGCCGTCGCAACCGCCGTGGTCAAGGGTTCCCGTATACCACCACGGGCATCCCTGCCCTGACCTTTCACCAAAAGCCGCTGCGCCCGAAATCACGCGATTGGCCTTTCGGAGCACGTGCGCACCAACACTGGCAGAATGTTCCCCGCCCGCGCTTTCCGCGGGCGGGGAACGAGACGTGAATCGACTCAGCGCGCGTGACCTGTTCGAAGATGTCAAGGAACGCATGGCCCTGCGCTGGGTTGCCGGTCGCGAGGGCGTCGAGCGCGCGCTGCAGTCCGGCGGCGCCGGCCAGCGCCGGCCTTCGGAAATCGGCTACCTCAACATCATTTATCCCAACAAGCTGCAGATCGTCGGCAGCGAGGAATTGAACTACCTCGACGGCTTGGATTCGCGGCAACGCTGGGAGACCGTGCAGAAGATCTTCGGGCAGCAACCGGTCGCCTTGATCGTCACCAAGGATCAGGCTGTGCCCGCCGACCTGCGCGACGCCGCAGAGGAAACCGGCACGCCGTTGTGGGTCAGCTCGCGCCGCGGCCACGATGTGCTCACCTACCTGCAATACAAGCTGGCGCGCGCGCTGGCGCCGCAGATCACGTTGCACGGCGTGTTCATGGAAGTGCATTCCATCGGCGTGCTGATCACCGGAACGCCCGGCAGCGGCAAGAGCGAGCTGGCGCTGGAACTGATCACCCGCGGCCACCGCCTGGTTGCGGATGATGCACCGGAATTCACCCTGATCGCGCCCGACGTGATCGACGGCGCGTGCCCCGAGCTCCTGCGCGACCTGCTGGAAGTGCGCGGGCTCGGCGTCTTGAACGTACGCGAGATGTTCGGGCACACCGCGGTCAAGCAATCGAAGTACCTGCGCTTGATCGTCCACCTGCGCCCGGCCGGCAACGAGCCCGAGGACGCGATGGTGCGCCTGACCGGCGACGTCGGCGTGCACGAAGTGCTGGACGTGAAGGTTCCGCAGATCACGATCCCGGTCGCGCCCGGCCGCAACCTGGCGGTGCTGGTCGAAGCCGCCGTGCGCAGCCACATGCTGAAATCGCAGGGCATCGATCAGGCCCACATTTTCATGGACCGCCAGGCCGCGCGCCTGCAACGCCAATCCGGGTGATGCCCATGCCAGAGACGAACGACACCTCGCACACTCAGCCCGTACGCATCGTGGTGCTGTCGGGCCTTTCGGGTGCCGGCAAGACCGTCGCGCTGCGCGCGTTCGAGGACCTGGGCTTCTACTGCGTGGACAACTTGCCGACCGGACTGCTGCCCTCGCTGTACCGGGCGCTGACCGAGGGCGGCCGTGGCGCCCTTTCGGGCATCGCCGTGGGCGTGGACGTGCGCAACCAGGGCGATCTCGATCGCATGCCCGAGGCTTTGTCGAAACTGGCGGTGGCGGGCGCCGATGCCGAACTGGTGTTCCTGGATTCCAGCGACGCGGTGCTGTTGAAGCGTTACGCATTCACCCGCCGCCGCCATCCGCTGTCCGACGACGGTCTTTCGCTGATCGACGCGCTGGCCGAAGAACGCCGCCGCCTGCGACCGCTGCAGGCCATCGCCAATCGTTCCATTGACACCAGCGACACCAATGTGCACCAGTTGCGTCGCTTGATCACCACCGAATACAGCGCTGTGTCACCCGGCCTCACGCTGTTGTTCGAGTCGTTTGCCTACAAACGCGGCATCCCCCCCGATTCGGACTTCGTATTCGACGCACGCTGCCTCCCCAACCCGCATTGGGACGCGCGTTTGCGCCCGTTTTCGGGGCAGGACGCGCCTGTGCGTGAATTTCTGGACGCTCAAGAATCGGTAGTACAATACTTGGCTGACATTCGACGTTTCCTGGACGCGTGGCTGCCACGCTTCGAAAGTGAGGACAAGGGCTACCTGACCGTCGCGATCGGCTGCACCGGTGGCCGGCACCGTTCGGTGTATCTGGCTGAACGGCTGGCTGAACACTACCGGGCCAGCCGCGAACAGGTGCTCACCTTTCACCGAGAACTGGAATAGCCTCAAGCCATCTGGACTGAATCTTGCACGTCCAACGGTGAACGCGCTCCCATCCCGCCATGACTATTGCTTCCCCCCTTCGCCAAGCCTCCCCCGCCCCCGCCGCGGGTATCCTGCTGCTGACCCACGAGGAGATCGGCCACGCGCTGATCGCCGCCGCGCAGCACGTAATGCCGCGCCTGCCCTGCCAACTCGACGCGCTGGAGGTGGGCGGCAACGACGATCCGGGTACCATGCTGCCGGCCGCCGCGCGTGCCGCGCGCGCGCTGGACCGCGGGGGCGGCGTGCTGGTGCTGTCGGACCTGTACGGTTCCACGCCCTGCAATATCGCCAACAAGCTGGCCAGCCTCGGAGTACACGCGCGCTGCGTATCCGGCCTGAACCTGCCGATGCTGCTGCGGGTGCTCAATTACCCCGACAAGCCGCTGGACGAACTGGCCGAAGTCGCTGCCTGCGGTGGACGGGGCGGGATTTGCATCGACAAGGTGTGACGGGACCACTCGTCAAGACAGACAGGTGCCGCACGGCGCCTTCGCTCGGTTCCACCGTGCTCTGCACTTTCCGGTTTTCTCCCGCTTGCTGGTAACGTAACGGGATGACGCCGCCCCGGAACGTCCCGATGGTCGAAAAGGAAATCGTGGTCAGCAACAAACTCGGCCTGCACGCACGCGCTTCCGCGAAGCTCGTGCAACTGGTGCAGGGTTTCAAATCCACGATCTGGCTTGTCGGCGGCGGACGCGAGGTCAACGCCAAAAGCATCATGGGCGTGATGATGCTGGCGGCCGGCATCGGAACGCCCCTCACATTGCGCGCCGAAGGTCCGGACGAAGCCCAGGCGTTGGACGCGGTCGCGGCGCTGTTCGACCGCAAGTTCGACGAGGGTGCATGAGGCGCGTCTTCTCAGGCAACCCCGCGTCGCCCGGCATGGCGCTGGGAAAGGTGCGCCTGGAACGTCCCGCGCGCTTCAGCATCGACAATTCGCCGCTGCCAGATTCCGAAGTCGACACTGAAATCGCACGACTGGAACGCGCCTTCGCGGTCGCGCGCGAAGACATGGCAGAGCTCCGCCGCAAATTGCACGGCGCACTGGCACGCGAGGTCGGTGAGTTCATCGACGCGCATGCGCTGCTGCTCGACGATCCGGAACTGATCGAAGGCCTGCGCGCGATGATCCGCAAGGGCCACTACCGCGCCGCCGCCGCGTTGAATGCGCAGCGCGACCGGCTGGTCGCCGTGTTCGACAACATGGACGATCCCTACCTTCGCAGCCGCGGCGAAGATGTCGACCATGTGATCGCGCGCGTGCAGAGCGCGCTGGCGCGCCAGGCCAGCAGCGAGGAGAAGAAACTCGCGACGCGCGTCGGAGAAATCCTGGTCACCGAAAGCATCGCGCCCGGCGAGCTTGCGCACATGGCCAGCCACGGCATCCTCGCGGTGGTGGCGGGTTCCGGCAGCCCGTATTCGCACAGCGCGATCCTGGCGCGAAGCCTGCACCTGCCGATGCTGGTCAACGTCGAAGGTGTGCTGGAGGATCTGCGTGATGGCGACCTCGCACTGGTCGACGGGGTGCACGGCGAAGTGGTGGTGCACCCGACCGCACAGGATCTCGCCCAGTACCGCAACTGGCAACGCGAAACGCTGCGCGAAGGCCAGCGTTTGGCGCAGCTCGCGCGTTCCGAAACGCGCACGCGCGACGGGCACAAACTGCGGTTGTTCGCGAATGCCGAACGCCCGGAGGACATCGAGCGCGCGCGCAACCTTGGGGTAGCGGGCATCGGTCTGTACCGCACCGAGTTCCTGTTTCTGGCCCAGAGCGGTTTGCCCAGCGAAGACGAACAATTTGCGGCCTACCGCGATGTAGTGCTGGGCGCGGGTGGACTGCCGGTTACCATCCGCACGCTTGACCTCGGCGCCGACAAGGCCGACGCGGCAGGTCTGGTAATGGCAAAGGAACCCAATCCCGCGCTCGGCGTCCGCGGTGTGCGCCTGTCGCTGCGCCAGCCGGACGTGTTCGTGACGCAACTCCGCGCGGTCCTGCGCGCGAGCTGCTACGGACCGCTGCGTATCCTGGTGCCGATGATCAGCAACGCCGCGGAAATGATCGACGTGCGCCGGCTGCTGGAAGCATGCGCGCGCGACTTGCGCACCGCCGGCCACGAAATTCCCGACCAATTCGAACTCGGCGCGATGGTCGAAGTGCCGGCCGCCGCAATCAACGTGCGCGCGCTGTTGCACGTCGCGGACTTTGTCGCGATCGGCAGCAACGATCTCACCCAGTACGTGCTGGCGGCCGATCGCAACAATGACCAGCTCGGCAAGTTGTACGAACCTGCGCATCCCGCAGTGCTGGGCCTGCTCGCGCACGTGATCGTGCACGCCCGTCGCGCGCACAAACCGGTGTGCCTGTGCGGCGAAATCGCGGGCGATCCTGCCTTCGCGCCGGTGCTGGTGGCGCTGGGGCTGGAGGATTTCAGCATGCTGCCCGATCGCATCCTCGCGCAGCGCGACGCACTTGCCCGCTGCGACCGCAAGGCGTTGCGCGCCGTGGCGCCGCGCCTGCTGCGGGCGCGCGACAGTGATGAAATCGCCGCACTGATCGGCAGCGTTCACGCACCAGGTTGAATGCGCGCGCGACGCGCGTTCAGGCATCACGTCTATCATCGGGCCACATTGCCTGCCACGAGGGAGACACGCCATGTCACGCCGATTGCCTTGTGCCGCGCTCGCTGCGCTGCTGGCGACACCGGCTGCTTTCGCGGCCGATCACGCCAGCCTGACGATCTATCACGCCGACAACGACGCGCTGTTTTCAGGCGGCTCGCAAGGCACGCTGGATGCGGGCCATGCGCTGGTGCACGAACAACGCACACTGAGCCTGCAATCCGGCAACCACCAGGTCCGCATCGGCGGGCTGCCTGCAACGCTTGACCCGGAAGCTGTCGCGATTGCTTTGGGATCGAACGCCAGCGTGCGGGGACAGCGCGTGGTGCTGGCCAACGCCAGCGCCAATGGCGCACTCGATGGTGCGATCGGCAGCCAGGTCAGCGTGCTCAGTAGCGGCATGCCCGCCGGTTCCGGCGGCAGCGGGTTCAGCGGTGAACTGCTCGGTATTTCGGATAACGGCGTGCTGGTGCGAATGTCGGAAGGCAAGGTGCATCTGTTTCACGATTACGCATCGGTCACGCTGCCCGCGGATTCGGTTTCTGGCGGCAGCACGCTGTTGCTGGATGTAGACGCGAAAGCCTCGGGCGACCGCGACGCCCGCCTGAGCTACACCACGTCCGGCCTGGGCTGGCGCGCGGCTTACCGTGCGACCCTCGCAGGCGGCGCCGCGTGCCGGATGCAGTTCAAGCCAGAAGCTAGCATCGCGAACCGCAGCGGTCGTGATTATGACGGCGCGACGATCAAGCTGGTCGCGGGTCAACCCAACCTCGGCAATCGTTCCTTGACTTTCCAGAGCATCGTCATGAAAGGCCCGGCGCCGATGGCGGCCGCCGAGCGCGCGATGCCCGCGCAGGCATCACTTGGCGATTACCGCAGCTACACGCTGCCGGGAACAGTGGACCTTCCCAAAGCCACGGTGACGCTGACGCCGCTGTATCCGGCGCAGACGCTTTCCTGCCAGCGCGAATACGTAGTCGAGGACGGCGGCATCGGTTTCCCGCCCAAGCCCAACACCAACGATTACGGCGCCCAGGATTACCAGGACCGCGCGATCACCAGCACGCTCGCATTCACCGCACCCGACGCATTGCCGGCCGGCACGTTGCGCGCGTGGACCATCGATCGCGAAGGCGCACCCGCGCTGCTCGGACAAGGCGGCGTGGACGATACGCCCAAAGGTCAGCGCGTCGCCGTACAACTCGGCCAGAGTTTCGATTTGCGCGCCAGCCGCGAACGCACCGCGTTCCATGTCGACGCGAACACGCACACCATGACCGAGTCGTACAAGATCGCGCTGGCGAATGGCGGCGATTCGGCGCGCAGCGTGACGGTGCGCGAACATCCGAACCGCTGGCGCGAGTGGAGCGTGATCTCATCCAGCGTCAAACCGTCGAAGCAAACCCCGCAACTGCTTGAATTCGTGGTTACGGTGCCGGCACACGGCAGCGCCACACTTGCCTATACCGTGAAGTACAACTGGAACGCACAGGACCTGTGAGCCCATGCTCGACATCATCGAACATGAACATCGCGTCCGCGAACTGAAACTCGCGCGGCCGCCCGTCAACGCGCTGAATCCCGAGCTCGTCGCGGCGCTGCGGCGTGCGATCGTGCAGGTGCCACAAGAAGGTGCGGCGGCACTGGTGCTTTCGGGTTCACCGGGTTTGTTCTCGGCCGGCCTCGACATCCCCGCCCTGCTGCAACTCGACCGCGACGCGATGCGCGCGTTCTGGAACGACTTCTTCGGTCTGTGCGCGGCGCTGGCGCGCTCACACATTCCGGTCGCGGCGGCCGTGACCGGCCACAGCCCGGCCGGCGGCGCGGTGCTCGCGCTGTTCTGCGATTACCGGGTGATGGCGCGCGGCGAATACAAGATCGGCCTCAACGAAGTGCAGGTCGGGTTGACGGTTCCCGACTGCATCCAAGCCGCATTACGGCGATTGATCGGACCGTACCGTGCCGAACGCCTGCTGGTCGCCGGCGCGATGCTGGATGGCGACGATGCACTCGCGGCCGGGATGATCGACGAATTGACCGACGTCGACCACGTCGTCACGCGCACGCTTGCATGGCTGGAATCACTGTTGCAGTTGCCACGCCACGCGATGCTCGAAACACGCGCCATGGCGCGTGCGGATCTCGCGGGGCTGTTCGACGATCCGGCATCGTTGCCGGTCGAAGCATTTCTGGATGGCTGGTTCGCGCCCGAAGCTCAGGCAACATTGCATGCGCTGGTCGAACGCTTGCGCCGCAAGAAACCCGGTTAGGCAATGGAATCGAGCATGCGCCTGTTGATTGCGGCGGCCGTTGCTTTCGGTTTGGTCGCGCAGGGCGCGTATGCGCAGACGCCCCCGCCGGAGCAGGCCGCGAACCCGCAGAAATCGTTCCGCATGCCGGCATCGGAGCAAAAAAACATCGCGGGCAATCCCTCATGGACGGCACCGCAGAAACCGTTCCGCATCTATGGCAACACGTGGTACGCCGGGCCGCACGGCCTCGGCGTCTTCCTCGTCACCGCGTCGACGGGCGACGTTCTGATCGATGGCGGCGTGCCGGGAGACGCCGAGCTGATCGAAGGCAATATCCATGATCTCGGCATCGATCTGCACGACATCAAATGGATCCTCAACACGCACGCGCATTCCGACCATGCCGGCGGCCTGGCGCAACTCGCGCATGACACCGGCGCGCAGGTGATTGCGGGCGCCGCTGACGCGCCATTGCTGGAACGCGGTGGCCGTGACGATCCGGAATACGGCGATCGATTCCCGTTCCCACCGGTGCACGTGGCGCGCACGGTGATCGATGGCGAGCGTCTGCATTTGGGTGACTTGGCGCTGACCGCACACGCGACGCCGGGGCACACCAAGGGCAACACGACTTGGACGTGGATCTCATGCGAGGACAAGCGCTGCCTGCACATGGTCGATGTCGGCAGCCTGTCGGCACCCGGCTACGAATTGATCGGGAACCCGGACTATCCGAATGTCGTAGGGGATTTCGAGCACAGCTTTGCGGTGATCGCGGCGTTGCCCTGCGACATTCCGCTCGCTCCGCATCCGGAGATGGTGGACTTGTGGGAACGCGTGGCCAAACGCGCGCATGACAAGATGGGCGTGCTGACAGACCCCACCGGATGTCGCGCCTATGCAAAAGATGCGCGCAAGGCTTTCGAAGTCCAACTGGCAAAACAACGCGCGGATGCCGCTCCGGCAAAGTAGCCGCGGTTAATGCCCCACGCTCGGGCCGCCACCGCGCGTAATGAACGGCGGTTTGGCCAGCCACACCACCCCGATCAGCAGGAAGAACCCGATTCCGAGTCCATCGAAGAGATGGTTGAAGGAAATCTGCATGCTCTGCTGGGTGATGACGCCGTTGATGCCCGCGGCGAAGTGTGGCAGCGATCCGCCCATGGCGGTGATGCTCTGGCGGACCTCGGGGTTGAACGGGTTGATGTGCTCGGCGAGATTGGCGTGGCTGACCACGCTCCCACGCAGCCACAGGTACGTCACGATGGACACCGCGAAACTGGCGCCAACGGTGCGCAGGAACGTGGCGGAACCTGAGCCTTCCGCGATTTCGTGGCCTTGGAGGTCCGACAACAGGATCGTGAGGATCGGCATGAAGAACAGCGCGATGCCAAGGCCCAGCATGAATTCCGTCAGCGCCACCGCCCAGAAGTCGACATCGGTATTGAAGCTTCCGAAGCGCAGGCAGACGAACCCCATCACCGCGAACGAGAAAGCCGTCAGCCAGCGCAAGTCGAACTTGTGCGCGTATTTGCCAACCCAGAACGTCAACAGGATCGGGATCACGCCGATCGGCGCGGCCGCCAGGCCCGACCACAGCGCCGTGTAACCGAGCACGTTCTGCAGCCACAGCGGCAGCAGCAACGAGATCGAGAAGAACAAGGCGAACGCGAGGATCAGCGCGAGCGTGCCCGCCGCGAAATTGCGGTGCCGGAACAGGCGCAGATCGACCAGCGGTTCGTCGTCGGTCAGCTCCCAGATCACCCACACCGCCAGCGAAATGGTGGCAATGATCGCCAGAACGATGATGGTGTGGGAATGGAACCAGTCCAGGTCATTGCCCTTGTCCAGCAGGATCTGCAGCGAACCCACGCCCAAGATCAGCGTGACCACGCCTACCCAGTCGATGCGCGCGCGACGCAACTGTTCGATGCGCTTGCCCATCTGTACCACGACGAGGCCGCACGCGAAGACGCCGATCGGCACGTTGATGAAGAAGATCCATCGCCAGGAATACGAGTCGGTGATCCAGCCGCCCGCTACAGGTCCGACGATCGGCGCCACCACCGTGATCATCGCGATGATCGCCAGCGCCATGCCGCGTTTGTCTCGCGGATAGATCGACACCATCAGGCTTTGCGTGATCGGGTACATCGGCCCGCACACCGCGCCTTGCATCGCGCGGAACATCACCAGCATCGCAAGACTGGTGGCGAACCCGCAGGCCAGCGAGAACAGGGAAAACAGCAGCACCGCCCACACGAACACTTTCACTTCGCCGAAACGTCGGGAAAGAAACCCCGTCATCGGCAACGTGATCGCCTGCGCCACGGTGAACGAGGTGATGACCCAGGTGGATTGGTCCTGGCTCGCGCCGAGGTTGCCGGCGATGGTCGGCAACGACACGTTGGCGATGGTCATGTCCAGCACCTGCATGAAGGTGCCGAGCGAAAGGCCTATTGTCGCCAGCGACAGGCTGGCGGGCCGAAACTCACCCAGTGCCTGGGTAACGTTGGCGGATGTGGAAGCCATGCTTTCGTGAAAGTCAGGCCAGGGATGGCCGTTCTGGTGTTCGAAAATTTGAAGTCATGAATATCTCGATGATCCAGCCGAAGCAGCGTTCACGGATGAACGCAAATCAATGGCCCGCGTTCCCGCCGCCGCGGCGCGCAATGAACGGCGGCTTGGCCAACCAGACCACCGCCACCAGTCCCAGGAAAATGAAGCCCAACGCATCAAACAAGTGGTTGAAGGAAATCTGCATCGCCTGCTGGCTGATTGCGCCATTGATCTGAACAGCGTACGCCTGCAAGTGTCCACCCACCGCGCCGATGCTCTGTCGCACCTGCGCATCGTAGGCGCTGATGTGTTCGGTCAGGTTGGCGTGGTTGAGCACCCCACCGCGCGTCCAGATATAGGTGGTGATCGACGCCGCAAAGCTGCCGCCCACGGCGCGCAGGAACGTCGCCACGCCTGACCCTTCGGCGATTTCAGGACCTTCCAGATCCGACAGCAGGATCGTGAGGATCGGCATGAAGAACAACGCGACGCCGAGGCCCTGCAGCAACTGCGCGAGCGCGACATGGTAGAAATCGACTTCGGTGGTGAAACGCCCGCGCATGAAACAGGTCACGCCCATCACGATGAACGCAAATGCGGCCAGCCAACGCAGGTCGAACTTGTGCGCGTACTTGCCGACCCAGAAGGTCATCAGCACCGGGATGATGCCGATCGGCGCGGTCGCGAGCCCCGCCCAGATGGACGTGTAGTCCAACGTGTTCTGCAGCCACAGCGGCACCAGCAGACCGATTGAAAAGAACGCGGCGTAGGCCAGTACCAACGCCAACGTACCGGCGGCGAAGTTGCGGTGCCGGAACAACCGCAGATCCACGATCGGTTCGTCGTCGGTCAGTTCCCAGATCAGGAACACCGCGAGCGACACCGCCGACATGATCGCCAAAACGACGATGAAACCGGAATGAAACCAGTCGAGCTCGTTGCCCTTGTCCAGCAATACCTGCAACGAGCCGACGCCGAGGATCAGGGTGGCCAGGCCCACCCAGTCGATACGCGCCTGCCGCAGTTGTTCGACGCGCTTGCCGAGTTGTCCGGCCACCACCGCGCTCGCGAAAAACCCGATCGGCACGTTGATGAAGAAAATCCATTCCCAGGAATAAGTGTCGGTGATCCAGCCGCCCAGCACCGGTCCCGCGATGGGCGCGACCACCGTCACCATCGCGAGGATCGCCAACGCCATCCCGCGTTTTTCGCGCGGATAGATCGACACCATCAGGCTTTGCGTGAGCGGATACATCGGCCCCGCGACCGCACCCTGCAAGGCACGGAACAGCACAAGCTCGGTCATGCTGGTCGCGAAGCCGCAGGCCAGCGAGCAGATCGAAAACAGCGCGGTCGCCCACACGAACAGCTTCACTTCACCGAAGCGGCGTGAAAGAAACCCCGTCAGCGGCAACGCGATGGCATTGGACACCGCGAACGAGGTGATCACCCAGGTCGATTGCGTGAGGCTGGCGCCGAGATTGCCGGCAATGGTCGGCAACGACACGTTGGCGATGGTGATGTCCAGCACCTGCATGAACGTCGCCAGCGACAACCCGAGCGTCGCCAGCGGCAGGCTGGCGGGACGGAATTCGCCGAAACTGCCGGCTGCCGCGGTAGCTGCGGTGGGGGCCATGGAATCCTAGTGTTGCGATATCAGCCGAAGCGGCTGTTGTGAGAAGCCAGTCCAAGGATGGACGTTCTGATGTTCGTTGGCCGGTAATCGTGAAGGTTGCAACAAATTCGAGCGGAACAGCGATCATGGACGATTGCAAAGATATCCAACGACGCAGCGATCAGAGACGATCGCATCAATGTCTCGCGATCGCGGCGCCCTTGGCCTCGGCGCTGTCGGTGATCGGACCGCTGTTGGCATGGATGATCTTCGCGATCAGCGCGTTCGCTTCGGCGCGATCCTGCGCGTACACGTCGGTGCTGAATACCGGATGTTGCGGCGCATTCTTCGCCAGCATCGGACCGGACTGGTCATGCAGGTTCACCGAAACATCCATCGACAACCCGATCCGCAACGGATGCTTGTCCCGGTCCCTGGCATCGAGTTCGATGCGCACCGGCAGGCGCTGCACGATCTTGATCCAGTTGCCCGACGCGTTCTGCGCCGGCAGCAGCGAGAACGCGCTGCCGGTGCCGATGCCGAGCCCGGCCACGCGGCCGTGATAGGTCACGCCGCCGCCGTACACGTCGGACGTCAGCGTCACCGGCTGGCCGATGCGCATGTCCTGCAACTGGGTCTCCTTGAAATTCGCATCCACCCAGACCTGGTGCAGCGGCACGACCGCCATCAAGGGCGTGCCGGGTTGCACACGCTGCCCGACCTGCACGGTGCGCTTGGCGATGTAGCCGGAAACCGGCGCCACCAGTGTGGTGCGCTGATCATTCAACCATGCAGCGCGCACCGCGGCTGCCGCAGCCTTCACGTCCGGATGCGTGGCGATTTCGGTATCGGACACCAGCGCGTTGGTGGTGGCGAGTTGCGCCTGCGCAGCCGCGAGCGCGCTCTGGGCGGTGGTCAGCGCGTCGCGCGCATGCGCCAGTTCCTCGGCCGAGATCGCGCCCGATTCCGCCAGCCCCTTGCGGCGCTTGTAGTCGGCCTGCGCCTGCTGCACCGCCGATTCGCGCGCGGCGACGTCGGCCTTGGACGTGTGCACGGTGCTGTACAGGCCACGCACCTTGCGCACCGCCTGCGCCAGCGCTGCTTCGGCCTGCGCCAGCGCGACATCGGCGTCAGAGGGATCCAGCTTCACCAGCGTCTGGCCTTCGCGCACAAAGTCGTTGTCGTCGGCGCCGATGCTGATCACGGTGCCCGGCACCTGCGGCGTGATCTGCACCACGTTGCCATCGACGTAAGCGTCGTCGGTGCCTTCGTACCAGCGTCCCACCAGGAAGTGATACAGCGCCCAGCCGATGCCGACGATGACGATCACGCCGATCAGGCCGCGCAGCAGCCAGCGCCGCTTGCGCAAACGCTGGGCCTTCAGTTGCGCCGCGGTGTCGTCTTCGGTGACGGGGTTGGGATTGATGGGAGAAGTCATCGATGTGCCTGGGGTTGATGTGCCGGGGATTGATGCGCGTGAAGGTCGGAAGCCGATCGGGGCATGGCAGCCAGCGACGGCGCGTCAGCGGCCGGCCGGAAGCCGCCGCCGAGGGCCTCGTTGAGCGTGGCCCATGCGCCGACGCGACGGGTCTGCAGGCTGGCCAATTGCTGTTCGGCGGCGATCAGCTCCTGTCGCACGCTCAACGCTTCGAGATAATTGCCGACGCCGGCACGATAGCGCTTCATCGCCAGCGCGTAGGCATCGTTGGCGCTTGCGCGCGCGTCCTCCGCATCCTGCACCTGCGCCGACAGCGATTGCAGATCGTCGACTTGGCCCGCGACCTGGTTGATCGCGTGCACCAGCGTCTGGTTGTATTGCGCGACCGCGATGTCGCG
>Ga0070680_100000402_pt1 | contig 29560 bp, 28 predicted proteins | sample KBSC73BmetaG_FD_64672 | JGI IMG/M metagenome (GOLD analysis project Ga0070680, IMG submission 64672) | Corn rhizosphere microbial communities from Kellogg Biological Station, Michigan, USA - KBS C7-3B metaG | ecosystem: Host-associated > Plants > Roots > Rhizosphere | place: USA: Michigan...
CTGCTCAGATCCATGTTGCGTTCCATGCCGACGAGCAATGCGCCGTCGCTGGCCGGCGCGCCATCGTGCGCGCTGGTGCCGGCGCTCGCGGCCTCGATGTCGGTGAGGCCGCGTTCGATCGCAATCTTGCGCGCGATCGCCTCTGACATCGGGCTGCGGCAGGTGTTGCCCGTGCAGACGAACAGAATCTTCATGCGATCAGGCATCTCCAATCAAACGAGGCAGCGTCTCGCGCAGCGTCGCCGCGGAGATCGCTCCGGGGCGGATCACGCGCGGCAAACGACCAGTGCAATCGAGCACGGTCGAGGGCGACGACGGCACCAGGGTTCCACCGTCCAGCACTCGAAGCTGCCCGCGGGCGACTGCGTCGCTCCACTGTGTCAGAATCTCGGCGGCGGAAGTGGCGGGGGGAACCCCCGGACGATTCGCGCTGGTCGAGGTGATCGCGTCTCCATGTGCGCGAATGAGCCGCGCGATGCCGGCGTGGCTCGTCCAGCGCACCGCCACACCTCCTTCCGGGCCGCGGAGTCGGTCGGGTACACGTCGCTCGCCGCCCGACAGCACGAGTGTCAGCGGACCGGGCCAGTGTCGGGTGACGAGATTTGCCGCGTAGCTCGGAAAATGGAGATTCAGCCGCTCGATCATGTCCGGGCCGGCGATCAGCAGCAGGAATGGCTTGCCGGGCGGCCGGTGCTTGAGCGCGACGAGCGCGTCCACCGAATCGCGGTCGATGCCGCCGCCGAAGCCGTACACCGTCTCGGTGGGATACGCGAGCACGCGCCGCGCTTCGATTTGCATCAGCGCGCGGCGCAGCGCCGCTTGCACCTCGTCCGCGGACCAGAACGGAATGGAGAGGGCGTCCGACCTCATTCGAGAAGTGTAAAGAGCGCCTCGGCCCGGGCAAAATCCGCGGCGTCGGTGATCTTGAGCGCCCGCTCGCTTCCAGCGACGACGCGCACGGGAATCTCGAGCGCCTCGCACAGCGCGGCGTCGTCGGTAGCGGACAGGCGGCGGGCGGCCGCCTGTCGGTGAGCGCGGACGATCACTTCGCGCGGAAAGCCCTGCGGTGTCTGCGCGCGCCACAGTCCCTCACGATCGACGGTGCGGACGATGAAGCCCTGCTCATCCACCTGCTTCAGCGTGTCGACCACCGGCAGCGCGGCGATCGTCGAGTGCCCGTCGCGCACGGAAGCGATCACCCGATCGATCGTGCCGTCGCTCACCAGCGGGCGGGCAGCGTCGTGCACCAGCACGATCTCTGCTTCATCCGGCAGATCGTCGAGGCCGTGCTTGACGGATTCGGTCCGCGTCCGCCCGCCGGTCGAGACCATCAGGCGATCGATGTCGCACTGGAAGATCCAGGGTGGTGGATCAGCGGCGTACTCGATCGGCAGCACGCACACGACGGACACCACGTCGTCGCGCGCCATGAACGTCTGCAGGCTGTGCAGCAACGCCGGCTTGCCGGCGACCCAGCGGAATTGCTTGAGCTCAGTGCCGCCAGTGCGCGTGCTCGCTCCGCCCGCCACGATGACCACGCCGACGTCGCGGCGTGCGCTCATGCGAACACGCGGCGCAACAGATCCTGAATCGTGCGCACGCCGACGATCTCGAGGTCGCGACTCAGTCGACGCGGAATGCCGCGCTCGGCGAGATAGACGCGCTTCATGCCCATGTTCGCCGCTTCCGCCACGCGTCGGTCGGCCTGCGACACGGAACGGACTTCGCCGCCGAGGCCGACTTCGCCGATGAAGATCGCATCCGATGGCAGCGCCTTGTCGTAGACGCTCGAGGCCAGCGCCGCGGCGACGGCGAGATCGCCGGCCGGTTCCACGAGGCGCATGCCGCCGACCACGTTGAGAAAGACATCCAGCTGCGCGAACGACAATCCGGCGCGCTTGTCGAGCACGGCCAGCAGCAGCGCGAGCCGGCGGCCGTCGAATCCCGTGGCGACGCGTTGCGGCGTTCCGAAGCCCGCCTTGGCCGCCAGCGCCTGGATCTCGACCAGCATGGGCCGCGTCCCCTCGAGCAGCGCCGTCACCGCGCTGCCGGACGCGTGACTCGCGCGATCGCCCATGAACAGCTCGGACGGATTCGCCACGGGCTCGAGCCCCTGCTCCGTCATCCGGAAGACGCCGATCTCGTCGACGCTGCCAAAGCGATTCTTGGTCGCGCGGAGAATGCGGTGATCGAGCGTGCTCTCGCCTTCGAAGTAGAGCACCGTGTCGACGATGTGCTCGAGCGTTTTCGGCCCGGCGATGCCGCCGCCCTTAGTCACGTGACCGACGGCGAACACCGTCGTGCCGCTCTCCTTGGCGTACCGCATCAATCGCGCAGCGCATTCCCGCACCTGACCGACGTTGCCCGGGGCGCCTTCGAGATCGGCGGTGAACACCGTCTGAATGGAATCGACGATCAACACCGCGGGCGCTGCGGCGGCGGACGTCGCAAGCACCGTCTCGAGATTCGTCTCGCTCAACAGCGTGACGTCGCCGGAGTTGTCGCCGAGACGATCGGCGCGCAGCTTCACCTGGAGCGCCGATTCCTCGCCTGACGCGTACAGCGTCGCATGACCAGCCGCCTGCAGCCGCGCCGCGACCTGCAGCAGCAGCGTCGATTTGCCGATGCCGGGTTCACCGCCGATGAGAATCATCGAGCCGGGTACGATGCCGCCGCCGAGCACGAAGTCGAACTCGTCAATCCCCGTGGCCCATCGTTCGGCGTTCGAGCCGTGGACGTCGCGCAACCGCGGCGTGAACGCCACACTCCCGCCTTCCGCCAGCGTGCGCGACCCGCCCATGCGGCGGGCCGCGCCACTCGACGCGGCAACCTTCGGCGCGACGATCTCCTCGACGAGCGTATTCCACTCGCCGCACGCGTCGCAGCGACCCTGCCACTTGGGAGCTTCGCTGCCGCATTCGGTGCAGCGGTAGATCGTTCGCGCCTTGGCCACGCTGATCTAACCGCGCTGCGAGATGTTTTCGAACCGGGTGAACTGCTTTTGAAAGTGCAGATTCACAATGCCGGTCGGACCGTTTCGTTGCTTGCCGATGATGACTTCGGCCTTGCCCTCGAGCGAGTTGCCGTCCTTGTCGACCGGACCGTCATAGAACTCCTGCCGATACAGGAACATGATCAGGTCGGCATCCTGCTCGATGGCGCCCGATTCGCGCAGATCGGACAGCTGCGGACGCTTGTTGTCGCCAGTGCGCTGCTCCGGCGCGCGCGAGAGCTGCGACAACGCGACGACCGGCACGTTCAGCTCCTTGGCCAGCGCTTTGAGTCCGCGCGAGATCTGGCTGACCTCCTGTTGGCGGCTCTCGGAGTTGGCCGGACCCTGCATGAGCTGCAGGTAGTCGACGATCACCATGCCGACGCCCGCATCCGTCCTGAGGCGCCGTGCCTTGGAGCGCATCTCGAGCAGCGTGATGCCCGGCGTGTCGTCGATCCAGACGGGCGCCGAGCTGAGGATTCCCGCCGCGCGCGCGAGGCGCGGAAAGTCGTCGTCGCGCAGCAGGCCTTTGCGGAGCCGCTGCGCATCGATGCGCGCTTCGGACGTGAGCATGCGTTGCACGAGCGACTCTTTACTCATCTCCAGCGAGAAGAACGCAACCGGAACATTGTGCTCGATAGCGGCGTGTTGCGCGACGTTCAGGGTGAAGGCCGTCTTCCCCATCGACGGACGGGCCGCCACGATGACGAGGTCGGCCGGCTGAAAGCCCGACGTCAGCTCGTCCAGCTCGTTGAAGCCGCTCGCGACGCCGGTGACGGTCTTGCCGCCGCGTTGCAGCGCTTCGATGCGCTCCATCGTCGGCCAGAGCAGCTCCTTGATGCGCGTGAAGCCTTCCCTGGTCTGCTGCTGCGCGACCTGGAAGATTTTCGACTCGGCTTCATCGAGCAGCTCGTTGGCCGTGCTCTTTCCCTCGAATGCCTCCGCGACAATGCTCGTCGATACTTCGATCAGTCGCCGCAGGATCGCCTTTTCGCGGACGATCTGCGCGTGGTACTCGATGTTGGCCGCGGTCGGCACGGCATCGACGAGAAAGCCGATGTAGTCCTTGCCGCCGGCGCCGTCCAGCTCACCGCGCCGGCTCAGCTCCTCGGACAACGTGAGCGGATCGACCACGCCGCCGCGCTCCACGATCGTCGTCATCGCGCGGAAGATCCGGCGATGGCGCTCGGCGTAGAACATGGCGTCGGTGACGAATTCGACCGCGCGGAGGACCGCGTCCTGGTCGATCAGCATCGCCGACAACACCGCCTGCTCGGCGTCCTCGGAGTACGGAGGGCGCCGATCGCGGTACGGATCACGCCCCAGCGCTGGGGCGGGCAGTGGCGCTATCGAGTATTCGACGGGCGAGCTGGACATCTTCCCAGGTGGGTCTCTTCCAGGACGGATTGCGCAGGAGCGCGGCGGGATGGTACGTGACGACGAGCGGCACGCCGCAATATCGGTGCACGTCCCCACGCAACTTACTGATCGGCAGCTTGGTGTCGAGGAGTGTTTGCGCCGCGAACGTGCCGAGTGCGAGGATCACCTTGGGCTGAATGAGCTCGATCTGACGAACGAGGTACGGACTGCACGCAATGACCTCTTCCGGGCGTGGATTCCGGTTACCCGGCGGCCGATGCTTGAGGACGTTGCAGATGAAGACGTCCTCTCGCTTCAAATCGATCGCCGCGAGAATTTTTGTGAGCAACTGGCCCGCCGCACCGATGAACGGCCTGCCGGTCTGGTCCTCGGTTGCGCCGGGCGCTTCGCCGACGCACATGAAGTCGGCGTTCGGGTTGCCCTCGCCAGGCACCGGATTGGTGGCCGTCGAGTACAGCGGACAACGCGTGCAGCTGGCGACGTGCGCCGCCAGTGCGTCGAGCGTGACGAGAGACTCGAGCGAGGACGGCGACGGCGCGCCGGATGAAGCTGACGCTGATTCCGCCGAACGCGTGGCCGCGGAAGCGTCGGCGTCGGCGCGTGCGGGTACCGTCGACGCCGACTCGGCTCCGCTGGCGCGCAGCGCTTCGCGCCAGTCGCCAGTCGACGCAGCCTTGCTCACGTCCGCCGGTACGGCGCGCGGCGCGGGTTCCGCGGCGCGACTCGGTTTTGGCGTTGCGGACTCCCCTCGCGCGCCGAGTATGCGAAGCGTCTCCTCGACCGTGAGGCTGTCGAGCACGAGCTCCGTCTCCCCCATATCGCGCCGCTGTTCGAGGTAGCGACGCAGCTGCTCTTTAGCGTCCACTAATCAGCCTCTCCACGCGATCGAGAATGGCATCGGCCACAGCGGCCTTGGGCATCAGCGGCAGCCGTTCTTCGGCGCCGTCGCGCGCAAGAATGGTGACGCGATTCGTGTCGACGCCAAAGCCGGCGCCTGGTTCCGTTGCGTCGTTGACGACGATCAGGTCGAGATTCTTCGCCTTCAGCTTGTCGCGGCCGTGGGCGATGGCGTCGTCGGTTTCCAGCGCGAATCCGACGATCACCGCCCCCGCCCGCCGTGCGCGCCTGGTTTCAGCGAGGATATCCGTCGTGTTCGAAAGCGTGAGGGTCGGAGCGGCAGCCGCTTTCTTGATCTTTAATTTTGCCGGCGTGCTCGGTCGAAAGTCGGCAGGCGCCGCGGCCATCACGAGCACGTCGGCTTCCGGCAGCAGCCGTGCAATCGCCTCGCTCATCTGCTCGGTGGTTTCGACGCCGTGCACCCGCAATGCGCCTGGAATCTCGACCGAAAGCGGACCAGCCACGAGATCCACCTCGGCGCCGCGACGCCAGGCTGCATTGGCGATCGCCACGCCCATCTTTCCGCTGCTGTGGTTCGAGATGAACCTGACCGGATCGATCGCCTCGCGCGTCGGGCCTGCGGTCACGATCACTCGACGCCCCGTGAGCGGCGCGATCGGTTCGAGAAGGCGGCCAACGTGTGCGAAGATCGTTTCCGGCTCGGGCATTCGTCCGGGACCACTGCCTTCCCCCGCGGCGAGCATGCCTTCATCGGGGTCGAGCAGGCGATAGCCGAGCTCTCGCAGATGCGCCACATTCCGTTGTGTCTGCCCGTGCGCCCACATCCGGTCGTTCATCGCCGGCACGAGCAGCACCGGACAGTTCGCGGCGAGCAGACATGCGGTGAGCAGATCGTCTGCCTGCCCGGCGGCGGCACGGGCGAGAAAGTCCGCGGTGGACGGGGCGACGACGATCGCGGTCGCGGCGCGCGCGAGCTTGATGTGATCGAGCGCGCGGCCGGCGTCGAACAGCTCGGTGTGCACCGGGCGGCCGGTGAGCGCCTCGAAGGTGATCGCACCGACGAACTCCGTTGCGGCGCGCGTCATCACCACATCGACCTCGGCGCCGGCTTTCGTGAGCAGCCGCGCCAGCCAGGCCGACTTGTAGCTCGCAATGCCTCCCGTGATGCCGAGGAGAATGCGAGCGCCCTGATACGGCCGCTCGGGGTTGGACATGCGCTACCGGCGACCGGGCATCGGTCCGATCACCGACGACCGGCAGTCGAGCGCGCCCACGCTACTCGGCGCGGCGGCGGGGCACGACGTGATACACGATCTCGCCCTTCGACAGCTCCTCGAGCGAGCGCGTCGTCAGCTTCTTCTCGCGCGACGACGACCGGTCGCGCGGAAATTCGTTGAGGACGCGGGCGTACTTGGCGGCTACGAGCACGCCGAGGTACTTGTTCGCGGCGTGGTTGGCGATCTCGACTGGTGTGAAGACTCGCATATCTCAGCTCATCACGATGATTGGTGATCGATCTCTGCTTCGAGGCGACTGATCAGCATCTCGACCTGATTTCGCAGACCGGAGACGCGTTCCCGGCTCACGACTTCCGCATCCAGAATCGCTGATACGCTAAGCACCGCGCGGTCGAGCTCGTCGTTGATGACGACGTACTCGTACTCCTCCACGGCTCGCAATTCCTGCAGTGCGGAATGTAATCGAGCGACGAGCTGTTCGGGGGACTCGGTTTTCCGGCGTCGAAGGCGGTCCAGCAGCACTTCCCCAGACGGCGGGAGCACAAAAACGGTCACCGTGTCCGGAAAAGCCTTTCGGATCTGGCGCGCGCCCTGGACGTCGATGTCCATGATGACGTGCAACCCGCTTTTCAGAATACGCGAGATCTCGCTTCGCAGCGTCCCGTACAGATTTCCGTGGACCTCGGCGCATTCGGCGAAGTCGCCGGCGTCGCGCCGACGGATGAACTCGTCGCGGGTCAGGAAGTGGTAGTCGGTCCCGTTGACCTCGCCCTGCCGCGGCGTACGGGTGGTGCACGAAACGGAGTAGCCAAGATCGGAACGGCGGCGAAGCAGTTGGCGCGCGATGGTCGTCTTTCCGCCGCCGGAGGGCGCGGAGAGAATGATCGGGAAAGCCCTCACTCGAGGTTCTCCACCTGCTCTCGGATCCGTTCCAGCTCCTCCTTGATGAGAATCACGTCCTGGAGGATCGCGGCGTCGTTCGCCTTGCTGCCGGTGGTATTGGCCTCGCGAAGCATCTCCTGGAGCAGAAAACCCAGCCGCTTGCCGACGCCGTCGCTCTCCTTCGACCCCAGCGTTGCTCGAACGGCCGCCAGGTGTGCGTGGAACCGATTGATCTCCTCGGAGACGTCGAGCCGGTCGGCGAGAATGGCGATTTCCTGCGCGATGCGCTGATCGTCGACCGCGACTCCGCCGGCGAGCTCGCGCACGGCGTCGCGCAGCCGATCTCGTTGTTCGACGAGTCGCGCCGGCGCGCGCGCGGCAATCCGATCGACGGCCTGTTCGACGAGGTCGAGCCGCTCGCCGATGTACGCCGCGAGGTGTGTGCCTTCCGTCGTGCGCATAGAGTCGAGCGCACCGAGCGCCTGCTCGACAATGGCAACGAGCTCGGGCGCGCTGCCTTCGTCGCCGACCGGCTGTTCGCCCGACGCCATGATGTTCGGCAGACGCAGCACCGCACCAACGTCGAGCTGACCGCTCATGCCGAACCGTTCCTGCAGGTGGCGAATCTGCTCGACGTACGCGCCGAAGCGTGCTTCGTCGATGCGCGAGGCCTCTGTGTCCGGCCGCTGAATGCGCGCCATCAGCGTCACGTGGCCACGCGACACGCCGCGCCGCAGCGCTTCACGAACCTCCGGCTCCCACTTGCTCAACTCGGTGGGCAGCTTGATGGACGGGTTGAAGAAGCGGTGATTGACGGAACGGATCTCGACGGACACGCGAGCCGAGCCCACGGTGCCTTCCGCCGATCCGAAACCCGTCATGCTTTTTGTCATATGAGCAAGTCGAAACTACGGCGCATCAACGACGTTCGTCAATCGAAGAACTGCCAACGTACGCCGTAAATGTTGGTCTGCCGAGGCATGAGAAAGTACGGCACCTGCATGTACTGCTCGCCGAGAAAATTCCGGAACTGCCAGGTGATCGTTGCGTCGAGGATTCGGATCTCGACCAACGTGGAGTAGATGCGATAGCCGGGCGTGGTCACGACGCCGGCGGTGCCGCGCGGGAATCGAACGCCGGATCGGTACTCGTGCACGATCGACGCCTTGAGTCCGAACGCCCCGGTGGGAAAACGCTGCAGCAGGTTGGTCTGCAACGACAACTCGCTGCGAGTCTGCCAGCGCGGACGATAGTAGCCGGACGAATCGTTCCAGCGAATCGCCGACAGGTCGGTGTGGAACGGGCCCCACACGCGGCCCCGAATGCCCGCGGTGAGTCCCGTCGCCGGGCCGTCGATGCGCGGCGTGAACGTCGTGTCGAAGACGTGCGGCGGCGAGAGAAGCACGCTATCGCGCCGCAGCACACCGCCGGTGAACCACAAGTCGTGCAGACGCAGGCCGGCTTCGCCGCGAATGGACCTCGTGCTGAAGTGCTCGCCGGGAACGCGCGTGTCCGATGCGCGCCCGATCCCGCCCAGGAAGCTGATGAACGACAACGGCGTGAACTGCGCGGTAGCGTCGCTGTGCGAGATCGAATCGACACTCTTGCCTTCGAAAAAGGCCGAGATGCCGAGCGGACCGCTGGCGTAGCTGGCGCGTAGCGACGGCGTCGCGAGGTAATCGCCGCCGGCGGCGAACAGTCGGCCGGTTGCACTCACTCGCAAAGGGCCGCGCACGGATCCGACGCTGGCGATGTACTGGGTGAGATAGCGGCTGGTGTCGAGCGGCGTGACGGCGAGCGCCGATTCCGCGGCGGTCGTGAGGCCCGTGGTCGGCACGGTGCGAATGCCGACATAATCGTATTTCGAGCCGACGGCCATCACCTGTGCCCACAGCCGGCTGATGTCCGGATCGCGATAGCCGACTCGCAGGTAGGCGTCCGTTCGGGACGAGCCGACGCCCGGAATCGAGTCGCCGAACGTAGTCGGGTCGATGCCGAGGACGCTGCCGCGATGTCGGGTGATGCGCGTGCCGAAGGCGTCGATGCTCAAATCACCGCGTGCCCAGCCCACGCGGCCGATCAGGCCCGTCTGATCGCTGCTCGAGCCGAAACGCGACGGCGGCGTCGTGCCGTACTGCTGCGCTCCGAACTGCAACCCGGCGCCGTCGTCCCAGCGTTTGCCGAAGAATCCGCGATAGAGATTCGTCTGTTGGTCGCCGGTCGCAACGTCGGTGCGCGTGTTCGGAGTCGTGTTCTGAACGCGCCACGTTCGTATGTAGACGCGCACTTCCTCCGCCGCCTGTTCTACCACCACGTCTTCGGCGGCCCACAGATTCACCTGTGTGAGGTCGAGCACGGATTGCCCGCGCGGATCGAGGCCGGCCAGCTCGAGCCCGTCGAAGAACACACGCACGCGGCGCACGTCACCCATGTACGCGCCGACAGCCGGCGCGCCGATCCAGCCAGCTTGCAGCATCGTGAGGCCGGGCACGCGATCCAGCAGGTCGGCGAGCGTGAGTGCGCCGCTGGCGAACAACGCCGCACGATCCCAGTGCAGTCGCGCACCAATGGCGACGTCGTTCGGCGCTTCGGCGTGCGTGAAGGGCGCCTTGATCGTGTCGCGCTTCACGCTGTCGCGCGCGGCGCGAGCCTTCAAGGAATCGCGCTTGGCGAGCGAATCGCGCAGCAGCGAGTCCGCGTGTGCCGGCACCGGAATCACCAGCGTGGTGTCGCGCCGCTTCTTGAGCGAGTCGGGAATCTGCGCGTGCAGCGATTGATGCAACACGGCCCCGGCCACGAGGCCGAGGCCGACGAACAACAGAAGACGGCGCACGGTGGCGCTCAGCGCGCCCGTCCTCGAACGAACTCGACGAACGTTCCAACCGGCACGCCGGTCGGTCCACGCGGAACCGTACCGAGATCCGACTCGGTGTACGCGGTTCCGGCGACGTCGAGGTGCACCCATGGATAGCCTTCGGCGAATTCCCGCAGGAACATCGCGGCGGTGATCGTTCCGGCCGGCCGTCCGCCGGAGTTCTTGATGTCCGCGACGTCCGACTTGATCAGGTCCTTGTATTCGTCCCACAGCGGAAGCGCCCATCCTGGCTCGCCGGCGCGTTTGCCGGCGCCGATCACCTCATCGACGAGCGCGTCGTCCGTCCCCAGCACGCCGGTGGCCGTGTGGCCGAGCGCGATCACGCACGCCCCCGTCAAGGTCGCGGCGTCGATCACCGCCGCCGGCGACAGTCGCTTGGCGAACGACAGCACGTCCGCGAGCACCAGTCGGCCTTCCGCGTCGGTGTTGATGATCTCGATGTACTTGCCGTTCGACGCTTGCACGACGTCGCCCGGCTTCATCGCTTCGCCGGACGGCATGTTCGTCGTCGAGCCAATGAGACCCACGACGTTCACCGGAAGTTCCAGTCGGCCGATGGCCTCCATGGCGCCGAGCACGCCGGCGGCGCCGCACATGTCGAATTTCATCCACTCCATGCCCTGCGCCGGCTTGATCGAGATGCCACCGGAGTCGAAGCACAGTCCCTTGCCGACGAGCACGATCGGCTGACCATCCTTGGGTCCGCGACGATACGTGAGCATGATCAGCTTCGGGTCCTGCGTCGTGCCCTGGGCCACGGCGAGGAAGGATCCCATCTTCTCGCGCTCCATGGCGGCGCGATCGAGCACCGTCGTCTCCATCCCGAGCCGCTTGGCGATGTCGCGGGCCGTATCGGCCAGATAGTCGGGCGTGCACACGTTGCCCGGCAGCATGCCGAGGCGACGCGCGAGAGACTGTCCGGCGCCGATCGCGATGGCGGCGCGCAACCCGGCCTCGCGTGCGCCGGTGTCGGCGGCGAGGATCGTCGCCTCGTCGAGCGGCGCCCGCTGCTCCTCGGCCGGCGGAGCCGTTTTGAGTTCTTTAAAGTCCCAGGCGCCCATCGTCAGCCCCATGCCGGCCGCCTCCACCTCGTCAGCCGAGAGATCGCCGGCCGCGAACGCCAGTCGCCCGACACCGAGTCGGTTCGCCTGGCGCGCCGCGATCGCGCCCGCCCGCCGCAGTGCCGCCGTGCGCTCGGCGGCACTCCCCATTCCGACGAGGAGAATGCGCTGAATGCCCTGCTCTGCACCCGCGAGATGGAGCGTCTCGTCGCGGCCGCCGCGGAAATCGCGTTTCGCCAGCGCCCGGGCAATCGCGCCGTTGGCCGCGGAATCGACGGCTTGCCATTCGTCGCGCATGGTTGGCGCAGATGGCAGCGCGAGGACGAGCAGCGGCGTATCGAGCGCGCTAAAATCGGGCGCGGCGGCGTGCAGCGTGAGTGTCATGACCCTGTGGATTCGAACGATGAAGCGGTGCGGCTCAGGCGCCCATGCCCTTGATGATCTGGTCGCCAAACGCCGAGGTGGAAACCTCGGTGGCTCCTGGCATCTGCCGGGCCAGATCGTACGTCACGCGCTTGGATTTGATCGCATTCTCGAGTCCGCGGACGATCAGCTCGGACACTTCCGTCCAACCCATGTACTCGAACATCATCACGCCCGACAGGATCACACTGCCCGGGTTGATCTTGTCGAGATTCGCGTACTTGGGCGCCGTGCCGTGGGTTGCCTCGAACACGGCGACGCCGTCGCCGACGTTGCCGCCGGGAGCGATTCCCAGCCCGCCCACTTGCGCCGCCGCGGCATCGGACACGTAATCGCCGTTGAGGTTCGGCGTGGCGATCACGGAATACTCATCGGGCCTGAGCAGTAGCTGCTGAAACATCGAGTCGGCGATGCGATCCTTGATGATCACCGCGTCGGCGCGCGCGCCCGGGCCGCCCTTGCCGAGATCCGCCTCGGAGACGAGCGTATCGGCGAACTTCTCGCGCGCGAGCTCGTAGCCCCAGTCGCGAAACGCGCCCTCCGTGAACTTCATGATGTTGCCCTTGTGCATCAGCGTCACCGAGGGGAGGCAATGCTTGAGCGCGTACCGGATCGCCATCTCGATCAGCCGCTTCGAGCCGAACTCCGACATCGGCTTGATGCCGATCGCCGAATCCGGCCGGATCTTCTTGCCGAATTCCTTGTCGATGAACGTCCGCAGCTTCTCGGCCTCCGGCGATCCGGCCTTCCACTCGATGCCCGCATAGACGTCTTCGGTATTTTCACGGAAGACGACGATGTTGAGCTTTTCCGGATGCTTCATCGGGCTGCCGACGCCCTCGAAGTACCGGACCGGCCGGATGCAGGCGTACAGATCGAGCACCTGCCGGAGCGTGACGTTGAGCGACCGGATGCCGCCGCCGACCGGTGTGGTGAGCGGTCCCTTGATCGACACGCGGAACTCCTGCATCGCGTCGACCGTTTCCTGCGGCAGCCAATCCTTGAACTGGGTGAACGCCTTTTCGCCGGCGAACACCTCCATCCAGCTCACGCGGCGCTCGTCGCCATACGCCTTCTTGACCGCGGCGTCGAAGACGCGTACCGAGGCGCGCCAGATGTCGGCGCCGGTGCCGTCGCCTTCGACGAACGGGATGATCGGGTTGTTGGGAACGCCGAGAACGCCGTTCTCGTACGTGATTCGTTCGCCGTTCTTTGGAACGGTGGCGAGCTTGTACGTAGCCACGTCAGTGCCGTCTGCGGTTCGGAATGGATTGGAGGCCGAAAGCTATTGGCCGCCGGAAACCGCAGCAAGGCGAGTCGGGCGTTCGCACGACGCGCGCTGCTCGTGTGTGGCGCGGAATGCCCAGGGCGGGACTCGAACCCGCAAGACCCGGAGGTCGGGGGATTTTGAGTCCCCTGCGTCTACCAATTCCACCACCTGGGCGCGCAGCGCAATGTAGCCGCGGCGCCGGGTGCGCTCAACGCCGGTGGATCGGCTCGGTCAGCCCGGGCCGCGCGGGCGTGCGCCGCGACCAGCGGCGCCTCGCCGACCACCCGCGCCGCCGCGCTGGAGATTCTGCATCGTCCGCGTCAACCGTTCGCGAAGCGCCTGATACTGCGCGCGCTGCAGCGGCGTGAGAAAGCCGGAGAGCTCTTTCTGCTCGTTGCCGAGCAAATCCGCGCGTCGGTGCTGCGCCGCAACGAGATCGTCCATGTAGCGAGCGATCTTCGCCTGGTCGGGAGTCGAATCCTGCATCGCGGCACGGAGCGCTTGCCGGGTCTGGCGCTCGCTGCGGAGAATCGCACGACGCTGCTGATCGTACTTCTGATCGACGCGCTGCAATTTGAGCATTTGCTCATCGTTCAGGCCCAGCTGCTTGCGGACGACACCGGCCAGCGCCTGCCGTACGCGACCCTCGAGCGCTTGCCGGCGCGCCGCCGGCGTACCGGGTTGCTGCGCGCGAGTGCGCCCGCGAACCGCCGACGAATCCGCGCGCTGCACCGCCTGCGCACGCGCCGCGGCCGGAAACGCGAGGCCGGCGGCTGCGAGCGCGACGCTCGCGGCAATCGACCGCCACGCGCGCGTCATGCGCCCTCCGGCGCGTCGCCGCTCGTTGATTCCACCTGGATCGCCACCGGATCCGGCTCGGTGATCGGAACGGCCTGGAGATCGCCCACCTGTTCGAGCAGCGTCTGCAATTGCTCGTCACTCAGGTCGTCGAGGCGTCCCGTCATCGCGATCCCCGCCGTCGCAGCACCGGCCGTCGCCACGGTACTCGTCGCCGATTTCATAGTCGATGCGGCCGGCGTAGCGGTTGGCATCCCGGGAACCTCGGCGACGCTCGCAGGCGAGTTGACCGCTGGTGTCGCCACCGCCTGGTTCGTCACGGGCGCGACCGGGGACGCGTCGCGATGCAGCACCGCCAACGATCCGCCGCCGACGGCGAGTACCGTGACCGCTGCGGCAATCCGCCAATCCGCCCATGTCCGATGGCGCGCCAGCGGTCTGGCGGGGGCGCTGCGCGGCGCGAGCGGCAGCGCGCCGACCACGTATTGAATGTCGACGCGGGGAGTGCGCGCGACGAGCATGGTCTGAACTTCGCGCAACAGCTCGAGCTCCGACCGGCAGTCTCCGCACCCGTCGACGTGCGCGAGCACCACGGTGCGCGTCGCAGGCTCGAGCCGGTCGTGCAGCAACTCCGGCAGCTGGTCGCGGATCGCCGCGTTCTGACAGTCATTCATCGAGAAACTCCTTCACCGCGCGCATCGCGTTGTGATAATGCACCCGAGCGGCGCCCTCAGTGGTGCCCACCGCCTCGGCAATCTCCTTGTACGACAGTCCTTCGGCGACGCGAAGCGTGAACACTTCGCGCTGCGTCGGCGACAACTCGTTGACCGCGTCGCGCAACTTGCGCTGCGTCTCGTCGGCCACGACGCTGTCGAGCGCGTCGTACTCGGTTGCCGCATCGTCCTCCTTGATCTCCGTTCGATCGCGCCGCCGCTTTTCGGCGCGGCGCCGATCGAGCAGCAAGCGTCGTTCGATCGTGAACAGCCAGGTGCGAAACGAACTCTCGCCGCGAAACCCGTCCAGCGAGTGGAACGCTCGAACGAAGGTGTCCTGCACCAGCTCGTCGATGTCATTCCGCGCTCCGGACGCCACCGCAAAGCGCGCCAGCGCCGAGGCATGCCGCTCGACCAGCGCCGTCGCTGCCCGCTCGTCACCGGCCTTCCATTTCGCGATGAGCTCTGCATCCTGTTGATCATCGCCGCCTCGTGCCGCGTCGCTCATTCTGTCCAACAGGTAGACGTCGTGGGCCGGGACCCGTTAAGGTCAAGCGCGCCAGCGGCCGCGCCGCGCCCCCAGCGGCGCGTGTCCTCGTTCGGCGACAATATACAACCTGCTGAACCGAGCCGAGCCTGTGGAGCGCATCGCTCACCGCGGCGCCAAACGTGAATTCCCTGAGAATACGCTCGCTGCCTTCCAGCGCGCGTTCGAGCGTGGGGCCGACGCCATCGAGCTCGACGTACATGCGACGCGCGACGGCGTGGTCGTCGTACACCACGACCCGAAAGTCCGGCTCCGCGGCCGCTGGAGCCGCTCGGTGTCGATCGTCGACCTCGAGTGGGAGGACCTACGCGGCGCGCGACTCGCACCCGGGGTCGGTATTCCGACGCTCGACGACGTCCTCACCATCGTGCCGTCGCGCGCGACAGTCTATGTGGAGATCAAGGGGACAAACATCGAGCAGACCGTTGCCGCTGTGCTCGCGCGCTCGGCGGTCCGTTGCGCGGTGCATTCGTTCGATCACGACGCCGTTGCCCGCATGCGCGAGATCGCGCCGGATGTTCCGCGCGGCATTCTGTTCGATCGGCGGCCACCGGACGTTGTGGCGTCGATGCGCGCCACGGGCGCGCGCGATGTCTGGCCTGAGCGCCGACTGATCGACGCAGATCTGATCGAGACGGTGCACGCGGCGGGCGGACGGATCATTGCCTGGACAGTCAACTCGCGCGCCGAGGCAGCAGTGCTCACCACCCTCGGCGTCGACGGGCTGTGTACGGACGATGTACGCCTGCTCGCTGCGCGGTGAGGAGTCAACCCGGCGACGGGCGGTCGCTCTCCGGCGTCAGTGCATTTCGTCGATCCTGGGCAGCTTGCGCAGCGAGCGTCTCGAGGCGCGTGACCTCCGCCTGCGCCGCCGTGAGATTGTTCATGTGCGCGAGCATCTCTTCGGGCGCGAGCTCGGCCCCCGTTTTCCGCGCGTTGAACACCGCGTAGCCGAGGCGCTGCGCGAACCGATCGAGCGATTGCCGCGCACGGTACAGATCGAGCCGAACGCGACCCTCGTCGAGCGCCCGTTGCGCCGAGCGTCCAGCGCGGTCCAGCTCCACACGTAAACGGTCGATCAAGGCCATGGTGCGCTCCGGTCGGGATGGAGATGGTGAACTCTACGCAGGTTCGCCCCGCCGGTCGAGCGTGCACGGTGCGTTCCGCGATACTCGCCGGGCCGAAAATGACGAAGCCTCCACGTGCGTGGAGGCCTCGACCCTTCGCGAACGGCCAGGTTATGCCGCTGTCGTCGCCGTCTTGTTGGCGGAATCGGCCGCGTAGACGCTGACCTTGTAGCGGCTCCGGCTCTTGTGCTCGAACTTCACCACGCCGTCGATGAGGGCGTAGATGGTGTAGTCCGTGCCGAGGCCGACGTTGTTGCCCGGGTGCCAGCGCGTGCCGCACTGCCGCACGATGATGTTGCCGGCCACAACGCGCTCGCCGCCGAATTTCTTCACGCCGCGGTACTTCGGATTGGAGTCACGGCCGTTCCGCGAGGAACCGACGCCTTTCTTGTGTGCCATGGGAGTCTCGCTCAGCCGAGGGAGATGTCGTTGATGCGGACTTCCGTGAAGCCCTGCCGGTGTCCGCGCTTGCGGGCGTAGTTCTTCCGGCGCTTCTGCTTGAAGACGATGATCTTGTCGCCGCGGCCGTGCCGGACGATCTCGCCGGTCACTTTGGCGCCGTCGAGCGACGGCACGCCGGTCTTGACGTTCTTGCCGTCGTTGCCGAGCAGGACGTCGTTGAACTCGATCTTGCCACCCGCTTCGCCAGCGAGCGAGGGGATCTTGTAGGTGCGGCCCGGTTCGACACGGAACTGCTTGCCGCCGGTCTTGATGATCGCGTAAGGCATGGAAGGGCTTGGAAGTCGTGGTGCGATGAGCCTGTAAAGTTAGGTCCGGCAGATGGTTGTGTCAACTCTGCCGGACCCCCGCGCTAGGCCACCGCGTACTGTTGCGTCACATCACGGCCGGCAGACTTCACGACCAGCTTGAATGCGTCCGGATTGAGCAGCGGATCGTCCCGCAGCTCGAGGCTGAACCCCGCCGCCTTCTCGAGCTTCTTCAACAGGTCCTTCTCGTTCTCCAGGATGTACATCGCAACGTCGGGATGGACACGCACGACCATCGGATCCTTGCGCCGCTCGAGTCCGGCACGGCGCACCGCGCGCTCGACGCGCCGCGCGATCGTCTCGGCCGTAAACACTCGACCCGTCCCGTGGCAGGTCGGGCACGCTTCGGTCATCGCCTGCAAGTGGCTCTGCCGCACGCGCTGCCGCGTCATCTCGATCAATCCCAGCTCGCTCACGGCGAACGCCTTTGTTCGCGCGCGGTCGCGGCCGAGGTGCATCCGCAGCTCCTGGAGGACCTTGTCGCGATTCGCCTTCGTCTCCATGTCGATGAAGTCGCAGACGATGATGCCGCCGAGGTCGCGCAGCCGCGCCTGACGCGCCACTTCGCGCGCCGCTTCGAGATTCGTTTTGAGAATCGTCTTTTCAGGATCCTTCTTGCCTGTGTAGCGGCCCGAGTTCACGTCGACCGACACCAGCGCTTCCGTGGGCTCGATGATCAGGTAGCCGCCGGACGGCAGATCGCACCGGCGCTTGAACAGGTCGCGGAGCTCCTGCTCGATGTTGGCGTGATCGAACAGCGGCGTGACCGACTCGTACATCTTGATGCGATCGACGAGATCCGGCGCGATGCCGGTGAGGTACTCGACGATCTCGTTGTAGACCTGCTTGGAGTCGACGGTGACCTGCTCGACCTTCGTGCTGAAGACATCGCGGATCAAGCCGCGCGTCAGGCTGGTCTCGCGGTGGATGAGCGCCGGCGCGCGAACGAAGTGCGTCTTGCGCTTGATGCGCTTCCACTGGCCGATCAGCGTCGACAGCTCGTGCTCGAGCGTCTCCTTCGTGACGTCCTCGCCGACCGTGCGGACGATGACGCCGCCCGAATCCTTGGGTAGCGCCTCCTCGACCTGCGCGCGCAGTCGCTTGCGTGCTTCGCGGTCGCCGATCTTGCGACTCACGCCGACGCGTTCGGCGAACGGCATGTAGACGAGAAACCGACCGGCGAGCGACACCTGTGCGGTGACGCGCGGTCCCTTGGTGGAGATTGGTTCCTTCGAGACCTGGACGATCAGGTCCTGGCCACGCTTGAGCACATCCTGAATCGCCGGCGCTTTGGCGCGCCGCCGCCGCCCGCGATCGGACTCTTCGTCGTCGTCTTCGTCGTCGTGGTCCTCATCGGGCTCGTCTTCCGGATACACGAGATCCGACGCGTGGAGGAACGCGCTCTTCTCGGTTCCGATGTCGACAAACGCGGCTTGAATGCCGGGAAGCACCGCTTCGACGCGTCCGAGGTAGATGTCGCCGACCATGCGGCGCGCCTCGGGACGGTCGACCAGAAGTTCAACGAGCTGGTCGTCCTCGATAATGGCGACCCGCGTCTCGCGCGGATTCGCGTTGATCAATAGTTCTCGTTTCATCGATGGCCGCCACCGACCACCGGCCCGGCGACTCGGCGGGCGGGGTGTGACGGAAATTCAAAGTGTGGGGAGCACGCCGGGCGTCCGAATGACGCACGGCTGCACGCGAAAAGATTGTCCGGAGTTCCCGGGTGATCGTCCACGTCGGCCCCGGCTGGTGCGAGCGGCGGCTCGCGTGCACGGCCTCGAGCGGCCGTGCGAATGTCAGCAGGTTTCGGAGCGACGTGCGATCGGCCAGCAGAACGAGGCCGTGCACGGGAAGCAGGACGAGCGCGACGACGGCGGCGAAAACAGCGTCGGCCGTGTCGAAGCGCAGAGCGCTACTGTGCCGCATCGAGTCGCCGAGCGGATACAGAGCGGAAGGAACCGTAGAAGGGGTCACTGCGGACTAATTAACTGTCGAAATAGCGTTTTCGCAATGACTTAGCGTCAGTCGGCGAGATCCTGGAGCAGGTGCCGGGCAATCACGATGCGCTGTATTTCAGACGTTCCTTCGCCGATTTCGCAAATTTTTGCGTCGCGCATGAAACGTTCGACGGGGTAGTCCTTGGTGTAACCGTATCCACCGTGGAGCTGCACGGCCGTGATCGTGGCGCGCATCGCCAGCTCGGAGCAGAAGAGCTTGGCCATCGCCGCTTCCTTGGAGAACGGGCGCTTGTGCTGCGCGAGCCAAGCGGCGTGGAACATCAGGTGCCTGCCCGCCTCGATCTGCGTCGCCATGTCCGAAAGCTGGAACTGCACGCCCTGGAAATGGGCCACCGGTTGGCCGAACTGCTTGCGCGTGCTCGTATACCGGAGCGCCTGCTCGAATGCGCCTTCGGCGATCCCGAGCGACAGCGACGCGATTCCGATGCGGCCATTGTCGAGGGTCTGCATGAAATTCACGAAGCCCTGGCCTTCCGCGCCGAGGAGGTTCTCCGCCGGCACTTCGGCGTCTTCCATGATCAGCTCGCAGGTATCCGACGCGCGCCAGCCGAGCTTGTCCTCTTTCTTGCCGGCGCGAAAGCCGGCGATGGCTGGCAGCGATGGCTCGTGGCCGACGCCAACGCGCTCGGCGGCGGTGAGCTCGCTCGTGGGCTTGGTGAGAATGAACGAGCTGATGCCCTTCGTTCCCTTCGAGTGATCGGTCACGGCGGTGACGACGAAGATCTCGCCGACGCTGCCGTGCGTGATGAAGCGCTTCACCCCGTTCAGGATGTACCGATCGCCGGTGCGGACGGCGGTGGTGCGCGTTCCGCCAGCATCGCTGCCCGCGTCCGGTTCCGTGAGACCGAAGCCGCCCATCACTCGACCCCCGGCGAGCAGCGGCACATACCGCAGCTTTTGCGCTGGGGTGCCAAAGTTGACGATTGGCGACGTACCGAGCGTGGTGTGAGCCGAGATCGTGAGACCGTGCGACGCATCCACCTTTGCCAGCTCGTTGATCACGATCATGTAGCTGATCAGATCGAGGCCGGCGCCACCCAGCTCCTCCGGCCACGGTACGCCGAGCAGGCCGAGGTCTGCCATCTTGCGGATGTTCTCCCAGGGGAACTTCGCTTCGGCGTCGAGCTTCGCCGCGACGGGCGCAACTTCGTCGCGCGCGAACTGCCGAACCATCTCGCGCGTGGCCAGATGCTGCTCGGAGAAATACAGGGCGTCATCCATCGTCAGGCGGCCTCGGTTTCATCGGTCGATCGGACGACGTCGAGAAAGCGAGCGCCGTACCGTTCCAGCTTTGCCGGTCCCACACCGCGAATCTCGCTCAGCGCGTGCTCCGTCGTCGGGCGGCGTACGGCCATCTCGGCGAGCGTGCGATCGGAGAATACGACGTACGCGGGAACCTGGTCCTCTCGTGAGATGACGCGACGCAGATCGCGAAGACGGGCGAGCAACGCTTCATCGGCGCCGGTCAGCGTCGGCGCTTCGTCGACGTTCGCGCGCTCTTTGCCTCCGCCACGGCGATGTCCCGAGCTGCGCGAGCGTGCCGGTTCAGGCGCCGCACCACGCTCGACCTCCACCCGGGTTCCGAGGCAATTGTCGCACCCGCTGCATGACGTGCGTGCCGCCGGATCGCCGAAGTAGCGCAGCACGAAGCCACGGCGGCAACCCTTCGTGTACGCATACTGCTGCATCGCATCCAGCTTCTGAAGATCCGCCTTCCGCCGCCGATCGATGGTATTCCAGTCGATCCGGAACGCGGTCAGCGGCTTTGCGGCCGCCGTGAGCTGCGCGCCGCTCGAACCGCGATGCCACTCGAGAAATTGCCGCGACTGCAACGCGTCCAGCAGCGGCAGCGCACCACTCGATCCGCCGAAGCCGGGCGGCAGCCCACTCAAATCGATTGGCGCGCCGTCACTGAGTGTCTTGCCGGCGACACGCCACATCGCTCTCAGAATTCCAAGCTCGAGTGAATCGTTCCCGCCCAGCTCGCGCTTGATGCGCTCCGGTGTGGCGAGCAGCCGCACGAACACACGATCGCCTCCATCGGGCTCGACACGGTACGCGCCGGCCTGCGTCAGAATGCGAAGCGCCGACTCGACGTCGCGTCCACCGGCCTTCGCCTTGAGTCGCGCCGCGATGTCGTCGGGCGAGAGCTCGACCGAGCCGTCCTTGGTGGCGTTGCGCTGCAGAACCCCGTACACCTCTTCGACCGTCGAGCGCTCGGGGTACGCACCCTTGATGAAGAATTCGTGCGTGAAGCGGTCCGGAAAGGCGTGCAGCAGATAACACGATGCGGCCTGCCCATCCCGGCCGGCGCGGCCGGCCTCCTGGTAGTAGGCCTCGAGCGTACCGGGCATCGCGTAGTGAATCACGAGGCGTACGTTCGGCTTGTCGATGCCCATGCCAAACGCGTTCGTCGCGACGATGGCGCGCACCTTCTCGCTCATGAACGCGTCCTGGACGGCGTGTCGCCGCTCGTCGTCCAGGCCGGCGTGATACGCCGCTGCCGGAATCCGTGCTCGCTCGAGCAGCATCGCGATCCGTTCCACCGCCTTGCGCGTGGCGGCATAGACCACCGCGAGCCCGTCGCTCGTGCGCAGCAGGTGGACGAGCGCGTCATCCTTCTCGCGGTCGGTGCGCACCGGCAGCACGTGGTACGAGAGATTCGTGCGATCGAAGCCCGTGATGATCGTCGTCGGCGACTCGAGCTTGAGCTGCGCAACGATGTCCGTGCGGACGTGCGGCGTCGCCGTGGCGGTGAGGGCGACGGTGGGCGGCATGCCGAGCTTCTCGCGCACCTGCGCAATGCGCAGATAGCTCGGCCGAAAGTCGTGTCCCCATTCGCTGATGCAGTGCGCTTCGTCGACCGCGAGCAGCGACACGCCGGCGTCGCGCAGGCGCTCCGCCGTCGTGCCGGCATCGAACCGTTCGGGCGCGACGTACAGCAGCTTGACGTCGCCTCGAATGGCGCGCGCCAGCCGATCGGAGATCTGTGACGATGACAGCGTGCTGTTCACGAACGTTGCCGGGAGTCCGCGCGCTTCGAGCGCATCCACCTGGTCCTTCATCAGCGAGATGAGCGGCGAGATCACCACGGTGAGCTTCGGCAGCATCAGCGCCGGCACCTGGTAGCACAGCGACTTGCCGCCGCCGGTCGGCAGCACGACGAGCGTGTCGCGACCGGCGAGCACGGACATGACCGCGGCTTCCTGCCCCGGGCGGAATGCCGGATAGCCGAAGTGCTCGCGCAGCGCGGCGCGCGCATCGTCGAGCGTTTGCGTCGTCGTCATACGATCAACGTGCACGGTGCAGCGCTGGCGTGCCGCATCGCGCGGATGCCAATCGGACCATTACACTGCACGCGCAAAATGCCCGCGGGTGAATTTCGTGCCGAGCGTCCGGCGCACACCCTCCGGATCCGGCCGAGCCCCGCCCGCGAGCGCATCCAGTGCCGCTCGATATCCGCCGACGATTGCCCCGACTTCGTCGCCCGGCACGTTGAACAAGGCATGGTAGCCGCGAATGCCGGCTCGCCAGAGCGCGGGCACGAACTCGGAGCCATCGATCGGTCGCGAGTGCAGCAATCGGTTGCGGCATGCCGCGTCCGTCGCCACCGGAAACGCGTAGCCCGACGGATCCGTGAGCTCGACGTTGGTGTGAAGCTTGACGCACAGATCGCGGCAGGTGGTCGGTTCGCGATCGAACGCCGCCGACAACACGCAATGCTCGATCGCCATGCCCTCCGGCCGCCCGTAGAGCAATACATCGAACGGCTCGCCATCCCACGGAGCGACGAGCTGCGCCAGCTCGTCCGTCGTGAGCTCGATCGACGCCACGATGCGTCGCGCGCCGAGCCCGAAAACTTCGGCGGCCGTATGCGCGTTGAACACGTTCACCGCATAATCGGCGATAACGTCGCGACCGGCGCGCGCCAATTCGGCGACGAGCCCGAGATGTCCGCTGAGCATCGGCAGGCCCAGGTCGAGCCACTTTTGAATACTCTCGCGTTCTTCCGGTCTCACGATCGTTGGCGTGCGCAGCCGCAATGCCACACCACGCTTGGCGAGCGACTCGCGGAGCGCGCGAATACGCGCCAACGGCGGCGCGGGATGTCGAAGAAATGGATCGAAGCAGATCTCGGTCGCCCCGGCGTCGGCGGCGGTCTCCGCATCCTCGAAACGATAGACGTGTGCGGTCAACGCGAACGGCGCACCGGTACCGCGGGCGGTCGGTGTGGTGGCGCGAACGTCCCGCACCGCCTGTTCGATTTGCGATTGCCGCTCGGCGAGGAGCGCGTGCCGCGCCCAGTCGCGCCGCGTCATCAACTGCTCCGTCGCTTGCTGGCGGAGGTGATTCTGCTCGCTCACCGGCAGGAACAAGCCTGGCGCCAGAGCGGCCACATCGACCGCGCCGAGCACGAACGGCGTATCGCCAAGGCGTCCGAACTGCTCGCGCAACACCGTCGCGTCGAGCGGGCGCTTGCTCGCCGGGGCGAGCGTGATCTCGCTGCGAATCGTGACTGCTTCGCCGTCGCTCGTGAACACCGCCGTGAGCGGCGTACCCGCCGCGCCGAACAGGCGTACGTCCAGCCGTGACTTTCTGGCGCGAACGTCCGCCGGCAGCGCCGCGTAGCTCGCGCGCGCGCGCTCGAGCAGTTGCGCGTCCGACGTGCGAATGACGCGCCAGCGGGGTGGAACCGACTTTCGCGTCTCGATCGCCTGGCGCAAACCCGAACGCGCTTCGAGCGTGCGTACGCCCGACACGCTGAACCCAATGCTCGGGCCGCCCACACCATCCGGCGGCTCGAAACCAAGTCCGTCGCCAACGTGAACAGGCGACGTCACCTCGATGATCAACTCGCCCCCGGCCGAACCGACGACGCTGCCCAGCACCACGCCGCGATTGTCCGGCTGCGTGCGCGTGACGTACGCCCGGCCCGCGCGGCCGCCGTACATCCCGCCTGTAAAACCGCGGCTGTAGATCTGGACCAGCGGCTGTGTCTCGGCCTCGGTTGGCGGCGCGAATGTGCCACGCTCGACGCCATCCAGAAACTCTCGATAGGATTTCGTGACAGTCGCCACGTACTCCGGCCGCTTCTTGCGGCCCTCCACCTTGAGACAGGCGACACCAGCGTCCGCGATCTCGGCCAGGTGCTCGAACGCGCCGAGGTCGCGTGTCGAGATGAGGTATCCGCGATCGAGCTCTTCGCCTGAGGAGAGGTCGGTGAGGACGTAGTCCTTGCGGCACGACTGCGCGCACGACCCGCGGTTCGCGCTGCGCTCGGAGATCAGGCCGGACATGTAGCACTGGCCCGAGTACGAGATGCAGAGCGCGCCATGCACGAAGCTCTCGAGCCCGAGCTCGGGCACGGCCGAGCGGATGGCGCGGATGTCGTCGAGCGTATTCTCGCGCGCCAGCACCACGCGATCGACACCAAGCTCGCGGACGACGGCGGCGCCGCTGGCGTCGTGCACCGTCATCTGGGTCGATCCGTGGATCTCCAGATCCGGATACAGCCGCTGAATCAATCGGACCAGCCCGAGGTCCTGCACGATCACGGCGTCGATGCCGAGGTCGACGGCTTCCCCGAGCAGCATCAGCGCGTCGACCAGCTCGGCCGGCTTGATCAGGACGTTGAGCGTCAGGTAGATGCGCCGGCCGCGCTCGTGGGCGATGCGGCAGGCTTCACCCAGCTCCTCGAGCGTGAGCTGCGCGCCTTCGTCGCGGGCGTTGAACCGCGCGGCACCGAGATAGACCGAATCGGCGCCATTGGCTACGGCCGCGCGGACCGCCTCCAGCGAGCCGGCTGGCGCGAGGAGCTCCGGGACGTTGCGCTGTGCCATAAGCCATGAAATATAACGGGCTTACGACGGTGAGGCGTCCTTTCGCTTGAAGATTCTGAGCAGGAATGCGGCGGCGAAAAATCCAATGCCGACGTAGCGCAGCCGCTGATCATCGACCCGCTCCCCGTATCCCCAGGCAATGAGACCGATCACCAGCAGCGCGAGCTGGATCTCCGTCCGGCGGTTCACGTCACTCCTTGGGCGAACGGGTGAACGACGGGCTCGACGTAACGCCAGGCAGCTCCGCTGCGCGAGCTTCTCCGTCGGGCACGTCGAGCACCATGCGCAGCATGGCGGTCGAGTACACCTTGCCCTGCGCGTCCGTCTTGAGCGAGAGCGTGCCGCCGCCGTCGAGCGCACCGTGCAGCAGGAAGTTCAGCGCATGCAAGTTCGGAAGCTCGTATCGTTCGACCGGACCGTCGATCTCGCCGCGAAAGTGCTCGCGCACGCGGTCGAGCGTGAGATGCCGCGCGAGGATTGGATACCAGCGCGGCTCGAGCGCGATCACGCCGACGTTGGCCGTGTCACCCTTGTCGCCGGAGCGCGCATGCGCGATGTCCAGCAGCCGAACCTTCATGCGAGCACCTCCACCGCGGTCTGCACCTGCGTCTTGTCGATCAATGCCGGCCAGTAGGCGACGATCTCCTCCACCTTCGGCCGGCCGCCGGCGAATCCCGTGACGCTCGGCGGTCCATTGAGCACCAGCGGCGCGATCTCCCGCGTGAATCGCTCGACGGACGCGCGATCAGCGCCGCGCACGCCGATTCGGAGCTGGACTTCGGGTGGATCGTGCGGCTCGCCGGCGAGATGGCCGTGCGTCGCCGAGACGCCGACGAATTCCGTGAGGATATGATCGAACCGCAGACCGAGGTTGTCGAGTCGCTCGCGGAGGACGCGATCGGCGAGCTGCGCTTTCGCGAGCGCGTCGGGCCACGCATACACGAGCGTGCCCACTGCCTTGAAGCCGGCGCGATAGGCGATCGAGACCTTCAACTTGTCGGTCGGCGGCGCACCGGTGATGCCGAACACGCGAACGCGATCGGGCCCGTCCTGCTCGAGATGAATCGATGTGAAATCGGCGATGACGTCGGGCGTGATGTACGATTTTGGATCGCCCATCTCGTACACGAGCTGTTCGCTCACGGAGGCGACTGAGATGCGGCCGCCGGTGTGCGGGTGCTTGGCGATCACGAACGTGCCATCCGCGCGGCCTTCGACGATCGGATAGCCGACGTTGGCGAGATCGGGGATCGTCCTCCAATCCGCGAGACAGTTGCCTCCGGAGCACTGCGCGCCGCATTCGATGATGTGGCCGGCGACAATTCCCGCGGCGAGGCGGTCCCAGTCGTCGGCCGCCCAGCCGAACTCGTGGCGCAGCGGCGCCATCGTCAGCGCCGTGTCGGTCGAGCGGCCGGTGATGACGATGTTCGCGCCGCGCGCCAGCGCTTCGACGATCGGCACCGAGCCGATGTACGCGTTGGCCGACAGCACGCGGTCGCGTACCGTGGACAGCGGCTCGCCTGTTTCCATGTTGGCGAGCGGATGGCCGCTCGCGATCAACGCGTCGAGTCGCGGCAGGAGGTCGTCGCCGGTGACCACGCCGATGCGTACGCGATCGGAGACGTTGTGCTTGTGTGCGACGGCGCGCACGGCGGCCGCGCACGCACGAGGGTTGACGCCGCCGGCGTTGGCGATGATGCGGACGCCGCGCTCGGCGATCGCCGGCAGCACGCTCTCGACGGCACCGATGAAATCGCGCGCGTAGCCCATGGCCGGGTCACGTTCCTTCTGCTTTTGCAGAATGCTCATCGTGACTTCGGCCAGATAATCGAGCATCAGGTAGTCGATCGGTCCGCCCTCGGCCTGTCGCCGGGGCGCCTCCAGCCAGTCGCCCCAGAAGCCCTGGCCGGACGCGACACGCACGATGCGCGCGCTGCCTTCCCCTCCAGTCCGTGTGCTCATGCCTCGCCAACGTGTGCGGGTAGAACGAACGCCCCAAGGTGCGGACCCGGGTTCTGGAGCGCCGCGCGGAGCGCGACGGCCAGCACGTCGCGCGTGTCCTCAGGGTAGACGATCGCATCGATGAATCCACGCGCGCCGGCGTAGCGCGCGTCCAGCTCGCGCTCGTAGTCGGCGCGCATCTCCTCGATCGACGCGGCAACGTCCGGCGGCACGTCGGTCTTCTTCGCGCGGGAGGCTTCGATCGCCGGGCCGTGCACCGCTTGCACGGCAGCTTCGCCTTCCATCACGGCCATGCGGCCCGTGGGCCAACTGAAGATGAAGTCGGGGTCGAACCCCTGGCCAGCCATCGCGTAGTAGCCGGCGCCGGAGGCATGGTTCACGGTGAGCACGATCTTGGGTACGCGCGCGGTGGCCATTGCCTCGACGAACCGCGCGCCGGCACGAATGATTCCCTCGTGCTCGGCGTCGGGGCCAACCATGAAACCGGAAACGTCCTGCACGAACAACAGTGGAATGCGCTCGCGATCGCAGCGATCGATGTAGTAGGCGACCTTCTCCGCGCTTTCCGTGTAGACGATGCCGCCAAAGCGCGGCCGCTCACCGGCGCGTCCCTTGATCAGCCCGCGCTGATTGGCGATCACACCGATTGGAATTCCGCGGATGTGAGCGTCGCCGCAGATCATCTCGCGGGCCAGCCCGCTCTGGAATTCCTCGAGCTTGCCGTCATCGACGATCGCACCGAGCAACGCGTGCATATCGTAGGACATGCGGTGGTCGGCCGGCAGCAGGTCGTACAATGCGTCCGACTGCGCGCCGCCCTCATCATCCGGCGCGGCCGCCGAGTGCGCGACCGCGCGTTCGGCCGGCAGCATCGCGACGAGGTCGCGGAGCTTCGCGATGCATGCGTCGTCGTCGTCCGCGGCGTAATGCGCCACCGCGCTGATCTCGGTGTGCGTGGTCGCGCCGCCGAGCGTTTCGGCGTCGATCGTCTGGCCGGTGGCACCCTTGACGAGATTCGGGCCGCCAAGGCCCATGAACGACGTCCCTTTCACCATCACGATCACATCGGACAACGCCGGCAAGTACGCACCGCCGGCGATGCACGGTCCCATCACGGCGGCGATCTGCGGAATCCGCAAATAGCGGCGCATGATGGAATTGTAATAGAACAGCCGGCTCGCGCCGTATTGGCCCGGAAATACGCCGCCCTGATAGGGCAGATTCACGCCGGAGGAGTCGACGAGATAGAGAATCGGAATTCGGCAGCGCATCGCAATCTCCTGCGCGCGCAGCATCTTCTTGATCGTTTCCGGCCACCAGGAACCCGCTTTCACCGTCGCGTCGTTGGCGACGATGATCACATCGCGTCCGGCGACGGATCCCAATCCTGTGACGACTCCGGCGCCGGGCGCCTGGCCGTCGTACTGGTCGTACGCGATCAGGAGTCCGATCTCGATGAACCGCGTGCCGGCATCGCACAGCCGCGAAATGCGTTCACGCGCCGTGAGCTTTCCCTGCTTGTGCTGGCGCGCGATCTTGTCCGGCCCGCCGCCCTGCCGCAGCCGTTCCTCGAGCGTGCGCAGCTCGTCGGCGAGCGTGCGGAGGCGCGTGCTCACGCGTGCTGCCGCTCGCGTTCCTCGAACCACTCGCGGATGTAATCGATCAGGTCCGTCGTCGGCGTGCCGGGGCCGAACAGCTTGCCGACGCCCTGGGCGCGCAGCGCATCCATGTCTTCCTTCGGAATGATCCCGCCGCCCGTGATGAGAATATCGTCACGGCCCTGCTCCCGAAGCAGATCGTGCACGCGCGGGAACAACGTCATGTGCGCACCGCTGAGTATCGACAGGCCGACGACGTCGACGTCCTCCTGCACGGCAGCCGACGCGATCATCTCGGGGGTCTGATGCAGACCCGTGTAGATCACCTCCATCCCGGCGTCGCGGAGCGCCGCGGCAACGACCTTGGCCCCGCGGTCGTGGCCATCGAGTCCGGGTTTGGCGACCAGCACGCGAATCGGGCGCATGTAGCAGAGAGGAGAGTGGAGTGTGGTAGAAAGGACAGTGTGCGTGTGAAAAGCTAGTCGCGGCCGCCGGGCGTCGGGAGCTTGGCGCGCGCGCGCGTACGTCGGCGCGATGAGTATGCAACATCCTTGCGCGCGACGAGCAGCATCTCGCTCGAGCGGCGCGTGAGCGGCATCGGCGTGAAGCCATCGTACGCCTGCTCGACGATGAGCCCGACGTCGGCACAGAGCTCGGCCAGCCGCGTCGGCGTGTAGAGGCGGATCGTGTGCTCGCGTGCACCGTGCGCGCGCTGCCCCGACCACACCGACGACACGGTCAACACGCCGGAGAGCGCGTCGAACTGCCGCTCCTGCGCCACGAGCGTCCCATCGCGCGTCCGCCACCAGTCGCGTGCGAGAAAGCGCGCCATGACGCCATCCCGATCGCCGCCGTGCCAGACGAGCGTTCCGCCCGGCGCGAGCACGCGCGCGAACTCGGCGAGCACACGCTTATCATCCGACGGTTCGGCAAAGAACCCGAACGACGTGAACAGGTTGAGCACCACGTCGAAGCGCCCCGTCCATCGCGTCGGCAGCTTCCGCATGTCTCCGCGCGTGTAGCGCAATCGCGAGCTCGTTCCCCGTCGCTTCGCCACCGCGAGCAGGTCCGCGGAGTAATCCAGCCCATCGACATCGAAGCCCGCCTCGGCGAGCAGATGCGCGTGACGCCCCTGCCCGCACGGCACGTCGAGGACGCGCGATCCTGACGGAGCGCCGATCAGTTCCAACAGTCGCGCCACCTCTTGG
>Ga0070680_100000406_pt1 | contig 29408 bp, 29 predicted proteins | sample KBSC73BmetaG_FD_64672 | JGI IMG/M metagenome (GOLD analysis project Ga0070680, IMG submission 64672) | Corn rhizosphere microbial communities from Kellogg Biological Station, Michigan, USA - KBS C7-3B metaG | ecosystem: Host-associated > Plants > Roots > Rhizosphere | place: USA: Michigan...
CGGCGAGTCAGGACGAGCGCGAACTCCTCCCCGGCAGGAAGCTGCTCGAGTCCGATGGTCGGCGCTGCGCGGAGCCGAGTCCGCGCGACTTCGCCTTTGGTGTCGACCTTGGGTTCCGGACGGCGCGCCTTCCGCTCAGCGGCGACGAGCGCCTTGAGGCCGCCCGGCTGCTTTTGGATGAGCTCCTCGAAGCTCCCGCGACCAACCTCCTGGCGGACCGCGTAGGAAAGCGCGGCCGCAAACTCGGTGAGCCGCGCCTTGTCATAATCGATCCCGAAGACCAGCTTGACGACCGGAGTCATCGGCGCGCGGGCCTGGGCTTTCACGCCCGATTCCTCGAGCAGCTCGGCATATTCCTCGGGCGTGTCCTGGGCTGCGAGCGCAAAGTCATAAGCGAGCGACAATGCGCGGTAGAGCGAGCCGCGGGTGCGGCCCTCGCCGGCCTTGACCGCATCGGCCGTTTCGCGTGCGGCCCACAGCCGGTCGGCAAGCCCGGCATTCTCGTCGAGCTCGATACTCGGCAGCTCGTCGGCTTCGACGTCAGCGAGCGGACCGTCTTCCCACGAGAAATGGACCGCGGGAGTTTCGGCGGGTTCCGGCTCGTCTCCGATGGATTCGACTGCGGGTGGAATGGCCTCTTCCGGCATCGAATCCACAAGCTCGAGCGGCTCTTCCTGGTCAGGCGATGCAATTTCGACCGGCGTTTCGGGAGCGGGCGCCGTCAGCTCATATCGCTCTTCCGCCGGCTCGGCCTCGTCCTCTTCGTCGCCCGCGTCGAACTCGACGCGCGGCAATTCGACGCCTTCGCTGACCGGCTCTTGCGCATCGTCCTCGACGCCGACGCGCTTCCAGTTGATTACGCCATAAATAAAATCGATCGCTTCCCCGTCGGACGAGAAAGGCATGAGGATGCCGCGATAGCAAATCGTCTCCTCGCGCTGGTTGGCGAACTCGGCCTCGAAGCCGATCGGCGCGCGGTTGGCGATGATCTGCAGATAATGGTCGGTCAGCCGCGAGAGCAGCGAACGGCTCGGCACATCGTCGATGTTGCGCGTGTCGTCGGTGAGGCCGCACTCCTCGCGGATCGCCGCGCCGATATAGGGAATGGCGGGATTGTCGCGGCCGCATGTGAAGTCGAGCAGGACACTATTGCCGGCGAAGTCGGAGACGTCAGCGGGTTCGAGATCCTCGATCGAGGGGAAATCGCGCCCCTCAAGCAGCGACACCCAATGGTTGTACGCGCGCACATGCATCCGGCGCTCGTCCGTGCCGATGGCTGCAGCGACATCGTGCGACGCGGTCGTGTCCGGGACGGTGTCCTGGTCGAACTCGCTCGGATGCTCGCGGTAACTGTCCATAGATAGTGGGCCCACTTCCCCCCAAGTCGCGTCGAAAATGGCCGACCGGCGTTACCAAAGCGTTAAGCATATTCGATCAACTCGGGAGAGGTGCTTGCCCGCGGAGCGGCGCGCTGATAGTGGGCGCCCCGCTTTTTCCCAAAAAGAGCCAAGCCGCTTTAGCTCAGCTGGTAGAGCACATCATTCGTAATGATGGGGTCGCAGGTTCGAGTCCTGCAAGCGGCACCATTCCTGCCGGGACCGCGAAAAATGCGAGTCCCGGGTCAGAGGCGCTGCTTGTGGTTCGCGCGCCAGATCCCGACCAGGATCAGCAGGAATGCGGCGAGGCGGATCAGATAGAGCGAGCCGCGCTCTTCGGTCGGAATGTTGCCGAGCGCGAGGACCGTCTGGCCAACTCCCAGCAGCAGGAACGCGAGAGCGAAGGACAGAAAGAGCCCCTCCCCCGCCCGGCGCCAGAAGCGCAGGAAGAAGCAGGCGCAGACGAGGAAGCCCATGGCAACGGCGCCCGAAAGGAAATCGTACAGCGTCATCGCTTCAGCGTTCCTCCACTTCCCACACGAAACCCCAGATCAGCGAAACCGCCGCGGCAAGGGCAAGCAACAGCCGCGGCAATCTGAGGTCGACTTCCGGACTGGGCCAGACGACCAGGTCGAGCACCAGCGCAAGATTGTTGAGCGCGAGGAAAATGAAACAGATGCAGCTCCACAACAGCAAACGGGTTCGGTTCGCCAGATAACTCCGCCCGAGCAGCCAAGCGCAGGCCGCGCTGGTGAGGAAGCAAAGGATATAGACGGCTGTCGGGAAGATGTCGGTCATGTCAGTCTTTCCTCAGCCTGAAGGCGTTGGCGAATGCCGCGGCGTCGCCGGCCGAAGCGGACACGATCGCGCGGCGGACCGCGTCGGGCTTTTTCGAGTAAAGCGCCTCGGCGTCGCTGACGAGATCCGCGACTTCTCCGCTCACCGGCATGTAGCGGGCCTTGTCGCCGTCGTTGCTGACCAGGCCGGCCGCTTCGAGCGCAGCGAGCGCTCGAGTGACGACCAGCTCGCTCGCGCGCATGGTCGCGACGAGCTCTTCGTGAGACCAGTTGCGCGGTTCGCTCTTGAGCACCAGGAGAAGTTCGAGCGCCCATACCGACCGGAAGCTCGAAGCGATGAAACGCAGGATTTCGTCGTTCGAGCCCTTCAAGAGCCCGAGCTCATCCAGTGCGAACGCATGAAATGTGCCCTAGCGAGACAGGCTAACGAAAGGCAACCTTCGATACTGTGGGCGAATCGCATTTTTATGAAGCGTAAACGAAGTTAATCGATTAAACGTAGCTGGTTGGCGGCCGGGGGGCCGCCTTTGGATCAACACTGGGTGGGGGGAGAGTAAAGCCGGAGTAAACAGTGAACATCCAGGCCCCGCGGGATTTTATCGATCGCCGTCAGCTCGTCAGTGCGCTGCGCGCGCTGCGGCGCGGCGATTTCAGCGTTCGTCTCCCTGAAGAGGTCGACGGAGTCGACGGCGAGATCGCCAGTCTCTTCAACGAGGTGGTTTCCCTCAACGAGGAGATGACCGAGGAGTTCGAGCGGCTCTCCAAAGTCGTGGGCAAGGAAGGCAAGATCAGCCAGCGCGGGCGGGTCAAGAATGCGCGCGGCGGATGGGACACCGCGATCCGCTCGGTCAACGAGCTCATCGACGACATGGTCCAACCGACCGCCGAAGTCTCGCGCGTCATCGGTGCAGTCGCCAAGGGCGACCTCTCCCAGTCCATGTCGGTCGAAATCGATGGCCGCCCCTTGCGCGGCGAATTCCTGCGCATCGGCAAGGTCGTGAACACGATGGTCGAGCAGCTCGCGTCGTTCGCATCGGAAGTGACCCGCGTGGCGCGCGAGGTGGGCACCGAGGGCAAGCTCGGCGGCCAGGCCAAGGTGAAAGGCGTTGCCGGCACCTGGAAAGACCTCACGGACAACGTCAACGCGATGGCGACCAACCTCACCGGCCAGGTCCGCAACATCGCTGAAGTCACCACCGCCGTTGCCCGCGGCGACCTTTCCAAGAAGATCACGGTCGAGGTGAAGGGCGAGATCCTAGAGCTCAAGAACACGATCAACACCATGGTCGACCAGCTGAACGCCTTCGCCGGCGAGGTCACCCGCGTCGCGCGCGAGGTCGGCACGGAGGGCAAGCTCGGCGGCCAGGCGCGCGTCGAAGGCGTCGCCGGCACCTGGAAGGACCTCACGGACAACGTCAACCTGATGGCCGACAATCTGACTGGCCAGGTGCGCAACATCGCCGAAGTGACGACCGCGGTGGCGAAGGGCGATCTTTCGAAGAAGATCACCGTCGACGTTAAAGGCGAGATCCTCGAACTCAAAAACACCATCAACACGATGGTGGACCAGCTGAACGGCTTCGCGAGCGAAGTGACCCGCGTGGCGCGCGAAGTGGGCACCGAAGGCAAGCTCGGCGGACAGGCGCAGGTGCCGGGGGTCGCGGGAACCTGGGCCGACCTCACCAACAACGTGAACCTGATGGCGGCCAACCTCACCGGCCAGGTCCGCAACATCGCCGAGGTGACCACCGCCGTGGCACGCGGCGACTTGTCCAAAAAGATCACCGTGGACGTCCGCGGCGAGATTCTCGAATTGAAGAACACCATCAACACGATGGTGGACCAGCTCAACTCGTTCGCGTCCGAAGTGACGCGCGTGGCGCGCGAGGTGGGTTCGGAAGGAAAGCTCGGCGGCCAGGCGCAGGTCGAAGGCGTCGCCGGCACCTGGGCCGACTTGACCGACAGCGTGAACCTGATGGCGGGCAATCTGACCGGCCAGGTGCGCAACATCGCCGAGGTGACGACCGCGGTCGCGAAAGGAGACCTTTCGAAGAAGATCACGGTCGACGTGAAAGGCGAAATCCTCGAGCTCAAGAACACCATCAACACGATGGTGGACCAGCTGAACTCCTTTGCGTCCGAAGTGACGCGCGTGGCCCGCGAAGTCGGTTCGGAAGGGAAGCTCGGCGGTCAGGCGCAGGTGGAAGGCGTGGCCGGCACCTGGGCCGATCTGACCGACAGCGTGAACCTTATGGCCGGCAACCTCACCGGGCAGGTGCGCAACATCGCCGAAGTGACCACCGCCGTGGCGCGCGGCGACTTGTCGAAGAAGATCACCGTGGACGTGAAGGGCGAGATCCTCGCGCTCAAGGACACGATCAACACGATGGTCGATCAGCTCAACGGCTTTGCGTCGGAAGTGACGCGCGTGGCCCGCGAGGTCGGCACCGAAGGCAAGCTCGGCGGCCAGGCGCAGGTGCCCGGCGTCGGCGGCACGTGGAAGGATTTGACGGACAGCGTGAACGCCATGGCCGGCAACCTCACCGGCCAGGTGCGCAACATCGCCGAGGTCACCACCGCGGTGGCGTCGGGCGACCTTTCGAAGAAGATCACCGTCGACGTGAAGGGCGAGATCCTCGAATTGAAGAACACCATCAACACGATGGTCGACCAGCTCAATTCCTTCGCCTCGGAAGTGACCCGCGTGGCGCGCGAGGTGGGCACGGAAGGGAAGCTCGGCGGCCAGGCGCAGGTGCGCGGTGTCGCGGGCACGTGGAAGGACTTGACGGACAATGTGAACCTGATGGCCGCGAACCTCACGGGGCAGGTCCGCAACATCGCTGACGTCACCACCGCGGTCGCCAAGGGCGACTTGTCGAAGAAGATCACGGTCGACGTGAAGGGCGAAATCCTCGCCCTCAAGAACACGATCAACACGATGGTCGATCAGCTGAACGCCTTCGCGGGCGAGGTTACCCGCGTCGCTCGTGAGGTCGGTACGGACGGCAAGCTCGGCGGCCAGGCCGCCGTGCCGGGCGTCGGCGGCACGTGGAAGGACCTCACCGACAACGTCAACCTGATGGCGACGAACCTGACCAACCAGGTGCGCGGCATCGCCGAAGTCGTGACCGCGGTCGCGCAGGGCAACCTCAAGCGCAAGCTGACGGTGGACGCGAAGGGCGAAATCGCGGCTCTGGCGGACACGATCAACTTCATGATCGACACGCTCTCGACCTTCGGCGACCAGGTCACCAACATGGCGCGCGAGGTCGGCATCGAGGGCAAGCTCGGCGGCCAGGCGCGCGTGCCGGGCGCTGCCGGATTGTGGCGCGACCTCACCGACAACGTGAACCAGCTCGCGGCGAACCTCACGAACCAGGTGCGCTCGATCGCCGAAGTGGCGACCGCCGTGACCAAGGGCGACCTCACCCGCTTCATCGCCGTCGAGGCGTCGGGTGAAATGGCGGCGCTCAAGGACACGATCAACGAGATGATCTCGAACCTGAAGGAGCAGACGCTGAAGAATGCGGAGCAGGATTGGCTCAAGACCAACCTCGCCCGCTTCAGCCGCATGCTGCAGGGCGAGCGCGATCTTGCGACCGTGTCGAACCTCATCATGTCCGAGCTCGCGCCGCTGGTGAACGCGCAGTATGGCGTGTTCTACGTCACGAAGCGCGAGGAGGACGAAACCAAGCTCGAGCTCGTCGCCAGCTACGGTGCGGAGAGCGCCGAGCAGCTGAAGCAGGAGTTCGCGCTTCGCGAAGGCCTGATCGGCCAGGCGGCCGCAGACAGGCGGCCGATCCTGCTCAAGGACGTGCCGCCGGACTTCATCCGCATCGGCTCAGGACTCGGGCACGCAACACCGGCGAACGTCAACATCCTGCCGGCACTGTTCGAAGACGAAGTGAAAGCGGTGATCGAGCTCGCCTCGTTCAACGAGTTCAACGAGACCCACCAGAACTTCCTCGACCAGCTCATGGAGTCCATCGGAATCGTGCTCAACACGATCGCCGCGACCATGCGCACCGAGGGCCTGCTTACGCAGTCGCAGCTGCTGACGACCGAGCTGCAGGCGCGCCAGACCGAGCTCACGCGCAAGCAGCAGGAGCTGCATGCGACGAACGAGGAGCTTCAGGAGAAGGCGCAGCTCCTCGAAAACGAAAAGAAGCAGGTCGAAGCGAAGAACCTTGAAATCGAAATGGCGCGGCGCGCGCTCGAGGAGAAGGCCGAACAGCTCGCGCTCACCTCGAAGTACAAGTCGGAGTTCCTCGCGAACATGAGCCACGAGCTCAGGACCCCGCTCAACTCCCTGCTGATCCTGTCGAAGCTGCTGTCCGACAACGCGCACGGCAACCTCAACGATAAGCAGGTCGAGTTCGCGAAGACGATCAACTCGGCGGGTTCGGACCTCTTGAACCTGATCAACGACATCCTCGATTTGTCGAAGATCGAGTCGGGCACGGTGTCGATTGAAATCGGCGAAATGCCGATGCCCAACCTCAAGCAGCACATGGAGCGGACCTTCCGCCAGCTCGCTGCGGACAAGGGGCTCGACTTCAACGTCAAGTTCGATCCGAAGCTGCCGCAGACCATCCGCACGGACGAAAAGCGGCTTCAGCAGATCGTCCTCAACCTGCTGTCCAATGCGTTCAAGTTCACGTCGAAGGGCAGCGTCACCCTAGCCGTCCGGTGCGCCGACAAGGGCTGGACGACCAATCAGCCGGCGCTGCGCGGCGCGAGCCGAGCAATCGAGATTGCCGTCACCGACACCGGCATCGGCATTCCCGAAGAGAAGCAGAGGCTCATCTTCGAGCCGTTCCACCAGGCGGATGGCACGACCAGCCGGAAGTACGGCGGCACGGGCCTCGGTCTTTCGATCAGCCGCGAGATCGCGCGGCTGCTCGGCGGCGAGCTGCAGGTGCGGTCGAAGCCCGGTGAGGGATCGACCTTCACCCTCTACGTGCCGCTCGAAGCAGAGGCGTCCGCGGTGGCAGAGGGCTCGCCGATCCGGCTGGAGAATAGCGGAGCGGTGGTGCCCACCGCGCTTCCGACCGGCTTCGAGGTCAATGACGACCGCGACGACCTCGGCAAGGACCCGTTCGTGCTGATCGTCGAGGATGACGCGACCTTCGCGACCATCCTTCTCGACGCCGCGCACGAGGCCGGGCTCAAGGGCGTCGTTTCAACCGCCGGAGCCGGCACGCTGGCAATGGCGCGCAAGCTTCAGCCGAGCGCCATCTCGCTCGACCTTGGACTGTCCGATATCGACGGTTTCGTCCTTCTCGACCTGCTCAAGCACGATCCGGATACGGCACACGTGCCGATCCATGTCGTGTCGGGCGTCGACCGCAGCCAGGCGGTGATGCAGATGGGCGCATTCGGAGTGACCGAGAAGCCGGCCGAGCGCGAGGAGCTGGTGCGCGTCTTCGGAGCGCTTCGCCAGGAGGCGCAGAAGAAGCCGCGCAAGCGCCGCAAGGCGGAAAGCCCGGCGCAACCGCGACTGGTCCCTGAACTTGCGGGCTCGAAGGTGCTGATCGTCGACGACGACATTCGCAACATCTTCTCGCTGACGAGCGTTCTTGAGAGTCACGACGTGGAAGTGCTCCACGCCGAGCGCGGGAAGGACGGCATTCTGATCCTGGAGCAGACACCCGGCGTGGATGTCGCGCTGATCGACATCATGATGCCGGAAATGGACGGGTACGAGACCATGCAGCAGATCCGCAAGCGCCCCGCGCTTTCCGATCTGCCTCTGATCGCGGTCACCGCCAAGGCCATGAAGGGCGACCGGCAGAAGTGCCTCGATGCGGGCGCTTCCGACTATATCGCCAAGCCGGTCGACATCGAGCTGCTCCTTGCGCTGCTCCGCGTGTGGGTCGCGCGCGCCCGTGAAGCGCAAGCGGCTGCCGCGCCGTCGGTGGCGATGGAGGCCGCGGAGTAGTGCGATGAACGGTCCGGTGGGAGAGATTCCCGTGTCGCTGCGCACGGCGGAGGAGGGACAGGCGATCGCCGAGCCGGAAGTCGAGCGCGCGCGCGTCCTGCTCGTCGACGACGACGAGCGCAACCTGCTCGCCGTCGCGACGGTCCTCGAAGATCTCGGTGAAGTGGTCCTCGCGCGCTCGGGCGAGGAGGCGCTCCGGCATCTGCTGAAGGGCGAATTCGCGGTCATCCTTCTCGATGTCTACATGCCGGGAATGGACGGCTATGAGACCGCGCAGATCATCCGCAACCGCGATCATACGAAGGGCATTCCGATCGTCTTCCTTTCGGCAGTGAACAAGGAAGCCGAGCATCTTCTTCGCGGCTATTCGATGGGCGCGGTCGACTATGTGTTCAAACCGGTCGACCCGGTGATCCTCAGATCCAAGGTCGCGGTGTTCGTCGAGCTGTTCGAGAAGTCGAAAGAGGTCGAGCACAAGGCCCGGCACGAACAGGCGTTGCTCGATGCGAACCTCCGCGCGAACGCCGAGCGGCTTCGGGTCGAGCAGGAGCTTCGCCGCGCCGAGCAGCGACAGGCGGCGATCATCCAGTCGCTGCCGATGGTGCTCTACCTCGAACCGTACGATTCGAAGCGGCGCGTTCCGAACTACATCACCGGCGACATCGAGGCGATCACCGGCTTCACTTACGAGCAGCTCACGAGCGACCCGCAGATGTGGATCGAGCGGCTTCATCCCGACGACAGGATCAAGGTCATCGCGGCGCTCGAAGCACGGAGCAAATCGGGCAAGATGTCGCTCGAGTACCGCTGGCAATGCGCCGACGGGACCTTCAAGCACGTCCTCGATCAGGCGGTGCTGCTCAAGGACCCGCAAGGGCATCCGGTCGAGTTCGCCGGCACGATCACCGACATCAGCGAGCAAAGATCGCTCGAAAGCCAGCTGGTCCAGGCGCAGAAGATGGACGCGATCGGCAAGCTCACGGGCGGGATCGCGCACGATTTCAACAACCTGCTTGCTGCGGTCATCGGCGGACTGAGCGTGATCGAGCGCCGGACCAAGCTCGAGCCTGACCAGCAGCGGGTGCTCGACATGACAAAGCGCGCCGCCGAACAGGGCAGCGAGCTCGTCCGCCGACTGCTCGCTTTCGCGCGCCGGCAGCGGCTCGAGCCGCACCCTGTCGATCTGCGCTCGCTTCGCGAGGCCGTGGTCGACCTGCTGACCCACACGCTGGGCGGCCTGATGAATTTCGAGTGGCGCCTCGGCGACGACCTGTGGAAAGTCTTCGCGGACCAGGCGCAGCTCGAGCTCGCGCTGATGAACCTGATCATCAACGCCCGCGACGCCATGCCGTCCGGCGGTACCGTCACCATCTCCGCGGAGAACCGGAAGGTCGAGAACGACGAACTGCCGGGCATCGCGGCAGGCGACTATGTCCGCCTGGCGGTCGACGACCGGGGCACGGGAATCCCGCGCGAACATCTCGAAAAGGTGCTCGAGCCTTTCTTCACCACCAAGGAGGTGGGCAAGGGCAGCGGCCTCGGCCTCAGCATGGTCTATGGCTTCGCCAAGCAGTCGAACGGCGCCTTTCGTCTCGACAGCGAGGCCGGCAAGGGGACGACCGCGGAACTGTGGCTTCCGCGCGCTCCCGACCAGAAGAAGAAGCCAAAGGCCCCTCCGGGAGAAGAGCTTCGGCCGACCTCGTCGCGCGCGCTGCGCATCCTTCTCGTCGATGATCATGAGGAAGTCAGAAGCACGACTGCGGCAATGCTTTGCGATTTCGGGCACGAGGTCGTCGAAGCCGCGACCGGCGGCGAAGCGCTGCTCGCACTCAAGGCAGACTGCAAATACGACCTGATGATCACCGACTATGCCATGCCGCACGTGTCGGGGGCGGAATTTCTGCGCGAGGCGCGAACCTTGTGCCCGGGAGTGCCGGCGCTGATGATCACCGGCTATGCCGACGCGGACGCGATCAGCGACCGACCGGAGGCGGTCGAAGTTCTGCTGAAGCCGTTCACCCCGCACAAGCTCGAACAAGCCATCGCGCGCATTTGCGAGGCGAGCGCCGCCGCGGACTAACGGCGTCAGGCCAGCTGCCCGCATTGGCGGTTGGCCGGCACCGCAACATCGATTTTCTTCGGCCTCGGCAGGTTCAGCACGGCCATGATCGCGGTGAACTCCTCGACGGACTTGCCGCCGCCGAGCCGCGGATTGCGATCGCGTTCCTGCCCCACACTGCTGACGCGCCGCTGCTGGTAATCATGGCCGGGATAGACGAGTGTGTCCGGCGGAAGCGAGAAGATCTTCTCGTGGACGGAGCGGTACAACGTCGCGGAGTCTCCGTTTTGGAAGTCGGTGCGGCCGCACCCGTCGATGAGCAAGGCATCGCCGGTGAAAACGCGTCCTGCACCGACGTCCTCGACAAAATAGCAATGATGATCGTCAGTGTGGCCCGGCGTGTAGAGCGGATGGAGCTCAAGGCCGCCGATACGGATACGTTCCCCGTCCCTGACCTGCACATCGGCATGCGCGGCGCCGCTTTTGTCGGGGACCGCGCATTTGCAGCCCGTACGTTCCCGCAGCCGCGACGCGCCGGTCACGTGATCGGCATGAATGTGGGTTTCGATCGTAAGCCTCAGCTTCAACCCGAGCGCCTCGAGCTGTTCGATGTCCCGGTCGACCGTTTCGACAACCGGATCGATCAGCGCCGCGTCACCCGTCTGATCGCAACCGATCAGATAGGTGTAGGTGGACGATTGGGGCTCGAATAGCTGACGGAAGAGCATCGCATCCCCCTTGCCGAGATGATGCTTTGTAGCCCATCGGCAGGTGCATGAACATTTGCGTCGTCGGAGCCGGTGCGATCGGCGGCTGGATTGCCGCGCGGCTGGCGCTTGCCGGCAATGACGTGTCCGTGATCGCCCGCGACCAGACTCTCGAAGCGATCGATACTCAAGGCCTGCACATCACCGACGGCGGCGAGACGCGCTGCGTTGCGGTGGCGACCGGAACCGATCCCACGACCGTTGGCGTTCAGGACGTGGTCGTGCTTGCGGTCAAAGCCCCCGCTTTGCCGGAAATCGCCAGCAGTCTCGAACCCCTGATCGGGGCGAGCACGGTGATCCTGCCCGTGCTCAACGGCGTGCCCTGGTGGTTCACCGACGATCCTTTGTGGTCGGTCGATCCGGACGCAGCGATCAGCGATGCACTTCCGGTCCACCGGGTGATCGGCTGCGTGGTCCACGCGAGCTGTTTTAGGACGGCGCCCAATCACGTCACGGTCAAGCATGCCGAAAAGCTGATCGTCGGCGAACCGAGCGGCGGCATGAGCGAGCGCGTCGAACGCTTATGCACCCTGTTTGAGAATGCCGGCATCCGCTGCCAGGCGAGCGACAATGTGCGGCGCGCGATCTGGTACAAATTGTGGGGCAATGCGACGATCAATCCGCTGTCGGCGCTGAGCCGCTCGACTGCCGACAAGCTGCTCGAAGATGGAACGATCCGCGCGTTCATGGCCGAGGCGATGGACGAGCTCGCCGCCACCGGTGCGGCGATCGATTGCCCGATCAGCGAAACCGCTGAGGACCGGATGGCAGTCACCGCGCGGCTGGGCGCGTTCAAATCGTCGATGTTGCAGGATGTCGAAGCGGGACGGCCGATCGAGCTCGAAGCCTTGCTCGGTGCGCCGCGCGAAATTGCGCGAGGCACCGGCGTGCCGACGCCGCAACTCGACCGGATTTACGCGATGACGCGACTGATGGCGGAAAATTTGGGGCTGCTCTAATCCGAAGCGACAATTCTGCCGACGCATTCGCCGAAGCCGATCCGAACCCCATCGCCTTCGCACCAGGCGCGAAGGACGATCTCGTCGCCGTCTTCGAGGAAGGTGCGCCGCTCTCCGGTCTCGAGCTCGACCGGCTCCTTCCCGCCGCGGCTGATCTCGAGCAGCGAGCCGAGGCCGCCGTCGCTCGGTGTCGACAAGGTGCCGGTGCCGATGAGGTCACCGGGCTGAAGGTTGCAGCCGTTCGAGCTGTGGTGAGCGACGATTTGCGCCGCGCTCCAGTACATCGCCGCGTCGGCGGAGCCGTTCGAAAGGACGTACGGGGGCACGCCCTTCCGCCGCATCTGTTCCGTGGTCAGCGTCACTTCCAGCTGGATCGCGAGCGCGCCTCGTTCGCGGTCGGCGGGGTCATCGAGATAAGACAGGGGCGCGGGGTCGCCCGCAGGCCGAGGGGGCAGCGCTTTGCGGAATGGCGCAAGCGCCTGGGGACTGACGATCCACGGGCTGACGCTGGTCAGGAAATTCTTCGCGAGGAACGGGCCGAGCGGCTGATATTCCCACGCCTGGATGTCGCGCGCCGACCAGTCGTTGAGCAGGCAGTAGCCGGCAATATGCTCGGCCGCTTCGCCGATCGGGATCGGGAATCCGAGCTCATTGCCCTCGCCGACCCAGATGCCCAGCTCGAGCTCGTAGTCGAGGCGCCGGCTCGGACCATATTCCGGCGCCTCGGCGTCCGGCGCCTTGCGTTGCCCATTCGGCCGGATCACCGGCTCGCCCGAAACGCGCACCGAGCTAGCGCGGCCGTGATAGCCGATCGGCACATATTTGTAGTTGGGGAGCAGCGGATTGTCCGGCCGGAACTGCTTCCCGACATTGGTCGCGTGATGAATGCCGACGTAGAAGTCGGTGTAGTCGCCGACGACGCACGGCAAGTGCATCCTGACCTCGGTCTGGCCGATCAGCTCCGGCTCGACCTCATCACGGTATTTGTCGTCCGACAGCAGCTCGACCAGGTGGCGGCGCAGCGCTCGTTCGGCGTCGCACCCGCGCGAAAGCCACGAATTGAGCACCGGCTGGCCAAGATCGCTCCGCCACTCTTCGTCGAGAAGGTCGGCGATCGCGACGAGGTCGAGCACATAATCGCCGATCGCGACGCAGGCGCGGCGGCGGCGCTCGCCGACGGAGAAGATGCCGAGCGGCAGGTTCTGGATGGGAAAGTCGCCGCTTCGAGCGCTCTCGACCCAGCTGGCTAGCGCGGGATGGTTCGTCTCGTCGGCGGAAATCGTAGCCACTGCGGCAGGCGGTTAGAGCCCGCCCCTCTTGGGTGCAAGGCGGGAACCTTCGTTCCCGCGCGACATCGAATGATGTGTCTTCGGCCGATGCGGGGGATCTGTCCCGAAGATCCAGCAGGTGCATTTCCGCACCCAACGGGAGGGCCCGACCAATGAAGAACTACCCGACAAACAGTGCGCGTGAATCGACTGGGCATGCGATCGAAGGCACCAGGCGCGACATTCTCCACACGGCAATGCTGCTCTCCGCTGCTGCCGTCGCGGGAACGCTCGCAGTGCCTGCACTCGCCGGTGGACAAGCCGCGCCTGCGCCGAGTTCCGACAATTCCCTGTACGAGCGCCTCGGCGGGATCTTCGCGATCGCTGCGGTCGTCGATTATTTCAGCGATGAGGTCGTTAAGGACCCTGTCGCCGGCGCGCGCTCAAGGAATCCGGCGCTTCGCGAATGGCACACGAAACAGCTGGGCCGCCTGCCGGGATTGAAGTTCATGCGCACCTTGTGGGTTGCCAATATTTCTGGAGGGCCGTTCCAGTACACGCCGACGCGGCCTGGAAGCACCAATCTCGGCCTCGAAAATGCGCACGAGAACCTCAGGATTTCACCGACCGAGTTCGACGCGGTAGCCGGCGTCCTGTCGCGCACGCTCGATCATTTCTCGGTCCCTGCGCGGGAGAAAACGGAAGTGCTGACCGCGTTCGCGGCGCACAAGAACGAAGTGACCAAGGGCTGGCGCGACGCACAGGCGAAAGGCGGCTGAAGCCGCGGCGGCGTGGGCTGGCGTCCTAAGGCAGCTTCGCTTTGGGGAAGCCGGCCCACGCCTCGTCGTAATCGGGCTGGGCGTGTTCCAGCGCATAAGCCGTCGGACGGTACGGCCAGCACGTCTCGACCATGAACGCCAACGCCCCCTCGATCTTCACCGGCTTGAGTTCGGCTTCGCTTGCCTTGCGCCAGCTCTCCAGGTCGGGCCCGTGGCCACTCATGAGGTTGTGCAGGCTGAGCCCGCCGGGAGCGAACCCTTCCGCCTTGGCGTCATAGGCGCCGTGGATCAGGCCCATCGCCTCGCTCATCACGTTGCGGTGGAACCAGGGCGGGCGGAACGTGTCCTCGGCGACCATCCACCGCGGGGGGAAGATCACGAAGTCCGCATTGGCTCGTCCGGGCACGTTGCTCGGGCTCGTGAGGACGGTAAAGATCGAGGGGTCCGGGTGATCGAAGCTCACACTGTTGATCACGTTGAACCGGGAGAGATCGTACCGATAGGGCGCGTAATTGCCGTGCCACGCGACGACGTCGAGCGGCGAATGATCGAGCGTGGTCGTCCATAGATGCCCGAGCGACTTCTGCACCACCTCCGTCGGCTCGTCTTTGTCCTCGAACCAGGCGACGGGTGCTTCGAAATCGCGCGGATTGGCGAGGCCGTTCGAGCCGATCGGCCCGAGCTCCGGAAGGCGGAACGGCAGTCCGTAATTCTCCGCCACATATCCGCGCGCTTCGCCGTCGAGCAGGCCAACGCGGAACTTCACACCGCGCGGCACGACGGCGATGCTGCCAGGCGCCACCTCGAGCTCGCCGAGCTCGGTCTGAAGCTCGATCGCGCCCTGTTGCGGAACGATCACGAGCTCGCCATCGGCATCCACGAACGCGCGTCCGGCCATGCTCTTCGTCGCGCGGTAGACGTGGACCGCGCACCCTTCGAGGTCCTCGGGTCTGCGCGCGTGGAGCATGGTGGCGAGCCCGTCGACGAAATCCGCGCCTTCCGGAAGCTGGGGCGGATCCCAGCGCAGGCGATTGGCCGCAAGCGGATCGGGCGACGCGGGAGCGGCGAACAACGGTGCGCCGTCATAGGCGACGAACGGCCGATGATCGGCCGTCGGGCGCATCCGGTACAGCCAGGACCGGCGGTTCTCGTGCCGCGGCGAGGTGAAGGAGCTGCCGGACAGTTGCTCGGCGTAGAGGCCGAATGGCGGCCGCTGCGGCGAGTTGCGGCCCTCGGGGAGGGTGCCCTCTACGGCTTCGCTTTCGAAGTGGCCGCCGAAACCGGTCTGGTAGCGCATCGGCGCCGGTTACTTCCTCGCGCGGCCAAAAACAAACGGGCGCGGCCCCAGTGGGAGACCGCGCCCGCACGCCGGCGGGGACTCGCTACCCGCCCGCGCTGAGTTCCAGCTCAGTGATTGACGTTCACGTCGATCTTGTTCGGGATGCTGACGTTCGTCCCTCCGAAGCCCAAGTCCGCACGGAAAATGTACAGCAGCACGAGCACGATAATGATCAGAAGAACGACGGCGAGCACGGCGCCGCCTCCGCCGCCGCCGCCGGTTTCAACGACGGTCGTGCGTTCACGCTCAGTATCGTCGCGGTCGTCGGCCATGGAAATTCTCCCTTGTTCCCCTGTTATGTTGGCGAAACGAACGAAGTTCGGCGGCAGCGGTTCCGGCGAGGAGACAAGTCCATGAAGCTCTATGTCAGCATTGGTCTGATGGCCGCCGTGCTCGGCGCCTGCGGACAGGAACGCCAGCCGCAACAGGCGGCGAACGACACTAGCGCACCGGTTCTCCCGGCACCGGGCCCTACACCTGCCGTTGCAAACAGCTCGCCCGAGGGTGCACCCGCGGCCGGCGAGCGCTCGGCCGCACCCAAGACGAGCCTGCCCGAGCCCAACGGCCCGATCGACCCGAAAACCGCCGAGGCAGCGGGGCAGGTCGTGCAGCATTATGGCGTCCTCATCGAGCAGAAGAGATGGGATGATGCGGCCAAGCTCTGGGGGAGCAGCGATCTCGCCGCTCAATTCGATGCGAAGCTTAAACCCAATAAGGAGACTCACCTGGAGATCGGCGATCCCGGTTCCCCCGAAGGCGCGGCGGGGTCCATTTATGTGTCAGTGCCGGTCGCGCTTTACGGCAGAGATGCCGAAGGAAAGCCGTTTCGGGCGAAGCGCACGATCGTCTTGAGGCGCGTCAATGACGTGCCCGGCTCGACCGAGGCGCAGCGCAGGTGGCACATCGAACGGCTCGATTGATCGACCAGCGGCCTAGAGCGCGTTCAGTTCCTGCGACAGCTTGTTCGTGTCGTCACTGGTGATCGCCGTGCCGGTCGCATCGGTCGCCTGCGCCGCATTGGCCGAGTCGTTGCCGTCCTGCGGCTGCGAGCCGGCGAAATCATAGGCGAACCAGATGATGCCGGCCGCCCACAGGAGCGCCATCCAGCGATTCTTGAAAACGCTGCTCGTCTTCACCGGGATCATCGGGCGATTGTCGTCCCCGACGCTTAAGAATGCGTTGCCCGCTCGTCCTCGTCTTCGTGCACCACCTCACGGTAGGGATAGCGGTCACGGATGCGGGTGTTGAAATACACGCCCTTCGCGAAAGCCGAGCGGAAGGTGTTCGCCACCTCCTCCGGCACGTGGGAATAGACGTAGCGGCGGCCCGTCGTGAATTCGACCCAAAGCTCGCAATTGTCGGGGCAATAAACGAAACGGCGGATGACGCTCGACGGCATTCCTCACCAACGCGTCACGCCGCGTCTGGAGCCGCGACAGTGATGCGCCCGCGGCTCAGCGCCCCGGCCATGCCGCCGAGCGCGAGCACTGCTCCCGCGATCGAGACCGAGGTCCAGCGGTAATGTTCGAGCCACGTCGAGAAGCCCATGGCGATGATCGGCACGACCACGCTGGAATAAGCGGTATTTCCCGGGCCGATCCGGCGAATGACTGGATAATAGAGGCTGAACGTCAGCACCGAGGCGGCAAGCGACAGGTAAAGCAGGCCGGCCCAATAGATCGGCCGCCAATCGACCACTGGCGGCCCGGTCATTGCGAATGCGATCAAAGCGTCGATCAGCGCGCCCGCGGCCATCGACCATGCGAGCAGGGCGAACAACGGGTACCGCCGTATTTCCGGCCGCGCCTGTAATACATTGGCGGTCGACGCGCCGAGCATGCCGACGATCGTCAGTGCGATGCCCGCGAGGACCGCCCGACCGCTCGCCGCGTGCGCGCGCAGCTCGTGCACGAAGAGCAGGGAGATGCCGACGACGGCGACCGCCGAGCTCCAGGCGAAGCGACGGGTCGGGCGCTGCCCGAGGAACGCCCAGGCAAGCAGGCTGCTGGGGATCACGAGCAGCGCGAATACGGTCGCGACCACGCCCGAGGTGATGTGGCGCTCGGCGAGATAAACGGCGTCGAAGTTCACGCAGAATTGGGTGAAGCCGAGGAAAAGAGCAGCGAGCAGACCCTTGCGGCCGAGGCGCAGGCTCTCGCCCTTGACCGCCGCGACGCCTCCCATGGCGATCGCCGCGATGAGGAAGCGGTAGGCCACCGACCATTGCGGCGGCACCACGCCGAGTTGCCCGCGGATCACGATCCAGGTCGAACCCCAGATCGCCGTGAAGACGATGAACGGGAAGATGATCGTCCGGAATTCGGACTCGCGGCTTTCGTTCACAGCTCCGCGATCGCCTCGGCGAGCCTTTCGACCGCCGCGGATTGCTGGTCCCAGCTTGTGACGAACCGGATTTCGCCAGGACCCCATTCGTAGAAGTCGAAGCCCATGCCGCGAAGCCGCTCGGCCTCCTCGTCACTGACCTGGAGGAAGACCTCATTGGCTTCCACTGGATAGAGCAGGCGCTTGCCAGCGGCCTTTGCCAGCTCCTGAGCGGCGGCGTTTGCGGCGCGGGCATTGTCGAGCCAGAGGTCGCCGTCCAGCATCGCCAGCAGCTGAGCGGCGAGGTAGCGGCCCTTCGACAGCAGGTGCCCTGCCCGCTTGCGCCGGACGGCGATTTCGTCGGCAAGCTCGGTTCGAAAGAGGATCAGAGCTTCGGCGTTGAGGCCGCCGTTCTTCACGAAGCCGAAGGACAAAGCATCGACGCCGGCGCGCCAAGTGAGATCGGCAAGACTATCGCCGCTCGATACGACCGCGTTAGCGACGCGGGCCCCGTCCATGTGCAGCGCGAGCCCGCGCTTCTTTACCAGATCGCCGATCGCAGCAACCTCCTCCGCGCGATAGACGAGGCCATATTCCGTCGCGTTGGTGATCGAGATCGCCGCCGGCTGGACCTGGTGCACGTCGTCGCGGATCCGATTGCAAGCCGCATCGATGACCTCCGGAGCGAGCTTCGCGCCCGCGCCGTCGAGCAGGATCAGCTTCGCTCCGCCGGTGTAGAAGCCCGGAGCCCCGGCTTCGTCCACCTCGATGTGCGCGTCGCGATGGCACAGGATTGCGCGATAAGGCGGGCAGAGTGCCGCGAGCGCGAGGCAGTTGGCCGCCGTTCCCGTCGTAACCCAGAAGGCGCGGACCGCGGTCCCGAACAGATCGGAGAAGGCGCCGTCGAGCCGGCGGCTCCATTCGTCGCCATCATAGGCCGTGTCGAGCCGGTTCGCCTCTGCGATCGCTTCGAGCACTTTGGGATGCGCTGGCGCAGCATTGTCGGAGAAGAAGCGCATTGGGGCTGGGGTGAAGCCGAACGGCTGCCTCAACGCAAGCGGCTAATCGCCGTCTTCCTTGTCCTTCGCGGGCGCTTTGGTCAGGGCCCGCACCTGTTCCTTGCGGCGCCTCAGATTCTGCCGAAGCGCTGCCGCAAGCCGCTCCTCACGCTCCTTGTCTTTCCCCGCCCTTCCAGTCACATCCGCTCCCCGGCTGCCGCCGGCCACGCGGGTTGACAGGGCAACGCCGCCCCCCTCATAGGCGCGCCACTCCGGACAAAGTGCTGCCGTAGCTCAGTGGTAGAGCGCATCCTTGGTAAGGCTGAGGTCGTGAGTTCAATCCTCACCGGCAGCACCATCATCATCCTACGCCGCAGCACCGGCGAGGTCGGGCGCCGCGCCCGGCAGAAAATAGCGCATCAGATAGATGAGGCGGCCGTTGTCGACTGAATCGCCGAAGCTGGGTCCGGCGGTATGCCAATATTGCGGCTGTTGCAGGACGAGGCGGTTGAACCGCATCGGAACCGTCATCGTCAGCTCCCATTTCGACCGGTCGAGCACATCCTTGTGAAGGATGTCGGCGGTCAGTTCCTGGTAGGACGAATAGCCGGTCGCCTTCAGTTCTTCCTCGGTGAACGGCAGATGGTCCGTGCCGGTTGGCAGATGGCGGTAGAATTCCGTCCCGCCGCGGCAGTCCTCGGGAAGGCTGAGGTACAAAGTGCCGGACCAATGGCTGTTGTCGACGTGGATCTTCGCCGGGCTGTCGTCGCTGGCCAGCGCGATCCGGAAGCTTCCGTGCGAGTAATCGTTCGTCCTCGGCGGACGGACCGGCTGGTAGACGAGCGTCGAGACGATTTCGTCGAGCCCGCCGATCTCGATCTTTTCTGTCGAGTTCAGCCCGGGATAGGGCCCTTCGAGCGCATAGTTCAGCTTGAGTGCGCGGTCGCGAAATTCATGCGGGTTGGGCAGAAAATCGTCGATGACGATCACATAGGGGGTCATTCGAGCGCGTCACTCCAGCGATCGCTCGACGCCCTAGCGCGCTTTGCTATGCGCCGAACAGGAGCAAAGTGCGGGTGTCGTTTGCTCGCTTCTCGACGCGCTCAGGCGTCGCGGTCGCGGAGCGGCTTCTCGCCGAGCGCGGCGTCCATGCCGCGGGCGAGCGCGTCGCCGACCCAGACGAAACCGCCCAGAATGAGGATTGCAGAAACGAGCTGTAGTGCGCTGATCACGATTCGACTCCGGATTTCTGCTTTATCGGCAGGGCATTAAACCGGAAATTAAACGGGCGTGACTCTTCTTTCATCGTTCCGCCGTTCATCGCGGTCGATTCGTCGTGCCCTTCCCCGCCGTAATGAACAAGGCGACCACGGGCTCCTCGGCATCGGCGGTGTGCCAGGTGCCGCGCAGGTTGATCGCATATTCGCCCGGACCGAGCTCCCAGCTCTGCTTTCCGCCGTCGGGCAGCTCCTGGTGGAGAGTCATGTGGCCCTGAAGGCAGCACACCACCTCTTCGCCGACTGGATGCATTTCCCAGCTCGTCCAGCTCTCCTCGAAGCGGAACATACTGACAATGCGCCCTTCGTCGAGGTCGTCGGCGTGGCGCTCGCCATAAGCTTCGTACCATTCGAAGCCGGTGAACTGCGGCTCGGAAACCGCCCGGGCGCCGATGCCGAGGTGGATCGGGAAGTCGTAGAGCGACTTGCCCTTCATCACTCCGCGCCCATCACGAAGGCGTTGAGCTTGTTCCCGTCGGGATCGCGGAAATAGGCGGCGTAGAAGCCGCCGCCGCGGTCGCCAGGAGCCCCCTCGTCGCTCCCGCCATTGGCAAGCGCGATGTCATAGAGGCGCTGGACCTGGTCCTTGTCCCGCGCCTCGAGGGCAACCATCACGCCGTTGCCGACCGTCGCGGCATTGCCGTCGAACGGCCTGGTGACGCCAATTCCGGCGCCGCCGCCCGGCTTGCCCCAGGCGATGAACTGCTCATTCTCCATCATCCGGCCGACGCCGAGCTCGCCACAAAGAGCATCGTAGAATTTGGCCGACTTCTCACGATCATTGGTGCCCAGCGTCACGTAGCCGATCATCACGTCCTCCTATCGAGTCGGGCGGAGAACATTAAGGGAACAAACCTCCCCGATCAATCTCCAATCGGAGCGCACGCCCGTTGCAGCCATTCGAGGTCTGCACCCGCGAGCGTCGGGCCGATCTTCGCCAGCACATGCGCGTGATAACAGTTGAGCCAGATCAGCTCCTCGGGATCGAGCATCTGGACGTCGATCAGCCGCCGGTCGATGGGCGCGAAGGTCAGGGTCTCGAAGCCGAGCATTTCCTTCTCCGCACCCTCGATCTCCCGCGGGACGACCAGCACCAGATTTTCGATCCGGATGCCGTATTCGCCGGTCTTGTAATAGCCGGGCTCGTTCGAGATGATCATTCCCGCCTGGAGCGGCTCGTCCCCGCCGCTCTGCGCGCTTCCGACCGGCGAAATGCGCTGCGGCCCTTCGTGGACGGCGAGGAAGCTGCCGACGCCGTGGCCCGTGCCGTGGGCGTAATCGAGGCCGGCCTCCCACAACGGCCGTCGCGCGAAGCTGTCGAGCTGCGAGCCGCGGGTGCCTTTCGGGAACACCGCAGTCGCAATCGCAATGTGGCCCTTGAGCACCCGGGTGAACCGGTCGCGCATCTCCTCGGTCGGCTCGCCGATCGGGACGGTGCGGGTGATGTCGGTGGTGCCGTCGACATACTGGCCGCCCGAATCGATCAGGTAGAGCTGGCCCTTCTCGAGCTTGCGGTTGGTCTTCTCGCTCGACTTGTAATGGACGATCGCGCCGTTCGGCCCGGCGCCCGAAATGCTGTCGAACGAGAGGTCGCGAAGCTCGCGATTTTCCCGGCGCAATGATTCGAGCTTGTCCGATGCGATCAGCTCGTCGACCTCGCCTTTGGGCGCTTCCTCGTCGATCCAGTGGAGGAAGCGGACGATGGCGGCGCCGTCGCGAGTCTGGGCCGCCTTCTGGCCCGCGATCTCGGCCGGGTTTTTGAGCGCTTTGGGAAGGATCGTCGGGTCGCGCAGCGGCAGGATCTTCGCGCCGGCTTTCTCGAGCGCCTCGAAGATCGCGGCGACCGCCCGCTCCGGATCGACCACGACGGTCTTGTCCTTGAGCTCGGCGAGCGAGCTTTCGAACTCCGACCGTTCATGCAGCCGGACGCCGTTGCCGAGGTGCTGGCGGACCTCGGGCCCGATCTTCTCGCTGGCGACGAAGAGGTCGGCGGTGCCGTCGGCGAAGACGAGCGCATAAGCGAGGGCCACCGGCGTGTGGGTGACGTCTGCCCCACGGATGTTGAACGCCCAGGCAATCGAGTCGAGCGCCGAGAGCACAGCCGCATCGGCATGGTGCTTGGCGAGCCAGTCGCCAATCTCGGTCCGCTTCTCGGCGGCCGATTTGCCGGCAAATTCGTCCGGCTGGACGACCAGGTGCGCTTTCGAGGCTTCTGGGCGGTCCTTCCAGATCTCGTCGATCGGGTTGCGGTCGACGGCAACCAGCTCGGCGCCGCGGCTGGCGAGCGCTTCCTTCGCTTTCTTCACCCAGTCGCGCGTGTGCAGCCAGGGATCGTAGCCGATGCGCGCGCCTTCGGGCGCGTGCTCCTCGAGCCACTGCGTGGCACTGGTCTCGGGCACCGACTGGTAGCTCCATTCGGTCGGCGAGACCTGCTGGCGGACCTGCAGCGTGTAGCGGCCGTCGACGAAGATCGCGGCTTGCTCGGGCAGGACGACGGCCGATCCGGCCGAGCCCTGGAAGCCGGTGAGCCAGGCGAGGCGCTGGGCGTAGCTTCCGACATATTCGCTCATATGCTCGTCGGTGAGCGGGACGACGAAGCCGTCGAGCTTCTCGGCCTTCAACTGCTCGCGAAGTGCGGCGAGGCGATCTGCATAAGTGGACATCGGCGTCTAACTCCCTCGCGCCTCAGCTAATCCCTGGAGCACCATTGTTAAAGAGCCGTCGCGATTGGGTTGAGGGTGGCATGTGCCATTGCCCGCATCCCGTCGTCTGATAAGTTTCAAGTTGCCGGATCGGTAGTTCGGGAGTTGCGTGTGATCGGGCCCATTTTAATTGCGGCATCTGCGTTGCAGGCATCGGGTGCATGCACTTTGCCGACTGGATGGCGCGCGATTGAAGCCGAACAGCCTCGGTTCGTCATCTTCGGAGAAACCCATGGCACGCGAGAATCTCCCGAGCTCGTGGGGCAGGTCGCATGCGCGCTGTCCAGCCGGGGCAAGCCTGTCCTGGTCGCTGTCGAGCTCGACGCGTCGAGCAATGCACAGCTTCAGCAGCTTTGGGAAACTCCCGTCGCCGGGTTCCGCCAGCGCGTTGCCCAAGAGCTTCGCGGGTTCGCCGGCCGCCTCGACGGTGTGGGCAGCGAAGCGATGCTCGACCTGATCGAGTGGCTCCATGCTCTTTCACGAGCGGGAAAGAAGATCGACATCGTGGCGTTCAACGGCGCTCGCGACACCGCTCAGGCGCAGCGCTGGTCAAGCTTGCCGCATCAGGCTGGTCATGAGGCGGAGCAGGCCGAGAACATCGCAACCGCCGCAGCAGGGAAACCGCACGCCGCTGTTCTCGTACTCGTGGGCAATGCGCATGCGCAGGAAGGGCCCGTTGAATTTTCCGGCCTTCGATACGAGCCGATGGCCATGCGCCTGGCGGCGAGCGGACCGATCGTGAGCTTGAACGAGATTTATGGTTCGGGAACGATGTGGAATTGTCTGATGCGGCGATCATCCAACGATGAAGGTGCCACGGGCATGACATCGGATTGCGGGAACCACGAGACCGGCGGCGATCCATCCGTTCCGAAGACGCAGCTGGGTCTGTGGGCCACGCGGCAGGAAGGTTGGAACGCCGGTTACGACGGCTATTACTGGTTTCCGGTGGTGCATGGGTCACCTCCGGTCACTGCAGCGAGCGGCGAATGAGAAGCGCGCTGCTCGCCGCGGCGGTGCTCCTTTGCGGCGCGGCCGCGCAGGCCGCGACTGCTCAGGCGACTTTGTCCATCGCTTCGAGCAAGGGATAGAGCTCGCGATTCTCCCGGACGATGCGGTTCGATAGCGCATCGAGGATCGCCGCCGTCTCTTCGCAATAGCCGCTCCAATCGGCCGCAATCGACGTGGCGGTCCACTTGTGCGTGTGGGCGCCGTAGGCTTGCGCAAGGTCGCCCATCTCGTCGCTGAAAGCGCGCGCGGTCTGTTCGACCGCAGGATCCGGACTTGCGAACAGGCGCGGATAGAGCACCCAATCTTCCGCCTTGAGGTGAGCGATGAGCAGCGAGCTCAATTCGTTGCGCACAGTGAAAAGCTCGGCCGCGGCCGGCGGCTGCGGCTCGGCAATGAGCGCCGACAAGCGCGTGGCGATTTCCACCAGCGCGGCATGTTCGCCGCGGAGCTTTGCAACGTCGGACATGAGATTCGGCTCCCTTGTCCGACGGCGATTACCTCTACTCGTTTAACCGTTTCCTAACAGAGCGACCGAACTGAAGAATTCGTTAGGTCGCGACGCCAGCGATTGCAGTCGAAACGGATCAACCCGCTTTTGCGCTTCCGGTGGCCGGCGACTGCGTTAAGAGCGCGGGCATGGACAAGCCGGTCGACATCGCCTCCCCGCCCTCAGCCGAACAGCGGCCGTTCAGCTACGAACGCCATGGCGTCACGATCGAGGACCCGTGGCACTGGCTGCGCGATCCCAAATATCCGAACGTCGATGATCCAGACGTGCTCGCTTACCTGCATTCGGAAAACGACTATTTCGAGGGGTGGAAGGCGCAGCACCAGGGGCTGATCGATCAGCTGTTCGAGGAGATGAAAGGCCGGGTGAAGGAGGACGACAGCTCGATCCCGATTCGCGACGGCGAATATCTTTACTGGTGGGCGTTCAAGCGGGGCGGAGCGCAGTACCGAACGTGGTACCGAAAACCCGCCAGCGGCGGCGCCGACGAGATCATCTTCGACGAGCCGGTCGAGGCCGAGGGCCGTGAATATTTCCGGCTCGGCGCGCTCGAGGTCAGCCCGGACGGGAAGCTGCTGGCGACGCTCGCGGACTATGACGGGTCGGAGCGGTTCGAGCTTCGAATCCGCGAGCTCGCGACCGGCAAGGACGTCGAGACGGTGACCAAGGTCGGCATCGGACAGCCCGTCTGGACGAGTGACAGCGGCGGCGTCGTGTTCACCGAGGTCAACGACAATTGGCGGAGCTACCGCGCGCGCTACCACCGGCTCGGACGGCCGGCGGACGAGGACGTCACGCTCTACGAAGAGACCGAGGAGCTTGGCTTCTCCGTCGGCGTGGGAAGGACGCACGACCGGACGCTGATCATCGTCTCGACCGGCGACAATACGACGACCGAAGTAAGGTTCGTGACGGCCGACGATCCGTCACAGCCGCTGAGGCTGATTTCGCCGCGTAGCCAAGGCCGCGAATATCATGTCGACGCGGCGCACGGGAAACTGTGGATCTATACCAACGACGATCATGTGAACTTCCGGCTTGCCGAGGCCGACGTCGGCAGTCCCGAAGAATGGCGCACGGTGATCGAAGGCTCGACCCAAGTCTATCTGGCCGGCGTCACCGCCTATCGCGACCACCTCGCGGTCAGCAGCCGCGTCGACGGGCTCGATCAGCTGGTGCTGCGCACCTACGCCGGCGAGGAAACGCCCATCCCGTTCGAGGAAGCGAGCTACAGCGCCTTCTTCATGGGCAATCCCGAATTCGCGCCGGACAGCTATCGGCTCGGCTATTCGTCGATGGTCACGCCGATGACCACCTACGATTACCACCCCGAGAGGGGCGAGCTCGAGGTTCGCAAGGTGCAAGAGATCCCGTCGGGCTACGACGCGTCGCAATATGCGACCGATCGGCTGATGATCGGCGCGCGCGATGACGTGCAGGTGCCGGTCTCGGTCGTGTACCCCAAGGGCTTCAAGAAGGATGGCGAGGGCAGGCTGTTCCTCTACGCTTACGGCGCATACGGGCACGCGATCCCGCCCGTGTTCAACTCGAACCGGATCAGCCTGCTCGACCGCGGCTGGGCGTGCGCGATCGCGCATATCCGCGGCGGCGACGACCTCGGCTACAAGTGGTTCCTCGACGGCAAGCTGACGAAGCGCACGAACACGTTCAACGACTTCGTGGACGTCGCGAAAGGGCTGATCGCGGCGAAGTTCACGCGGGCCGGGCGGATCGCGATCAACGGCGGATCGGCAGGCGGCGAGCTGATGGGCGCAGTCGCGAATTCGGATCCTGAGCTGTGGGGCGCGGTCGTTGCCGACGTTCCGTTCGTCGACGTGCTGAACACCATGCTCGACGATAGCCTTCCGCTGACGCCCGGCGAATGGCCCGAATGGGGCAATCCAATCACCGACAAGGCGGCGTTCGACTATATCCGGAGCTACTCGCCCTACGACCAGGTGAAGCCACAGGACTATCCGCCGATGCTGATCACCGGCGGCCTCACCGACCCGCGCGTCACTTATTGGGAGCCGGCCAAATGGGCGGCGAAGCTGCGCGCGACGAAAACGGACCGAAACCTGCTGCTGCTGAAGATCAACATGGGCGCGGGGCACGGCGGCAAGTCGGGGCGCTGGGACAGGCTCCACGAAGTGGCGGAGACCTACGCATTCATGCTGACCGAGGTGGATGGCTAAGCCGGTCTTCGAGCTGACGCTCACCGCCGGGCCGGAGCACATCGACGGGCTCGGGCACGTCAACAATGCGGTGTGGGTGCAGTGGGTTCAGCAGGTTGCGGTCACGCACTGGGATTCGCTCGCGCCGCCGGAACATCGCGACGCCTACTTCTGGGTCGTGGTGCGGCACGAGATCGACTATCTGCGCGCCGCGCACGCGGGCGACGGCATCACCGCGCGCACCTGGGTCGGCGACGCGCCGCAGGGAGCGCGGTTCGACCGCTTCGTCGAGTTCACCGGCGCCGACGGCAAGCTCTGCGTCCGCGCGAAGACCCAGTGGGCGATCATCGACAAGGCCTCCGGGCGGCCGATTCGCGTTCCGCCGGAAGTGGTGGCGCCGTTCCTGACAGCGGGGTAAGCAGCGCGGATGAGCCGGATCGTCCTCTACGACTATTATCGTTCGTCCGCGGCGTACCGAATCCGCATCGCGCTGAACCTCAAACACATCGAATATGAGCAGCACACGGTCAACCTGCTCGAAGGCGAGCAGCAATCAGCTGAATATAAAGCGCTAAATCCCCAGGGTCTCGTGCCGATGCTCGAGATCGACGGGCACCGGATGACCCAGACGATGGCGATCATCGGCTATCTCGACCAGAAATTCGCCAACCAGCCGCTCGTTCCTGCGGCAGCCGAGGTGCGGGCGCATGTGATCGCCCTCTCCCTGACCATCGTCGCCGACATCCACCCGCTCAACAATTTGCGCGTGCTCAAATACCTGAAGGGCGAGCTGGGCCATTCGCAGGAAGAGGTCGACCGCTGGTACGCGCACTGGATCCTGGAGGGCTTGCCTGCCCTCGAAGCGCTGGCGAAGCCCCAGGCCGGGGCGTTCCTGTTCGGAGACGGGCCCACCGCCGCGGACGTCTGCCTCATCCCGCAGCTCTACAATGCGCGGCGTTTCAACGTGCCGATCGGCGATTGGCCGACGCTGCTTCGGGCCGAAGAAAATGCCAACAAGCTCGAGGCGTTCGCCGCGGCCCATCCTGACCGCCAGCCGGTCCCGGGCAAATAGTCAAGATTTGAGCAGGCGGGCCGCCAACGCCGGAGACTATCGCGCGCTCGCTAAGGCGCGGCTGCCGCATTTCCTGTTCGAATATCTCGACGGCGGTTCCTACGACGAGGTGACGCTGCGCCGGAACGTCGAGGACTTGCGCTCGATCGCGCTGCGGCAGCGCGTGCTGCGCGATGTCTCGAACATCGACCTTCGCGCGTCGCTGTTCGGGCAGGAGTGGGCGATGCCGGTCGGGCTCGGCCCTGTCGGCTTGTCGGGCCTCTACGCGCGGCGCGGGGAGGTGCAGGCGGCGCGCGCCGCGGCGGGGGCGAATGTGCCGATGGTGCTTTCGACGGTCAGCGGCTGCTCGCTTCGGGAGGTCGCCGCGTCGTCGGGCCACGTGCCGTGGTACCAGCTTTATTTCATCAAGGACCGCGGGTTCGTCGCCGACATGATCGACACGGCGGCGGAGGTCGGGTCAGCTGCGCTCGTCCTCACGGTGGATCTTGCGGTACCGGGATCGCGATACCGAGACGTGCGCGCGGCGGGCGGCGGGCTTCAGCGAATGCTCGACCTGGTCACTCGGCCGGAATGGCTTTGGGATGTCGGAATCCACGGCCGGCCGCATAGCCTCGGCAATCTGGAGCCGGTCGTCGGCAGGCGCGCGCCGCTGAGCGATTTCCAGGCGTGGATCCACGCCAATTTCGACCCGTCGGTCGACTGGAGCGACGTCGATTGGGTCCGCAAGCGGTGGAAAGGCCCGCTGGTGATCAAGGGGATTCTCGACCCGGACGACGCGCGCAAGGCGGCGGACAGCGGCGCCGATGCGATCGTCGTCTCGAATCACGGCGGCCGCCAGCTCGACGGCGTCTTGTCGAGCGCCCGCGCATTACCGGCCGTCGCCGAGGCGATCGCCGGCCGGCTGCCGATCCTCGCCGACGGCGGCGTTCGTTCGGGCCTCGACGTCGTCCGGATGCTCGCGCTCGGCGCCGACTTCGTGCTTCTCGGGCGGGCGTGGGCCTATGCGCTCGCCGGCGCTGGCGGCGCGGGCGTGGCGCATGTGCTGAAGCTGATCGACGCCGAAATGCGTGTGGCGATGGCGCTGACGGGCTGCACGCGCATTTCGGAAATCGACCGCGATACGCTCGCCTCAGGCTGAGCGAAGCCACGCGCGTCGATCATTTTCTTCAATCTTGGTTATTGCTGCGCTTCATTGGCTTTGGTGAGCGCGATGATGCTAGCGTGCAGCTTTCATCTACCGACAAGGAGACTGCCGCGATGGCCAACGATGTTCCGTATTCACGTAAGTTGGGGCCGCTAACGCCCTTCGTCGGCGAATGGGAAGGCGATGAGGGCGTCGACCGATCCTATCACAACAAGGACGACTGGACGACCGAGACGACCTATTTCGAGAAGGCTTTCTTCAAACCGATCCCGATCCAGGAGAACGGCCAGCAGGTGCTGTGGGGGCTAAGCTACGGAATGACCGCCTGGCGCCACGGGGAAGAGGCCATGGACCCGTTTCACGACGAGACAGGCTTCCTCCTGTGGGACAAAAAGCACAAGCAGGTGATGCGCAACGTGGTCTTCGGACGCGGGATCGCGATCCTCGCCGGGAGCGACGCCGAGCCGCACGACACGGTGCTCCACTTCGACGCGAAGCCGGGCGAGGCATGCTATGGCGTGCTTCAGAACAAATATCTGCTCGAGCGCGCGGAAATTCGCGACTTAACGAGCAGCTTCACGTTCAACGACGATGGGACGATGAGCTACACGTCCGACCTGGTGCTGAAGCTCGCCGCGACCGGCGAGGAGATGCACCACACCGACAAGAACACGCTGCGCCGCGTGAAGCGTTATCATCCAAGCGCGGAGGCAGGCTGATCCAGGCGGAATTGATCGAATTTTCTGCAGATGTCCCCCGGGCATCTGCAAAATTCGATGGTCGGGGAGAGAGGATTCGAACCTCCGGCCCCTGCCTCCCGAAGACAGTGCTCTACCAGGCTGAGCTACTCCCCGACCGGAACCCGCAGGTGCGACGTTCAGGTCGCGGCGGGAGCCAAGGCCGCGGCTAGATAGA
>Ga0070680_100000413_pt1 | contig 29124 bp, 26 predicted proteins | sample KBSC73BmetaG_FD_64672 | JGI IMG/M metagenome (GOLD analysis project Ga0070680, IMG submission 64672) | Corn rhizosphere microbial communities from Kellogg Biological Station, Michigan, USA - KBS C7-3B metaG | ecosystem: Host-associated > Plants > Roots > Rhizosphere | place: USA: Michigan...
ATGCAGACGGCGATCATCGAGTTTGCTCGCAACGTCATGGGATTGTCCGACAGTCATTCCAGCGAGTTCGCTCCTGAGTGCGACAACGCCGTGATCTCGCTCATGGAAGGCCAGCAACACGTGACCGACATGGGCGGGACGATGCGGCTCGGCGCCTACCCGTGCAGACTGGGCGCCGGCACGCAGGCCGCCGCCATCTATGGCGAGCCGCAGGTGAGTGAGCGTCACCGCCACCGTTATGAAGTCAACAACAAATACCGCGACCAGTTTGTCGAGCATGGTCTCAACCTGAGTGGCCTCTCGCCCGATGGCTCGCTCGTCGAGATCGTCGAGCTCCAGACCCACCCGTGGTACATCGGGTGCCAGTTCCACCCCGAGCTCCAGTCTCGCCCGACGCGTCCACATCCTCTCTTTGCGAGCTTCATCGCCGCTGCCATGCAGGCGAAGTCGCCGGCGCGAGGTAGCCGCAAGCGCGCATCGATAGAATCGACTGAATAGCGCAGTGGAACTCTTTCCAGCGGACAAGCTTTTCCTGATCGCCGGCCCATGCGTGCTCGAGAGCGACGAGCTCAACCTGCGCGTGGCCGAGACCTTGGCGAGAATCGCGGAGAAGGTGCCGGGTGGCATCATCTACAAGGCCAGCTTCGACAAGGCCAACCGCTCCAATCGTAACGCAGCGCGCGGTCCCGGATTGGACGCGGGACTCGCGGCGCTGGACCGCGTGCGAAAGGCGACAGGGTTGCCCGTCCTCACCGACGTCCACGCGCCGGATCAGTGCGCGCCAGCGGCGCAGGTCGTCGACGTCCTGCAGATCCCCGCATTTCTCTGCCGGCAGACCGATCTCCTCGAAGCCGCTGGCGCGACGGGGAAGCCCGTCAACGTCAAGAAAGGCCAGTGGCTTCAGCCCGAGGGGATGCGCGGGGCGGTTCAGAAGATTCGCGGTGGAGGAGACTCGACTGGTCGTTCACGCGACATCGCGGTGACCGAGCGCGGCACGTTCTTCGGCTATGGCGATCTGGTTGTCGACATGCGCTCCTTTACCCGCCTTCGTGAGGCGTGCGGCACTCCGGTGATATTCGACGCGACGCACAGTGTTCAGAAGCCTGGGCAGGGTCCCGACGGTGCGAGCGGCGGTGCCCGCGAATACGTCCCGATTCTCGCGCTGTCGGCAATCGCTGCCGGCGCTCAAGGACTTTTTCTCGAGACGCATCCCGATCCCGACTGTGCCCCGAGTGATGGGCCGAATATGATCCCGCTCTCCGAGATGGCGGGATTGATGGATCGGGCAATCGACATCTGGGATCGCATCAACCGATGACTCGCCAGGAAATAGTCGAGCGCGGGCGTCGTGTTCTACGACTGGAAACCGAAGCGCTCGGCGAGGCGGAGCGTCGCATCGGCGACGAGTTTGCGCGCGCCGTCGAGTGCATTGCGAGGTCTGAAGGCCGCGTGATCGTTTCCGGTGTCGGGAAGTCCGGTCTTGTTGGGCGCAAGATAGCCGCGACGCTCACTTCCACCGGAACGCCCGCGACGTTTCTGCATCCCGCTGACAGCGTCCACGGCGATCTTGGCATCGTCGGTGAATCCGACGTCGCGATCCTGATCTCGAAGAGCGGGGAATCGGCGGAGCTGCTTGGCCTGCTCGACCATTTGAAGCGTCTTGGTGTATCCACTATAGCTCTTACGGGCAACTCAAAATCAACTTTGGCGCGTCACAGCGACGTTGCTCTCGACGGGTGGGTGAAGGAAGAGGCGTGTCCGCACGACCTCGCTCCCACGACGAGCACGACCGTCGCCCTCGCGCTCGGCGACGCTCTCGCGATCGCGCTGCTCGAGGAGAAGGGATTCGATGCCGACGATTTCGCGCGGCTTCATCCCGGCGGCTCGATCGGAAAGCGCCTGCTCACCAGGGTGTCGGATGTGATGATAACGGACGATCTCCCAGTGCTGCCTCAGTCGGCGACGATGCGCGAAGCGGTGGTCCAGCTCGCGGAGCGGCGTGGAATCGCGGTGATCACCGGCAAGGATGGCGCGGTCGCCGGCGTCATCACCACGGGAGATCTTTCACGCCTCATGGAGAAGGAGGAGAACGTGTTTCCGATTTCCGTCGCAACGGTCATGAACAAGAAACCCAAAGTTGCGAGCGCCGATGAGCTCGGAAGTGCGGTTGTCTATCGGATGGAGACACACGGCATCATCGCGATGCCGGTGCTCGACGGACAGAATCGCGTCGTTGGCGTGATACACCTTCACGACCTGATGCGCGCGGGCGTCGTTTGATGAAGCCTCTGATTGTCGGCGTAATCGCCATCCTCCTCGCGAGCGCGTGCACCACGAAGAAACAGCCGCCTGTCGCGGGCCATTCTGCCCTCGCGGACTCCGCCGACCAGGTGATGTACAACGCGAGGTTCAATCTTACCGATCAGGGACTCCAACGGGCCCACCTCGAGTCCGACACCGCCTATTTCTTCGACGACAACACCCGCATCGAGCTCGAGAAGGTTCACACCACCTTCTATACCGCAACGGGAGAGAAGAACGCGGTGCTTACGTCAGAGCGCGGCACTTTCAACAGCCGCACGAACAACATGATTGCGCGGAAGAACGTAGTGGTTGTGACGGAGGATGGCCGGCGGCTAACAACTCCCGAGCTGATGTACAATCAGCAGCGCAATGAGATCTCTAGCGACAGCTCTTTCGTCGAGACCGAGCCAACGCGAACGATCGAGGGGATTGGATTTCGCTCCGATCCGGATATGAAGAACATCCGCATTCTCAAGGGAACGGCGGGCACCGCGCGCGGGATCACAACGGCCCCGACCGTTCCCAACGGCGCGCCAAATGTCGCTCCCACTGCCAGCTCGACTCCGTCCGCCCCGCCAAGGTCGAAGAAGTGAGGCCTTTGGTTGTCTTCGCTTGCTCGGTCGCCATCGCAGCGACTGCCGGGGCGCAGGACATCCCCCGCAACTGCGACCTGCATTACGAAAACCCTAATGGACCCGTCACAAGCCGCGAGGATGTTCCGGGAAAGAGAACCGTATTCCTCAGCGGCGGTGTCATCGCTAACTGCATTGGGCAGGGCAACCAGCTGACGGCCGACAGCGCCGAATACTACGAGGCCGAGGGCAGATTATTTCTCGTCGGCAACGTGCATTACAGGGAGCCGCGTGCGACGGTGACATCGCATACGATGACGTTCTATCAGAATGAGAATCGTCTTCACGCGGAAGGTGACGTCGTCGCGGTTATGTCCAACGGGAGCACGCTACGCGGACCAGTCGCCGACTATTATCGGACAACCCCACAGCGGCCTCTCGCGCGTCTGATCGCCACCGGACGGCCGACCATCACTCTGGTACAGAAAGACACCACTGGTAAAGGCAGACCTCCCGATACCGCGCACGTAGTCGCGAATAATATCGTGACGGATGGCGACAGCCTCGTCTACGCGTCCCGCATGGTCCAGATCACTCGTCCTGACCTGCTTGCGACGGGTGATTCCGCTTTTCTTGACAGCGGCAAGGACTTCGCTCGACTGATGCTAACGCCATCGGTCAAGGGAATCGGCGCTCATACGTTTACACTCACCGGAGGCGTCGTCGATGTCTACTCGCGCAACAAGCAGGTCGAGCGCGTAGTAGCGACGCCGAAGGGACACGCGGTGAGCCAGGATCTGGAGCTTTCCTCGGATTCCATCGATCTGCGCGTGGCCAACAATCAGTTGCAGGAGGCTATGGCGTGGGGACCGAGCCGCGCGCACGCAGTTTCTCCCGAGCGCGAGATCATTGCGGACTCGATCGACGCCATAATGCCTGGTCAGCGCGTGAAAGAGGTCCGGGCATTGCGTAAGGCGTACGCCGAAAGCAACCCCGATTCGGGCATCGTGTCCAAGCAAAGGGACTGGATGAGCGGCGACTCCATCATCGCACGATTCGATTCTGTCCCGGCAAGTGACACGTCGAGCCGTCCTCAGGTGCGCCAGATTCTCGCCCTCGGCAACGCCAGATCATTCTATCAGATGAAGAATTCGAAGGGTCCGAAGTCCGAGCCCAGCGTCAACTATGTTGTCGGAAGAGTCATCGACATTGGCTTCGAGGAACGGAAAGTCGCGACGGTGACTGTAACCGATCAGGCCGACGGTGTGATGATCGAGCCCGCAACCGAGGCGGCGACCCCAACGACCGTAACAACGGAAAAGCCTGGTGCGGCCAAGCCGCCTACGCCAGCCAAAACGCCGGTCAGGACGCCGGCGAAGTCCGGGGTTAAAAAATGACGCCCGGCAATCTACCTGAGAGCGTACGGGCGCTATTGAGCGGATCATCGCCCAACGATCGTCTCGATGGTTTGGCGCTCCACGCAATCCTGAAGGCTGCCGACGACAACGGGTCAGCGAGAATTCGTGAAGTAGCCGCCCATTATCGTGAAGACTACCTCCGGGCTCTTCGCGCCATGGGTCACGATGCCGACCGCGAAGCCGGGCGCCTGGGGCAGGACGAGGTGCGAAGCTACCTGGCGATGTCCATCCTGCCGCGGCTCGTCGAAAGCGGGGTTCTTCTTCCCCTCAACGGGGACATGGAGAGTGACTCGGCGACCGTGCGCGTGGCGCCCGCGCTCTGGACGGAGATAGCTCCGAATCGGACCGAGTTTGCCGAGGTGATGCGAGAGACCGGCGAACACTCCCGGCTCGTGCTCGCCACCCCACCCAAGCCGCGGGCGGTGGGCGGAAGCGTTCTCGAGGCACAAAGCCTCACCAAGATCTATCGTGGACGCAAAGTCGTGAACGATGTCGCGCTTCGTCTGGAGCAGGGGGAGATTGTCGGTCTGCTTGGGCCCAACGGCGCCGGAAAGACGACCACCTTCTACATGATAGTCGGTCTCATTCAGCCACTCTCCGGCCGAATTCTCTTCGATGGTGATGACATCACGAAGCTTCCCATGTACGAGCGTGCTCGCCGTGGAATCGGCTATCTTTCTCAGGAGCCTTCGATCTTCAGAAAGCTTTCGGTCGAGGACAACATCATGGCCATTCTGGAGACTCTACCGCTCACCGCGGCTCAGCGCTCGGAACGGTTGGAGAAGCTCCTCGACGAGCTGAGTATCAAGCGTCTGCGCAAGAGCAAGGCGTACGCTCTCTCCGGCGGCGAGCGCCGCCGACTTGAGATTACGCGTGCGCTGGTAACGGACCCCAAGTTCATGATGCTCGACGAGCCATTCGCCGGCGTTGATCCCATCGCCGTGCACGACATACAACAAATCGTCGCGGGGCTCCGCCACCGGGGCATCGGGGTCCTGATAAGCGATCACAACGTCGAGCAAACGCTCGACATTGTCGATCGTGCATACATTATGTTCGATGGGCAGGTCAAAGTCTCTGGAACCGTACGGGATCTCGTATTCGATGACACAGTTGCCGACATATATCTGGGCCCGACCCTCACCGCCCGCCTGCGCGAACGCTTTTCGCGCGACCATGGCGAGGTAGCGGCGTCTTGAAGCCCGGACTCAACCAATCCACCCAGCTCCGCCAGGAGCTCAAGATCAATCCACGCCTCTATCAGGCGATGGATCTGCTCTACATGCCGCTCCTCGACCTCCAGCAGCACCTGAAGCAGGAGCTGCTCAACAATCCCTTCCTCGATCTGGTCGAGGCCGAGGAAGAAGAAGAGGATCAGGAAGGCGAGGCCGAAGAGCCGGCGCAGGCGGAAACCGAGGATGACCGGTCAGGCGAGATCGACTGGGAAGAGATCCTTCTCGACGGATTCGACACCGCCGGTGGCCGGCGCGAAGAGCACGAGGAGAAGGAATACTTCGAGCCAGTCACTGTAGCGACTCGAGACCTTAGCGATCACCTGCGTGATCAGGTCAGCCTTCTGGAGCTGACTCCGCGCGAAACACTACTCGCCGATGAGTTCATAGGCAACATTAACGACGACGGCTATCTCGCTTGTGGTATTGAAGATATAGTTCGGGCGCTGAACGAAGTGGTGACGCGGGCAGCGGAGGAAGCGGGCCGCGATACCGAGGATCTTCCGCTGTACACCGAGGAGGAGGGCCAGAAGATGCTGGCCACAGTGCAAAGCCTGGATCCTCCAGGCGTGGGCGCCCAGGACCTCCGCGAATGTCTGTTGTTGCAGCTCAAGGAAGCAGGTCTCGAGCAGTCGGTCCCGTACCGCCTCGTACGTGATTGCTTCGAGGAGCTTATCAACCACCGATGGAGCGAGATCTCCAAGCGGTTCGGCATCAGCGCCGGGGACGTCCAGAAGGCCGCCGACGAGATCGCCAAGCTCGACCCCAAGCCCGGACTCCAGTACGGCTCACGCGACGACAACTACATCATCCCGGATCTGATCGTCGAGAAGATCGACGACCGATACCACGTCTTCCTGAACGACGCCAACCTCCCGCGCCTCAAGCTCAGTCGAGCTTATCAGGAGATCGCCCGCGACAAGAAGAAGTTCGACGGGGAGAACAAGGAGTTCATCTCCAACAAGCTCAATTCCGCCAACTGGATGATCCAGGCGATCGAGCAGCGCCGCCAGACGATGCTCAAGGTCATGAACTACATCGTCGAGCGTCAGCGCGAGTTCTTCGAAAAGGGAATCCAGTATCTCAAGCCGCTCACTCTCCGCGAGGTCGCGGAGGTGATCAACATGCACGAGTCGACCGTCAGCCGGGTGACGAACGAGAAGTTCGTGCAGACCCCGCGCGGCGTGCTCCCGCTGAAGTTCTTCTTCTCGTCGGGCCTCGCGACATCTGATGGCGAAGACGTTTCGGCGCGTGGAATCAAGGCGCAGCTCCAGAAGCTGGTGCAGGAGGAGGATCCGAAGCATCCGCTTACGGACCAGGCGATCGTCAACATCCTCCGCGAGAGCGGGGTCCAGATTGCGCGCCGAACCGTCGCCAAATACCGCGATCAGCTCGGCGTGCTCTCCGCCCGGATGCGCAAGCGCGTATGACATCGGTCCCACAGACCGAAGGCGCGCAACGATTCAAGGCTCGACCAGATGTCAGCATCCTCGTCCCCGCAAAGGACGAGGCGGAGAACCTGCCGCTATTCATGGAGCAGGCAAAGGCTGCCTTCGCCGGATTGCCCGAACGTTACGAGGTGGTCGTCATAGACGACGGCTCCGTCGACGATTCGTGGGCCGTCCTGCAGCGGCTCGCCGCCGAGTACCCGTTTCTCACGGCTGTCAGACACGGGGTGAGAAGGGGAATCGCCGACGCGCTCCGAACGGGATACCTCAACTCCCGCGGCGGCATCCTCGTTTTCTATCCTGCCGACCTGCAGTACAAGCCCGAGGATATTCCGCGACTCGTCGCGCCGATTCTCGCGGGCCAATCCGACATCGTCACCGGATACAAGGAAGGGAAGTACGAGAAGGCGTTCGTCTCCGGCATCTACAATCGCATGAGCCGCTCGCTCTTCAAGCTCACTGTGCGCGATCTCAATTCGGTGAAGGCCTATCGGCGCGAGGTGATGGACGCGCTGCCGAATCGCCCTGACTGGCACCGCTACATGGTGGTGATGGCGGCCGCCGATGGATTCTCCGTCTCGGAAATTCCGGTTCCGCTGTACCCGCGCAATGCCGGACAGTCCAAGTTCGGCATCGGCCGCATCCCGATCGGCGCGCTCGATATGCTGGCCGTGTGGTTCGAGCTCCGCTTCGCACGGAAGCCCCTGCTGCTTTTCGGTGTGCTCGGCGCCGCCTTGTTTCTCATCGGCGTGATCGTCGGAATCGTCGCGATCCTCTGGCGCGTGATCGGCGGCGTTGGCTTCAGGCCGCTCATCAATCTCGTGGAGACGTGTGTCACGGTCGGAAGCGTTTTCTTCGCCACAGGGTTGATGGGCGAATTGATCGCCGCGCAACGCGCGGAATTGAGCAAGCTGGCCGCGCGCATCGAGGATCTCACGCGGGATCGCGACACGCCCTCCTCTCGCTGAATCGAATGAACGTACTGTTTCTCACGCACTCGTTCCCAAGAAGGGAAGGAGATGCCGCCGGCTCGTTTATTCTGCGCCTCGCGGTCGCGCTCCGCGATGAGGGCGTGAAAGTGAACGTGGTCGCTCCGGCGGCACCCGGCATACCGTCTTCGGATACGATCGAGGGTATTCACGTCGATCGCTTCCGCTACGCACCGCGAAGATTCGAGAGGCTGGCCTATACCGGCAACATGGCGGGTGACGTCGCTTCGTCGTGGACGGCGAAATTCGCGCTGGTGGGCTTCCTCGGCGCCGATTTTCTGCACGCTGTCCGCGCGCGCCGGCTTTTCGAGCCACAGGTCATCCATGCGCACTGGTGGTTTCCAAATGGAGTCGTGGGCGCTTGGCTAAGCAGCTTCGCCCACGTGCCACTCGTCACGACCTTGCACGGAACCGACGTCCGGTTGGTTCGCACCGTCGGAGTCGCCAAGCCTCTGTTTGCGCACGTTCTCAAACATTCCGCCGCGGTGACGACCGTCTCCCGCTGGCTCCAGACTGAAACCGAGGGTCTCGTACCAGAAGTGCATCCAACAGTCGCGCCGATGCCGGTTGCGACGGATCTCTTCGTACCTGGGAACGGCCGTGACTCGCGGCGTCTGCTGTTCGTAGGGAGATTCACGGAGCAAAAGGGCCTCGACCACCTGCTCCACGCCGTCGCCGCGATGAAGACGCCTGCAACGCTGGACATAGTTGGCGACGGCCCGAACCGTGGAAATCTCGAGCAGCTCTCGCAACAACTCGGCATTGCCTCGCGTATTCAGTGGCACGGACAGATGAAGCCAGCCGACCTCCCCCGTATGTACCAGCGCGCCTCTGCGGTCGTCATGCCCTCCGTTGACGAAGGATTGGGTCTCGTCGCGGTCGAGGCGCTTCTCTGTGAGACTCCCGTCGTCGCCTTCGATTCTGGCGGGCTGCGCGACGTCATCCAGCACGATAGAACCGGGATTCTCGTGAAGACCGGAGATCGCGCCGCTCTTGCTGGCGCGCTCGACGAGCTTCTCGCGCGCGACGGAGTGGGTGGCGATCTGGGAAGGGCAGGGCGGCTCTACGCACTCTCTGCGTTCGCGCCGGAATCGGCCGCGCGACGCTACGCAGAGATCTACCGACAGGTAGTTGGCGCTAACCCGTCGTAAGCTATTCAAGCTGGCGCAGTGGATTTTCGCCGCGGCAGTTCTCTTTTTCGCGGCGCGATCGCTGGCGACCCAGTGGAACAAGGTTGAAGCGCGTCTCCTTCACGTCCAGTTCGGGTGGCAGTGGATAGGCGCGGCGACCGTTGTGGTGCTTCTCACTTTCGCGCTGCTCATCGAGGGATGGCGTCGAGTGATGGGGGCGTGGGATTCGCACCTGCCTTTCGGCCAGGCGGCAAGAATCTGGTTCCTCTCCAGTCTGGGCAAATACGTACCAGGCAATATCTGGTCGCTTACCGCGATGGGAGTGATGGCCAGAGGGCGCGGGATCTCTGCGCTCGCCGCTGCCGGCTCCTCCATCATCATGCAGGCAGTGAGTCTGGTTACGGGCGCTGCAATCGTCATGATTACCGGCGCACAGCTCCTTGGTCAGCCGGTTCTCGTTGGCGTCAGCGTTCTCATTCTCATCGGGATCCTGCTCAGCGCGCCGCGCTTTCTTCCGCCACTCACGGTGTGGATTGGCTCGGTCATCGGAAAGGAGGTTGCACCACCATCAGTGCCCGCGACGAGCATTTGGACAGCCGCGATCGCGAGCGCTCTGTCGTGGCTCTTGTATGGCTTCGCCTTCCAGCTTTTCGTGCGTGGACTGCTCGGCGCCGCGCCTGGCGAAATTTCCCGATACATCGCAGTTTACACGGCTGCGTATATCCTTGGATTCATCTCCCCGATCGCGCCGGCCGGATTGGGTGTTAGAGAGTTTACTCTGGCGGCTTTCATGACGCAGCTGGGGCTCGCCAACGAAGCAGATGCGGCTCTCGTCGCGATCGCGGCGCGCTTGTGGTTGACCATCATCGAGCTCGTTCCGAGCGGATTATACGTGGCAACCGGCGCAACCAGAAAGTCTCTACCACATCCATAGGCAATGGCTCAGGCTCGCGACAACTCACGACCCACGACAAGCTCCGCTACAACGATAGTCGCGCCAGCCCACGAGCCGCGCTTCGGGTTCGCATGGGCGGCTCTCGTGTATGGACTTTGCGCCCTCTCGCTCGCCTACCCGGCGCTGGCGGGAAAATTCCTCGTCAATCCGAGCAGTGACCAGTACATAGCCGGCTACGCGTTTCGTGAGTTTGCCGCCAGCACGCTGAAGGCCACGGGACATTTTCCACTCTGGAACCCGTACCTGTTTGGGGGAATGCCGTACGTCGCGGCGATGCACGGAGACATTTTCTACCCGACGTTCCTGCTGCGGATGTTTCTGCCGACCGACGTTGCGATGACGTGGGGCTACATCATCCACTTCTTCCTCGCCGGGCTTTTCACGTACGGATTTCTGCGCGCGATCGGCTACGGATTCTATGGCTCGCTCGTGGGCGGGATCGCCTACATGATGAGCGGCCAGATCGCGTCATACGTCGCTCCTGGACACGACGGCAAACTTTTCGTCAGCGCCCTCTTCCCGCTGGCCCTCTGGATGCTTCATCGGGGAATCAGGGAAGGGCGAAGGTGGAGCTGGGGCGCCTTTGCGCTGGTCATCGGACTGTGTACTCTGGCCCCGCATCCACAGCTTCTCGAGTACACGCTGCTCGCGTGCGGAGCATACGCGCTGTTCCTTGCCTTTGCATCGGTCGACGGGGTATCGCTTCCGCGCGCAACATCGATCAAGCGCCTCGGCGCCGCTCTCATCTCAGTGCTTGTGGGTTTGGCGATTGGCGCGGTGCAATTTCTGCCTTTCCGTGAGTACGTGTCCTGGTCCCCTCGGGCCAACGGACTCCCGGACTACCAGACCGCGACGTCGTATGCCTGGCCGCCAGAGGAGCTTTTTAACTCCTATCTGCCTCAATTCTCGGGGTTGCTCGACAACTACTGGGGACGAAATGGAATCCATTTCCACTCCGACTATATCGGCGCGGTGGTGCTCGTGCTCGCAGGAGCCGCGTTCATCGGACTTCGGTCGGACCCACGCCGTAAAGAGATACTGTTCTGGTCTTTCACTCTGCTTGTGACGGTCCTTTGGTCATTGGGAAGCGCGACGCCATTCTATCACATTCCCTACGCGATTATCCCCGGTACCAAATCCTTTCGCGCGCCAGCCACGATCTTCTTCGTCGGCACTCTGGCGATTGCGTTGCTTGCCTGTGTCGGCACCGAGCGGTTTCTGCAGGGAAGGGTTACCCGCAGGTATTTGCTCGCGTGGCTCATCGGCGCGTCGATAATCGCGCTGCTCGCATCGACCGGGGCACTCACGAGCGTCGCCGAGACCTTCGCGAGCAGCCGTGCAATCGACGCGGTTGACGCGAATAACGGGGCCCTGGTAGCTGGCGCGTGGCGTTCCTTCGCGTTCGTCGCGCTCCTCGTCGCACTGGGTTTCGCAATGTTTCGCGGCCAGATCTCGACGCGCACTGCAGCCTGGACCGTCGCCGCGCTTATGGCGGTGGACCTCTGGTCCGTCGAGCGGCTCTATTGGATGTTTTCGCCACCCGCGAGCGTGATCTACGCCAGTGATCCGATCATCGACGTCCTCAGGAGCGAGCCGCAGCCAGTCCGCGTGATTTCCTTCTTGTCACAGCGCGGAACGGTGACGGATCCTTTCGTTACGGGCGACGCTCTCATGACATACAGGATTCGCAACGTCCTCGGCTATCATGGCAACCAGCTGGCACGGTACGCCGCCGCTCCTCGTGGCCCGAACAATGATCTGACCGGGACGAACTCCGGAGACAATCGCCTCTTCTCGCCGAATGTGATGGCGCTCACGAATACGAAATATCTGCTGACCAATATTCCCGAATTTCCATTTCTGCCGAATGTCGGGCTCGTAAAGGGTCCGGTGCGCAATGCCGCGGGGGACACAGTTTACCTGTACCGCGTAAATGCGGACAACCCGTACGCGTGGCTCACCCCGGTAGCGGTCAAAGCGCCCGACGACCAGACGCTCGCGACGATTCTCAACCCGCGATTCAACGTGAAGCTCGCAGCGCTCTTCGACACCTCGGCGAAGGTCCGGGTGAGCGAGGCTGTCCAATCGCTTCCTTCGGCTCTGCCCATCACCGCGAGCGTCAGTCACTACGAGGCCGGCAAGGTGCATCTCGACCTTAGCGCGCCCGCACCACAGGGATCATCGCTGGTCGTTTCGGAGAACTACTATCCTGGATGGCAGGCGAGTGTGGACGGGAAGCCGGCACCGATTGGTCGAGCGGACTACACGCTTATCGGAGTAGAGCTGCCGGCTGGAGCGCGAAGCGTCGATCTGACCTTTACAAGCCCGACGTACCAGCGGGGGAAAGTGATCACCTGGCTCGCAATCGCATTGGGATTCCTCATGCTCGCAACGGGCATCTTGCTCGACCGGAGACGAGTTGCCTGATCGCGCCCTTGTGATCGTACCCACATACAATGAGCGATTCAATATTGCCCGGATGATTCCGGCGATCCTGGCGCAGGATCCGTCGCTGGATGTCCTTGTGGTCGATGACGGGTCGCCCGACGGGACGGGTGCCATCGTAGACGCGATTGCGGCCACCAACTCGCGCGTTCACATCATCCACCGGGAGTCCAAGCTCGGGCTGGGGACAGCCTACCTTGCCGGCTTCCGTTGGGCGCTCGACCGCAAATACGACCTCGTATTCGAGATGGACGCGGACTTCTCGCACAACCCGGAGAGACTGCCTGAGTTTCTGGAGATGATCAAGGAGGCCGACGTTGTGTTGGGATCCCGCTACCAGAATGGGCACGTGAACGTAGTGAATTGGCCAATGAGCCGCCTCTTTCTCAGTTACGGAGCCAATCTCTATGCCCGCGCCGTCACGGGCCTGCCGATCTTCGACGCTACAGGCGGCTTCAAGTGCTTCCGTCGGAATGTGCTGGAGACGATCGATCTAAGCTCCGTCAAATCAAACGGTTATGCGTTCCAGATCGAGATGTCGTATCGCGCGTGGAAGCGGGGTTTCCGGCTCGTCGAGATTCCGATAATCTTCGTGGATCGGACCGAGGGCGAGAGCAAGATGTCGAAGCGGATAGTGCGTGAAGCCGTCTGGATGGTCTGGCGTCTGCGCTGGTGGAGTTTGACCGGGAGGATCTGATGGCGCCGCAAACCGCCGCACAACGCTTCTTCAAGATGTCAGGGTCGGGCAACGATTTTGTGGTTTTTGCCGGATCCGACGAAGCGAAGCTCGAGTTCGAAAATCCAGAAGCCATCAGAACCTTGTCCGCGCGCGGGACGGGTGTCGGGGCCGACGGCGTCGTGTTCATAGAGAAGGCTCCCAAGGGCAACGTCCGCATGCGCTACTATAACAGCGACGGCACAGAGGCGGCGCTATGCGGAAATGCCAGTCTGTGCAGCACCAGACTCGCCGTCGAGCTGGGGCTGGCGCAGGGCGGTGGATTCGTGCTTCACACCGCGGCCGGAGCTCTCAAGGCACGGATGCGGGACGGCTTGCCCGAAGTCGACCTCGAGCCGGTGACGGAAGTGATGCCCGATGCCAGTCACCTCGGACCCCACAAGAACGAATCTCGGCTCGGCTACGCTCTGGTTGGAGTACCTCACGTAGTGGTTGAAGTCGAGGACATCGAAGCTGCCGACGTGACAGGCCGAGGTCCGGTGCTTCGCAACCACGCGGCGCTCAGTGATGGCGCCAACGTCAACTTCGTCGCCAGGCGGCGCGATGGCTCCTTTGCCTACCGGACGTTCGAGCGCGGCGTGGAAGCCGAGACCTTGGCGTGCGGAACGGGGGCGGTAGCAACAGCGATCCTGCTCTCGATTTGGGGTGAGTCGGCCCATGAGACAACCCTCTGGACCCGCTCGGGGCTGCCCTTGGTGGTCACGCTGACGCGTAAGGGACCGGCCTGGATTCCGTCCCTTCGTGGGGAGGGAAGGATCGTCTTCGAGGGCTCGCTGCGCGATCTCGACTGACAGTCTGTCGCGGGAGCGACGAACTGGTGGCGGCGGCGAGGCACCTGCAGTCGTTTCTCACCAAAAATGTGTAACCAGAGCTCAGCCATGGCGTTGGGGAAGCCATTCATGGTCAGATTGGGGTTCTCCACAGTTATCCACGGTTGGTAGTTTACATAATCTATCTTATACGCATATACCGTCGACCAATCGGGGCCCTTGGTTGAGCGCTTGGTTGGTTCCCCTTTGGTCGGATGCGTTTCGGTTCGCGTGGTCAGTCCCACCTCGGCTCGGCACCGGATCCTTCGGTCAGCCTCGACAGATTGTTTCGGGATACGAAAAAGGCCGCGTTTTTTGCGGCCTTATCCTGGACTTGGAGCCAAGACGACGCTAGGTCGTCATCGGCTTTGCACTGACCTCCCCGAGCCTCACCTTGGCTTCGGAGGCCATCGGACCGGTGTCATCCTTGGCCAGCTCGGTCCAGATTGCCTTGGCTTCGGCTGTCTTTCCGGCAGCCATGTAGTCTCGGGCCGCAGCCGCCTGGTACTGTGCCTTGTCCGCCGGAAACCGCGTGGCGGTCGCTGCCAGCTTGTACTGCGCGGCCGCGCTCACAAAGTCCTTGAGCTCCTCGTATCCGCCAGCCTCGAGGACGTGAATGGATGCCTTGAAGTCGTCGGGCGCCTTGGCTTCCGCCTTTCCGAGCGCGGCGATCCCCTCCTTGTACTTCTTCTGCTCATACATGAGCTGGGCAGCAGTGAGGGCTGCCTGCGTCCCCGCTCGTGTCCCCTCGTACCGTGTCGCAACCTTCTGAAGGTCCGATGCGGCGAGCAGGACGTTTCCGGTCGCGGCAGCCTGCCTCGCCTGGAAGTATTGGGTCTCGGCGCGCTGCGCACGCAGCGTCTGCGATCTTTCGTAGTACCACAGACCGAGAATGATCACGGCGAGCGCTATCACGCCCCATGTGACCTCACGCTTGTGGAGGATCGCCCATTCGGTGAGTGAATCTTCATCCGCGTAGCGCGACTTTGTCTGAACGTTCGGAGTTGTCATAGAGGAATGTTAACGCATTGGAGTGATTGCACTTCAGTATTTCGCTTCGAGCTGAATCTCACCGTCATCGGTTCCAGTCGAAGCCTCAGCGCCCCCGGGGTGACTCGAACACCCGGCCAACGGTTTAGGAAACCGCTGCTCTATCCACCTGAGCTACGGGGGCATCTATCGGAGTCCCGGATCGACGCCTTCCAGAGCAAGGCGGCTGATTCACGGGTGAATCTACTAGCCAATGGATGCTTCTAAAAGTATCCGCGACCAGCGATTTTGATGATCTTCTATCCGGAATCATGGACGTATCTGAGACACGAAAGTTCTTCCTCGAGTCGTTCGGCAGCGAGCCCGATGTCATCACCTCGGCGCCGGGCAGGGTCAATCTCCTCGGAGAGCATACCGACTATAACGGCGGCCAGGTGCTGCCGATGGCTATCGACCGACGGACCTACGTCGCCATTCGGGCCCTTCCCGACGCAAAGAAAAGTCGAATCGTTTCGCGGCCGGTTCTGACCTCCGACGAGTTCGACTCGCGCAAAGTGCGGGCATCCGGACAATGGTGGGACTACATGACCGGAGCGTGCGCGGCAATGTCCGCCGCTGGAACGTCATTGCCACAGTTTGAGGCCCTTGTCCATGGCGACGTCCCCATCGGATCCGGGCTTTCGTCCTCGGCGGCGCTCGAGGTGGCCACCGCGCTTGCCCTCGCCCAGGTCGTGGGTGGGTCCGTTCACCTGCAGGCGCTTGCCCTTCGCGCGTGGGAGGTCGAAACGCGGTTCGTCGGCGTTGCCTGCGGCATCATGGACCAGTTCGCCTCCGCACTGTGCACCGAAGGGCACGCCCTGCACTTGCGCTGCGATACGCAGGCGAACAATCAGGTGCCGATGTCGGACACCGTGCTCATCTTCGACACGCGATCACCCCGGTACCTGCGCGAGTCGCAGTTCAATAAGCGGCGAGCGGAGTGTGAGGAAGCGCTGGTCATTCTTCGCCGACGAGACCCTTCCCTTCCGAATCTGGCGGCGGCGTTGCCGGACGAGGTGCGGGATTCCGATCTTCCCCCTACCCTCAAGAAACGCGCGCTCCACGTCGCGGAAGAGAGCCGTCGTGTCGAGGCGTTGGTGACGCACCTGGCTCAAACGGGAATCGTTCGTGGCGAGCTTCTCTATGAATCCCACGCATCGCTGCGCGACAACTATGAGTGCTCCTCGCCCGAGCTCGACTGGTTCGTCGAAAACGCCAGCGGCATAGAGGGTGTGATCGGCGCGCGTCTGACGGGTGCGGGTTGGGGCGGGTGCGCGATCGCGCTTGGTTCCCGGGATTCGTTGTCGCAGGCAGCCGAAACCCTTTCTGCATCCTACCGCGAGAAGTTCAAGCGAATTCCCATCACGTGGCTGACACACGCCGCGGCGGGCGCCCGCATCGAGCAATCCTCTATTTGAGCGACAATTCTAGCGGACGATCGTGAACGGAGCCTGAAGCGATTCGGGGGCAATTGTCGGCAACTTCCTGACGTGCTTTACCTGCGCTCCATCGGGTCCGGCAACGACGGCAGCCTCGAGCAGCTCCAGCGACGGCGGATCGCCAGCGGCAGCGATTTCGACATTTCCATCGGGTCGATTCTTCACCCAACCGGCCAACCGCAGCTCGCGCGCTTTCTCTACCACGAACCATCGAAATCCAACGCCTTGAACGCGGCCGCTGACCTCGAGGTGAATCGTCTCCATTCGGGACTAGCTTCTTACTCCCAAAAGGGCAGCCAGCTTCGCGGCGATGGCCGTCGGGTCTCCGAGCTCGCCCGGTGCGGCAGGGGCTAGATCGCCATCTCTGATTCGCCGAGCGATGTTGTCCAGCGCGCTCGCAATCGCCTGTGCGGCTGACGGGCGACGCTCGCGCGGGAGCGGCGCCGCTGCATCCCAATCTGTCGATGCCCAGTCGTTCGTAGCTGCAGCGTCCGGAGCATCGCCAAGCGCGGCCGCGGCCCGCCAGTCGAAGTGTTGCCAGTCCTCTTCCACCCAACCCGCAGAACCCGGAACCGGCGGAGATGTCCCAACGGACGTGTAGTCCATGGCGTCCGCGCCTTCGATCATCGCGCTCTCGTTACCGGGAGCGAATGATTCGACCGCTGGCAGGGGATCCGTGAAATGCTCTATCGGCGGAAGCTCGAATTCATCTTCCTGGACGAACTCCTCTATTCCTCTGAGCGTGGGCTCACGCTGGTATTCGATTGGCATTGGCTCGACCGCGGCGGCGGACATCCCCACTACAGACTGTGCCTGCTCGGTGTCAGGAATGAACGGTCGCGCCAGACGGAACTCCGAGCTGGTCGCGATTCCGGTGGACGACTTCGGTGTTCGATGAGGGACGAACGGGCGTTGTGGCTTCTGCTGCACTAGATACCCTCCCAGCTGTACTTGCCCACGAGTGGCACGAAACGCACCGGGGCAATCTCTGCTTTCTCGAGCTCATCCCCATGACGAGTGAACATGAATAAAGTCTGTTCATCCTTGTCGCCCAGCGGAATCAGGAGTCGTCCCCCTTCTGTCAGCTGCTCCTTGTAGGTCGAGGGGACGTCGGGGGCTCCCGCGCCGACGAGAATGGCATCGTACGGAGCGTATTGCCGCCAACCCAACGTGCCGTCTCCGAGGAGAAAGGACACGTTGCGCGATCCCACCTGCCGAATGCTCTCGCGGGCTTTGTCGAGGAGCTCTGGTATTCGCTCAATCGAGAAGACCTGCGCGGCCAGTTGCGACAGCAGAGCCGTCTGATACCCCGACCCGGTGCCGATCTCGAGTACCTTTTCGTTGCCAGTGAGCTTCAGAAGCTCGAGGTACCGCGCGTGAATGGACGGCTGTGAAATCGTCTGCCCGCTTCCGATTGGAAGGGCCGAGTCTTCATATGCGCGATGGCGTACGCCGGTCGGAACGAAGAGGTGGCGCGGCGTCTGGTCTATCGCATGAAGTACGGCCAGGTCCTTGACCCCCTGCTCATGAAGGAGCTCGACGAGCCGGCGACGCGGCCCGCGAAACTCGTGCTCTACGGCCGCTGCCACCAGCTCTCCGCGGACGCCAGCATCGCGTGATGCGTGAGATCGAGGTGCAAAGGTGTCACGGATATGTACCCCTCCTGAATCGCCCGAAAATCCGAGCTCTCCTCTCCCGACCATTCAATCGAGCCGCCCCCAATCCAGTAGATCTGACGACCCCATGGATCCTGCATCGGCTTGAGCGAATCAGAGTAGACGCGCCGGCCGAGGCGGGTGAGCCTGGTCCCGCGGATGTCCGCGCCACGCAACGGCGGCATGTTTACGTTCAATAACGTGTGCTCTGGAAATGGTCGAAGCGAGAGCACGTGCTTGAGAAGATCCCGCAACGGCTCTATCTGATCGCGCAGCATGCTGACGTCTGCTCTCAGATCTCCACCGGCGAAGGAGATCGCGACAGATGGAATTCCCAGCGAGAGCCCTTCCATTGCTGCTGCGACCGTTCCGGAATACAGAACATCCTCGCCCATGTTCTGGCCGTGATTGATTCCGCTGAGCACGAAGTCAGGTTTCGCCGGCATCAGTGCTTCCACGGCGAGCATCACGCAATCGGTCGGTGTACCATCGACCTGGAATCGTCGCTCGCCGCGCTCGATCGGGCGAACCGGGTGATGCAGCGTGAGGGAGTGACTCGTAGCGCTCTGCTCGCGATCGGGCGCGACGACGGTGATCTCGCCCAGCGGCTCGGCGGCTTCGACAAGACAGGCCAGCCCGTAAGCGAGAATTCCGTCGTCGTTCGTGCAGAGCAGTCTCAACGCTTGAATACCCCGGCGCGGTGGCGCCACAGAACCTTTATCACCAGCCAGGCATCGCGAAATTCGCGGAAATAACTTGGCGATCCATAGATCGTGGAGATCGGCACGTTGACCGTGGTGAAGCCCGAGCGCGCCGCGCGGATGATGAAATCGGTCTCGAACTCGTAGCGATCGCCTACTGCGTCTACCTTGCGCAGCACTTCAGCCTTCATCGCGCGATAGCCCGACTGACTATCCCGCACCTTTCCGCCCGAGACCGCGCGCGTCGCCGCCGATGAGATCATGTTGGCAATGCGGCGATGTTTGGGGACCGCTTTCCCGGAGAGGTCGCGCGTTCCGATGACGATGTCCGCGCGGTCGAGCGCGCCCACGATCGCCGGGGCGAAGGCGGCGTCGTGCTGGCCGTCGGAGTCTATGGTCAGGACCGCTGCCGCGCCCTTCTTCAGGGCGAGAGCAAACCCCGCGCGGAGAGCCGCGCCCTTCCCCTGGTTCTGGTCGAATTCGATCGTCTCGTCCGCAACCGTGCGAAGGAGTTTTCGCGAGCCGTCGGTGGACCCATCGTCCACCCCGATGATCAGCGCGCCTGGAAGGTTGCGGCGAACATCCTTTACGACTTTGGCCAACGTTGGCTCCGCGTTATAAACGGGAACGATCACCACCAGTGGCTCAATCAAATTTCACTCCCTTTAGGCTCGGTTTGTCCATCGAGTATGGCAAGTATGGCGCGAAGCTCGGTTTCCATCGATTCGACCGCCTGCGAATCCAGTGCCGCTCGTGCCACGGCCTTGAGCTCTCCGCTCTTCCGGTAGTCGTCTATCTTCTGGCGCGCGCCGTCGATCGTGTACTTCTCGGTATAGAGAAGCTGCTTGACGAGCATCACAAGCTCGATCTCTCGCCGCTGGTAGACCCTGTTGCCCGAACGATTCTTGGCGGGATGCAGGAACTTGAACTGGCTCTCCCAGTATCGCAGCACGTGCGGCTTGAGATCCGTCAGCGTGCAGACATCGCCGATGGAAAAGAACTCCTGCACCGGCTCCTTCGCTTTCATTCGTCCACCTCCGACCTGAGCTCTCTCGTCATGAGGGCCGCGATTGCGCTGTGCACTGCCTGACCCTCGAAGAGTACGCGGTTTACGGTATCAACAATCGGCATCTCGACGCCCTTCCTGACCGCCAGCTCGCGGGCGCTCTGAGCCGTTACCACTCCTTCCGCCACCGTCTCGGTGTCCTTCAGAATGTCGTCGAGTTTTCGTCCCTTTCCGAGCTCGAGCCCGACTGTCCTGTTACGACTGAGCGATCCCGTACACGTCAAAACCAGATCGCCAAGTCCGGCGAGTCCGGCAAATGTGCTCTGGTCCGCGCCAAGTGCGATACCCAGCCGCGTCATCTCGGCGAGCCCGCGAGTGATGAGGGCGGCGCGGGCGTTGAAGCCGAGGCCGAGTCCTTCGGCGATGCCGGTGGCTACAGCCATCACGTTCTTGAGGGCGCCACCGAGCTCAACACCGATGACGTCCGTGTGCGTGTAAGCGCGGAAATATCGGGAGCTGAATGCGCGCTGTGTGATCTCGGCCGCTTCGGTATTCTCGGACGCGACCACGACTGCCGTCGGTTGACACTGAACTACTTCGGCGGCGAAGCTCGGCCCGGATAACGCGACGACGGTCGCTCCCGGGACCTCCTCGAGCGCGACATCCGTCATGAGCGCCAGAGTCTGTCGCTCGAGCCCCTTCGTGGCGATCACGATTGGCGCCGCAGTCCGAACCGATGCGCGCGCGGATCTGATTATCGGTCGTAGCACCTGCGAAGGCGTCGCGAGCACAACCAGCTCGGCGGAGGCGACGGCTTTCTGCAGGTCACCGACGGCGCTCAGCGAAGGAGTGAGCTTATGGCCGGCGAGAAAGCGGACGTTCTCGTGCTTCTGGTTGATGGCGTCGACGACATCGGGCTCGTATGCCCAGAGCAACACGTTGTGGTCGTTTCGAGCGAGGAGGTCCGCCAGTGCGGTTCCCCATGCACCTGCACCGATCACTGCGCAGCGCATCAGGTGGCGCTCTCCTTCTTCACAAAGCGATGTTCCTCGCCGCGCCGCAGGCGGCCGATGTTCGTGCGATGGGTCCAGAAAACGAACGTGGCGATGATCAAGCTGGCGATGAACACCGGCGATCGCGGATCGTGCGACAACGCGATGATTGCAATCGGCAGGATAGCTGCTCCCACCAGTGAAGCGAGACTCACGTATCGCGTGAAGTAGAAGACCGTTATCCACGCAACTTCGGCGATCAGCATCGGAACGAATGCGAGCGCGAGAAATACTCCGCTCGCGGTCGCCACACCCTTCCCTCCCCCCTTCCCGAGGAGGAAGATCGGTTTGACGTGGCCAAGAATCGCAGCCGCGCCGTAGACGAGCGCCCAGACCCCGGGCTGCAGCATCGATGACGTCGTGTACCCCGGCAGGAAGAACACGGGAAGAAATCCCTTCAGCAGATCGGCGACAAAAACAACTCCTCCGATCCTGGGGCCAAGGACTCTGACGACGTTCGTGGCCCCGAGATTACCGGAACCGTGCTTTCGCAGATCGACGCCCCGGGCCCGGCCGGCGATGTACGCCGACGGAATCGAGCCGGCCAGGTATGAGAGTATGACGCCGACTATCGGCGACATCTACGCAGACTTACGACGCATGATGATGCGAAGCGGGTTGCCGCGAAATCCCCACGCCTCACGAAATTCGTTGTGCAGGTAGCGGACATAATGCTCCTGCACGAGATCAGGGTTGTTTCCGAAGACAGCGATGACCGGCGGGGCGGTCTCCACCTGGGTGGCGTAATTGAGCTTGATCTCTCGGCCGGCGGCCTGCGGTGGTTGCCGCCGCCCCACGATCGCCTCGAGCGTGGTGTTGACCTGCGAGGTGCTGATCCGCTTGTGACGCTCGAGGTCGACCTCGAGAAGCAGCTCCAGAATTTTCGTCACGCGCTGCCCGCTCAGTGCGGAAGTGAACACGAACGGCACGAACTTGAGAAACGGGGCTTTTTCGTGCGCCTCCTTCTCGAATGTCGCGGCGGTGTTGTTCTCCTTTTCCTTCAGATCCCACTTGTTGACGACGACGATGAGTCCGCGGCCGCTTTCCCAGGCGAGCGAAGCGATCTTGAGATCCTGGTTATGAAGACCTTCAACTGCGTCGAGCACCAGAATACAAATATCGGAGCGCTCTATCGCCCTCCGTGTCCGCAGCGACGAATAGAATTCAATGCCATCGGCGACTTTGGCCTGGCGCCGTAACCCGGCGGTGTCGACAAAGATCAGATCGCGCCCGTGAAACGTCATCGGAGTATCGATGGCATCGCGCGTCGTTCCGGCTTCATCTGCTACCACCAGGCGCGATTCGCCGAGGAGACGATTGATGATGGAGGACTTCCCGACGTTCGGACGTCCGACGACGGCAACACGAAGTGTTTCGGGCGCTTCGTCCGTGGCGATGGGAATTCGCTCGACGAGAACATCTAGCATGTCGCCGGAATTCTTGCCGTTGAGCGCCGATACGGGAACCGGATCACCCGCACCGAGCTCGTAAAATTCGTAGAAGTCGGTAGTCGAAGGATCGTCGACCTTGTTGGCAACCAGCACCCACGGCTTCCGCGCCTCACGCAGCAGATCGACGACGCGAGAATCGCTTGGGTGCAAGCCGTTCTTTGCGTCGACGACAAGCATCAACAGATCGGACTCCTCGATTGCCTGGAGCACCTGCCGCTTGATCTCGACATCCATTGGCATGTGAGGGTCGTCGGTCAGCCCGCCGGTGTCGACGAGCCAGAACTGACGTCCGTTCCAGTCCGTGCGCGCGAAGTGGCGGTCGCGCGTTGTGCCCGCCTCATCGCTCACGATGGCGTTGTTCTCGCCGACGATTCGATTGAACAGCGCCGATTTCCCGACGTTGGGACGCCCGACGAGGGCGATCACGGGCAGGTTCACGCCAACACCCCGCTCGCTTCCGACTCGAGAACATCAATGAAGTCGTACGATGGATAGATCGGCATTGGCAGCGAGTTTCTCACGTTCTCCAGGGTATAGTCGTCGAGGAAAATGCTGTCCTCGTTGATGGTTTCCGCTGGAATCAGTGCGATATCCAGGTCATGCCGGGTTTCGAGAGCGCGCAGAATGTCTTTGCCGACAAGCAGCCCGGCGGTGGTGATGGTCGGACCAAACAGAGAGTTCTCCACGACGATGAGCTCGAATTTCGCCCCGCTCGCTTGCGTGAGGCTTTCGAGGAGTGGTTGCATCAGCGGGCCCATCGCTTTGCCCGTCACGACGCCGATCTTCTGACCGTCGCGGCGAGGCAGTTCTCCGAGTCCGGCGGCGACGCGCATTCGAAGCGAAGTCACGGAACCGACGCCGTTCTCGATCTGTGCGAATTCTCCATAGTGCTCGGCGTCGGGAAGCTCACGCTGTGCGAGCATGTACAGCTCGTCGGACCCGTACACCCATGTCTCACCGCGCTCTTTCATGGCGCGATCTCCCCATCGCTCGACGCGCTCGAGTATCGCCGCGGCAGTATCGCGATCCATGCTCTGCGCCGTGTACAGGTGCGAGAACTGCGTGAGGCCAACCGGCACCACGGCCGCCGATAGGACAGCTTCTCCCATGTTCCAGAGATCGCTCAACGATTCCTCGAGGACTTCCTCGTCGTTCAGTCCTGGGACGACGACCATCTGGCAGTGAAACTGAATTCCGCCTTCGGCCAGTCGCGACAGCTGTGCCTTGATGTCGGGCACCCGCGTGTTGTTGAGGAGAACCTTGCGCGCGTCGTGGTTGGTGGCATGCACCGAGACGTAGAGCGGCGAGAGACGGTACTCGAGGATCCGGGAGATGTCGCGCTCTTTTACGTTCGAAAGCGTCGCAAAATTCCCATATGCAAACGACAACCGATAGTCGTCGTCGCGGATGTACAGATTCTTTCGGAGTCCGGGGGGAAGCCCTTCGATGAAGCAGAACTCGCAGCGGTTGGCGCACCGGCGAACGCTGGGCGGCTCGAGTTGGATGCCGAGCGGCTCGCCGTCGAGCCTTTCGAGCTCATAGACGACTTCCTCACCGTCGGGTTGACGCGCTTCGATGGCGAGCTCTTCGTCAGCGGTGAGAAACTCCCAGTCGAGGAAGTCTGCCAGCGGTCTCCCGTTCACTGCCAGCAACTCCGTTCCGGGCTGGATGCCGAGCGCGTCGGCGATGCTGTTTTGATCGATTCGGGAGACTCTTACCATAGCTCAAGTAATTTAGAGCCATAGCGACCGAAATCAAGTAACGACCGGACTTTAGCTCTCTGAAGTTTGCCCCATCTCAGGGCTCGAGTCCGTTAGACCGGCGAGGTGGCGGCCAACGACTCCAGGAGCTTCTTTGCGCGTTCGGCGTTGAAGCCCGGCAGCTTGGCGATCGCCTCCTCGCCAGCTTCCCGAACTCCCTGCACGCTGCCGAATTCCTGGAGCAGCCGGCGACGTTTCACCGGACCGATGCCGGGCACCTTGAGTAGCTCTGACGTGACCGTGCGCATCGAGCGGCGCTTCCGGTTGTAGGTCACAGCGAAGCGGTGAGCCTCGTCGCGGGCCTGTTGAAGCAACCTGAGAGCTGGCGATCGCCGGGAGATCCTGACGGGGTCCACGCGGCCCCACACGAAGATCTCCTCATCCCGCTTGGCGAGGCTGATCAACGGCCGGTCGGTGATTCCTATCGCCGCGAGGGCCGCCTGCGCCGCAGACAGCTGTCCCTTCCCACCATCGATCACGATCAGGTCGGGGAGCGGCTTCTCGTCCCTTGTCCGTCGCTCGAAGTAGCGGCGAACCACCTCATTGATCGAAGCAAAGTCGTCCGTACCCTCGACCGTTTTCACCTTGAACTTGCGGTATTCGCCACGCTTGGGGCGCCCGTTCTCGAACCAGACGCAGGAGCCGACGGTATCGGTGCCCTGCGTCGTCGAGATGTCAAAACAGACCAGCGAGCGCGGCAGCCGCTGGAGCCCTAGCTCTCGGCCGAGCTCGTAGACGGGATCTCCTGCCCTTTCCTCGGATTCCATCGAGGCGAGCTTGAGCTCCTCCAGCAGATGACGCGCGTTCTGCTCAGCGAGCGCAATCAGGTCGCGTCGTGGCCCCCGCTGTGGAATAAGGATTTTCGCGTCAGGGAGTGCCTGCTCGATCAGCTCGCGATCCGGAAAATCAAACGGAAGCAGCAGTTGGCGAGCTCGCTCCTGCATGCTGACGTAGCTGCCCGCAAGGAAAACGCTCATTACCTCAGCGTCCTCTTCGCCATCGATGTTCTCGAGGAAACGCTGTTCCCGGGAGAGAAGCTTCCCGCTTCGGATCCTCAAGACCGTGACGCAGGCGTCGTCGCCGTCGCGCGCGTACCCGACGACATCCCGATCCCCGCCCTCCACCTCGAGGACGACGGTCGGCTCTTCCATCTGCTCCAGATGGTGCAGAACATCGCGCAGCTCGGCGGCCCGTTCGAAATCCAGCTGCTCGGCGGCGAGATCCATCCGCTCGGTGACGCGGCGCATGACCTCGTCAGGTCTCCCCGAGAGGAACAACACAACTTCGTCGATCATCGCCCTGTAGTCCTGCTGGGATTGCGCGAGGATGCACGGGGCTTTGCAGCGCTTGATGTAGTAGTCGAGGCACGGCCGCTCGGGCATCTGAGCGGGCATGTCGTAGTTGCAGCTCCGCACTGTGAAGATCCGCTTCACCACGTTCAGGGCGCGACGCATCGCCCCAACGTCGGTGTACGGCCCGAAATAGCTGGCGCCATCGTCCTCGAGGCGGCGGGTAACGTAGACCCTGGGAAACGGCTCCTGCACCGTAACCTTGATGTACGGATAGGACTTGTCGTCGCGCAGCGCGATGTTGAAGCGCGGCCGGTACTCCTTGATCAGGTTCGCTTCGAGGATGAGCGCGTGCGCCTCGCTCGGCACCACGATGGTATCGAGGTCCGCAATGAGGCCAACCAGATGCCGCGTCTTGACGTTGTCGAGCTGATCGTTGGCGAAATAGCTGCGGACGCGCGACCGCAGTCGCTTCGCCTTGCCGACGTACAGCGTGGTTCCGTCCGCGGACTTCCAGAGGTACACCCCTGGACCCTCAGGAAGGTGGGGTAGTTTTAGGGCGACAGCGTCGGGAACGGGGAGCATCTGTAATTATACCATGAGCGCTCCACCACGTTCGTCATCTGCGCAGGGGAATCCGCAGCAGTCTCCGGACTCGGTCGACGACATTTCGCGCTTCAGGAATGCCGAACGCGGCGGTGAATCCGACGTAAGCCAGCCCGTAAATGCCGAGCAGAATCAGGGCGGTAATCTTGGAGTGCACCGCGTTCTCGTGGGCCGAGACAACCGTCGAGCCTCGATCGACGACGAGCTTATACGCCCACGGAATCGCCGCTGCCACGAGCGCTGATCCCCACAGTCTCGCCATTCTGGACGGCACGAGTCGCGTGCGACCGATGCGCTTGTCCATCTCGCGCCGCAGCAAATAGAACTCGACCCACCCCGCGATCCCCGCCGACGCCGTGAGTCCAGCTGCGCCAAGCTTTGGATCGATGCCCAGCATTTTGGGGAGCACAAGCGCGAAGAGATAGCCGAGCACCGTCGTGAGCGCGACGCGCACGACGGCGTATCGCAATGGTGTCTTCGTGTCGCGCATCGCGTAGAACGTGGACGAATAGAGGCGCCCCATCGTCGACGCGAGGATGCCGACGGTAGATCCGATGAGGATCTGCCACACCCAAATGGTGTTGCCCCGGTTGAACCTCCCACTCTCGAAGAGCAGATGCACGATCAGGTCGCCGAGGGCCAGCAGCGCGATCGCGCTCGGGACGATGAAATACGCGATTCGGTCGAGTCCGTCGCTGAGGCGCGTCCGTAGGTACGCCCCGATCTCCGCTGTCGTTCCGCGCGCGCGGGACATCGAGGGCAGCTCCGCCGCCGAGATAGCCATTCCGAAGAGGCTTATCGGCAGGACGTAGATCGCCTGCGCGTAGGTGAACGAGGAGACGGCGCCGTTGCCCAGGTAACTGGCCAGCCATGCATCGACGTACGCGCTGACCTGAACGACGCCCCTGCCGAAAAACGCGGGAACGAAGTTGCGGAAAACGTTGCGGACGCTCTCGGCCGCCGCGGTAAGGCGAGGTTTGACGCCACGCGCGAGCGAAAGGACTTGGGGAAGCTGGACGCCGAACTGCAGTGCGCTACCAACGACCGATCCGTACGCGAGGTAGACGGCCAGCTGGACCTGGCTGTGGCCTTTGTGAAAGAACACCAGCGTCGCGACCATCGCGAAGTTCCACAGCACCGGCGCCGTGTACGACATGAAGAATCGGCGGTGGCTATTGAGAATTCCCAGACACCACGCCGAGAAAACGAGCAGGCCCGCGCCGGGAAAGAGAATGCGGGTGAGCCGGACTGTGAGCTCGCGTTTTTCTCCGGTGAACCCGTTGGCTATGATCGCAACCAGCCACGGAGCGGTGGCAACGCCGAGAAGAACGATGATTGCCGAGACGAGTGCCAGCATGCCGGCAACGGCACCCGCGAGTTTCGTAGCTTCTTCTTCGTCGCCCTTTCCCAGTAGGCCGGCGTATTCCGGTATGAACGACGCCGAGAGAACGCCTTCGCCGAACAAATTCTGCAGCAGGTTTGGAATCCTGAACGCAGCGTTGAATGCATCGGCGGCGAGATCGGCTCCGAGGTAACGGGCCATCATCGTCTGCCGTATCAATCCGGCGAGTCGACTGAGAAGAATTCCGGCGCCGACCAGGAATGCTGCGCCTTTCGATCTATCGAACGCAGGTGCTGCTTCCCGCGGCGTCGCGCGTCGCTCGATCGGCGGTGCTGCGGCGGTGACTTCGTCGGCTTCCGGTGAAAGAAACTCGGGAAGCGGTCGACTCTTTGGCTCGTTTTCCTCGGTGTCGCTCACGCTGTGCCCCGCGCAGAACCCGCCTGCGCCAACGAGCTCGTCTTTTCCCGCGAAGGCTGCACCAGCTGCCTCGCGTGTTGGAGTGCTTCCCGCATCATCGCCTCTCGCAGCGGCGGTCCGTAGCGTGCGAGAAACGCGATGAAGTTGAGTGTTCGCTCCTGCGGTTTGCCGAGCGGATAGAGAGACCCTCGAGCGGTAGCGATCTGGTGCATCACCTCGGAGTTCTCCCGTTTGGCGGCAGCGATCAAGCGTCTCTCGAACCGGTCGAGCCGTCGCAGCAGATTGGCGCGAAGCCCCTCCGCGACCGCGCTGCCAATGGGCGCGCGCTCTCTGGCAACGACCTGACTTAGAGTCGTGAGGCGCTCCTCGATCGCCGCCCGTGTTGCATCAAGCTCATCGAGCACCTTCTTCGGCAGGCGCGCGCGGGCGAGACGCGCCTCGGCCTCATGCGGCTCGCGAAGATCTTCCGGCGAAAGATGAAGCGTTTCCAGTATCTCCTCGACCTGGGGCTCGATGATCGTGGTCGACCAGCGCGGAACTATCGCTGGCGACGACGCGCCGAGCACGCGGGCGATTGGGCCGATCTGAGCGAAGTACGCGATTTCCGCGGGACCACCGATGTAGGTAGCCGTTGGCAGGATATTGCGCTCGACGATTGGCCGGAGAAGCACGTTGGGGCCGAGTTCGTCGGAGCTCATTTGCTTCGACGCGGCTTTGATCGGAATCCGCTTCCGTCCTCCGGACGCTGAGCCGAACACGAGAGACAGGCCAGGCACGTCCTGTACCTGAGGGGTGAAGCCCGCCGCCGATATCTCGTTGTTGCGCGTCTTCACGGCTTCCGCGATATCGCCCGCTTTCTCGAGCGCCCGCGCGAGCAGCGGGTTCGCCGCGGCTCGCGTTGCCGCATGCGACGCATCTATGACCGCGATACCGAGCGGAGCGAAGAGTGCGCGCACGAGGGAAACGTATGCCGAGCCGATGGTCTCTCCCGATTTGTAGTATCGCTGGAGAAGCTCGATCGGAGTCGTATCTACTGCCGAACCAGCAGCGCGCACGACCGCATCTAGCTGTGCGGAGAAGTCTCCGAGAGGCATGGATGCCATCGGTCGGCCGAGCGGCTCAGTGTGATCGATCCGGAGCAGTTGTGCGCCGCCGAGAACCGCGATCACGGTGCTGCTCGCTTCCTTGAAATCCGTGTCGTCAGTCGCGGCCCAGAACACGGGAGCTACGGGGACGCCGGTGATCTCCTGCAGCGAATCGGCGAGCGCAAGCGCACTCAGCGCTTTCGACAGCGTATAGATCGGCCCTCCGAACAGACCTGGCTGCTGACCGGTCGTGA
>Ga0070680_100000414_pt1 | contig 29107 bp, 18 predicted proteins | sample KBSC73BmetaG_FD_64672 | JGI IMG/M metagenome (GOLD analysis project Ga0070680, IMG submission 64672) | Corn rhizosphere microbial communities from Kellogg Biological Station, Michigan, USA - KBS C7-3B metaG | ecosystem: Host-associated > Plants > Roots > Rhizosphere | place: USA: Michigan...
CCAGTACGGCTGCGGCAGCTGTCACGCGATGGCCGACGTGCGCACTGCGACGGGCGACGTCGGCCCGCCACTCGACGGCATCGCAACGCGAACGATCATCGGCGGGCATCTGTCGAACACGCCGGCGAACATGGAGCATTGGATTCAGGATCCGCAGCATGTCTCCCCGGGCACCGCGATGCCCGATCTCGGCGTCAGCGGCGGCGATGCGCGCGACATCACCGCCTTCCTCTACACCCGCGCGAAATAGCTAGCGCAGCCTGAGGCCGATCCACAGCGTCCGCGGGGTCGCACGCTCGATTGAGTTGTCGCCGTTGATGCCGGCCATCACCAGCGCGTTGGTGATGTTCTCGCCGCGCGCCACCACCTGCAGGCGACGAGTCAGCGGCCATGCGAAATAGGCGTCGAGCGTCGTCGCCGACCTCAGCACGTCGGTGTTGAGGTCATCGTCGAACTGCGCGCCGATGCGGCGGAGCACGAGCTGCGCGCCTCTGCCGCCCTGCTCCCAGCCAAGAGCCACGGTGCCCGAGATCTTCGGCGTTTGCGCCGGTCTCAAACCGTTGAGGGAAGCCGCGGCGCCGTTTCCTGCCATGCGCGCATGTGTAAGGCTCGCGCCGGCGCTCACGGACCACGGCCCGTCCGTCCAGCTGGCCGTCGCCTCGAGGCCGCGGACGTTCACCGCGTCGACGTTCTCGCGTTCGCTGAATGTGCCGCCCGCGCCAACGAAGCCGACCTCGGGGAACACGCCCGGACCCTTGCCCAACGTCACGTTGGCGATCGCGTCCTTGAGCCTGTTCACGAAAGCCGTCAGCGCGAACTGCAACGGCCCGTGCGAATATTCGCTACCCGCTTCGACGCCGACCAGCCGTTCTGGATTGAGCGACGGGTTTGCCGCGGTTGCGTCGGCGCCCGCGCGGAACGGCCGGAACAGCTCGTTGAGCGTCGGCATCCGCCAGCCGATGTACGCTGCCGAGCGCAGATTGAACCCGCCGCCAAGCGGCGCGAGCAGGCCGCCGCGCGCGGTTGGAAGCCAGCCGGCACGGCGCGGATCGCGTTCGTCGCGCAACACCTGCCCGGTGGCGAGGGTCCGTTCGAACAGATGCCCGTGGCTGATGCTCCAGCGGTCGATGCGGGCGCCGCCAGTGAGCGTAACGCCACCGAGCGGCGCGGTGAGCTCGGCAAAGGCGCCGCTGGTCGTCGTCACGCCGCCGGCAACGCGCCTTCGCGTCGGCGTTCCGGCGACGAACGTAAAGAGCTCGTGCGTCGCGCCCGACGTGCGCCGCGCGTCGGCGCCAAGGCGAAGCTCGATTCCGTTCGGCATCGGCGGCCGTAGCTCGACGCTGCCGCCGAGGCCGTTCGAAGGTACCGAGTCCTGCAGCAATACCCGCGACGCCTGCGTGCGATCGGCATTCACGCTGGCGAAGCTGCTCGCAAAGTTGCGCCACTGCCAATAGCCGAGCGCGCTCCACTGCCATGCACCGCGGCCGACGAGCCGCAGCGACGCATCCGCGCCGTTGGTGCGGTTGGCGCTGAACTCGGTGCCGCGGGTGCGCCAGTCGTGGAAAGCATCGAGGCTCGCCTGGAGCTCGGTGTCCACTGCGATCGGCGCGACCCAGCGGGCGCGGCTGCTCCATTCGCGATAGGCCGCCGGCTCGTCGGCGGGACCGCGCGTACTCGCGGTCACAGGGATGAAACCATCGCTCCGCTCGCCTCGGCCCGAGATGCTGACCGTACCTCCGCCGATGTCGAGTCCCAGGCGGCCGCGCCCCTCGACGGAGTCGCGGCTGCCAGCGTCGATTTCCCCGGACTCGCCGCGATCCGTGCGGCTCGCCATCTCGATGGTCCCGGCGAGCGCTCCGGGTCCGTTGGCTACACTGCCGCCGCCCCGCACGACGCTGATCCCGCCGAGGTCCTGCGGGTCATAAGCGGGCCAGTTCACCCACCCACCGAACGGGTCGGTCTGCGGCACGCCGTCGAGGACGAGCAGCGCCCGGCTCGACGCATTGCCGCCAAGCGCGCGCAAGGTCACGCCCTGGCTCGTCGGATGGCCGCTGCGCGCGTCAGATCGGCGAAACAGTTGAAGGCCCGGTATCTCCTTCAGGAGCTGGTCCAGCTCGTGGCTCGGCGACTGCTCGATCTGCCGGCGGGAGATTCGTTGCACGTCATAGACGCGCTCTGCTTTCGACTCTGGAAGTGCGGTTCCCGTGACGACGATCGCCGCTTGCGGCGCCTGCGGCGGGAGCGGCGTGGCCACGCGCTAGAGAATATCGTTGAGCGTCGCCGCGATCGTCAGGAGCGAGGTTACGACGACGGCAAGCAATGCCCAGGGCGACCACCACGGCCATGCAAGCTTATGAGTCGCGTCGTGTTTCGCCATCGTTCCGATAATGCGCGAAGCGCCAAACGGCTCCAGTTAAATTCCCGCATCGGGACAGTGAGAAAGCCCTGCCCAATAAACAAGGTTAAATATGTGTTGCTGCCCTGAAGGCAAATTGCTCTAATTCGCCGACAATTCGATTTTTCGACTCGGGATTTCTCTAACGGGGAGGGGGCACCCCGGTGAAGCTCGATTGTTGCTCAGGGGCGAGCTTTGGCCGCGGTCCGCGCTTCGGAATCGCGCATGTGCTCGTGTCTACACTGCTTCTTGCGGCTCCCGTTGCGACGGGCGCTCAGTCGACGCCGTCGGCTCCGCCGCCACTTCCGCCGACGCGCGAGGAAGTGACACGGCCTGTCGCTCCGCCATTACCGCCGGCCCCTCCGAAGCTCGAAGTCGAGGGCGGAGTCGAACGCGCGCCGTGCGCGCTCGACGGGCCGCAATATCGCTCGATCCATTTCGTCCTTCGCGGAGCCGAGTTCGACGGCCTGAAGGGCCTTGCGCCCCAACAGCTCGAGAGCGCTTATGCGCCGTTCGTCGGCCGCGACGTCCCGATCTCCGTCGTGTGCGAAATCCGCGACCGGGCGGGCACAATCCTCCGCGACGCAGGCTACATCGCCGCGGTCCAGGTCCCGGAGCAAAAGATCAGCGGCGGCACCGTTCGCTTCCAGGTCTTGATGGCGCACCTGACCCAGGTTCGCGTCCGCGGCGACGCCACCGGCGCCGAGCGGATCATCGCCGGCTATCTCAACCAATTGACCAGGCAGCCTGTCTTCAACCGCGACCAGGCGGAACGGTACCTGCTGCTCGCGGGCGACCTTCCTGGTTACACGGTGCGGCTCACTCTCCGGCCCGCGGGAACGGCTCCGGGAGACGTGATCGGCGACGTCATCGTCCAGCGCACGCGCGGCTATGTCGACTTCAATGTCCAGAACGGCGGCTCGCATGCGCTCGGCCCGTTGGGTGGGCTTCTACGCGCGCAGGTCTTCGGCCTCACCGGCCTCGGCGACCGCACCTCCCTTTCGCTGTTCAGCACCGCCGACTTCCATGAGCAGCAGACGATCCAGCTCGCCCACGACTTCCGGTTGGGCCCGCAGGGCATGACCATTTCCGATGCCTTTACGTACGCCTGGGCGAGGCCGACGGTGCCCAACGCGCGAGTGCTCGCGCATACATTGCTGAATACGTTCGAGGTCGGTTACCCGCTGCTGCGGCGTCAGGCCGAGACCATCCGAACGTCGGCAGGGATGGACTTCGTCAATCAGGACGTGCGGCTGAATGGCATCGCGCTCAGCCGTGATCGCCTGCGCGTGGCGTTCCTTCGCCTCGGCGCCGACGCGGTCGCGACCGACTTCACGGACGTTCGCTTCTCCGCCGCCGAGCCGCCGTGGCGCCTCGGGACCTATTTGGAGCTCCGCAAGGGCCTCCATGCCCTCGGCGCGACCAGCTGCGGACCGAACAGCGCCGACTGCCTTGGCCCCGGACAAGTTCCTCCGAGCCGGCTCGATGGGCGCTCCGACGCGGCGGTCTTCCGCTACAGCGCAAATGGCGAATACCGGCCGATCCCCGATCTCACTTTCTCGCTCGCTGCGCGCGCGCAATATGCGTGGAAGCCGCTGCTCAGCTTCGAGCAGTTCGCGGCCGGCAATTACACGGTCGGCCGCGGTTACGATCCGGGCGCCCTGATCGGCGACCTCGGCTTCGGCACGCAGGCAGAGGTCCGCATCGGAAGCATCGTCCCGGCGAACGCCAGCAAAGCCGCGCTCGAAGGTTATTTTTTCTGGGATCACGCATTCGTCCGCGACCGCGGCAAGCTCGTCGATATCGCCGGTCCAAAGCATCTCGATTCCGTAGGCACCGGAGCGCGCGTCAATTTCAACCGCTTCGCGCTCGATGCAGCCTTCGCAGTTCCGCTTACCCGTCTCGGCCTCGGCCATGCCCGAACCGGCCCGCGTTTCCTGGTCTCGCTCACGACCAGGCTGTTCCCGTGGAGTTACTGATGATGTGCACCGCAAGGCCAGCGTATCGCGCGAGCCGCAAGAGCTTCCTCATCTCCTGTGCGACCGCCGCGATCGCCGCGGCTTGTTTGTTGCCGCAACAAGCCCGCGCTCAAGCGTTCCAGGGGACGATCAGCAGCAGCACCGGATCGGTCTCCCGGACGAACTCGTCGGCGACATCGGAGACGATCACCGTTGGAACGCCGACCGCGACGATCAACTGGACTCCGACCGGCCGGCCTAACACCAATGGCAACATCGACTTCCTGCCCACCGGGAACGTTGCGACTTTCCAGGGCACGGCGAACGCCGGAACCTACACCGTGCTCAACCGCATCATTCCGAGCGGCGCGTTCCCGATCGAGCTCAACGGAACGGTACAATCCTTGCTCGCCGACAATACCACCGGCGGCAACATCTGGTTCTACAGCCCGAACGGCATTCTGATCGGCGCTACGGCCGTGTTCAATGTCGGCGGACTGCTCCTGACCACGGCCGACCCCGGAAGCAACTGGAGCACGACGGCGAACGGCTTCACCGCGAACATGGCCCCCGCATTGTCGAGCTCGTTCGTCACCGTGAGCAAGGGCGCGCAGGTGAGCGCGCAGAACAGCTATGTCGCGATGGTTGCACCGAAGATCACGCAGGCGGGCACGGTGAATGTCAACGGATCGGCGGCTTACGTTGCCGCGGAACAGCTGACGATGACGTTCAACCAGGGGCTGTTCGACATTGCCGTCGACGTCGGCACCGACGATCCGAACGGGATCATCCACACCGGCACGACCACCGGCGCCGGCAACGCCACCAGCGCCGACAACCACAGCATCTACATGGTTGCGGTTCCGAAGAACCAGGCGCTGACGATGCTGCTGGGCGGCCAGGTCGGCTTCAGCGACGTGTCGGGAGCGACGGTCCAGAACGGCCAGATCATCCTTTCCGCCGGCTACAACGTCACCAACGGAGTCGGCGCCGTACCGGTCGACGGCCTCAACCTCGGCGGCGCGTTCCCGTCGAAGACCGCGAGCATCGACATCGCCGGCGGCGACTTCACCTCGAGCGTGCTCGGCTATGCGACCGGGTCGATCACTGCGACCGGCGGCGGGGGAACGCTCAATTTCGCGCATGACGTGTCGCTTCAGGGACTGCTCGGCGCATCGCTCGTCGCCAATGCCGGCGATACGATCACCATCGGCGGAAACGCGACGATCAGCGCCGATGACCTCCGCAGCTTCGACAATGCAAACAGCACGAATCCGCTGAACGCGACGGGCGGCAGCGCCCAGGTTGTCGCCAATTCGGGCGGAAGCATCAGCGTCGCGGGCGATTTGTCGGTGAGCGCCGACGCGCAGGGCGGCGCGAGCGTGGTCGCCGGAGTCGCCGGCGGCTCGGCGCAAGGAGGAACCGCGCGACTCCAGGCCAACGGCGGCTCGATCAGCGTCGGCGGGAACGCCGCGGTTTCGGCGAATGCGACCGGCGGCGATTCGCTCGCCACAGGCGGCGAAGGCGACGGCGGCACGGCGTTCATGATCTTGAACGGCGGAAGCATCGGCGTTGGCGGAGCGCTCGCCCTAGAGGCCGATGGCCACGGCGGCTCGGGCGCTCCGGGGGGCGATGGCTTTGGCGGCTGGGCCTATGCCGAGATCGACAGCGCTGGCGGCACTCTCCGTGCGCCGGGCGGGCTTCGACTGGAGTCCAACGGCATCGGCGGCGTCGGCATTGCCAACCCCGACGGGATCGGCGGCGACGGCGGCGAAGGGTTCGGCGGTTCGGCGACATTCTCCGCGACCAGCACGCTCCAGTCCGGCGCGAGCCTTAATTTGCAGCTCACGAACGTGGGGCTGATCGCCACCGGCATCGGCGGCAAAGGCGGGGACGGGTTGAGCGGCGGCGCCGGCGGGCAGGCGAACGGCGGCGAAGCTTTCGCGGAGCTCGGCTCATCGACATTCTCGGCGGGCACCTTCGATCTCGACGTGACGGCCCATGGCGGCGACGGCGGCGTTGCATCCAATGGCACCGGCGGCGCAGGCGGCGACGCCTTCGGAGGGTTTGCCGGCCTTTTCATGCAAGGAAACGTGACTGCGAACGTGCAGGCGAATGCGGGGACGTTCGGAGGCACCGGCGGCTCGGGTTCGACGATCGGCAATGGCGGCAACGCGGAAGGTTCCGGCTTCGCTTTCCTCGACATCGCGTCCGGGGGCTCGCTCAGCGGCAGCGTCGATCTTCTGACTCTCGGCATTGGCGGCAATGGCGCTAGCGGCGGCGAAGCTATTGGGGGTGACGCCGAGTTGTTCGTCGAGGGGTCGCTCAATGCGCCCGAGATCACCATCAGTTCGAGTGGCACCGGCGGAATCGGGATGACCGGCGACGGCGGTTTTTCGGAAGGGGGCAGCGCGGAGCTGTTCATCGAAAGCGGCGGGGCAGCCAGCGTCGCGAACGACGTTTTTGTCGGCGCGGTCGGCAATCCCGACACCAACGGCGACGGCAATCCCGACGGCGGATCGGGCGCTGCTAACGGCGGCGATTCGCAAGGCGGTTTCGCGTCGATCGACATCGGCTTCGGCGGCGGCTCGCTCAGCGTGGGCGGCGCAACGACCATCACAGCGCGCGCAGTCGGCGGCGCCGGAGGCGCGAACGGCGGGGTGACTGGCGGAAGCGGCGGCAACGGCCGAGGCGGAGAGGCGGACTTCATCGCCACCAGCTCATCCTGCGTCGAGACCTGCGGCAGCAGCAGTTCGCCGGCGCTCACCAATGTCGCGGTGCACGACCTGACGGTAAACGCGGCCGGGCTCGGCGGATCAGGCGGAAACGCCGCAACTGGCGGCGCCGGCGGCGAAGGCGACGGCGGCTTTACCGAAATCGATCTCGCCAGCGGAAGCTTCAGTGCGGGCAACATCAACGAGGTCGCGCGCGGCTTCGGCGGCTCGGGCGGCAGCGGCTCCTCCGGCGTCGGCGGCGCGGGTGGATTCGCCGAGGGCGGCGACAATTTCCTCTTCCTTGGAAGCACCGGCTCGCTCTCGGGCTCGACCTATCTCGCGAGCGCGAACGCGGTCGGTGGCAATGGCGGAACCGGCACTTCGGGGCTCGGCGACGGCGGCTCTGCGCAGTCGGGGTTCAATGAAGCTTCGATCAGCGGGACGGCGACCTTCGGCGGCTCGAGCGATACGGGAACCGGTTTCGTCATGACCGCTTTTGCGCAGGGCGGCGACGGTCAGGCCGCGGGCTCCGCCGTGGCAGGCGCCTCGGTGATCAGCATTGACGGTTCGCTCATCGCTGCAGGGCACGTCCAGGCGTCCGCCTCGGCCATCCACGGCAACGGCAGCGGCGGCACGGCCGAGGGCGGGTTCGCCTCGATCACGGTTTCGGGCGACCTCGAATCGGCAAGCCTCGCGGTGGTCACGAACGCGTTCAACAGCGGCCTCGGCAACGATTCTTCCACGTTCGGCGGCAGCGCGAGCCTGCAGCTCGGCTCGGGGTCCGTAAGCAAGTTCGGCGACGTAACTTTGTCCGCGCTCGGCAGTGGCGGAGGTGTCTCGGTCGGTGGTGACCTTGCCGCAAGCGGCGCCGTCGATTTCGAGTCCGGTAACGGCATCGTTTTCGGAAACGTCAGTGCAAGGAAGCTCGATTTCCACGCCGACGGCGCAATCACCGGTGGCGACATCAACGTGACGGACCACCTGGGCGGCGACGCGCAAGGCGCGATCACGCTCGGCAATATCACCGCCGGTCCTGGGTTTCCCACGAGTGATGACGGATTCTCGGTCGGGATCAGCTCCGGAACTTCGATTGCAGTCGGGAACGTCAACGCCGCCGGCGACGTCGGCTTCGCAACGCTTGGAGGACTGACGACCGGCAACGTCACCGCCGGCAACCTCTTCCTTGCGCTCGTCGGAACCGACGCGAGCTTCGGCTCGATCGGCACCGCGGCAGGCGGCCGGGTCTATATCGGCAACGCGTCGATGTTCACGGCCGCGGGCGGTCCGGACAACTTCGATCCCAACGCGCTGCTTTCGCTCGCGCCGGTTGCCACCGGCGGATCGATCAAGGTCATGGGCGCGGTCAACACCGGAAGGCTGCAAGCCGCGGCCGGCGGAGCGCTCACGCTCGCCGACGTAACCGCCGGCTCTTCGGCTGAACTATCATCCGGCGGCCTCGCCGATTTTGAGGGCAAGGTGTCCGCGCCAACGATCACCGTCACCTCGACAGACATCAACATCGCCGCAGGCGCGTCGCTCGGCGTGTTCGGGGTGACAAACCTGCTGACGCTCAACGCCATCAGCAACCAGCCGATCATCATCGGCCACGGCGGCACTCCCGCGACGGGCCAATATGTTCTCGACGAAGCGGGCGACATCCAGGCGGCGAGCCTCATCATCAACGCGCTCGGAAGCGGCGGCGGCGCCGCGCCGGACATCGACGTCTTCGGAGTCAACATCGACGGTAGCCAGACCAGCGGTGGCGGCTTCGGAAGCATCGCAGTCAATACCGGCGGCTCGATCGTGGTGGGCAGCGCGGTCAAGTTCACCGACGCCGCGCCGACCGATTCGCTCAGCCTCAATGCCGGCAAGAACGTCGAGGTGATCACCGATACCGGCAGCATCTCGATGACGAACAGCTCGGGCGCCCTTTCCGGCGCGCTGACGCTGAGAGGCAACAATGTGTGGATCGCGAGTCAGTCGATCATCAGCGCCTTGCAGGCCAATCCGTCTTCGGCGACGCCCGACCAGTTGGCGACGAACAACGGCACCTCCAATCCGAACGGGTTCGTCTCGGCGGGAGGCATCGCCGCGCAGATCGGAACGAGCTTCCTCGTTCAGAACAGCGGCACGTCCGGCGACCTTGGCGGCATCACAGTCGGCGATGGCGGGCTCACCGTTTCAACCAGCGCAAGCGCGGCGTCCGTCGTGCCTGCAGCCGCGACCGCGCCATTGTTCGACATCTTCGGGCGGCAGGTGAAGTCCAACGGCACGACGGTCACTGGCGGTGACTTCGTCCCCGTCGTGAAAGTTTCCGGAACGTTCTCGGGCGCATCGCAAATCAACGGCTGCCCGATCGGCGGTTGTGCACCGCCGGCGCCTCCGCCTCCGCCGGTGCCGCCGGCCCAGACCCTCGCGTCGGACCAGGTGCTGGGGCCGATCGGCGCTAGCGACAACAGCATTGCGGGCGAGGACCAGCAGCAGGCGGACGAGGACAAGAAAAAGGACAAGGGCGGCGACGACGACAGCGTCGACACCTGGGTCGGCCTGATCAACGCCGGTCCGATCAATCTCGACCAGCCGATCGATGAGCCGGTCACCAGCGGAAGCGACGTCGACATGAACTTGAGCCCGGGCCCGGGCGGAAGTCTTTGAGCGGAGGCGGTATGAAAAAGACACTCCTCGCGATCGCAAGCGGGCTTTCGTGCCTCGCCGCCCCTTCAGCACCTGCGGCCACGCCGCTAAGCGCCCGCGACAGCTTCCGGATCGGAGATTCGGGCACGATCTTTTGCTCCGCCCAGAGCACGACGACCGATTCTGTTCTGACGGACATGTTCGACATCGGATATTCGATCACCTGCCGCGACGCGGTGCTGCCCGTCGGCAAGCTGTACAAGCTCAGGGATTCGGCCGGTGCCGGAGCGCGGCTGACGGCGGCGCTCGGCAAGCAGGCCAGCTGCTCGTCTTCGCACCGCGGGCAAGTCGCAACTCTCGGCACGGTCGAGATCGTCGACTGCAAGCTCAAGGATGTGGATGTCGCTTATCGCGCCTATCAATTCAGGCGCGGCCGACTGCTCTATGCCGCTGACGGACTCGCGGGCTACGACAGCGCCCTTCAGCTCGGTCTGAGAAGCCTCGTCGCCGATCAGCCTGTCAAAGGCGAGATTTCGATTGCAACGACCGGTGTCGGCGACCCCGCGGCCTTTGCGCGTGTACAAGCGGGAACGCTCGACCCTGCCCAGGCGCTGTCCGAAGCCTATCGCCGCAACAATGCGGGAAGCTATGCCGAGGCCGCCGAGTTCTTTGCCGCCGTCAGCAACGTCAAAAACGCGCCGCTGAGCCGTGCGGAAGCGCTCGCCAACGAAGCGCTCCAGAAATCGAACCTCGGCCGCTACGCGGAAGCCGACTCTCTCTTCGCCCGTGCCGCGGGTCAAGTCGGCTCCGACCCAATCGTCGCGCGCAGGCTGCGCAATTATCGGGCAATGCACTTGCTCAATCAGGGCAAGCCCAAGGAGGCGCTCGCGGAGCTTGAAAAGCCGCTTCCAAAGGCGGTGGTCGACAATGAAACCGCGACTGGCTCCGGCTCCCTCACTATCGACGCAGCCACGGCCGAAAGCCTCAACGCGGGCTCGAAGATGGGACAGCAGCTCGGTGAGCAGACCCAGGAACTGCTTCCGGCCGAGAAAGCGGAGATCCTCGACGGCCAGGCTTTGCAGCTGCGCGGCACGTCACTTCGGCTGACCGGCGACCTTGCCGGCGCCAGCGATGCGCTCCGTTCGGCTGAAGCCAAGCTTCAGTCGGTCCGCGACGGCAAGGTGGCCTCCATCCTGTGGATGCGCGCGCAGATCCTCGGCGACCTCGCGGCGATCGCCGAGGACCAGAAGAATATCCCCGAGGCCGATCGACTGTATCGGCAGGGCGTCACGCTGCTCGACGCCAATTATCCGGGGTCCGCTGCGCTTCTGAACGCGAAAGCGCGGCTCGCCGGCTTCCTCGCTCGCAGCGGTCAGCTCGCAACCGCCGAAGCGATGTTCCACGACATCGTCCATTCGCAGCCGGACACCAGCAACTTGCCCCCGTCCTTCGCCAACGTGCTTCGGCCTTATGTCGACCTCTTGCTCAAGAAGGGCGACGACCCGGCTGCGAGCGCGGAGATTTTTACTGCGACCCAATTGATGGTCCGGCCGGGCCTGGCGCAGACCCAGGCGGTGCTCGCGCGCGAACTCAACGGCGGGACCGACGATGCGTCGCGTCTGTTCCGCCAGTCCGTGACTCTTAGCCGCCAGGTCGAAAGCGCGCGTATCCAGCTCGCGCGGCTCACGGACCTTGCGAACCCAAGCCCCGAGGAGATGGCGCGTGCGCGCGTCCTCCGCGCATCGCTCGGCCAGTCGGAAAAGGAGCAGCTTGCGACCCAGGCAGCGCTGGCGAGTTTCCCGCGCTATCGCGCGGTCTCGAGTGAGGTGATCCCGCTCGCCGACCTGCAAACAATTCTCCATCCCGGCGAAGCCTATTACCGGATGACCATCGTCGGCGATCGCGTCTACGCCATGGTGGTTACGCCGACTGCCGCGCACGCTGCGCGGCTGACCGTCACTTCATCGCAGCTCGCCGACCAGGTGCAGGCGCTTCGCGACACCATCTCGAGGGTCGAGGGTGGTCAGCGCATCACCGACCCGTTTGACGTCGCGCTGTCGCACCAGATGTACCAGGAGCTATTCGGCGCCTTTGCGTCCGACGTCGCACCGGCACGGCACCTGATCTTCGAGCCCGACGGCGCGATGCTGCGCTTGCCGGCCAACCTCCTCGTGATGGATCAGGCGTCCGTCGATGCCTATCAGAAGCGCGCAAATGCGGGCGGCGACGCGGCGTTCGATTTCCGCGGGATTGCCTGGCTTGGCCGTGATCACGACATCAGCACGTCGGTCAGTCCGCGGTCCTTCGCGCAGCTGCGCAAGGCGCCGCCGTCAGCGGCCCGGAACGAATATCTCGGCCTCGGTCAGAACACGCCACCGTCGGCCGCTGCGGAAGGGCAGATTCCCGCCGCGGCAGACCGCGATTGCATGCTGCCGATCTCTTCTTGGTCGCACCCCATCTCCGCCAAGGAGCTGCAGGTCGCAAGCTCGATCCTCCAGCCCTACGATCCTCGCGGCGTGGAGGTCGTCATCGGCGACAATTTCACCGACACGGGCCTCGAGAGCCGCAACGATCTCGACCAGTATCGGATCATCCATTTCGCAACCCACGGCGTCGTCACCGCACGCGCAGCGAAATGCCCGGCGCAGCCGGCGCTCCTCACCAGCTTCGGCGGCAGCGGCTCCGACGGCCTGCTCACGTTCAAGGAAGTCTTCGACCTCCACCTCGACGCCGACCTGGTGATCCTCTCCGCCTGCGACACCGCCGCCCAGGCAAGCTCGGCGGCGACCGAGCAGGCCGGCCTTGCCAGCGGCGGCGATGTCGCGCTTGACGGTCTGGTGCGCGCGTTCGTCGGCGCTGGAGCGCGGCTGGTCATCGCCAGCCATTGGCCCGTCCCGGACGATTACAACGCCACTCAGCGCCTCATCACCGGATTGTTCTCTACGCCGCCGGGAACTCCGACCGTCACCGCGCTGCGCCTGTCGCAGCGCCAGTTGATGGACGACGTCAACACGTCGCACCCATTCTACTGGTCGGCATTCGCGGCGGTCGGCGACGGCGAGATTCCGGTGATCCGCCGCACGCAGCGGATCGCTCAGGCGGGCAAGTAAGCCTTTATTGCTCGGGCTGTGCCTCGGAGTCGCCGCAGCGGCACGTGGTCACGCGCCCTCGGGGCCGCTTCGGCGCCGTTTGCGGCTGCTCGGTCGTCGACGGGACACGGAGCTCATCGGCAGACGCGAGCACGACCTGCGCGGGAGCGGGTTGCCGCTGGGCCGCGGGCTGCGCCGGCGGCTTCACCGGCTCGGCCGCAAAAGCGGTTCCGCCTGCCAGGCTCGCGGCTGCAATCAGGACGAAGCGGACACGCATGACCGGTTCCTCGACGACAATGCCCAAAACTAGCCTGATCATCCTTTCCGGAATCTTGTCGTAAATGGTTAAGATCGTTGCAGGATTCCTCATTCCTCCTGGAATTGCGTCGGAATTTTTCCAAGCAATCGCAGCAGCTTAGCGCCCGTGTCGTCGCGTCGACCTTCATTGACTCTACGTTAACCGAAGCGCAGATTGGCCGCCTTGACTCAGTCAAGGGGGCAATCATGACAACTGTCGTTTCTACGAAGAATAATCGCAGGCTGATTCTGACTACCGCGGGCGTGCTCGCCTTCGGTGTTGCGGCATATGGACTCGGACGCATTTATCCGCCGCTCGGACCGAGCGCGGGGACCATCGCGCCGGCGCAGCGCTATGTTTCGGCGCAGGTCGGCGAAGGCGACGTGACGCTCGGCGACACTTCGGTGCCCGAGCTGATGCAGACCGATGCGTTCGAGCTGATGGTCCACGATCCGAGCTTCCGCGCGCTCGCGGCGAGCCCGGGCTTCCAGGCGCTTGCCAGCCAGCCACAGGTGATGTCTGCGATCATGTCGGATCCGAAGGCGTTCGCGGCGCTCGCTGCTGATCCGCGAGCGTTCGCTGGCGTTGCGCAGGCAGCGCAAAGCTCTGCGGCGCTGTCGGGCACCGCTCACCAGGCCAGCGCGGCGCTTCTGAGCGCCGTCGCAGGCCATCCCGCCGCGATGCAGGCGCTGGCATCGCAACCCGCGGCGCTTGCCGCGATCCTGGCGAACGCCTCTGCCTTCTCGAGCTTCGCGTCGAACGCCAACGCGTTCCACAATGCTGCTTCGAATGCCGCCGCCAACGCCAACATGGCGAGCAACGCCGCGGCGTTCCAGGCGCTTGCGGGGAGCAATTCGGCGGCGCGGGCACTGCAGGCCGATCCTGGCGTGTTCCAAGCGCTCGCCGCCAACGCCGCCGCGTTCAAGGGGCTCTCAGGGCAGCCGGCGGCGCTCTCCGCCGCAGTGAACAGTGCAGCGGCCGCCGCCCACCAGCTGCAATCGGCCGGGATTTCTAGCTCCGCCATGTCGGCGCTCGCGGCCAATCCGACAGCATTCTCGATGCTCGCCGGGCAGCCGAGCGCGCTGGCGGCGATCGCAGGGCATTCGCAGGCCTTCGCGGCGCTTGCCGGCCATCCGGCAGCACTTGCTGCGATCCTGGCCAATGCGTCGTCGTTCAGCAGCTTCGCGAACAACGCCAACTCGTTCCACAACGCCGCTGCGAACGCCGCGGCGGATGCGAGGCTGGCGAGCAACGCGGCGGCCTTCCAGGGACTTGCCGGCGACAGCAAGGCGATGGCGGCGCTTCAGGCCGATCCGGGCGTGTTCGCAGCGATGGGCCACAATGCGCTCGCGTTCGGCAGCCTTGCGAGCAGCGCGCAGATGATCAGCCCGCAGCTGGTCGCGGCGCTCGGCAGCAATGCGTCCAGCTTCTCGAACTCGGCGCTGAACGCTTCGCAGCTCAGCGCGGCGGCGAAGGCGCTGCAGGCGTTCGACGCTCATTCGATGATCGCGTCGTCGTCGGCGGCGAAGGCGCTGAATGCGTCCGCGTCCCAGGCGGTGCTCGCCAATCCGCAAACCTTCTCGGCGATGCTCGCAGCGCCGAACGCGTTTGCGGCGCTTGCATCGCATCCCGCAGCGCTTGCGGCATTGTCGTCGAACCAGAAGGCGTGGGCAGCGCTTGCCGCGCAGCCGAATCTCGCTGCGGTCGCGGCGAGTCCGAGCTTCGCGGCAGCGCTCAGCCAGGCAGGAGTTAGCCAGGCAGCATCGCAGTCGCACTCCGACTGATCTGACCGGCTGGGGGCCGCATGGGGGGTGAGTATTTGAAGGGGCGCCGCCTCGCGTGTTTCGGGGCGGCGCTTCTCCTTTCTGGAACGAGCGCCGCTATCGCGCAAACGCCGGCGAAGCAGGCTCCGCCTCCACCGCCGGCCGACACGACGACGGTTGTCGAGAAACCCGACGCTGTCCCGCCCCAGCCGAAGGAGTCTCCTCCCGCCGAGCCGGTGACGCCCGGGCCGCTCAGCCCAACCGCGCCCGCGCCCGAGCAGCAAGGCCCCAAGCATGTCCCGCAGGACGCTTCGGGCTTTCACCTGTCGACGCTCGAGACCAAGGACCTGACGCTCCTCTACATCGACCCGATGCAGACCTATCTCACGCCCTATATCGCGCGGGCGTTCGAGAACTCGCTCGCCTTTCACGAGAAGAATCTCCAGTGGAAGCCGTGGGAGCCGGTGACCATCCTGCTCAAGGATTTCTCGGACTACGGCAATGCGGCGGCGCTCGGCTCCCCGAGCGACATGGTGCTTCTGGACGTCGCGCCTTTGTCGCTATCGATGGAGGCCTTCTCGCCTGGCGAGCGCTTTTTTACCCTGATGAACCACGAGCTGACCCACGTCGGCACCATCGACGTGTGGAACAGCCGCGATTCGCATTGGCGGCATTTTCTCGGCGGCAAGCCCGCCCCAATCCAGGCCCACCCGGAATCGATCCTCTACAATTTCCTGACCAGCCCGCGAAACTTGAGCCCGCGCTGGTACATGGAAGGCAGCGCCGTATTCATGGAAACGTGGATGGCCGGCGGCCTCGGCCGTGCGCAGGGCGGCTACGACGAGATGGTGTGGCGCGCCAAGGTCCACGACCACAGCCGAATCTTCTCCGCGCTCGGGCTGGAAAGCGAAGGCACGCAGATCGATTTCGAAGTCGGCGCCAATTCCTACCTCTATGGCACCCGCTTCATGTCCTATCTGGCGCTTACCTATGGCCCTCAGAAGGTGGTGGAGTGGCTTCGTCGGCCCGAGGATTCAAAGGCCTATTACGCGAGCCAGTTCGAGCATGTGTTCGGCAAGCCGCTCGACGAGGTCTGGGAGGACTGGATCGCGTTCGAGCGGAAGTTCCAGCAAGAGAACCTCGCTCGCCTGGCGCAATATCCGGTGACCGAGCCGCGGCATCTCTCACCGGTCGCGCTCGGGTCGATGTCACGCGGCTTCGTCGACGCGAAGACCAACAGCCTGATTGCCGCCTTCCGCTGGCCGGGGAAGATCGGCTTCCTCGGGCGGATGGACCTTGCCACCGGCAAGATCACGCACCTCACCGACTTGAACGGCATGATGCTCTACAAGGTGACGAGCGTCGCCTTCGACCCGTCCTCGCGCACCGCCTTCTACACGGATGAGAATTACGCCTATCGCGATATCAACGCGATCGATGTCGACACGGGCAAGAAGCGGCGCTTGCTGACCGACGCGCGGATCGGCGACCTCGCCTTCGATCGGGCAGACAAGAGCTTATGGGGCATTCGCCATCAGAACGGATTCGTGACCCTGGTGCGTATGCCGCGGCCTTACACGAGCTTCAATCAGGTCAAGACGTTCAAATATGGCGAGATTATCTTCGATCTCGATGTCTCACCCGATGGGCAACTTGTCTCCGCTTCCTACGGCGGAGTCGACGGCAAGCAGTCGGTGCGCGTGTGGCACACCGCCGACCTGCTCCAGGGGGATGCCGACGAGCCGGTGGCAACCTTGTCCCTTCCGCCGTCGGTGCCCGAAATGTTCACCTTCACGCCGGACGGCAAGGCGCTGCTCGGCAACAGCTATTACACCGGCGTTTCGAACGTCTATCGGCTGGATATCGCTAGCGGGAAGTGGGACGTGCTCACCAACGCGGCGACGGGCTTCTTCCGTCCGCAGCTTCGCCCCGACGGCTCGCTCCTCGTTTATGACTACACCGGCGAGGGGTTTAATCCGTCGATCATCCAGCCGCAGGTGCGCGAGGACCTGGGCACCGTGCGCTTCCTCGGCAACGAGGTCGTCACCGCCCATCCGGAGCTCAAGCAGTGGGGCGTGGGGTCGCCGTCGAAGGTCCCGCTCGACCAGCTGATCACCAGCCGCGGCATTTACGATCCTACCCAGCGCATGCGCTTCGACGCGCATTATCCGGTCATTTCCGGCTACGGCCAGAAAGCCGCGTTTGGCTATTACCTGCACCTCGCCGATCCGCTGCAGTTCCATCAATTCAGCGCGACTCTCGCGGTGTCGCCGTACAAGGTCCGCGGCGGCGAGCGGCTGCACTTCGACACGCAGTACCAGACGCCGAACTGGAAGCTCACCTACTGGCACAATTACTCGGACTTCTACGACCTGTTCGGGCCGGTTCTACGGAGCCGCAAGGGCGATGCGTTCATTGCCGAATACACAAAACCCTTGATTTACGATCCGCCGCGGCAGCTCGACGTCTACGGTTCGGCCGCGGCGTATTTTGGACTCGACCAGCTGCCGGGAGCGCAGAACGTGCCGAGCCCGAAAAACCTGCGTTCTGCCGAAGCCGGCCTCAAATATACGAATACGACGAAAGCGCTCGGCGGCGTCGACCACGAGAAGGGGATCGAGGGGCGCGTTGCCGTCGGCACGGACCAGGCGGGGGGCCACTGGTTCCCCCGCCTCTACGGCGGTGTCAGCGCTGGAACGGCGCTGCCCTTCCCCAACAGCTCCGCGTGGATCTACACATGGGCGGGCATTGTCGGCGGCCCGCGCAACAGCCCCGTCGCGGCTTATTACCTTGGCGCCTTCCGCAACAATTACGTCGATCAGCGGCCGGAGAAGCGCTACCGCGAGCTCGAGAGCTTTCCCGGCTTCGACATCGACGAGATCGCAGTGCGGAAGTTCGGCAAGGTCACCGGCGAAGTGAACCTTCCGCCGGTCCGGTTCGCCGAGCTCGGGACGCCGGCCTTCTACCTCAGCTACATCCGGCCCGCGGTGTTCGCTGGCGCAATGGCGACCGAGGAGCCCGACCGAAGCGGCCACCGCTATTACGATGTCGGTGCCCAGTTCGACCTCGCTTTCACAGTTGCCCTTCGGCTGCCGATGGTCTTCTCGGTCGGCGCGGCCCACGGCTGGAAGGACGGCCATTCGCGCAAGAACGAGTGGCTCGCCTCGCTGAAGATCATGTGATGTCCGACTTGCTCGCGCAGTCCGCCCACTGGAGCCTCGCGCTCCTCCCCGTCCTCGTCATGCTCGCTGTTTTCGTGTGGCTCGACGCATTCAAGTTGATGAGCCTCGGCGAATTGCTCCTGCTGTTGCTGCTCGGCGGCGTCGCAGCACTCCTCGCCTACCCTATTAGCGGCCGGTTCCTCGACACCCTGCCGATCGGTTTCTCGACCTACAGCCGCTTCGTCGCGCCGTGGATCGAGGAAGCCTTGAAGGCCGTAGCCATGATCCTTCTCTTCCGCTTCAACAGGATCGGTTACAAGCTCGACGCGGTCATCTCCGGCTTCGCCATCGGGGCCGGCTTCTCGGTCGTCGAGAACATCATTTATCTGACGATCTTCCCCTTCTACGGCACCGGCACGTGGCTGGTGCGCGGCCTCGGCACCGCAGTCATGCATGGCACGACGCTCGCAATCCTCGCCGCGGTCGCGCACGAGATCGCCGAGCGCGAGAACCGCGAAGCGGCGGGCGACTTCGACTTCCGTCTGTGGTGGTTTGTGCCCGGCTATCTCATCGCCGTCGCGCTCCATACCGCCTTCAACCAGTTCCCCGACCGTCCGCTTGTTGCGATGCTTGCCGCGATCGTCGTTGCTCCGGTCGCAATCATCGGCATCTTTTATCTCGGAACCGAGGAGGCCGAGCGCTGGCTCGCTGCGGAAAGCGTCGAGCACCGTTCACAGATCGAGGCGTTGAAAGCCGGAAGCTGGCCCGACAGCGTTGCGGGGCGCAAGATCGCCGGACTGGCCGAGCGCGTGGGACCGGCAGGAGCGACCCGAATCCGCCGCTACTGGGAGCTGCAGGCATGGCTGATCGCCGAAGCCGAAGAGGCGATGATGGAGCAAGCCGCGGGCGACACCGACTTCGACGCCGCTGAAATCCGCGCCGCCTTCGCCGAGCTCGACGGCCTCAAACGGGCGCTCGGCCGAAGCACCTTCACCGCGCTCAACGCGCTCCTCCCCTTCAGCCGCAACGATTATTGGGAGCTCTCGGAACTCAAGCAGCGCTTGGGCCGGGATTGACCATCGGGTAAGGCAGGCACCGGGAACTTGGCACACAGGAGGCTCGAATGCCGCAATATGTGATCGAACGGGATATGCCGGGCGTCGGCCAGCTCGGCGTTCCGGATCTCAAAGCTGCGTCGCAAACGTCGTGCTCGGTGCTTCGTGACCTCGGTCCGGAGATTCAGTGGGTCGAGAGCTATGTGACCGACAACAAGATCTACTGCATCTACCGCGCGCCCAACGAAGAGCTGATTCGCGAGCACGCACAGCGCGGGGGCTTCCCGGCGAACAAGATTTCGCAGGTCCGCAATGTGATCAACCCGACGACCGCAGAGTAATCCCAAGACTCCGGCGCAAAGTCTTGGTATTTAAGGCCTCCACAGGGGCTGTATCTTCATGGCGGACGTTTTCGTCTCCTATGCGCGCGCCGACGAGGAAGCGGCGGAGCGCGTCGCCGACACGCTTCGGACCGAGGGATATAAGGTCTGGCGCGACGACGAGCTGCCGGCCCATCGCGCCTATGCCGAAGTCATCGAGGAGCGGCTGAAGTCGGCGAAGGCTGTCGTCGTCCTGTGGTCGATGGAAGCGGCGAAATCGCAATGGGTGCGCGCCGAGGCGGACGCCGCCCGGGGTGCCGGCACCCTCGTCCAGGCAACCCTGGACGGGTCGATTCCGCCGATGCCCTTCAACCAGATCCAGTGCGCCGACCTCGCCAGCGCCGACGGGAGCTCCAACGGGGCCGGCTGGCGCAAGCTCAAGGCGAGCGTGCGCGCCCTTGCCGGCGCTGCCCCGTCCACGGGGACCAAGCGCACCAGCCGACGGCAGACAAGCATCTGCGTGCTTCCGTTTCAGAATATGAGCGGCGATCCCGAGCAGGAATATTTCAGCGACGGCATCAGCGAAGACATCACGACCGACCTGTCGAAAATCTCCGCGCTCGGCGTCGTCGCGCGCAACACCGCGTTCACCTTCAAGGGACAGTCGGTCGATGTCGCCGACGTCGCCCGCAAGCTCGGCGTCAGCCACGTCCTCGAAGGCAGCGTCCGAAAGGCCGGCAGCCGGGTCCGAATCAACGCCCAGCTGATCGACGGCGAGAGCGGAGAGCATCTTTGGGCCGAGCGCTACGACCGCGACCTCGAGGACATTTTCGCAATCCAGGACGAGATCTCAAAGGCGATCGTCGAGGCGCTCAAGATCAGGCTTCTCCCCGAAGAGAAGAAAGCGATCGAGCAACGAGGCACCAGCAGCGCCGAAGCGTACAATTTCTACCTGCTTGCCCGCCAATATTGGGTGACGGGAAATCACGGCGACCCGCGTCGCGAGGAGCGGGTCATGCGCATCTGCAGCCGCGCGGTGGAGATCGATCCTTATTACGCGCAGGCTTGGGCGCTCTTGGCGATTGCCCAGTCGAACCTCCGCTACGGCTTCGGCCAGGACGTGGACGACGGTTACGCCGCAGCTCACACCGCGTTGGCGATCGACCCCAGCATCGCCGAAGCCCATTGCGCGATGGCGCGGCGCCTCGAAGAACAAGGAAGGGAAGAAGAGGCGCTGGCGGAGCTCCAGAAAGGGCTCAGCCTCAATCCCGATTCATGGGAGCTCAACAAAGCGCTCGCCAATTTTCACATGTTCCGCGGCCGCGTTTCCGAAGCGCAAAACCACTACCAGAAAGCGACGGAGGTGATGGACAGCGACTATCACGCCTGGGGAATGCTGACCGCATGCCACTTCTCCTTCGGTGACAAGGACAACGCGCACGATTGCGCAAAGATGACCTTGCAGCAGGTCGAGCAGGTCCTCTCCCAGGACCCGAGCAACGGGGCGGCGATCAGCTTCGGCGTCAGCGCTCTTGCGGCGCTTGGAGAAGCCGACCGGGCGCGCGAATGGATGGAACGGGCCCTTCTCGTCGACCCTGAAAACCTCAACATGCGCTACAATTTCGCGTGTGCCCTGGCGCGCGACATCGGCGACAAGGAAGCCGCGCTGCGCATGCTGGATTCGGCGCTCACGCGGCTCAAGGGTTCAATCGGAAACGCTGAGTTCGATCCCGACCTCGACAGCATTCGGGACGACCCACGGTTCGGCAAAATGGTCGAGAACGCAAAGAAAAGAATCGCTTCGCGCAAGTCGGTTGCTTCTGCAACGGCGCGATCGACCGTTTAGCCCTATTGCATTGATGGACTGCGGCGACGGTTTCCAAGAACGAAGCCTGTTGGGCGCCACCCGGGGTACGTATCTCGACGCGGGTTTGACCTCCATCGCGGTGCATGGCACCCGCGCCACCATGTCGCGCAAGCCACCATCCCAGCCAACGTGGGGCGGCCGCTTCCACACCAGCCCGGTCGAGCTGATGACGCGCATCAACGCTTCGATCGGGTTCGATAAACGTCTGTGGCGCGAGGATATCGCAGCATCGAAGGCGCATGCGGCGATGCTCCGCGATCAGCAGATCATCAGCGCCGCGGACGCGATTGCAATCCTCGACGGCCTCGACAAGATCGCGGCCGAATATGAGCGCGACGGCGTTCCGGAGCGGGCGGAGCTCGAAGACATCCACATGACAGTCGAGCAGCGCCTCGGCGAGCTGATCGGTTCGGCGGCGGGACGGCTGCACACGGCGCGCTCGCGCAATGACCAGGTCGCAACCGATTTCAAGCTGTGGGTGCGCGTGGCGTGCGACGACGCGATCGACGCCATTCGCAACCTCCAGCGCGCTCTCGTCTTGCAGGCCGAAGAGCATGCCGACACGATCATGCCCGGTTTCACGCATCTTCAGGTCGCCCAGCCGGTGACGCTCGGACATCATCTGATGGCCTATTACGAAATGCTTCGGCGCGACGTGTCACGGTTCGCCGACGCGCGGTCGCGATTGAACCAATGCCCGCTCGGGAGCGCCGCATTGGCCGGGACAGGCTTTCCGATCGATCGCGAGCGCGCCGCCGACGCGCTCGGGTTCGACGGCGCCACGGCAAACAGTCTCGACAGCGTCTCCGACCGTGACTTCGCGCTCGATTATCTCTCGGCCGCGGCCCAGTGCAGCGTGCACCTCTCGCGCCTCGCCGAGGAACTGATCATGTGGGCGAGCGCTCCGTTCGGGTTCGTCAAGCTGTCGGACCAGTTCTCGACCGGCTCCTCGATCATGCCGCAAAAGCGCAATCCCGACGCGGCCGAGCTGGTTCGCGGGCACAGCGGGCGGATCGTCGGCCTGCTGACCGGCCTGATGGCGACGATGAAAGGGCTGCCGCTCGCTTATTCCAAGGACATGCAGGACGACAAAGAGCCGGTGTTCGAAGCGCGCGACCTTCTGATCCTGTCGCTGCAAGCGCTGGCGGGAATGATCGAGACGGTCGAGTTCGTGCCCGATCGCATGCGCAAGGCCGCGGCTCAGGGCTATTCAACTGCAACCGACCTCGCCGACTGGCTGGTGCGCGAGGCCGACGTCCCGTTCCGGGAAGCCCATCACATCACCGGACGAGCCGTGAAGACGGCGGAAGAGCGTGGCTGCGGTCTCGCCGAGCTGCCGCTCGACGTGTTGCAGTCAATCGACGAGCGCATCGACCAACGCGTGTTCGACGTGCTCAGCGTGGACGCGTCGGTGCGCGGTCGCACCAGCTATGGCGGCACAGCGCCGGAACAGGTCCGCTATCAGATTGCAGAAGCGAAGAAGCTACTAAAGCTTTAGCCGGCGCTTGCGCTGAGCGATCGTGCGCAACCGCAATGCATTGAGCCGGATGAACCCAGCTGCATCGCGATGGTCGTAGCTGCCGCTGCCTTCCTCGAAGGTGACGAGGTCCTGGTCGTAGAGCGATTGGTCGCTCGAGCGGCCGATCACCGCCGCATTGCCCTTGTAGAGCTTCATCGTCACACGGCCGCTCACCTGCTCCTGGCTTTTGTCGATGGCGGCCTGGAGCATCTCCCGCTCCGGAGCGAACCAGAAGCCGTTGTAGATCAGGCTCGCGTACTTGGGCATTAGCTCGTCTTTGAGATGCATCGCGCCGCCGTCGAGCGTGATGCTCTCGATTCCACGATGCGCGGCGAGCAGGATCGTGCCGCCGGGAGTCTCGTAAACTCCGCGCGATTTCATCCCGACGAAGCGGTTCTCGACCAGATCCAGGCGACCGATTCCGTTGTCGTGCCCGAGCTGGTTCAGCTTGGTCAGCAATGCGGCGGGTGACAGGTTCTCGCCGTCGATTGCGACAGGGTCCCCCTTTTCAAAATCGATCGTGACGATCGTCGGCTTATCCGGCGCGTCCTCGGGCGAAATCGTGCGCTGGTGGACATATTCCGGCGGGTCTGCCGCCGGGTCTTCGAGCACCTTCCCTTCGGACGAACTGTGCAGCAGGTTCGCGTCGACCGAAAAGGGCGCGTCGCCGCGCTTGTCCTTGGCGATCGGGATTTGATGCTTCTCGGCGAAGTCGAGCAGCGCCTCGCGGCTTGCGAACTCCCACTCGCGCCACGGCGCGATCACCTTGATTTCGGGCTCCAACGCATAATAGCCGAGCTCGAACCGGACCTGGTCGTTGCCCTTGCCCGTCGCGCCGTGACAGACGGCGTCGGCGCCGACTTCGCGCGCGATCTCGATCTGGCGCTTGGCGATGAGCGGGCGAGCAATCGAGGTGCCGAGCAGATACTGCCCTTCGTACACCGTGTTCGCCCGGAACATCGGGAAGACGAAATCGCGGACGAACTGCTCGCGCAAATCCTCGATGAAGATGTTCTGCGGGCTGACCCCGAGCATCTCGGCCTTGCGCCGCGCCGGCTCGACCTCCTCGCCCTGGCCGAGGTCCGCCGTGAAGGTCACGACCTCGGCGTCATATTCGGTCTGCAGCCATTTGAGGATGATCGACGTGTCCAGCCCGCCCGAATAAGCGAGCACCACCTTCAGTTTCTTCTTCGTCATTCGTTGATCCTGATTGGGGCGTCGCGCCCATCATCCAAAGCATCGCGCCGCGCGCCGTATGCATCCGGTTCTCCGCCTGGCGCCACACGGCGGAGCGCGGGCCGTCGATCACCGCTGCCGTCACTTCCTCGCCGCGCCGCGCCGGAAGGCAGTGCATGAACCACGCATTCGGCGCCAGCGCCATCAGCGCTTCGTCGACCCCGAACGGTTCGAACGCGGCGCGCCGCTCCGCGCTGTCCTCGCCGCCCATCGAGACCCACACGTCGGTGTAGACCACGTTCGCGCCTTCAACCGCTTCGCTAGGGTTGTCGATCGAGCCTTCGAAGCCGTAGCCGGGCGGGCTGGCGATCACGAACTCGGCGCCGACCAGCGCACAAGCTTGCGCGAGCGAGCGCGACACGTTGTTGCCCTCGCCGATAAAGGCGACGCGCGCGCCTTCGAGGCGGCCGATGATCTGCTTGATCGTCAGCAGGTCGGCGAGCGCCTGCAGCGGATGGTCGCTGCCGGAGAGCATGTTGAGCACGGGCGCGGCGTTCACCGCCGCCATCTCCTCGACCAGCCCATGGTCGAACACGCGGGCGGCGATGATCGAATGATAGCAGGCGAGGGTGCGCGTCACGTCCTCGACGCTCTCGCGGCTGCCGATCCCGAGCTCCGCTGGCTGCAGATAGACCGGCTGGCCGCCCAGCTGGGCAGTCGCCAGCTCCATCGAATTGCGCGTCCGGGCGCTCGGTTTCTCGAAATAAAGCGCGACGCCCTTGTCCTGAAGCACCCGCACGGCCAGCTGCTCCGAAAGCATGAGGATTGCCTCCACGTCAGCCGCGCCGAGATCCGCGATCGAAAGCAGGTGCTTCACCAGCTCCTCTCCTTCCGGATCATCGTGCCGACGCCGTGGTCGGTCAGAAGCTCGATCAGTAGCGAGTGCGGAACCCGGCCGTCGATGATGTGCGCGAAGCCGACGCCTTGATCGACCGCGTCGGCGCAGGCCTTGAGCTTGGGGATCATGCCCTTGCCGACGCTCTCGTGGCTGAGGCGCTCGCGAAGCTCGACGGACGTGAGGCGAGGCACCAGCGTGCCCTCGTCCGCGGGATCGTCGAGGAGGCCCGGAACCGCGGTCAGATAGACGATCTTCTCGGCGTGCATCGCGACTGCAATGGCGCGCGCGGCCTCGTCGGCATTGACGTTGTACGGCTGGCCCTCGGCGCTGGTGCCGACGGTCGAGATCACCGGCGTCAGCCCGTCGTCGAGCAAGCGGTGGATCAGCTCGGCGCGGACACTCGTCACATTGCCGACAAAACCGAAGATCGAATCTGCGGGGGTTACGGTGAGAAGCCCGGCATCCTCGCCCGAGACGCCGACGGCGACCGGCTCCTCGGCGGCCTGACTGTTGATGACCGCGACGAGGTCGCGGTTGATCTTGCCGACCAGCACCATGCGGACGATCTCGAGCGTCTCTGCGTCGGTAACCCTGAGACCGTCCTTGAACTCCGGCTCCTTGCCGACCCGGCGCAGCATCGCGTCGACCTGCGGCCCGCCGCCATGAACGAGGACGCAGCGCACGCCGACGCTGCGCAGCAGGAGCACGTCCTGCGCGAGCGCGAGGTCGCTCTCGCGGTCGATCGCCGCGCCGCCGAGTTTGACGACGACGGACTTACCCGCGAACTGCCGGATGTACGGCAGGGCCTCGACGAGGACCCGCGCGGTTTCGCCGGGGCTCATGACGTTTTACCATTCTCTTTGATGTAGTCGGGGCCGAGGTCGATCCCGATCATCCGCGCGCTGTGGTTGCCGGCGCCGAGGTGCACCTCGATCGCGATCTCCTCGCCCATCATATGCTCGGCGAGCGCCTGGCCGTCGTGCGCGACTGCGACGCCGCCCTCCGCGACGATGATGCCGCCATAGCTGACCCGGGTTCGCGCGACGTCCATCGCGGCGCCGCAGGAGCCCGCGGCCGCAAGAAGGCGGCCCCAATAGGGATCGCCGCCATACCAGCTGCACTTGACGAGGTTGTTCTCGACGATCGCCTTGGCCGCGACCTTCGCTTCGGCTTCGCTGGCGGCGCCGGTGAGGCTCAGATGCGCGATCCGCGTCATTCCCTCCGCGTCGCGCGCCATCTGCATCGTCAGGTCGCGGCACGCGGCGAGGACCGCGTTGCCGAACTCTTCCAGATTGGCGCTCCCGCGCTTGCCGGACGCGAGCAGCATTGCCGTGTCGTTGGTCGACGTCGCGCCGTCCACGTTCAACGTGTTGAAGGTCTCGCCGGCCGCACGCTTGAGCATTTGCTGAAGCGCGGGCTGCGGTACGTCGGCGTCGGTCGTGAGGAAGGCGAGCATCGTCGCCATGTTGGGCGCGATCATTCCGCAGCCCTTCGCCATTCCGCCGACCGTGAAATTGGACCCCCGGATTACGACCTGCTTCGGCCGGTGATCGGTGGTAAGGATTCCCCGCGCCGCATCTTCGGCGCCGTCGAGCGACAACTTGCCCGCGAGCTTCTGCGCGGCGTCGAGGATCGGCTGGATCGGCAGCGGCGTGCCGATGATGCCCGTCGAGCAGACCAGCACGTCGTTGACGCCCACGTTGAGTGCCAGAGCGGTCGCGCAGCCCATCGCCTTCGCGTCCTTGAAACCCTGCTCGCCGGTGCCCGCATTGGCGTTGCCCGAATTGACGATTACCGCGGCCGCGCGCCCGCCGTTGGCGCGAAGGATCGCCCGATCGAGCTCGACCGGCGGCGCGGCGAACTTGTTCTGCGTGAACACCGCCGCGCAGGTGACCGGCTGGCGGTCCTCGGTCGCGATCATCGCCATGTCGAACCGCCGCCGCTTGATGCCCGCATGGCACCCCGCAGCGACGAACCCCTCGGCCGCCGTTACGCTCATGGATAAACTCCCATCGTTGCGAGCCCGGCAGTCTCCTCGAGCCCGAGCATCAGATTGGCGCACTGGATCATCTGGCCGGCCGCGCCCTTGCCGAGATTGTCGATCGCGGAGATCGCGAGGATGCGCCCGGTGCGCTCGTCACGCCGCGCGGTCACGAGCGCCACGTTCGAGCCGCCGACCCACTTTGTCGCCGGCGGCTGGTCGGTCACATGCACGAACGGCTCGCCCGCATAAGCGTCGCGAAGGACCTGCAGGGGGTCGCCGGCAGCCGCGGCCGTCCCGTAGCAGGTAGCGAGGATTCCGCGGCTCATCGGCGCAAGGTGCGGCGTGAACAGCAATCGCCCGCCAAGCACCATTTCCATCTCGGCCGTATGGCGGTGGTTGAGCAGCCCGTAGGCCGAAAAGCTTTCCGTGACTGTGCAGAAGGCGGTCGCTTCCTTGGCTTCGCGACCGGCGCCGCTGACGCCGGAGGCGGCATCCACGATCAGGCTGTTAGCTTCGACGAGGCCAGCATCGACGAGCGGCTTTAGCGCGAGGATCGCGGCGGTTGCGTAGCAGCCCGCCGCCGCGACGGCCTTGGACCCGCGGATCGCCTCGCGATTGAGCTCCGGGATCCCGTAGGCGAACGTCGAAAGAAGCTTAGGCGCCTGGTGCGCATGGCCGTACCAGCGCTCGTAGGTCGCAGCGTCGTCGAGCCGGAAATCGGCGCCGAGATCGACGAAAGGAATGGCCTCGTCGAGGATGCCGGCAGCGATCTTCTGGCTGTGCCCGTGGGGCAGCGCGGCGAAGACGAGATCGACATCGAGTAGCGCCCCATCGTCGAACCGCTCGATGTTCGCCTCAGGATAAGCCGCGCCGAGATGCGGGTGAACGGCGGCGAGCGGCTGGCCGGCCTTGCTCTCGCCGAACAATTTCGCGGGCGCGAGCTCGGGATGCGCGGCGATCAGCCGCAGCAGCTCGCCGCCGACATAGCCAGAGGCTCCAAGGATCGCGGCCCGAATCATGAAGCGCGGGCCTATGCAGGTGATTGCATAAATATGCAACCAAATGTATATTTATGCAGATGAACGATGCCAAGGAACGACGACGGCAGACGATCGCAGAACTGATCCGGCGCGGCGCGCTAGCGAGCCAGGACGAGCTTGGCGAGCGCCTTGCCGACCTCGGCTTCGCGGTCACCCAGGCGACAATCTCGCGCGACCTCGAGCAAATCGGCGCCGTGAAGGTCCGGCGCGCGGGACAGCTCGGCTACGCTTTGCCCGACCAGGTTGCGCCGACGGGAGCGCCGCGGCTTGCGGCCGTCCTTGGAGATTTCGCGCGGTCGATCGAAACCGCGTCGAACCTTGTCGTGATCAAGACGCCGCCGGGTTCGGCTCACCTCATCGGTGTCGCGCTGGACCAGTCCGATCTTTCGGAAATCGTCGGGACGATTTGCGGGGACGACACGGTCTTCGTTGCCTGTGCTTCGGCGCTGGCGGCAACGAAGCTTCGAGCAAAACTGGACAGCGCGCGCCTTCGCCTCGGGTCAGAACGGCGGTGAGCCCGCCATGCTGACCAATGTGGCGGAGAGGGTGGGATTCGAACCCACGGTACGGTTGCCCGTACGCCGCATTTCGAGTGCGGTGCTTTCGACCACTCAGCCACCTCTCCGTAGGGCAAGCGCTGGCCGGAAGGACGCCGGCTCCGGTCGGACGCGGCGCTCTAGCAGCGCGGTTCGGGGTTGCCTAGATAGGACCTCATGACCCCTTTTGAGCATCCCGAGCGTTCCACCCCCATGAACGGCAGCATCGACATTGCGCAGGCCCGCTTCGGCATCGGCGACGTCGTCCGCCACAAGATCTTCGACTTCCGCGGCGTCGTTTTCGACGTCGATCCGGTCTTCGCCAACAGCGAGGAATGGTACGAGGCGATCCCGGAGGAGCTGCGACCGTCGAAGGAGCAGCCTTATTATCACCTGCTCGCCGAGAATTCGGAGACCAGCTACGTCGCCTACGTCAGCCAGCAGAACCTCGTCGTCGATGAAAGCGACGAGCCGATCGACCACCCGGCCATCGCCGCGATGTTCGAGCTGACCGACGGCGGGCGCTATCGGCTTCGCGAGCAGCTGCGCCACTAGCGGCGGGCGGTTGACACTCATCGGCCCCTGCCATAGGCGGCCTGCTTTCCCGAGCCGCTCCATCCTTTCGAGCGTAAGCGCGCGCGGGATCAAGAATTTCTAGGGAAGACAAGTCATGTTCGCAGTCATCCGCACGGGTGGGAAG
>Ga0070680_100000415_pt1 | contig 29079 bp, 20 predicted proteins | sample KBSC73BmetaG_FD_64672 | JGI IMG/M metagenome (GOLD analysis project Ga0070680, IMG submission 64672) | Corn rhizosphere microbial communities from Kellogg Biological Station, Michigan, USA - KBS C7-3B metaG | ecosystem: Host-associated > Plants > Roots > Rhizosphere | place: USA: Michigan...
CAACCGGCCATCAGGCGCGATATGCCGGCGCACCGCGGCGAGACACGCGAGCTGGTCATCGATCGTGAGCAGATGCTGCATTGGACGGAACGGCATGATCACCACACCGAAGCGCTCGCGCAATTCGAAGTCTCGCATGTCGCCCGCGTGCAGGGTGACGCGTGCGCGAATCTCTTCGGGCTCCTCCGCGAGTTTCTCCCGACACCGCTCGATCATCTGCTCCGATCGCTCGACGCCCGCCACGCGGTTGCCCGCGCGCGCGATCGGCAGCAACACGCGCCCCGTGCCGGACGCCAATTCCAGCACCGATCCCACGGTCGCCCGCGTCTCGCGCACATAGAACGCGATGTCCGCGCGCTGTCGATAGTACGGCACATGGTCGTACAGCTCGGCCATCTCTTCGACGGCGTCATAGCTCACGACGGGCGATTGGGTCATCGGTGCGATTGGCTCACGCTTTGGGTTTTCCCTCGAGGTATTTCTCCAGCCAACCCTGCACTTCGTTCCACCAGAGCCGCTGATTCTGCGGCTTGCCGATCCAGTGCCCCTCATCGGGGAAGATCACCAGCCGACTCGGCACATTCATGCGCTGGAGCGACGTGAACATGGAGAGATCTTCCGTATATGGCACGCGGTAGTCCAACTCACCGCCGGTCACGAGCGTCGGCGTCTTGAAGTTCTTCACGAACAGATGCGGTGAATACACGCGATACTGCGTCGCCATCGCTTTGGGATTCCAGAATGGACCGCCGTATTCCCAATCTGGAAACCACAATTCTTCAGTGGCCGTCGACATGTTTTCGAGATTGAACGGGCCCGCGTGCGACACGAGCGCCTTGAAGCGATTCGTGTGTCCCGCGATCCAGTTCACCATGTAGCCGCCGAACGAGCCGCCGGCTGCGCCGAGTGCGTTGCGATCGATCCATGGGTACTTCACGAGCGCGGAGTCGAGGCCGCTCATGAGATCCGTGTAGACCTTTCCGCCCCAACCCTTCGAGACGTCGTCGACGAATTTCTGACCGTAGCCGAACGAGCCTCGCGGATTGATGATGACGAGCGCCGCGCCCGTCGCCGCGAACATCTGATAGTTCCAGCGTGAGTGCCACTGGTCGAGCCATTCGCCCTGCGGTCCGCCGTGAATGAGGAGGATCGCCGGGTATTTCGTGTTGGGCTTCCAGTTCGGCGGCTTCACGAGAAAGCCCTGCACTCTGCCGCCGGCCGCACTCGTGTACCAGAAATCTTCCGCGCCGTTCACCGCGAGCTGCGACACGAGCGCGTCGTTCTCGTGCGTGACGGCATGCGCAGCGACCACCGACGCCCCGATGTCGCCGGCATAGACCTCCGCTGGAAACTCGGTCGCGTCGCGGACCCATGCGAGCGTCCGCCCATCGCGCGACAGCGTGAACGACGCGTTGTTGTGATCGCCCACGAGAAGTTGTGGCTCGAGTGGCTTGAGCAGGCTCGATCCAGCGGTTCCCACCTCGAAGCCAAAGCGATAGAGCTTCGTGCGTCCCGCATCGACCGCCTGCACGTAGATGGCGCGCATGTCCGATGACCAGAAGTACGCGTCGGCGTTGCGATCCCACCTCGGAAGCAACTCGCGCGTCGTCTTCTCCGCGCGATTGTAGACCATCAACCGCTGGCGATCCGACTCGAAGCCCGCGCGCGCCTGCGATGCATACGCGATGAAGCGCCCGTTGGGGGAATAAACGGGATTGGCGTCCGCGCCCTTGTTCGCCGCGGTGATGACGACTGGTGTACCGCCGTCGGTCTGAATCGTGTAGAGATTGAGATCGGTCGACCACGCGTCCGCGCGTCCCTGATCCTTCGCGGTATACGCGATCTCTTTCCCGTCGGGTGACCACGCATAGCCTTCGCTGCCGCCGAACGGACCGGGCGGCACGTCGTACTGCGCACCGGGAATCAGATCTCTCGGCGCGCCCCCGAGCCCGACGACGAAGAGATGCGACCGCGTGCCTTCATCCCAGGCATTCCAGTGCCGATACATCAATTGGTCGGCGACATGCGCCTTCACTTTGTTGTCCGCGGCGGCCTTCTCCTTCGCCGCGTTGCAGGCATCACTGGAGCATTCGGGATAGACGGCCGACGTGAAGGCGATGCGATCGCTTGCCGGCGACCACACCGGTCCCGTCGCACCGCCATTCAGGTGTGTGAGCTGACGCGCGTCGCCGCCGTCGACGTTGGCGACCCAGAGTTGCCCGTCTGCGATGTAGGCAACGTGCTGGCCATCTGGCGACCAACGCGATTCAGTGGCCGATACTGCAGGAGAGGGAAACGCGCGCGGCGAGCCGCCGCTCGTGGGAATGACAAACGTCTGAGCGGCTCGCGTGTTGGCCTGCACGTTCGTGGTGCGAACGGCGTAGAGAACGCTCTTGCCATCGGGCGACACCTGCGGATCGCTCACCGCTCTGACGGCGGCGAAGTCGTCGAAGGTGATGGTCCGCTTCTGTTGCGCACCGGCTTGTGTTGCCGCGGTGGTACCCGCGAGCAACACGCTGGCGGCGAGGGGAAGGGAAAGGATTCGCATGTGCAATGAATTCAAGGGGTAATTCAACAGTACAGCGGAAACTCAGCCCCGATCCAGTCGCCGCGGCACGCTTTTATCCATAGTGATGCAACGAGGCAGGCTGGCGGGTGTACATACCAGCAGGAAGAACCGACGAGGGTCTCATGTCCAAGTTCAGTTTCGCGGTGAGCGGTCAGACGTGCCGAGCGGAAGGCGTGATCGAGAGCGACTCGTTCATCGCGGCGGTGGATGCACTCGGCCAGCACGTGTCCGTGCAAGCTGGTGATACGCTGGAGATCGGTGTGCTCGGGTTCCCTCCCGCACGCTACGAGTGCGTCGGCGAGATGGGCAATGGCCCAGTCTGGATCCCTGCCAGCAAGCTTGCAGCGTAAGACGGGCGGACAGCGGACGAATACCGGTCGCGGAGCGATCGGCGTTGTTTAGGCGGTGGGCGTTGGGCTCTTGGCGTTAGGAGCCAGCGCAGATATTCACGGGTCGGCCCTGTTCGGGCCGGCCCGCTCGCTTTTAACTAACGCCTACCGCCTCAGGGCTACCGCCTCGAGCGCCCGTCCTGAGACGTGGTATTAATCCGTAGCGCTCTCTATCATCCCGGCGAACTCGAGCGCGTTCACCGCTCCGTAGTTCGCGTAACAGTTGTTGAAGACCACGTGCACCTGCTCCGCCTGCTCGGCGAGCTCGAGCACCACGTTGACCCAATCTTCCAGCTCTTCGCGGTCGTACAGATACCGGTACTTCTCGGCCACGGTCGCGTCGCGTACACCCCAGAGGTCACTGCGCCGTCCATGCAGGCGGACGACTGCGAGCTCGGGCGTCGTGATCGCCGGAACGATTGGCATGCTCGTGGGCGTTCCAGCGGGCGTATCCGTCACCACGTAAGTCATCCCCCGATCGCGAAGCTGCGCCCAGACGCGCTCGCGAAGGCGTTTCTCCATCCAGCTCGGATGACGAAACTCGACCGAGATCGGAAGGTCGCCAAGCTGCTCTCTCGCCCGATCGAGCATCGCGGGTGTCGAGCGGTTGGGTCGAATCCATGGCGCGATCTGCAGAAGCACTGCCCCGAGCTTTCCAGATTCCTGAAGTGGCGCGAGCGCGTTCCGGAACTGGCGCCATACTTCGTCGCGAAGCTCCTGCGGAAGATCCTTCGCGTAGACTCGTGGTCCCCTGATCGTTGCGGGTAGCTCCTCGCGAATCGAGCGCGGTAGGCGGGCGATCTCCGACGCGTGTCCAGTCATGAGCGCGTGGGCTTTCACGCTGAAGACGAAATCTGCCGGCGTACGCTCGACCCACCGCGCGGTCGTGATAGCGTCGGGAATAGCATAGAAGCCCATGTCGGCTTCGACCATCGGGAATCGGGTCGCGTAATAGCGGAGCCGCGTCTCCGGGGTTTTCGCCTCCGGAGGATAGAAGACCCCGGCCGCGGTGAGCGTGCGGTCCGTCCACCCGGCGGTGCCCACGCGAATCTCCGCGCCGCGCCGATGCAGTACGGGCGCCTGCGCGTCGGTGGAGACTCGCTGTAGTGCGGACGCAGATCCCGGATCGTGTCCTTGCGTGGCCATCAAACCCTTCGGCAAGATCGCGTGTCCAAGCCTAAGAACCTTAGGCTACTCGCGGGTCGCCTCACCCGACACCGACCGAACGATGCCAGCACCCGAGCTCGATCTCGTCCGCGGCACGTTGGACCTCCTCATCCTCAAAACGCTTTCCTGGGGACCGATGCACGGCCTCGCCGCGTTGCGCTGGATCGAGGACACCACGCACGCCGAGCTCCAGATCGAAGAAGGCGCCCTCTATCCGGCGCTGCATCGCATGGAAGAGAAAGGGTGGCTCGACGCCGAGTGGGGATACACGGAGCGAAATCGCAAGGCGAAGTTCTATCGCCTGACCGCCCGCGGGCGCAAGCAGCTCGCGGCAGAGCTCACGCGATGGTCGCGGTACACGACCGTCGTGGGACTCGTGATCGAAGCCGCGCGGTGAGCCGACCGTGAGCACCCCGAATGATCGCGGGGGCTGGCAGCGTCTCCGACGCGTCTTTCGCCTCCCCGCGACACGACGTCACATCGAGCAGGACGTCGACGCCGAGCTGCGCTTCCACATCGACGGACGGGTCGAGGAGTTGATCGAGCGCGAGCGACTCTCGCGCGCCGACGCTGAAGCAGAAGCTCGCAGACGATTTGGCGATTACGACGCGTACCGGCGCGAAGCCCGGGACATCGACCAGCGAACCATGCGCGACCGCGACCGAATCGAATTCCTCGATACGCTCAAGCGAGAGATCAGACATTCTACGCGCGTGCTGCTGCGCACGCCGACGTTCTCGCTCATCGCCTTCGCGACCCTCGCGATCGGAATCGGCGCGACGACCGCGATCTACACCGTGCTCGATGCGGTCGCGCTCCGGCCGCTGCCGTATCGCAACGCCGATCGACTGGTGTCCGTGCTGCACCCGGCGACCGTACCGGGAAACGGAGAGTCGAAATGGGGCCTGTCTTCGGGCGGCTACTTCCTCTTTCGCCGTGAGAATCACTCCTTCGAGGACCTCGGCGGCTATACGACGGCGTCCACGATCGTGATGGGCAATCAGTCGTCGGAGAACGTTCGCGTCGCGCAGATCACTTCGTCGATCTTCACCACGCTTCAGGCGCATGCCGCGCTCGGGCGGCTGATCGACTCCGCCGACGCGGTCCCGAATGGACCGATGGTCGTGGTGCTCAGCTACGAGTACTGGCAGCGGCATTTCGGCGGCGACCGCAACGCCGTGGGCCAGATGCTCCGCATGAGCGATACGAGCCGGCAGATCATTGGAGTCGCCGAGCCGGGATTGTCGCTGCCCAAGCCGGGGCCGTTCGCTTCGACGTCTGACCTGGCGTCGTTCGGAGTGGATCTGTGGGTGCCGCTGCGACTCAACCCGGCCGGGCCTTTCTATAACTCTCATCAGTATTCTGGTATCGCACGGCTCAAGCCGGGCGTGACGCCCGAGATGGCGCAGACCGACCTCGCGAATCTGATGAAGGAATTCCCGTCGAAGCTCTCGCAGGCATACTCGGAGAGTTGGCTCTCGAAGTTCAACTTCCGAGTCGCCGTCAAGCCGCTCCGGGACGAGGTGCTTGGCCCGACGTTGACGCGATCGCTGTGGATTCTGTTCGGAGCGGTCGCCGTCGTGCTGTTCATCGCCTGCGCCAACGTCGCGAACCTCTTCCTCGTCCGGATGGAGTCGCGGCGGCGCGAGTCGGCGATCCGCACGGCCCTCGGGGCGGCACGGGCCCACATGGCCATCCACTTCCTTGCCGAGAGCGTCCAACTGACCCTCGCGGCGGCGATCGCCGGCTTGGCGCTGGCGTGGGTCGGGCTGCGCGCGATCATCGCGAGCGCGCCAACCGACATTCCGCGACTCACTGCAGTGGGCCTGAGCGGATCCTCGGTCGCGGTCGCGTTTGGCCTCGCACTGGTCGCCGGCGTGATCTTCGGCCTCATTCCGCTCGCGCGCACGACTGTCGACGTCGACACGCTTCGCGAGGGAGGACGCGGAATGACGGCATCGGGCCGCCAGCGCGCGGCGCGCAGCGGCCTGGTCGTGGGGCAGGTGGCGCTCGCGCTCGTGCTGCTCGCCTCCGCGGGCTTGATGCTCCGGAGCTTCGTCCACCTGCGAAACGTGAAGCCCGGGCTCGACCCGAACGGCGTGCTCACGCTCACGGTCGACGTGCCGAGTTCAGACTTTCCTAATGGCGCGCAGTACACCGCGTTCGTGCAGCAGCTCCAGTCCCGCTTTGCCGCGCTGCCGGGCGTCGTCGCCGTCGGCGCGTCGGCGGGCCTACCGCTTCAGGACTACAACGCGGGCTGCACGGGCGTTGGACGTCAATCTCCGCCTTTCGCGGACAACGAGAAACCACCGTGTGTCCACACGGTATCGGTCACGCCGAACTTCTTCCGGTCGCTCGGCATTCAGGTGCGCGGCGCATCGCCGCAGTGGAGCGACTACGATCCGACGATGGCGTCGTCGACGGTGGCCGTCGTCACGCAGGCGCTCGCGACACAACTGTGGCCCGGCGAGAACGTGATCGGGAAGGGAATCTCGATCGGCGGCACGCGCGGAAAGTGGCAGTACTTCCGCATCATCGGCGTCGTGCCCGAGCTTCGGGCGTCCGGGCTCGACCAACCGCCGACAGAGGCGGTGTTCTTCGCAACCGCGAACGCGGACGTGTGGACGATCAAGGTCGCGCGCGGCGATCCGCTGGCGCTGATGCCGCAGGTACGGCGCGCGGTGTCGGAGCTCAACCCGCACGCGGCCATCATCGATCCGCGGACGATGACGGAGGTAGTTGCGCGATCGATGTCGCGCTCGACGTTCGTCATGGCGCTGCTCGGCCTGGCCGGCTCGATGGCGCTGCTGCTCAGCGCCGTGGGCATCTATGGCGTGATCTCGTACCTCGTCACGCAGCGTCGCAACGAGATCGGCGTTCGCGTCGCGCTCGGCGCACGCCTTCCGCAGGTGGCCATCCTGGTCCTCGGCCAATCCATTCGGCTCACCGTCATCGGTATCGCGATCGGCCTCGTCGCGGCCATCGCCGGAATGAGAATACTCAAATCACTGTTGTTCGACGTGAGCCCGACGGATCCCGTCGTGTTGGTCACGACGTCGGCACTGCTGCTCCTGATTGCCGCGGTTGCGAGCCTGGCGCCGACCCGTCGGGCGGCGAAGATCGACCCGGTCGAGGCGATGCGAGCGTCGTAGCCCGACGGCGACCTACTCCGACCGCAGCGCCACCAGCGGATCGACGCGCGTCGCTCGCATGGCCGGTATCCAGCTCGCGACAGCAGCCACGCCCAGCAGCGCGACGGCGACGGCACCGAACGTCATCGGGTCCGTCGCCGTCACACCGTACAGCACGCCCTGCATGAGTCGCGTGAGTATCAGCGCGCCGACGATGCCGATGAGAATTCCCATACCGGCCAGGCGTAGGCCGCTGCGGACCACCATCCGACGCAGATCGCCTGGCTGCGCCCCGAGTGCGAGGCGAATGCCCAACTCCCTCGTGCGTTGCGTCACGACGTACGCGAGTACCCCGTAGATCCCCAGTGCGCCGAGCACGAGACCCATCGCACCGAACAGTCCGAGCAACACCGTGAGCAGCCGCGGACGCGCCGCCGCCTCCCCGATCGCGTCGTCGAGTGAGAACGCGGCGGTGATCGTCTGCTGCGGGTCGACCGTCCGAATCGCATCCTCGAGACGCTTGATCATCGTCGACGGATCATCACGCGTTCGCACGACGAGGTTGACCTTCACGCGAAAGATCTGCATCGCGCTGGCGTAGATGCGCGGCGCCGGCGATTCATCGAGCGTGCGCTGGCGAACGTCTCCGACCACGCCGACGATCGCGAAGTGGTTCGTGTCGCCGAACGTGATGGTCTGTCCGATGGGACTGCGGTCAGGGAAGTACTTCTTCGCGAGTGCCTGATTGATCACCAGCGCGATCGGCGCGCCCTGACGATCGCTCGGCGACAGATCGCGGCCGGCGATCAGCGGAATGCCCATCGCGTTGAAGAAGCCGTCGCTCGTGAACATGAGCGTGGCCGTTGGCATCGATCCGTCGGCTCCCTTCTCGACGCCTGGCGGAAGGAACGAGATGGTCTCGCCGTCGCCCTTGAAGGGAAGATCACGAATCGCTCCAGCCGCGATCACACCAGGCACCGTTCGCACCTTGTCGAGCATCGCGCGGTAGGTGTCACGCATGGCGGCGGCGGTCGAATGCCTGGTCGTCGAGATCGAGAAGTTCAGTGCGACACGATGATCGGGCACGAAGCCGAGGTCGACGCGCAGGAGATTGATGAAGCTGCGCGTCATGAGTCCCGCGCCGATGACGAGCACCATCGCGAGCGCGACCTCGGTGACGACGAGCGCGTTGCGAAGACGACCCGCACCGCCGGTGCTGCCACGCGTGCCTTCGCGGAGCGTCTGCTGCAGCTCTGGCGACGATGCACGAATCGCCGGCACCAGGCCGAACACGATGCCCGTGAGCACCGCGAGGCCGGCCGTGAACGCGAGCACGGAGCCGTCGAGTCCAACCTCCTGTGCGCGCGGGAGCTGTCCCGCGGCGAGACGCAGCAACAATCGCGAGCCAACCTGCGCAACGCCGACACCGATCGCCCCGCCGATGAACGCCAACACGAGACTCTCGGTGAAGAGCTGCCGGATCACCCGGCCACGTGCGGCGCCGAGCGCCACGCGAATCGCGAGCTCGCGCTCGCGCGCGGTGGCGCGAGCGAGCAACAGGCTGGCGAGATTGACCGACGCGATCAGCAGGACGAACCCCACGGCGCCGAGCAGGACGAGCAGTCCCGTGCGTACCTTGCCGACGAGCGACGTCTGCAGCGGCTCGACCGCCGCGGCGGCCACCAGCCGGTCTTCTGGGTAGGCCTCCGCGAGGCCGCGAGCGATCGAATTCAGCTCCGCATCGGCTTGTGCCACGGTGACGCCAGGCTTCATGCGGACGACGACGCTCAGAACGCGGACCGGCCGCAGCCGCGGAATCGCATCGTCCGGAATCGTCGAGAAGGGGATGAAGGCCTGCACGTTCGGCGACGGGAAGCGGAAGGTTTCGGGCATGACGCCAACGATCTCGTACGAACCGTCGGAGAGCCGCACGCGCGTGCCGATCACGTTCCGTGCACCGCCGAACTGCCGTTGCCAGAAGTCATATGAGAGAACGAGCGATCTGTCGTTCGAGCCCCGCACCATCTCGTCGTCGCGCGGCACACGGCCGAGCTCCGGCGCCGCGCCGAGCGTCGCCCAGAACCCGGGCGTGACGAACGCGACGGCCAGCCGCTGCGGTTCGCCGCTGCCGATCATGTCGGTGCCGCTCTGTCCCTCGGAGAACCAGTAGCCGCCGAGGTCGGCGAGCACGTGCCGCTTGGCGCGCCAGTCGTCGAGGTTCATGGCGGAGATGGGTCCGCGATCGGCGGCGGCCACCGTCCACGTCGAGCCACGCTGCGCCTGCCCGGCGGTGTTCACCTGCCATGCCTGCAGCAGTTGCTCGGGATGCGGGTAGGGCAGTGGCTTGAACAGCACGCCGTTCACGACGCTGAAGATCGCGCTGTTCGCGCCGATGCCCAGAGCGAGCGTGAGGATGGCGATGGCGCTGAATCCGGGATTCGTCGCGAGGGTACGCAAGGCGAAGCGGATGTCCTGGCGGAGCTCGTCGAGCCAATCGTGGCGGCCGTTGCGTGCTGCGTGCATGCTGCGACTCCTTGCATGGTGAAAAATCAGCATCACTATACTAGGAAATGAGCAGCGCCGGAGTGGTAAGAATTATGTAAGGACGCCTCGAGATGCACGATGCCGCCCGCTGGCCCCGGTGCGCCCCCGGAGAATCCCGGAAGCGCGTTGCCCAGGCAACGGCGGCTCAGCCGTCCTCGGATTCCAGCAACGCTCGCTTGCGGTCGACACCCCACTTGTAGCCCGAAAGCGAGCCATCGCCGCGCACCACGCGATGGCAAGGAATCACGACCGCCACACGATTCGTCGCGCAGGCTCTCGCCACCGCTCGGCTCGCACCCGGATTCCCGAGCGACTCGGCGACTTCGCGATACGATCTCCGCTCGCCCGCGGGGATCTCCTGCAACGCCTTCCATACGCGCGACTGAAACGCGGTTCCGTCGACATCCAACGGAATGTTCGCCGCTTGGATGTCACCGGGTGCGCGCACGACGCGCAACACGGCCCGGACCCATGCCGCATGCTCGTCGTCGTTGCGAACGAGCTCGGCGTTCGGAAAGTCCGCGCGTAGCGCGCGCTCGACCTCCGCGTCAGTCGACCCGAGCTCCACACCGCACACGCCGCGATCCGTCGTCGCGATGAGCACACGTCCCACCGGCGCCTCGGCAATCGTGTAGACGATGCGCACGCCCGCGCCGCCTCGGCGATACGACGCCGGCGTCATCCCGAGCACACCGTCGGCGCGCTCGTACACCCGGCTGCTCGAGCCGAAGCCGGCCTCGAACGTCGCCCGGCTCACGGTCGCGCCGGAGCGTAGTCGCGACTTGAAACGCCGCACGCGACGCGCCTGCTGGTATTCGCGCGGCGACACCCCGACGATGCGCTTGAACGATCTCTGAAGATGCGAGGCGCTCAGACCCGCCTCGGCCGCGAGATCGGCGAGCGAGACGACACGATCGTCATTCGCATCGAGGTATGCTTTCGCGCGCGCGACCGCATCTTCAGCAATGGACGTCGCGCGATCTGCTCGCGGATCGCACCGCTTGCACGCGCGAAAGCCCGCTTCCTCGGCGGCTTCGGGCTCGGCGAAGAAGCGCACGTTCGCGCGCGACGGCCGCCTGGACGCGCATGACGGGCGACAATAGACGCCCGTGGAAGTCACCGCGTAGACGAAGCGCCCGTCGAACCGTGCGTCGCGCTGCTCCACGGCACGCCACGCGGTAGTGTCGCTCGGAACGTCAGATGTGGAGGTGCGTGTCGTCATCAAGGCCGCCGTTGCCATCGGTGCTGCTCCGTGAAAGATGATGGCAAGCTAGGCCTCGCGCGCGGGCGACAATATCCGCCGCTTGCGGTCTAATTTCCGGCGCTTCTGCTGAGCTCAGACGTTCTTGATCTCACCCACGAGTCCCGTGAGCGACGTCTTCGCATCGCCGAACAACATGCTCGTGCGCTTGTCGTAGAACAGCTCGTTCTCGATGCCCGCGAACCCCGCGGACATGCCGCGCTTGAGCACGATCACCGACTTCGCGTGATCCGCGTTGAGAATGGGCATGCCATAGATCGGTGAGGATTTGTCGTTCCGCGCCGCTGGATTCACCACGTCGTTCGCGCCGATCACGAGCGCCACGTCGGCGCGATCGAACTCGCTGTTGATCTCGTCCATGTCGTACAATTTGTCATACGGCACGTTGGCTTCCGCGAGCAGCACGTTCATGTGACCCGGCATGCGTCCAGCCACGGGATGCACCGCGAACTTCACTTCGCCGCCGCGCTTCTCCACCAGCTCTGAGAGCTCGCGAACGGCGTGCTGCGCCTGCGCGACCGCCATGCCGTAGCCCGGAATGACGATCACCAACTGCGCGTAAGCGAGTTGGATCGCCGCGTCCTCCACGCCGATCGAACGCACCGTGAGTCCCGCTGCCGACTTGCCGCTCGCAGTGGCTGTCTCGCTGCCGAACGCGCCGAACAACACGTTCGTGAACGACCGGTTCATCGCCTTGCTCATCAGGATCGACAGGATGAAGCCAGACGCGCCGTCGAGCGAGCCGCTGATGATGAGGATCACGTTGCCGATTGCGAAGCCCATCGCGCAGGCCGCGAGGCCCGAGTACGAGTTGAGCAGTGCGACGACGACGGGCATGTCCGCGCCGCCGATCGGCATCACGAGCAGCACGCCGAAGACGAGCGATGCGCCGATCATCGCGAAGAACGCCCACTCCTTCGACGGATCGACGATCGTGTAGACCAGGCCCGACAAAAGTGCCAGGAAAATCAGGCCATTGACGATGTTCTGGCCTTTGTAGGTGACCGGCTTGGAGGTCAGCCACTCCTGTAGCTTACCCGCCGCGACGATGGTGCCGCCGACTGTGATCGAGCCGAGCATGACCTCGAACCCGATGGCGACCATTCTCACATGCGAGGGAATCGTGCCGTCGACGATCTCCGTGTGGTACTCCGCGATGCCAACGAGCGTCGCCGCAAGCGCGCTCAATGTGAGCGACAGCGCGATTCGCTGCGGCATCGCCGTCATCGGCACCCACATACCCATCGGATAGCCGATGATCACGCCGAGTATCAGTCCACCGGCGATCCAGCGGTAGTCGATGATCGTGTGATTGAGCAGCGTGCCGACGATGGCGAACAACATGCCGAAGGCCGCCATCTGCATGCCGCGGCGGGCCTTGTCGGGACGCGTGAGACCGCGCAGTCCCAGAATGAACAGGACCGACGCAATCAGATAACTGGCTTCGATGAAGAGGTCGCGCATGCGAGGGAAGCGGGAAGAGGGAAGCGGGAAGCGCGGATCGACGGGAAGGGTTCGTCAGATCGCCAACTACGTGTGCGTGACTCCGTTTCCGTTGCTCTTCGCCTTCTCTGCTCCTGCCTTGGGGCTGCCGCTCTTGAACATCCTCAACATACGGTCAGTGATCAGAAATCCGCCGACGATGTTGCTCGACGCGCACACGACCGCGAGGAAGCCCAGGATCGTTGCCATCATGTTGTGCGCCGCTCCGGCGGCGATCAACGAACCGACGAGTGAGATGCCGGAGATCGCGTTGGTCGCTGCCATGAGGGGCGTGTGCAGCAGCGGCGGCACGCGTGAGATCACCATGTAGCCGACGAACGCGGCAAGAACGAGGACGTAGATCTCCAGTAACTGCACGTTGGACCTCTCGTGAGCGGTGAGCGGAACTACGGCCGTGCGGGAACAACATTTGGGCGAGCGTTGGTGCTACCGAAGCGCCTTTCCTTCGTGCGTCATCATCATGGCGCCCGTGATCTCGTCCGTCGGCTCGAGCACCAGGGCGCCGTCTCTCACGAGGTGCTTGAGCAGCTCGAAAATGTTGCGGCCGAACATCTGGCTGGCGTGAAAGGCAACGGTCGCGGCCAGGTTGATCGGCGCGATGATCGTGACGTCGTGCACCCGGATGGTTTCGCCGGGTTTGGCGAGCGCGCAGTTGCCGCCGGTTTCGGCGGCGAGATCCACGATCACAGAACCCGCGCGCATGGACGCGACCATCTCTTCCGTGATGAGCGTCGGCGCCGTGCGTCCCGGGATCTGCGCCGTCGTCACGACGAGATCCTGATCGGGAATGTGCTTGCCGATCGCGGCGAGCGTGTTGACCTGTTCTTCCTGTGTCTGGGTTCGCGCATATCCGCCCGCCGCTTCCGCTGTGGAGCTCACCAACTCGTTCGCGACGAACGTCGCCCCGAGGCTGAGCACCTGTTCGCGGGCAGCCGGGCGAACGTCGAACGCTGACACGACGCCGCCGAGGCGCCGGCCCGTGGCGATCGCCTGTAGACCGGCGACCCCCGCTCCGATGACGAACACCTTGGCCGGTGAAATGTTGCCCGCAGCGGTCGTGAGCATCGGCAGAAACTTGCCGAGTTCAGCAGCGCCGATCAGGACGGCCTTGTAGCCCGCGACAGTGCTCTGTGAAGACAACACGTCCATCGACTGCGCGCGTGTGATGCGCGGCACAAGCTCGAGGGCCAGCGACGTGACGTTTCGGTCGGCCAGGGCCTTTACGGTATCGGCGCTGTGGCCGGGGCGAAGCAGCGAGAGGAGGGTCGCGCCCGGGTCGAGCAAGGCGATTTCGCTGGCGCTTGGCGGTTGCACCTTCGCCACAATCGGGGATCCGCGGAATACGCTCGCCGCGTCAGGGCAAATCGTGGCCCCCGAACGTTCGTACGTCTCGTCGCGAAACCCGGCGCGGAGCCCCGCTCCGCGCTGTACGACCACTTCGAGCTTCAACTGTTTGACCAACCGGGCCACACTGTCAGGTGCGAGCGCGACTCGCTGCTCGCGGGGAGCGGTTTCTGTCGGAACGCTGATTCTCATTGAGAAGCGACTGGGTGGCGCGAGGATGCCTTGTCCGTCAAACGCGCGCCATCGGTAGACTGCTGAACGCCCAAGAACCTACGTCTCAGGCGCTCCGATGCAAATCGGGCGCGCGGGGACCCCGAGTGCATCACCGACGGACGCGGTTACTGACGGACAGACACGGCACAGCAGCCCCTCTCTTGTCAAGAACCGCTCCGGATTCCACTCGTGGCATCCGAGCGGTTTTCATGAGAAAAGAGCCTTGGGTTGCATGCCTCTCACGCGGCCCGGGCCCTCTTTGTGCCGAGCGCGCACCTAGCTTTCAGCCATCCTCTCAGGAAACTCTGATGTACCGTCCGATCTGCTCGCTCACTCGAATTCTGGCGTTCTCGTGCGCTCCGCTCATCGCGGCCGCGCAGCGACCGGACTTGCCGCTCAAGCACGCGCCGCAACCCACAAACGCCGCGATCTCCGCGTCCGATCTCATGACGCGGTTGTACATCTTTGCCGACGACTCGATGATGGGTCGCGAGGTCGGAACCCAGTACCATCTCAAGGCGACGGACTACATCGAGCGCGAAGTTCGTCGAATGGGGCTCGTTCCCGGCGGCGACAGCGGAACGTACTTCCAGAATTTGCCGGTGTTCGGGCACGGCATCGCCCCGAATAGCTCGCTCACGATCGACGAAAAAAAATTCTCGGTTCCAGCCGACTACATCCCGCGCGACAACAGCCTGTTCGGCGGGAAGGTGAGATCGATCGACGGCGCACAGGTGATTTACGGAGGCGTTTTCGCACCGCCCGGCGACACGAGCCAATTGCTGTCTCCATCGCAGGCGGCAGGCAAGGTCGTGCTGTTCACCGTGCCGAATGGCCCGGATGGAAAGCCGATCGTTCAGGGCTATCGCCAGCCGCTCACGGCGCACTATCGCAACGCCGCGGCGATTGCCGTCGCAGCATTGGACGGCTTCAACCAGGATGAACGAAAAGCGCTCCTCGAACCGTCGATGGCGCCGGCACAAAACACTGGCATCGCGTTGCCCGGCTTCTTCTACGTCAGCCCAGCGATGGCCGACGCCATGCTCGGCGCCAGTGTGTCGAGTGCGCAGCGCGGCGCCGTTGGCAAAACGATTCACGGCAGCATCGCGTTCGATTCCGTGCACGTACCGGCCCGAAATGTCATCGCGATTCTTCCAGGGAGCGATCCGAAGCTCAAGAACCAGTACGTCGCGATCGGCGCGCACAACGACCACATCGGGTTCAACGCCTCGCCGGTCGATCACGACTCGCTGCGCGCCTTCAACGCGGTGGTGCGCCCTCGCGGAGAGGACGATCCGGAGCGGGCTGCCCGGCCAGAGGAGGAAGCCAAGATCCGTCAGATTCTGGACAGCCTGCGGAAGATCCATCCGGCGCGGCTCGATTCGATCTACAACGGAGCGGACGACGACGGCTCGGGAAGCGTCGCCGTGCTGGAGATCGCGGAGGCGTTCGCGAAGAGCGAGCAAAAACCAAAGCGCTCGATTCTGTTCGTCTGGCACGCCGGTGAAGAGGAGGGCCTCTGGGGCTCGGAGTACTTCACTGATCATCCCACCGTTCCGCGGGACTCGATCGTCGCGCAGCTCAACATGGACATGATCGGCCGCGGCGGTCCGCAGGATGAGAAGGGCGGTGGCCCGGGTTACCTCCAGCTGATTGGGTCACGCCGGCTGTCGACCGAGCTGGGAAACATCGTGGAAGCCGTCGCGAAGACCGAACCGACGAAGTTCCATTTCGACTACACGTACGACGCCAACGGCCACCCGGAGCAGTACTACTGCCGCAGCGATCACTATGAGTACGCGCGGTACGGAATTCCGATCACCTTCTTCTCGACGGGCGGCCACCGGGACTACCACCAGGTGACCGACGAGCCGCAGTACATCGACTACGACCAGCTGGCGCGCGTGACCACCCTCGTGCACGATGTGGCGCTTCGACTGGCGAACCTGGATCATCGCGTGGTGGTGGACAAGCCGAAACCGGATCCCAAGGGGCGGTGCGTTCAGTAAAAACAGTGGCGCCGGGCGCTGGACGCCCGGCGTCATTCTGTCGATGTTCAAGCAGTATGAATTCCCGCCACGCCGCGCGCTCTCTCATCGCCGCCATCGCCCTCTCCGGATGCTCCCGCATGCAGCTCCGGAGCCCGATCGCCCCGATTCCGGTGGCTGTCCCGCCGACGTCGTTCGTCCAGACGACGTCGGACGTGAAAGCGACGCGGGTCATCGACGTGCGTGAAGGTCTCGCGAAGGCTGTCGCATTCAAGACGGCCTCGGACCTTTTGGCGCAGAACTACTCGGTCGACGTGAGCGACCCGAAAGCGGGCTTTCTCATGACGCCGTGGCAGGCCGGGACGACGCGCGACGGCGCGCCTGACCTGAGTTACCGCACCCGGATCATCATCCGCTTCCTCGGCGAAGAATGGAAGCAGGTCACGGTGCGCGCCGAGGCCAATTGGCAGCGCATCGACGGCTGGGACATCGGATACGACTCCAAGATGCTCGAGGACGTATCCAGTGATCTCAGAGCCAGGATCGGAGCTAAGCCGTAAACCGGCGACGGGCGACGGACCTCGACGATCCGGAAGAACCGAAGCGTTACTGTCGCTGCGTAAGGCCGGTGATCTCCCACTGCCCGCCATTTCGCTTGAGCGTGGCGTCGTACCTCTGCGGTACCGTCTCATCGACCGGCGAGTTGCGCCGCTGATACTTGAACAGAACGGTGAACCAGACTTCGGCCCGGTCGCCGGTGATCGTCGGAGTGCCTTGCTGTGCGGTCGCTGACACCTTTTCCGCGTTCACGAAGATCTGCTTCACGTTGCCGAGCAGCATGCGAGGCATCGCGGGGAACGCGTTCATGATCGCGACTTCGCCGTTGCCCATCGCCGTCGCAAAACGATCGAGTGTTTCGTGAATTGCCTCTTCGTCGGCGTTTGCGGGCGTCGGCGCCGCCTTGAGCGTTGCGGCCTTGCTGGCCGTGTCGATCGTGGCGGCGACCTTCTTCGTAGGCGTATGAGCAACGGGCGCTTTACGCGGCGAATCCGCGACGAGGCGCTTCGTGAGCGGCGGTGTTTGCGTGCTGTCCTTTGGAGCCTCCGCGACGGACGTCGCTGGCGCTTTCAGGCTGTCCTTGCGCGCGTGCCTGAAGACGATCGGCGCGCGAGTTCCTTCCGCCTCAGCGGTGGCCTCGGTTCGCTGGTGCCACAGGAACAATCCGCTGAACAGCGCCATGGAGCCAACGAGCGTTCCGATCGCAATGCGGCCGGCGCTCGGCCGGTTGATCCGCATGACCATGGTGGGCTGCATCGAGGGATCGGCAACCTCGCGCATGACGGTCGGCGCGCCGCGGCCGCTGCGAATCGACATCTGCACTGACGAGGGGTTGTCGAGATCCCAGCCGCTCATGACGAGCGCCGGATCGAGCGACGAGCTGACCTCGGCTGCACTGTCGAGCCGCTCCGACGGCGATCGTGCCAACATGTGCGCGATCAGCGTATCGATTCGCTTCGGCACACTCGGAACGATGTCTCGCACGTGCGGCGGCGGCTCGTGCAAGCGGCGGCGAATCATCTGCTCGCGCGACTCGGCGTCGAACGGCTTCGTGCCGCTGAGCATCTGGTACAGGATGCAGCCGAGTGCGTAGATGTCGGTACCGGCGTCCACCGGATCGCCGAGCAGTTGCTCGGGGCTCATGAACTCCGGCGTTCCGATGACGAGTCCGCTGCGGGTGAGCGAATCCTCGCGCGAATCCGAGAGCGCTTTCGCGATCCCGAAGTCCACGACCTTCGCGATCTCTCGGCCGTCTCGTTTGCGCGAGATGAGAACGTTGTCGGGCTTGAGGTCGCGATGCACGAGGCCGAGCTCATGCGCGGCCGAGAGCCCATCGGCGATTTGGCGCGCGATGTCGATGGCGCGGCGCGGAGGCAGCGCGCCCTCGCGCGCCATCAGCTCCGACAGCGACTCGCCGTCGATGTACTCCATCACCAGATAGACTGTCTTTTCCGCTTCACCGAAGTCGAACACAGCCGCGACGTTCGGATGCAGAATGCGCGCGGCATTCGACGCCTCGCGAGCGAAGCGCGTCGTGGACTCGGCGTCGTTCATGAGCGACGGGTTCATCACCTTGATCGCGCACTGCCGATTCATCTTGACGTGCTCGGCCGCGTAGACGCGGCCCATCCCGCCTTCGCCGAGCCGTGCGAGGATGAGATAGCGGTCCGCGATGACGCGTCCGATCATCGGATCGGCGCCGCTCTTCGGCTTTAGCGGTGCGCCGTCTTTGGGGCAGAAGCGGTCGCCGGTCTCGTATTCGGTACCGCAGTGCGGGCAGACCTTGGTGACGGTGACGTGCTCGTCCGCGTCGGGCGTTGGCTGTCGCGCCAGCAGTCCCGACCCAATTCCGGCTCTGATGTCCTCGCTCGACGACGAACCGCGCCCGGACGCGGTGTCGGCATCGGCGCCGGCATGTTTGGTCTTACGCTTGGGCTGGTCGCTGCTGGACATGACTATGAAGTGACGCTTCGCCAAGGGCGTGCCCGCCGGACCGACTTACGGCCAAACGCGCACCGAAAATTCGCAGGTCGTACGAACTACAGCAGCGAGGGCTCTCCGCACTTCCCTATGCGGATAGACCCCCGGAACAGGACTGATGGTGTGGTGGTCCCGTTTCTGCCCGGGATGTGCGGCACCATGGTACCACGCACGCCGACAACTGAATTATCGGCCCAACGTCGATACCCCATCGGTGTCGAAGTTTTCCACCGAACAGACGGCCCCAGCAGGGTTCATGCGCGCGTGTGGGCGCCGGCATGCGTCCATGTAGAGATCGTCACGGAAGATGGTATAGCACATGATCTTACAGCGGAGGGCAACGAATATTTTTCCGCGGGGATCGACGGGATCGAGGCAGGAACGGCTTACCGATTCCGTTTGGATGGCGGGGACTTTTTCCCCGATCCAGCCTCGCGATACCAGCCTCAGGGGCCACACGGCCCCTCAATTGTCGTTGATCCAACGGCTTACGAGTGGAGCGACGATTCGTGGCAGGGGGTGTCCACTGGTGGACAGGTCATCTACGAACTGCACATCGGGACGTTCACCGAGGCTGGGACTTTTCGCGGAGCCATCGAACGACTGCCTGATTTGGTCGACATCGGCGTCACGTTGCTCGAGGTGATGCCGGTCGCCGACTTTCCTGGAAAATTCGGATGGGGCTACGACGGCGTGAACGTCTTCGCGCCATGCCGGCTGTACGGAACGCCGGATGACATGCGCGCGTTCGTCGATGCTGCGCATGGCCTCGAGCTGGGCGTGATTCTCGACGTCGTCTACAACCACTTCGGTCCGGACGGCAACTACCTCTCGCGGTTTGCGCCGCGGTATTTCAGTGGCGACCGCACCGAGTGGGGCGACGCCATCAACTTCGACGGGCCCGATGCGGCGCCGGTTCGTGAGTATTTCATCACGAACGCGCGCTACTGGATCGAAGAGTTCCACCTCGACGGTCTTCGGCTCGATGCGACGCAGCAGATCTTCGACGCATCCGAGCGACACATTCTGACCGACGTCACCGCGACGGTTCGCCTTGCCGCGCGCGGAAAGGGCACGTTCGTCGTCGCCGAAAACGAGCCGCAGGACAGCCGCTTGCTCGCGCCGTGCGAAGTGGGTGGATGCGAAGTGGACGCGCTCTGGAACGACGACTTTCAACACGCGGCGCAGGTCGCGGCGACGGGCCGGGACGAGGCGTATTACAGCGGCTATCGCGGCGTCGCGCAGGAGTTCATTTCTGCCGCGAAATACGGATTCCTCTATCAAGGGCAGTTCTTCGCGTGGCAGGCCAGGCGCCGAGGAACACCGTCGCTCAACTACGAGCCCACGCGCTTCGTCACCTTTCTGCAGAATCACGATCAGGTCGCGAACACGGCGGCCGGCCGGCGATTGCATCGCGAGACGAGCCCGGGACGCTATCGCGCGCTCACGGCGATGCTGCTGCTGCTCCCGCAAACGCCGATGCTCTTTCAAGGACAGGAGTTCGGCGCGAGCTCGCCCTTTCACTATTTCGCCGATCATACGCCCGAGCTGTCGGCGCTCGTGCGATCGGGGCGTCGAGCGTTCATGTCCCAATTTCCGAGTGTGGCCGCGGCGGACAGCGAGCCGCATCCGGAAGATCCGAGTGATTCCTGGGCGTTCGTTTGCTCGAAGCTGAACTGGTCGGAGCGCCGCGCGCATCGCGAGCACGTCGCGCTGCATCGTGATCTACTGAAGCTGCGCCGGTGCGATCCGGTGCTCGCCGCGCCGCGACCACGCGGCGTCGATGGCGCCGTACTCAGCGACCACGCGTTCGTGCTTCGCTTTTTTGGGGGTGCCGGTGACGATCGACTCCTCGTCGTGAACCTCGGCGCTCGCCTGCACGCGGAACCGATCGCCGAGCCGCTCATGGCGCCGCCTGCGACACGGGAGGCAATCGTTCGCCCGTGGATTACCGTCTTTTCCACTGAGTCGCGCGCGTACGGCGGTTGGGGAACGCCGCGGCTCGAAACCATTCCCGACGGATGGTGGATTCCCGCGGAATCGGCCGTCCTCCTCGCACCGAGCGATGACACGACGTCTCATCGATAGGGTCGTTCGGACACTTCCGCTGCCCGAGGAGTTGGATGCGCGATTGAGCGCGCTCCTCGAGGTGGAGTGGCTGGTCACGAACGGCATCGGCGGCTACTCGTCGTGCACGGCTGCGGGCGTGATCACGCGACGCTATCACGGCCTGCTCGTCGCCGCACTTCCGAACCCACTCGGCCGTATGGTGATGCTCAACCACTTGGGTGAGCGATTGCGTGCGGAGGAAGGGCTGAGCCACCTGAACGTCGAAGAGCGAGTCGCCGGGCCTGTCGATCCCGTCGCGGCGGCGAAGGTCACCAAATTCGGACTCGAGTCCGGGCTTCCGGTGTGGGAGTACACGTCGGACGGGTTTCGAATCGAAAAGCGAGTCATGATGCCGCGTGGGCAGAACACCGTTCACGTCACGTATCGGTTGCTCGAGGGACCTGAAACCGCGGCGCTCGAGCTACGGCCGGCGGTTCACTTTCGCGGCTATGAGGATCGCGTCGACGCGATGACGAACAGTCCGGCGACGACGCGCTACACCATGATGTCGGCCGGCGACATGCACGTGCTGCAGGTGGACGATCAACAGGACTTGCCCGCGCTCAAGTTCCTCGTCGCCGGCGCGGATACGCATCGCTTCATCTCCGACGCAAAAGTGACGAGCGAGTACCTGTATCCGATCGAACAAAGCCGGGGATACGAATTTCGCGGGACGCTCTGGACGCCGGGTCATTTCGAAGTCACGCTGCGGCTCGGAGCGAGTACCACGCTCATCGTGTCGGTCGAGCCGGACGAGGTCATGCGTGCGTTGAGCCCCGGGGAAGCGGCGGTGCTCGAGCATGAGCGCCGACGCCGACTCGTCGACGCTGCCGCTCCCTCGCTGCAGGATGAAACCGGCGCGGAGCTCGTACTCGCCGCCGATCAGTTCCTCATCACTCCAAAGGGGCGATTGGCCGACGCAACGCGCGCGGCGGCGCTGGGCAATGAGGTGCGCACGGTGATCGCCGGCTATCACTGGTTCACGGATTGGGGCCGCGACACGATGATCAGCTTCGAGGGGCTGACGCTTGCGACGGGCAGGCAACGCGAAGGGAGCTTCATTCTCCGCACGTTTGCGCACTACGTGCGCGCGGGTTTGATCCCGAACATGTTCCCGGACGGCAGCAACGAGGGCCTCTATCACACCGCCGACGCGAGCTTGTGGTTCTTCCACGCGGTGGAGGCCTATCGGAAGCAGACCGGCGATGACACGGCGCTGCTGCACATTCTGCCGATCATGATCGACATCGTGCAGCATCACATCGAGGGGACGCGCTTCGGGATTGGCGTCGATCCGGCCGACTCGCTGCTGCGGCAGGGCGCGGAAGGCTACCAACTCACGTGGATGGACGCGAAAGTCGACGGCTGGGTCGTGACGCCGAGGCGCGGCAAGGCCGTAGAGATCAACGCGCTGTGGTACAACGCCCTGCGGCTGCTGGAGGCCTGGATCTTCCAGGTGCGCGGCGACGGCGAGGCGGCGGTGATCCGCGCGCGGGCCGACCGAGTGTATGAATCATTCAATAAGCGTTTCTGGATCGACGGCGCGAACTACCTGTACGACGTCGTCGACGGGGAGGAGGGCGACAGCGCGTTGTGTCGTCCGAACCAGATCTTCTCCATCTCGCTCGATCATCCGGTCCTCGACCGATCGCGTTGGGAATCGGTGATACGCGTCGTGCGCGAACGGCTGCTCACGCCCGTCGGACTTCGGTCACTCGCGCCCGGCGAGCCAGGATACCACGACCGCTATTTCGGCGATCTGCGCGCTCGGGATGCCGCTTACCATCAAGGCACTGTGTGGGCGTGGCTCATTGGCCCATGGATCGATGCGTGGCTCAAGGTGCATCCCGAGGATCGTGCCGGTGCTCGCGCGTTTCTCCACGGATTGCTTCACGAGCTTGCGACGTTCGGCATCGGCACGATCGCCGAGGTCTTCGACGCCGAACCTCCGTACACGCCCCGCGGCTGCATCGCACAGGCGTGGAGCGTGGCGGAGGTTCTACGTTGCTGGGCTAAGACTGCGCCAGCAACGACGGGAGGTGCAGATCCCTCGCTGCGCTCGGGATGACCGAATTCCGATCAGGGCTCGAGAGAATCGCGAAGCTGCCGGCGATCCTTCCGGATGTCGCGCTTGTCCTTGACGACGTCGTGCGTATCCTGGCGCCGGTCCTTGCGATCCGCCCGGAGGTCGTTGATGTCGCGCTTCGCTTCGCCATACTTGCCCGCGTTGATGTCCTGACGAACCTCGCGCTTGTCGACATTGACCTCACGGTTGTCGAGCTTCACTTCCTTCTTGTCCGTCGCGAGCTCACGCCGATCCTGACGCAGATCTTTCCGCTCGTGCTTCGTCGTGGACGTGGCCTGTGCACCCGCCATCCCCGCCACCGCCACCGTCAACACCGCTCCGAGCACCGCCATTCTCACGCTCTTCATACCACCCTCCCCCCTGTTGTTCACGTTGACGCGGCCATCGTCGGCGCGTTCACGGGGGGAGACGTCGCGCGCGCGGCGTTGTTAAAGAACGGATATCGCACACGGCGCGCACGTGATGTAGATCACGCGCGCTCACGGTCAGCTCCAGCCGTTTCGGCTGCGGAGATTCGTGATGTGGGCGACGTGGTGATCGCCGTGCCACGCGTACAGCGCGAGCAGCTGATCGAGATTCATGATCCCGTTCTCGGGATGATTGAGCCTGCGCGCGAAATCGTTCGGCGCGATGGACTCGAGCAGACGAACCCAACGATCGTGCAGCGCATCCATCAGAAGCAGCGACGTCTCGATCGGCGTCGTGCGCGTGTCGTCCAAATGCGCCCACGCGTTCTCGTCGTACGGTTTGATCGTGGGAACGTTTTCAGTCAGCGTGAGCTTGAACCGGGTGTAGGCGTTCGAGTGGCTGTCGGGAACGTGATGGACCACCTGTCGGACGGTCCATCCGTCCGGTCGATACGGTGTGTCGAGCTGCGCGTCCGTCAATCCGCGCACGGCGGCGCGGAGGTTGGCGGGAGTGTTGGCGATCGCGGTGATCGCAGCACGACGCTCGTCGGGCGAGAGCGAAGCGGGCCGCGTAAACTTTCCAACGGGATAGCGAAGGTCAGCGGTCATATGCAGGCGAAGGAAGCAAGAGGGCGATGATGGCTTGGAGCTCGCGGCAAGTTTACTGCGCGAGCAACCGTGGATCGAATGAAATCTCGTAATCCGGCTGATGAACGGGGGAGGCGGTCATGGGCGGGCAAGCGGAGCTGAAGGGACCGGACCTGGGCGCTGGCATCGATGCGTCTCAACTCAACCCGGGCGACAAGCTACTCGGGCACGCGAAAGGTGAAGCGGTGCTCCTGGCGCGCGTCGGCGACGAATATCTCGCGATCGGCGCGACCTGTACGCACTACGGCGGCCCACTCGTCGAGGGCGTGATCGACGGGGACACGGTACGCTGTCCGTGGCACCACGCGTGTTTCAGCCTGCGCACCGGGGAAGCGATTCGCTCTCCGGCGCTGTCTCCCGAACCGTGCTGGAAAGTGGAGCGGCGCGGAAGCAAGGTCGTCGTCACCGACAAAGTCGAGCGCGATCCGCTTTCGCCGACGTATCCCGTCACGACAGATCGCGCGCACCATCCGCTTGACGTCGTCATCATCGGCGCTGGTGCGTCCGGGAGCGCCGCCGCGGAGATGCTGCGACGATGCGGCTATGACGGACGCATCACGATGGTCGACTATGACGGCAACGCGCCGTACGATCGCCCCAACTGCTCCAAGGACTATCTCGCCGGCAACGCACCCGAGGAATGGATGCCGCTGCGGCCGAGCGGTTTCTACGCCGAGCACAAAATCGGCGTCGTGCGCGCCCGAGCGAAGCGGATCGATACGAAGGCACGCGTGGTCGAGATCGATGGCCAAGCGCCGCTGCGCTACGACGCGCTGCTGCTCGCCACCGGCGCCGAGCCCGTGCACTTGCCGATACCCGGCGCTGATTTGCCGCACGTGCATTACCTACGCACGCTCGCCGATAGCCGCGCGCTCATTGAGGCGGCGAAGCAAGCGAAGCGCGCCGTCGTCATTGGGTCGAGCTTCATTGGACTCGAGGTCGCCGCGTCGCTTCGCGCGCGAAACCTCCACGTCGACGTTGTTGGTCCCGATGCCGTTCCGCTCGGCAAGGTTCTCGGCGACTACCTCGGCTCATTCATTCGTTCGCTGCACGAGTCGCACGACGTCGCATTCCACCTCGGCCACAAGCCGGAGAAGATCGAAGCGGACGCAGTGATACTGGACGACGGCACGCGGCTCACGGCCGATCTCGTCGTCCTAGGCGTTGGCGTTCGGCCGCGCCTCGAGCTGGCCGAACAAGCCGGTCTGACGATCGATAAGGGCGTGACCGTGGACGAGTATCTCGAGACGAGCGTGCCCGGCATTTACGCGGCGGGCGATATTGCGCGGTGGCCCGATGTCATCAGCGGCGAGCGCATTCGCGTGGAGCACTGGGTGCTTGCGCAACGCCATGGCCAGGTTGCGGCTCGCAACATCCTGGGCGCGCGCGAGCGGTTCGATGAGGCGCCGTTCTTCTGGAGCGCGCATTACGACGTGAGCATCAACTACGTCGGACACGCGGAGCGATGGAGCCAGGTCAAGGTCGATGGGGACGCCGAGAAGCACGATGTCGCGGTTCAGCTCGTGGAGGGCGCACACGTTGCCGCGCTCGCCACGATCTACCGGGACGATGCCAGCCTGGAGTTCGAGCTGAGGGAAGAGGGAAGGGGGAAGAGGGAAGAGGGGGGATGACGACTGACGGGGACGGGCGACGGACGACGGGCGCCATTGACATATGGCGCGCGTGATAAAATATTATCACCAAGAGATACTTCTTTCTCATCAGCCGTCGTCATCGTCCGTTCCCCTCTTTTCCTTGCCCAGTGAATCTGTCTCGTCGTGAGCGCCAGATCATGGATATCGTCTACCAGCGCGGGCGCGCGACGGCGGCGGAGATTCATGAGCAGCTGCCCGATCCGCCGTGCGCGGCGGCCGTACGCACGCAGCTGCGCATTCTCGAGGACAAGGGGCATCTGAGACACGAGAAGGACGGTCCTCGCCACGTCTACTTCCCGACGATTGCGCACAGCGTGGCGCAGCGCTCCGCGGTGAAGCATCTGATCGGCACGTTCTTCAACGGCTCGCGCGCGGCGGCGGTGGCCGCTCTCCTCGAAGAGTCGGATCGTCCGCTGTCGAGCGAAGAGCGACAGCAGATCACGAGCGCCGTTCGGCGGCTCCGGGCCGAGGGGAAATAGCGCGTGATCGCCTCCACCGGCCTTCTTGCCTTCGCGCACACCGAAAGCGCGCGCATCGTCGCGGCCGTCTATTCGATGGCGCTGGTGGCAGTGTTGCCAATCGTCGCGGCCGCTGGGATCGCGTGGATGGTTCGGAAATCGACCGCCGACGCGCGCGCGGTCGTGTGGCGCTCCGCGGTCATTGCGCTCGTCATCGTCATTCTTGGGCGATCCGTTCCGCTGCACTGGATTGCGTGGATCGTCCCGTCATTCTTCGCGGCACCGCTCATTGCCCTGGGACGGGTGCAAGTCACGGCGGACTCGGCGCATTCGCCCGGGCTCGTGCGCGACAGCGTTGGGCATGATGCCGGAACGCTCGCGTTCGTAATTCTGGCGATCTACCTCGCGGGCGTCGCGATTGTCGCGTTGCGGACGATCATTGCATGGCGCCGCTTGCATCGTGATGTCACCGGCACCGCGAATGTCGATCGAGATCTCACTCGCCTCGTGTCGAGCGCGCTTCCGCCACGTCGATGGCGTCGTGCGCCGCGGGTGTTCGTCTCACGCACGGCCGAGGTACCGATGACCTGGGGATGGTTCAACCCAATCATCGTAGTACCGAGCATGTGGGCCGCGCGTTGGAGCGATGACGAACGGCGCATGGCGCTCACGCACGAGCTTGCACACGTCCGTTCTGGCGATTGGGCATTCTATGTCGCGAGTCGCGCGGTGTGCGCGCTGCTGTGGTTTCATCCCGGCGTGTGGTGGATCGCGCGCGCGCTTCGCGAAGATTGCGAGCAGGCATGCGACAACAGCGTGATTGCATCCGGTGCTCGCCGCAGTGACTACGCTGAGCTTCTCGTTCGCGTCGCTGACCGCGAAATCGCGCCGGCGCATGCCGCGCTCGCGCTTGCTCGGCGCCGCGGACTTCGCGGCAGGTTGGCCGCGGTGCTGGACGCAGCGCACGATGTTCGTCCGTTGGCTCGCGGCCGAGCGCTTGCGGCGGTTTTGGTCACTATGACTGCCGCGGCGCCGATCAGCGTGGTGCAGCTCGCGCCGACGCGCAGCGTGCTCACGAGCCTCATGGCCAGTACGCAGTGGGAGTCGCGCGCCTACGCCGTGCTCGGCTTGGCCGAGCGAGCGGACTCCGTAGCGGTCGCCCGAAGCGCCGCCGAGCTCGATCCGAATCCGCGTGTGCGCGCCTGGGCGCGCTACGCGCTCGACCGCCGCGGGGGATTGCCGGCGCTCGTTCCTCTCACGCGCGAGCCGTAGCCGCTCGCCCTATCACAATTCCATGACAACGACGGCTGCACGAATTCCTACGCTTCGGTTGCGAGAGAGAAAAACTTATCTAATTGCTGGGGCGGCGATTTCACTCGCGCTCGGATTTGCCGATCTCGTACGTGGCGGCATCACCGTCTCGGCGTTGTTGCTCGCCCTCGCGTACTGCGTGCTCATTCCACTCGCGATCTGGAGCACGGCTGCTCCGCGGACGGAGAGTGATGCGGACGCGCCGTCGTACGGCGCCGCCGCGATCGTGAGCGCCGTGATCCTCGCGCTCTATCTCGTGACGATGGCGCCTTCGACCGCGATGTGGGACACGAGCGAGTACATCGCCGCGGCGTACACGTTCGGTCTGCCGCATCCGCCAGGAAATCCGTTCTTCGTCATTCTCGGCCGCGTCTTCTCGATTTTGCCGATCGCCGGAAGTATTGCCGCACGCATCAACGTGTTGGCCGCGATCTGCAGCGCGGTTTCCGCGGGCATCTGGTTCTTGATCGCAGAGCACGTGCTGCGCAGCTGGTTCACCACTCGATGGTTGCGTCTTGCAGGCGCGACGCTCGCGGCGGTGGTCGGCGCAACGGCGTTCACGGTTTGGAATCAGTCGGTAGTGAACGAGAAGGTGTACACGGTCTCGCTCATTGGCATCGCGCTCGTCTCATGGTTGATGGTCCGCTGGTCGGCGAATCCCACTGATAGCCGCGCCGACACGCGACTCGTGCTCGCGGCGTATCTCTGCGGGCTCGGTTACGCCAATCACATGGCGGGGATGCTGCCCGCGGTGGCGATCGCGATCGCAGTCGTCGTGCGACGGCCTCTCACGCTTGTGCGCTGGCGGCTGCTGGTCACCTGCGCCGTCGCGCTCGTCATCGGGCTCACGCCGTTCGCGACCCAGCCAATTCGTTCAGCGTATTTCCCGTCGATGAACGAAGGCGAGACGACTGGCTGTCGCACGCAGATCGGCGTGTCATGCACGTTCTCGAAGGGGACGTACGACGCGTTCATGTACAACCTCAATCGAGGTCAGTACGGCAAGCCATCGCTCTCGGACAGACAAGCGTCGCTGGGCGAGCAGATCGGAATGTGGTGGCTCTACTTCCGGTGGCAGTGGCTGCGCGACGCGAACGAACAACATCCGTTCGCGCAATCGCTGCTGGCCGCGACGTTCCTCGTGCTCGGGTTAGTGGGCGCGTGGGTGCATTTCACACGAGATCGTTCGACGTTCTGGTATTTCGGAACGCTCGTCTTCACGATGACGCTCCTGCTGATCTACTACCTGAACTTCAAGCTCGGCGCATCGCAGAGCCCGACGACTCAGGCGCCGCACGAAGTGCGCGATCGCGACTATTTCTTCCTCTGGAGCTTCTCGGCGTGGGGTGTGTGGGCCGCGTTCGGATTGACGTACGTATGGGAAGCGATCGCGACAACGATCGGACGGAGCGCTGACGGGGAAGCGTCGTCACGTTCGTGGCTCGTGTCTGCGCCACCCATCGCGGCGTTTGCGCTCGTGCCGCTGTTCGGGAACTGGTCAGCTGCCTCACGAGCGCATCATCACGCAACGGCCAAAATGGCCGCGGATCTTCTCAACTCCGTCGAGCCATACGGCGTGCTGATCACGCGCGGCGACAACGACACGTTTCCACTCTGGTACGCGCAGGATGTGGAAGGCATTCGTCGAGATGTCGTGGTCGTGTGCACGTCGCTGCTCGGCACGGATTGGTATGCTCGGCAAATCATTCGCCGGCCGATCTACGACTACGATGCGGCAAAAGGGCCGGCAATCTACCG
>Ga0070680_100000418_pt1 | contig 29001 bp, 27 predicted proteins | sample KBSC73BmetaG_FD_64672 | JGI IMG/M metagenome (GOLD analysis project Ga0070680, IMG submission 64672) | Corn rhizosphere microbial communities from Kellogg Biological Station, Michigan, USA - KBS C7-3B metaG | ecosystem: Host-associated > Plants > Roots > Rhizosphere | place: USA: Michigan...
TCCGGCGACTGCGCTTCCGATGTCGTGACAATCAGATATTGCTTGTAGCTCTCCGGCATGCGGCCGACGGCGTCCACCTGCGTCGCGGCGCGAATGGCCGCGGCGAGGTCGGCGAACGTCATCTGCTGCGCCGCCAAACGCGCCGGATCGGCGATCACCTCGATCTCGCGCACGTCGCTGGCCATGACGTCGACGCGGCCGACGCCGGGCACGCGCGAGATCAACGGCCGGATCTGGTACTGCGCGATGTCGTAGAGCGTCGGCGGATCGCCGCCCTCGACGTTGTATGAGAGAATTGGAAACAACGACGGGGTGAGACGCTCGGCTTCGATGTCGATTCCCGCCGGCAGGTCGGCCTGGATCTGGTTGACCCGCGCCTGCACCTGCTGCAGCGCGTAGATCATGTCCGTCTTCGGCGTGAAGTTGATGTTGATCTCGCTGCTGCCGCGGATGGAGCGCGAGCGCACGAGCGTCACGCCGGGCACGACGCTGACGGCCTCCTCGATCGGCCGGGTCACCGCGAACAGCTGCTGGCGCGCGCCGAGCGACGTGCCTTGCGCCACGACGGTGATGCGCGCGAAAGTCAGCTCGGGATAGATCGCCGACGGCAGTTTGAGTGCGGCCCAGATGCCCGCACCGCTGAGCACCGCGACGGCGAGATAGACGAATCGACGTTGTTGCGCGAGGACGCCGAACAGCGACCGTTCGGCCATCAGGGCGCCTTGGCGGGTGGCGCCGTTGGCGGCGCCTTGCCCGCCGGCGGAATGGGTGTCATCGGCGCGATCTTGGCGCTGTCATCCACCCCATACGCGCCGTACGTCACCACTCGCTCGCCGGCGCGCAGCCCGGACGTGATCTCGGCGACTGCATCGGTCTTGCCGCCCACCGTCACGTCGCGCGCGTGCGCCGTGCCGGTGGGATCGACGACGAACACCCGAAACGATTCGCCGTTCGGGACGAGCGCTTCCAGCGGAACGACGATCGCCGCCGGATTCGTCTGCACGGCGATGGCTCCGAAGATCGTCTCGCCGATGCGCAGCGGGCGCCGCGTCGTCGGCGCCCGCACCCGCACGTCGACGCTGCGCGACGCCGAATCGACCGTGCCGGAGACGTCGACGACCGAGCCGATGCCGAGCGCTTCACCCGTGGCACTCTGCCCGGCGGAGAGCGTGACCTTCGCGCCGGGGCGCACACGCCCCGCTTCAGTGGGCGTCACGCCGAACACGATGTCCACCGCCGACGGATCGGCGATCTCGACGAGCGGCTGCGCCGGATCGACTGACTCGCCGATCGTCGCCGACATCTGCGTGACGACGCCGCTGATCGGCGCTCGAAGAATCGACAACGCTTCCGCGCGTTCCGCCGCCTCCGCATCGGCGCGCGCGCGCGCGAGATCGGCCGCCGTCGCGTCGGCGTCCTTGCGCGGCAGAATGCCTTCGTTGGCCAGACGCTGCGAGCGTTCGTTCGCGCGCTCGGCCGCGCTGAGCGCGGCCTGCGCGCTCTGCGTGGCGGCGCGGAACGGCGCCTGATCCAGCTCGATCAACGACTGCCCGGTCGACACGTGCTGGCCGGCGGCGACGAGCACGTTCGCCACGCGGCCGGCGATCGGCGCGCTGAGTCGTGCGAGGTGTCCGGCCCGCGGCTCGACGGTGCCGATCGCGCCGATGGTCTCCGTGAATGCCTGCGGCTCGACGACGACGGTCTTTGCGCCGACGACGGCCGTGGTACTGTCGCTCTCGTCGTCCGCCGCTCCCTTGTGGCAGCCGATCGACACCAGCGGCGGCATCACGACGATCGCGACGAGCTGCGCCACGCGCCGCGAGCGACAATGAGCAGATTGCAATAGCCGGATCATTGCGTCACTCCCGCCGGAGCCGCGAGCGAGAAGACTCGCAGCTCGGCCGCCGCGATCCATGCGTTCGCCAGGTCGTCGATGTACTGCCCGAGAATGTCGCGCGCCGTGCGCTGCGCCTCCAGCACGTTGGGCAACGCGGACGCTCCCTCGCGATACGCCGTGAGCGACATGGCCGCTACGCGGTCCGCATCGGCGACGAGCTGCCGGTCGCGCACCACCTTGGCGAGCGCGTTCGCACGCTCGCGAGTGGCGCGCGCCAGCTCCGTCGTCGTCTCGAGTTGGGTGAGCGAGAGCTCTGCCGCGGCGCGAACACGCTCCGCTTCGGCTTGCGCGATCGCGCCGCGATTCCGATCGAACAACGGGATGCCGAAGCCGATCCCAAACGTCGGCAGGATTCCCTTCTGATCCGGGTCGCCCTGCTCGAAGCCACCGGAAATGATCGGCGTCGAAAAGATGCTCCGATGCTGGAGCCGCGCGGCGAGCGTCGCGGATTCGAGCGAAAGCGACGCGGCGGCGATGGCCAGCGGCCGTGTGGCAGCTGCCGGCGCGCCGGGCGGTGGATAGGTCAGCGAATCGGTAGGCATCACCTCGACGCGATCAGCCATGATTCCGAGCACCACTTGCAGGTCGATGAGCGTGGAGACGAGAGTGAGTGAATCCGCGGCGGCGAGATTCTCCTGCTGTCCCACGAAGACTCGCGCCAGCTCGACGTCGAGATCGGCCGCGTCGCCGGCGTCACGGCGTGCGACGGCCATGCGCAACAGGCTGTCCGCGTCGATCGCGTTTCGGCGCGAGAGCGCCAGATGCTCGCGGGCCGCGAGCGCGCGCGTGTACGTCGTGTCGGCATCGAGCTGGATCGTGGCGCGCGCGAGCGCGTACGTGAGCTGCGCGGCCTCGAGACCCGCCCGTGCGGATTGAATTCGCAGACCGCGCACGTGGGGCAGCTCGATCGGGAAATCCGCGGTGAGATGATAATTCGGAACGGACTTGCTGTAGCTGGCGTTGAGGTCGGGGTTCGGCAGGGCACGCGCCGCGACGAGTTGCGCGTTCGCGACCGCGGTGTCAGCCCGCGCCACGCCAAGGCGGCCGCCGTGGTCCATCGCTTCGGCGATGGCTTCGGCACGGCTGAGTGGCACGACCTGCGCACCAACACGCGGTGCGCTCACGACGATGGCGAGCACCGCAACGCGTGAGAAATGAACCCGCATGACCTCGATCAATGGGATGACCTCGAACGGTAACCGCAAAAGCTGTCATCACAATGACAGGCGCGGCAATGCCTCGCGCCTATCGGCGACGTGTGGTCGAGGTGTCGGCGGGGGCGGTCGCAGATGCGAGCGGCGCCAGCGTGGCAGGATCGAGTCTGCAGGTCGCAGCAGCCCGGGTGAGATTGTCGCGCAATCCACCGAGCTCGAACGACAGCTCTTCTCGCCGCGGCGCATGGACGAAGGCCACGGTGATCGTTCGCGCCGAGCGGAGCTGGAGCGCGACTCCCGGCGGAGATTGCACCGACGCGAGGGTGTCACCAGCCGGCGCAACGACGCGCCACGATTCGGTGTGCATCGGAGATGCTTCATCCGTACGCCACCGCACCTGCACCGAGTCCGGGTTCGCCGGCGTGGACGGCACGAAGGCGCGCGGAAGCACGAGCTGCACGATCACCGGGCTGCCGGCGGTGCAGGTCAGCACGATGCGCGGTCGGGCGGCGGTTTGCCCCGGCTCGACGCTGAACGCTCCGTCGCGGCTGAGTGTAAACATCGGCGCGCCGGCGGACGTGCGGTCGTCGTCGTTCACGACCCAGGCGGTTCGTGCGGGCACCGCGCTGCGGTCCTTCTCGACGCGACACCCGCAGAGGAGGAGGCAGACCAGGACGTGCCTCGACATCGCTCGGTTCGGCATCATGGCACGCGAGCGCCCCGCGGCAGCGGAAGCACCGAAAAGGTGAGCCGGTGGCCCGTCGCGCCGCTCGGCACGATCGACGCCGAGAGCAGCCAGCGATCCAGCCGGTTGTTCGGGTTGGTGCGATGGTTGAAGCGTACCACCTTGTTGCCGGCAAACGTGCCGATGCCGGCGCCCAGCACGACGTCGCTCAGCCAATGCTGATTGTTGTACAAGCGTGACAGGGCGACGGCGGCGGCTCCGCCGAACATCACCGGCGCAATGTACCACTGCGATCCGGGCCACCAGCGGCTCGTCTCGTTCGTCACCGCTGCCGCCGCGGAGAACGCCGCCAGTGAGTGGCCGCTTGGGAACGACGAATAGTCGCGGCCCTTGTGCAGTCCGCGAAGCAGCTGGAAATCGCGCGGGTTGGTGTCGGCGACGGCGTACGGTCGCGCTCGGCCGGCGGTCCACTTGATCGCCGTGGCGACCACGTCGCCGACTCCGAGCGCCTCGAGTCCGTGTAGTCCGAGATCGGCCATGCGGTCCACATGACCCAGTCTGCCAATCGCGTACAGCGATCCGCCGATGATCACCGAGCCGGGCACCGCGATGACGCGAACGTCGCGGGCGAAGCCCTGGAACAGCTTGTTGGCCTGACGGTCCGGCTCCTGGAGCGCACCGGCGACGCTCTTGTCGAGCGGAAACATCGCGATGGTGCCGACGATGAAAAAGGCGCCGAGGTATGCATCGTCGCGCGTGAACAGCGAAACATTCGGCGCGGGCGCAGCCGGTGCCGGGGTCGTCGTTTGCGCGCGAACGGGAGCTGGCGGGCGTCCAATACTGGCCAGCGTCGCCACTGAGATCAGCGCGAAGGTTCGTGATCGTCGCATCGCCGCGATCGGGGGGCAGAGATCGTGCCGGGCCCGGCTGCCGAGTATTATCCCCTGTGTTCCAGCCAGCACACAGCGAGGCCGCGTGAGAATTTTCTGGGGCGTAGCCGTGGGAGCCGCGCTCGGCGGGCTATCCCGCTTCTATCTCGGAAACCTGATTCAGCAGTGGGCGGGTGCGGACTTCCCGCTCGGCACGCTGCTCATCAACATCAGCGGCAGCCTGCTGCTCGGGTTCATCATGCGCTATGCGTTGCAGACCAACGCGATCACGGAGGCGATGCGCATGACGCTCACCACCGGCTTCTGCGGCGGCTATACGACGTTTTCGACGTTCAGCTACGACACGGCGCTGCAGATTCAGAACCGCGAGTACGGCCGCGCGCTCGTGTACGTCGGTTCGAGTGTGTTCATCGCGCTCGCCGGCGTGTTCGTGGGCTTTGCGTTCGCGAATCATCTGCTGGCGCTGCGTCACGGCGGCTGACGCCACTCGACTCGGTCAAGGGAGGAGCGATGCACGGGTTCAAGGGTGAGCGGGTGCTGATGCGGATTCACCTCGGCGAGTCCGATCACTACAAGGGCAAGCCGACCTACCAGCAGATCGTCGAGCTGTTGCGCTCGCGCCACTTTGCCGGCGCAACGGTCCTGCGCGGCATCATGGGCTTTGGCGCCACCGCCAAGCTGCGCACCGATCGTTTTCTGGATCTCTCATCGGATCTGCCGATCGTCGTGGAGTGCATCGAGACGGAGGAGAACATCAACGCGATCCTGCCCGAGCTGGACGCCATGCTTGGCGGCGGCATCATCACGCTCGAGCGCGCGCACGTGATCATGTATCGAGCCGACACGCCGCCCGAAGCACGCACCGGAAGCTGGCCGATCGACACGCGCAGCGAACGTCAACCAGAACCCTGAGTCGCCGGAGGCGTCGTTCCGGCGACGGGGAACTGGACCGTCACGGTCGTGCCAAGTCCAACGGCGGAGTCGAGACGGATCCGCGCACGATGCGCCTCGGCGACCCATTGCGCGATCGACAGCCCCAACCCGGCACCGGTCTGCGAGGCCCCGTGACTCGGGCCGCGCGTGCGCGCGAGATCGCCACGATAGAACCGCTCGAACACATGCGGCAACTGCTCGGGGGAGATTCCCGCCCCGGTGTCGGCGATGGTGAGCGTCGCCAGTCCGTCCGTGATGCCGACGTTCACGTGAACGGATCCTCCGGACTCCGTGAACTTCACCGCGTTGTCGAGCAGGATCATGACGAGCTGTCGGAGCAGCCGCGGGTCGCCATCGACCTCGGCCTCCTCGAACCGCTCGACGTCGACGGTCACGCCCCGCGCCGCTCCGACGGCGCGCGCCGCGCCAGCGGCATCGAGCACGACATCGTCGAGGAACACGCGCTGCCGCTCGATGTGCCGCTCACCGGCATCCGCCCGCGCGAGCGTCAACAGGTCCTCGACAATCCGGCCCATCCGCTCGGACTCCTTTTCGATCCCGCGCAGAGCACTGACGTAGGCGGAGGGATCGCGCTCCTGTTGCAACGCCACCTCGGCGCGACTTCGCAGCACGGTGACCGGCGTGCGCAGCTCGTGCGCCGCGTCGGCCATGAATCGCTGCATGTAGGCGATGGTGCGCTCGACGGGCTCGGTCGATTTGCGGGCGACGAGCCAGCCGCCGGCCGTTACGAGCACAATCGCCAGGACCGCAGCCGTCGTGAATCCGGCAATCAGCGCCGGATAGCGGTCCTCCAGCTCGATCTCCTGCGCTGCCGCCACCGCGATCATCGGCCGTCCGCCATCGCTCGTGAATCGTTCGGCTCGCGTTCGCAGAATCTCACCGCGCTCGTCGCGATGCGGCCGCGTCAAGCTGCCGGTGTGCGCGGCGATGCGCGCCAACGAGTCCACCCAGCCGGGCGCGGTGGCGGGCGTGATCGGGTGGCCGGCGGTGTCGACCAGATAGACCGTGCGATCGGGGGTGTGCAGGTCGACGATATCGTCGAAATCGTGCGTACGCGCGGCGCCGATGACTTGCCTTGTCGCATCGCGCAGCGACTCGTCGACCGCCCGGTCGAGCCGTCGCGTGATCGTGCCGAAGAGCGCCCCGCCGAGCACGGCGATGATGACGGCGAATGTGGCGGCATACCAGATGGTGAGCCGAAGGCGAACCCGCGCGAGCGACGCCTGCGAGGTGGTCGGACGGAGCGTCGAAACGGTCACACGCCGAGGCGGTAACCGGCCCCGCGCATGGTGTGGATCAGCTTCGGCTCATAGGGATCGTCGATCTTTCGACGCAGCCGGCGCACGAGAACCTCGAGCACATTGGTGAACGGATCGTGATTCTCGTCCCACACGTGCGCGGTGATTGCCGCGCGGTCGACGACTTCGTCGTGGTGCAGCGCGAGAAACTCGAGCAGGGCAAACTCCTTGGCCGTGAGATCGATCGTCGTACCGGACCGTCGCGCGCGGTGGCCGCGCAGGTCGACCTCGAGATCGGCGACCTGGACGACGGCCGGCTGGAGCACCGGCTGGCGACGGGCCAGCGCGCGGACGCGTGCCGTGAGCTCGCGAAACGCGAACGGCTTGGTGAGATAATCGTCGGCGCCCACGTCAAGCCCGCGCACACGATCGTCCACGCTGTCGCGGGCAGTGAGCATCAGCACCGGGGAGCTGATGTTGTCCCGGCGTAGCGCGCGACACAGGTCGAAACCGCTCCCGCCGGGAAGCATCACGTCGAGAATGATGACATCGAATGCGGCGTGCGTGGCGCGTGCGAGCCCGTCGTCGTACGAGCGCTCGTGCTTGACCTGCATGCCCTGCTCCGCGAGTCCCGACACGAGGACCGCCGCGAGCTCCGGGTCATCTTCGACGAGCAGGATGCGCATGCCGGGAATTCTAGTAGGCCGTGGTCCATGGCCCATGGTCGTCGCGCGGGTCGGCTCTGTTGCGCCGACTCGGACGCGCACGGCACCACGGACCACGGACGCTCTACTCGTACCTCAACGCCACGATTGGATCCAGACTCGCCGCTCGGCGGGCCGGCCAGACACCGAACAGCACTCCCACGGCCGCGGCAAACACGAATGCGAGAACGATCGACGACGCGCCGACGACGGCGCTCCAGCCGAATCCCTGTTTGAGCACCGTGGCGCCGGCGACGCCGAGCGCGATGCCGATCATTCCGCCGACAATCGAGAGCGTGACGGCCTCGATCAGGAACTGCAGCAGGATCGTGCGGCGCGTGGCGCCGAGCGCCTTGCGAATGCCGATCTCGCGCGTACGCTCCGTGACCGACACGAGCATGATGTTCATGATGCCAATGCCGCCGACGAGCAGCGACACGGCGGCGATGCCGGCGAGCAGATTGGTGAACACCGCCGTCGTCTGGCCGAGCGTCGACAGGAAGTCCGACTGGTCGCGGATGCGGAAATCATCCGGCATGCCGCGAGGAATGCGGTGCGAGTGGCGCATCGCCAGCTGGATCTCGCCCATCGCGAGCGGCACGTCGGCTTCGCTGGTGGCCAGCGCGAAGATGTCGTCGACGCGCGACTTGTCGAACAGGCGAAACCGGCCCGTCGTGAACGGCACGAGCACCTGCTCATCCACACTGCCGAATCCGGAACCGGCGCCTTTGGCGGCGAGCGTTCCGATCACCGTGAACTGAATGCCGGCGATTCGCACCTTTTTTCCGATGATGCTGAACGGATTCGTCACACCGAGATCGGTCAGTGCATCCGCGCCGAGCACGGCGACGCGGGCCTGAGCCTCCTCTTCCGTCGGCGTGAAGAACCGGCCGTACGCCACGTTGAATTTGCGGACGAGCAGGTAGTTCGGCGTCACCCCGTACACGCGGATGTTGGTGTTATGATTGCCCCACACCACCTGCAGCGTCTTGTCCTGCTGCGGTTGGACGGCGAGCACGTGCGGCGAGCGTTCCTCGATTTCGCTGGCGTCGTCCGGTGAGAGCCGCTTGAACGTCGCCATGCCGACCCCGTGGCTGCGGTCGTGACTGGCGTCGATCTGGAGAATGGTGGTGCCAAGGCTGGCAATGCGATCGTGCACCGACTTCTGGGCCCCGTTGCCAATGGCGACCATGGCGATGACGGCGGCGACGCCGATGACGATGCCGAGCATCGTGAGGAGGGAGCGCAGCTTGTTGGCGCGCAGCGCGGCGAGCGCGATTCGGAAAACTTCGAATGAGATCACTGGATCAGGGTTTCTTGGTCTTGGGTTTCCTGGCTTCCGCCTCCTCCTTCGCTTCGGCGCCGGGTGCTTCGTGTTCCGTCGAGACGATCGCGCCGCTCACGGCGTTGACGTTGATCTCGTCGATACCCGTCTTGCCGGGGACCTTGAACTCGTACGAGTAGATCAGGTGGCCGCGTTCACGCTCCAGCTCCACGCCATCGATCGTGCCCTTCGGCACGCGCTTCTGCGCGATCTTCGCTGCCGCCGGCTCGGTGATCTTCGCCTGCGTCGCGAGCGAGGCCGGGATGTCCTTCTTGTACGCGTGCTGCGCGCGTGCCACCGGCGCGGCCAGCATCATGGCGGCGATGCCGCTCACCAGACCCACAAGTCTCTTCATGTCATACCCCCATTGAACGACGATGCTCCTCGCTCACAAGCTACGACGTCGGGGCTGTCCTCACGATGACAGATGCTCAGGCAGCTCGCGGCCGCTGCGATGGAGCGCGACTCCGACCGCGCTCAGGCAGACGCCAACCCAAACGGCGGCGGTGACCCATCCGCCAAGCACGTCACTCGGATAATGCACGCCGAGGTACACGCGGCTGATGCCGACGAGCACGACGATCAGCGTGGCGACGGCAATGATCACCGTGCGCAGCGAGCGCGACGTCCTCCAATGCATGATAAGCACGTAAGCGAGCATCGTGTACCCGATCAGCGACCCCGTTGCGTGTCCGGAGGGAAAGCTGAACGAATGACCGTTGAGAAAAGCCGTGCCGTACGGAGGACGCGCGCGGTGCACGGCTCGCTTCAGGATGTTCTCGATGGCAAAACCTCCGGCGAACGCCGCCGTCCAGGCCACAAATGTTCGCGGCCGACGGCGGATCAGCAACGCGAGCCCGCCGATGATCGCGAGCACGGTCATCGCCGTGGGCGAACCGATGTCGGAGATGACGGCGAAGAACTGCAGGCCAGCCGCGGAAACGCGCGCGTGCACCCATGCATCCGTCGCCAAATCGATCCGGACGAGCGTCGCGTTGTCCAGCACCGCGTCGATCAATGCGCTCAACAACCACACCCCGCCACACACGACGATCAGCGCGATCGTAAGGTGCAGACCGAGGTACGTCTTGGATTCCAGGCGCGCCGCGAGGAATGCGCGGATGCGAGCGCGGATCCGAGCGCGGATGCTCGTGCGCGTCGCGGCCAGCGAATTGCGAACGCTTCCGTGACGTGATTGCATGACGAGTTTCGGAAAAGAAGGTTTGTCCGGAGTCTAGTGCTACCACCTGTCGGGAAACTGACACCACATGGCCACGGTCCTCATCGCGCAACTATGTTCACTCTCATGAGCATCATCCATTCGCCTCGTCCGGCCGCGTGGAATCGCGTCGTGCGTCGCGGACTCGCGTGGGCGGTCGCACTGGCCTCACTGCTGCCTGCCACCACACCGGCGCTGGCGCAGACGCAGGCGCAACGCGATTCGGCCCGCGGTCCGAAGACGCTGTTCTCCCGACGCGACGCGTATCTCGGCGCCGGTTTCGCCGTGCTCACCGTTGCGATGTTCCCCGTCGACCAGCGGCTCGCTGCTCATCTGCAGCATTCGGGCGCGGAGAAGAGTCACTTTCTCAAGAACGCCTCGCGCGGCTTTGAATACATGGCCGACCCCGGCTCGATCGTCATCGGCGTCGGGTTGTACGGCGCAGGTCGGCTGGCGCGCTGGCAGAATGTTGCCGACCTCGGCTTGCACGGACTGGAAGCGGTCGCGCTGTCCGGTGCCATCACGAACGTGATCAAGGACCTGGCAGGCCGCGCGCGGCCGTACTTCACCCAGGACACCAGCGCAAGCAATTTTGCCTTCGGCCGCGGGTTCAAGAGCGGCGATTACCAGTCGTTCCCGTCCGGCCACACCACCGCTGCGTTCGCCGCGGCCTCGGCGGTCACGAGTGAGTCGCAGCGCTGGTGGCCGCAGGGCATCTGGATCGTCGCGCCGGTGATGTACGGCGGCGCCACCATGGTCGGCTTGTCCCGCATGTACAACAACAAGCACTGGGCGAGCGACGTCGTGCTCGGCGCCGGCATCGGAACGTTCTCGGGACTCAAAGTCGTCCGCTACAACCACGATCATCCCGGCAACTTCATCGACCGCGTGCTGCTGCACGTGTCCGTCGCGCCCGACGGCATGGGCGGAGCCCGCCTGGCCTGGTCGGCCACACCGTGAGCGCGCGATGCTTCACGGTCCGCAGTTTGCGCGCAGTACGCGCGTCAAACAGACGGAGCGGATCTCATGGCAACACCGAGCAATCTCAGCGGAAAACGCGTCGCCATTCTCGCCACGGACGGCGTTGAACAATCGGAGCTCACCGAACCGCGCCAGGCGTTGAAGGACGCCGGCGCGCACCCGGTCGTCGTCTCGCCGAAAGACGGTTCGATCAAAGCCTGGCAGCACGATCACTGGGGCGACGAAATCAAGGTTGATCTGAACCTTAACGATGCGAAGGCCGACGATTTCGGCGCGCTCATGCTGCCGGGCGGCGTGATGAATCCCGATCGGCTGCGTCAGAACGAGAAGGCCGTGCAGTTCGTCAAGGACTTCTTCACCGCCGGCAAACCGGTCGCGGCCATTTGCCACGGGCCGTGGATGCTCGTCGAAGCCGACGTCGTGCGCAATCGCACGCTGACGTCGTGGCCCTCGCTGAAAACCGACATTCGCAATGCCGGCGGCGACTGGGTCGATCGCGAAGTGGTGACCGACATGGGACTCGTCACGAGCCGCAAACCCGACGACATTCCGGCCTTCAACCGCAAGATGATCGAGGAATTCGCCGAAGGCCGCCACACGTCGCAGCGTACCCGCGCCGAGAGGAGTGCGGAGCTGCGATCGGAAGCGATGCGCTAGCGAGGCGACTGGCTCGCCATCTGTACGCCGACCCACGTCCACGAACGTCCACTGTGCGGTATGCGCGGTGGACGTTCGTTCGCATGTGTGACTTCGCGCCAAACAGTCGCCTGAACGAGACCGCATTCGAATCGCTCGAACAGTGGTTCGCGAAATGACAGTTCTCTGACAGGTTCGCCGCGCGTGAAACCCGCGCCGGGACGGCGGGTACACAGGAGCATCGAACGTGTTATCCGCTCCGAACCAGCGACGAAGGACCCCGATGCGTACGCTTCCGGAACTCGATGTTCAGCCCGCCTCGTGCATCCGCTGCGAGTGCAGCTCCGCCGACCCAGCCGCGAATGGCACCAGCCGCCGGACTTTTCTCACGCAGGGCGCGGCCGCGATCGCGCTCCTCGCATTGTCGGCGTGCGGCGTGGGCGGCGTGCCAACCGCGCCGACGACGATCAGCTCGACGACGATCGATCTGTCCCAGTATCCGGCGCTGGCGAACGTTGGCGGTGTCACCGTCGTTCGCGTCAGCGGACAACCCGTCGCGATCGTCCGCGAGTCTGCGTCGACGTTCTCGGCGTTCTCGATGATCTGCCCGCACGCCGGGAACACGGTCCAGCCGGTGACGAACGGCTTCTACTGTCCCGGTCACGGAGCACAGTTCAACATCGAGGGCCAATGGACCGGCGGCCAGCCCACGACGAATCTGCGATCCTATCCGACGACGTACGATGCGGCCGCCGGAGCCGTCACCGTCGGGTGATCGATCACCTCACCATTCGAGCAGCGGGTCATGTCTGATAGCAGCGAAAGGGTTCACGACGAGTGCGGCGCCGCCGACTGTTTTCTCCCGACCGATCGGCGGCACTTTCTGCGCAACAGCTTTCTTGGCGTGGCGGCGGCGCTCGTCGCCACCGGTATGCCTCGCGCGGCCGCGTTTGCCATGCCGCTCGAGTTCACGAGTGCACGGCGTCGGGCCGGCAACATGCGCGACTACTCCGTGCCGATCGCCGACGGCGCCCAGATCGACAAGGATAATCAGGTCATTCTCGTGCGCTGGCAGAATGCGATCTACGCGTTCAATCTGTCATGTCCGCACCAGAACACCGCATTGCACTGGGACGAGGAGGACCACGGATTCCAATGTCCCAAGCACCACTCGCGTTTCGAGGCGGACGGCGAGTACATCCCGCACAGCGGGCGCGCGACGCGCAGCATGGACCGCTTTGCCATCCAGCGTGCCGGCTCAGGCGTGAGCATCGATCTCGACAAGCTCTATCAGCAGGACACTGACGGCGCACTCTGGGCCGCGGCGGTCGTCAAGCTGTAATTACCGCCCTGCCTCCGGCGTTCAGTCCTTCCAGAACCACATTATGACGGTCCCGATGGTGCTCAGGCCAATTGAGCCGAGCGCCACGTTGCGGTGACGGCGCGCGGCGTCGTTCGATCGCTTCGCCTGGCCAGCGATCGCACCCGTCCATAGGAAGCCCGCGTCCGACGCGAGCATCAAGCCCGAGTGGAGGAGTCGGCGGGTGCGGCCGGCGGGATCCTGGCGGGAATCCCAGAGATTCCACAGCCCCGTACCGGTGTTCACGACGAACAGCACGCCGATTCCACCGGCGACGAGCGCGTGCGCGCTGCCGGTGGCCGAGTGCCGATCGGCGCCGTGCAGCAACTGGTTGCCGAGCACGTACTCCGCCGCGAACAGCGGCAGCATCGTGTAGCTGCCGATGCGGTGAATCTCGAGACGCCGCGCGTACCAGTCGCTGTACTCGATCGCACGCGGACGTCGTTTCCCGGTATCGCTCGGCTGAACCACGCATGTCATCAGCGAGTCCGCGAGACCGTGCGGGCGCGAACATGCGGCCGTGACCGTATCCGGCGCAAACCAGGACAGAGCGGCAAGGAGCGCGAGGTTTCCGATCATTGACGATCTCCTTATGAAACAGATGCGTGGCTCGCGAGATACCGTGTCACGACACGTTCGAGAGCACGATGCCCACGATGGCCGTGGCCGTCCACAGGGCGATGCTGAACCAGGCCAGCATCGCCATGCGTCGCCACAGCGACGCCTCGGCGGCATCCATCGTCGGATCCGCCCGCGCGTCCTGTGCCAGCTCGGCGTTCATCCGTCGCTCGGTCAGCGTGAGTACGCCGCCGTTGACCAGCAGCAATACGACGAGCGAGAGCTTGATCCAGAAGAACGGTGACGGTAGAAACGTGGTCACGTCGGCCGCGGCAAGCAGCACGCCGGTGACGAACAGCACGGCCAGGCCGGAGAGAATTGCCGGATGGATCGCCTGGACCTCGCGCAATTGATGGAGGCGCGTCGCCCGATCGCGCGACCTTGCGCGGAGGGTCGAGCGGTCCGCAGCGACGGCGAGCCCGCCTCCGAGAAAGAGTGCCAGAATGTGAAGTCCGAGAACTGTCCCGGAGATGAGGGTCGAATGGCTGAACAGATGATTCCACGGCTCCAGCCAGCGCGCTATCTGATCGATCGAGAGCATTGGTCCTCGTGAGTGACGTGACGCACCATCGGACGGTCGTGCGCCCAGAGCTGGACGGTCGCCGCCATGTCATCGTGCTGTCAGCTTCGGTCGCTACGCTTCGTGCGATGCGCCGATCGCCGCCGTGAGCCCGCTCTTCCGCAAACTCGGCACCGCCGTCGCGATTCTCTCCACGGCGCCCAGCTGGCGTCCGCACCATTTGACGGACCTGTGGCGAACCTGGCGCGCATCCGCAATGACGCCTCTGAATCCACCGCTGCCCTGGCTCTCCTGGCCGTGCATCGATTGGCTGAGCGGGTTTTTGAGACCTGGAATGCGGGTCTTTGAATACGGCGGCGGCGGGTCCACCCTGTTCTTCCTTGCTCGTGGGTGCGAAGTCACGACCGTCGAGGGCAGCATGGACTGGGTGATCGCGATCCGGAACGCGGCGCGTCCGTACGAGGCGCGGCTCACGTTGCGCTTTCTCGACACTCGAATCGACACCCCAGAGGCTCGCCGCCCTTACGCCGACGCGGCGCTGGAGGGCGGACCCTGGGACGTGATTCTCATCGACGGCGCGTTCCGCCGCGACTGTACCCTCGTGGCCCAAAGCTGCGTCGTGCCTGCGGGGGCGATCATCGTCGACAACACGGACCTGCCGGAGTACGCCGACGTGCACGCCGACGCTGTCCTCAGCGGCTTCGAGCGACGGGTGTATCGGGGCTTGGGGTTTGCCCGCATGCTCCCGACGACGACAGAGGTGTTCCTGGCGCCCCGGTAACGTCCGCGGTGCGGAGCTCGTGCGTGATCCGTCGTCCGCTGCACCGACGGACGACGGATCAGGGACTACATCGTCGCCGGCTCCGGCCGATGCGCTCCTGGCAATTGCGCATCGGCGGGCGGTGTCACACCGGCGAGGTCCGCTTCGGCGGCGCGGCTGCGTGAGAAGCGCTGCTGCAGCTCGTCGAAGTACGTGTAGAACACCGGCGTCACGTAGAGCGTGACGAGCTGCGAGAAGGCGAGACCACCCACCACCGCCACGCCGAGCGGACGCCGCGTCGACGCGCCGGCGCCCCAGCCGACCGCGATCGGAATCGCGCCCATCAGCGCAGCCATCGTCGTCATCATGATCGGCCGGAATCGCACGCTCGCCGCTTCGAGAATGGCTTCCGTCGCCGTGCGATTGCCGTCGCGGCGCGCCTCGATGGCGAAGTCGATCATCATGATCGCGTTCTTCTCGACGATGCCGATCAGCATGATGATGCCGACGAAGCCGTAGATGTCGAGATCGAGCCCGCAGAGGATCAGCGTCACGAGCGCGCCGAACGCGGCGAACGGCAGTCCGGTGAGAATCGTGATCGGATGAATGAAACTCTCATAGAGCACGCCGAGGATCACGTAGATCACGAACACCGCGAGCAGCATCAGCACGAGCAGGCCCTGCTGGGTCGTGACGAATGCGTCCGCGATGCCCGAGAAGCTCGCCGCCACGGTGCCCGGCAGCACTTGCGCCGCAACGGCCTGCACCGACTTGAGCGCGGTGCCGAGCGACACGCCGGGCGCCAGATTGAACGACACCGTCACCGACGGCAGCTGCCCGGAGTGATTCACCGTCACCGGTCCGACCGTGTAGCGGAACTTGGCGACGGTGCTGAGCGGCACGAGCGGTCCGCGCGTCGACCGCACCCACAGCTTGCCGAGCGCGCTCACGTCGGACTGGTACTGCGGCAGCAGCTCCATCACCACCCAGTACTCGTTGGTCGACGTGTAGATCGTGGAGACCTGCCGCTGGCCGAACGCGTCGTACAGCGTGTTCTCGATCTCGCTCGCCGACACGCCAAGCTGGCCCGCCTGCTCACGGTCGATGTCCACCGTCACCTGCGGATTTTCGATCAGCAGATCGCTCGTGACGTCGGTGAGCGACGGCAGCTGGCGCAACCGGCGCTCCAGCTCGCGGGCCGACGTATTGAGCGCGTTCACGTCGCCGCTCTGCAGCGTGTACTGATACAGACTCTTCGACGCGAGGCCGCCGATCGAGATGGCCGGCGGATTCTGCACGAACACCGAGATGTCCGGCACCGATGCCGCGGCTTTCGTCAGATCCCGGCCGATCTCGTCGGCGCTGCGCTTGCGGTCGACGATCGGCTTGAGATCGATCGTGAGCTGCCCCTGATTGGCCGCCGGTGTCGTGCCGACCGACGACGTCACCGAGCGCACGTCGGGATCCTTCGCCATCACCGCGGCCACATCCTGCTGGTGCTGCACGAGCGCGTCGAATGACACGCCCTCGGCCGCCTCGGTCGTCGCGAGGAGCTGGCCGGTGTCGTCCGTCGGGAACAGGCCCTTGGGCGTCGACCAGAACAGGTATCCGGTCGCCGCCAGCACGATGACCGAGAACACGAGCGCCAGCGGCCGCCGGACCATCACCCACGCGAGCGTCCGGTCGTAGAGCCCGAGCCACGCATCATAAAAGCGCTCGCTCGCCTGATACAGCCGTCCGTGCTCCTGCCCGTGATGCGAGCGCAGGAATCGGCTCGACAGCATCGGCGTCAACGTCAGCGACACGAAGCCGGAGACGAGGATGGCCACGCCGATCGTCACCGCGAACTCGTGGAACAGCTTGCCGATGATGCCGCCCATGAACAGGAACGGGATGAACACCGCGGCGAGCGAGAACGTCATTGAGAGAATCGTGAAGCCGACTTCGGCCGCGCCGTCGATGGCGGCCTGCATCTTCGATTTCCCCATCTCCATGTGGCGCACGATGTTCTCGAGCATCACGATCGCGTCGTCGACGACGAAGCCCACGGCGAGCGTGAGCGCCATCAGCGACAGGTTGTCGAGCGAATAGTCGAGCAGGTACATCACCGAGAACGTGCCGATGATCGACATCGGCAACGCCAGACTCGGGATGATCGTCGCCGAGAAGTTTCTGAGGAAGAGAAAGATCACGACGACGACGAGCACGAGCGTCAGCTCGAGCGTGAACGTCACGTCCTTCACCGACGCTTCGATCGTGGCCGACCGGTCGTACAACGTCGAAACCTGCACGGACGGCGGGATTTCCGTCTTGAGCCGCTCGAGCGCCTGCTTCACGCGGCCGGCGACTTCCACGGTATTCGTGCCGGGCTGCCGCTGGATCGCCAGCACGATCGACCGCTCGCCGTTGTACCAGCTCGCGGTCTTGTTGTTCTGCACGTCGTCGGTGACGCGGCCCACCTCGTCGAGATGCACCGGCGCGCCGTTGCGATACGCCACGATGACGTCGCCGAACTCCTGCGCGTTGTCGAGCTGGCCGGTGGCCTGCACGGTGAGCGCGGTCTTCGGCCCGTACAGCACGCCCGTGGGCATGTTGACGTTCTGATTCGTCACCGCGGCCGCGACGTCCTCGAGCGCGATGCCGCGCGTCGCGAGCTGGCCCGGGTCGAGCTGGAGCCGCACGGCGTACTTCTGCGCGCCGTACACCAGCACCTGCGATACGCCGCCGACCATCGACAACCGCTGCGCGAGGGTCGTCTCGCCGAATTCGTCGAGCTGCGAGAGCGGTACCTGGTCCGACGTCAGCGCCACGGTGAGGATCGGCGCGTCGGCGGGATTCGTCTTCTGATACGACGGCGGCACGATGCCCTGCGGCAGGCTGCGGCTCGTCTGCGCGATCGCCGCCTGCACGTCCTGCGCGGCCGCGTCGATGTTGCGATCGAGCGCGAACTGGATGACGATCTGCGTCTGCCCCAGGCTCGAGGTCGACGTCATGTTGTCGATGCCGGCGATCGTCGAGAAGCTCTTCTCGAGCGGGGTCGCCACCGTCGCCGCCATCGTCTGCGGGCTGGTACCCGGCAGGCTGGCGCTCACCGTCACGGTCGGGAAATCGACGTTCGGCAGGTCGCTCACCGGCAACTGCCGATAGGCGACAATGCCGAACACGAGAATGCCGATCATGACGAGCGTCGTCATGACCGGGCGTTTGATGAACAGCGTCGTCACATTCATTGAATCAGTCGCCGGCAACCGGTGCAGCCGAGCCGATGCCAGGAACCGCGGCGGCGCGGTGCGACACACGGCGACCGAACCAGGCCTGGAGCTCGTCGAAGTAGGTGTAGAACACGGGCGTCACGAACAGCGTGACGATTTGCGAGAATGCCAGACCGCCGACGACCGCAATGCCCAGCGGCCGGCGCGACGCGGCGCTCGCGCCCACGCCAATGGCAATCGGCAGCGTGCCGGCGATCGCCGACACGGTCGTCATCATGATCGGCCGGAAGCGCACGCTGGCCGCCTCGACGATCGCCTGTGCGGGCGTGATGCCCTCGCGCCGCTGCCGGTCGAGCGCGAAGTCGATCATCATGATCGCGTTCTTCTCGACGATGCCGATCAGCATGATGATTCCCACATAGCCGTACACGCCGAGCTCCACGTGCGTCACGTACAGCGCGAGCAGCGCGCCGAAGGCCGCGAACGGCAGGCCGGTGAGAATCGTCACGGGGTGGATGAAGCTCTCGTACAACACCCCGAGGATGAGATAGATGATGAACACGGTGATCAGCAGCAGGATGCCCATGCCCTGCTGCGACGACTCGAACGCCTGCGCGGTGCCGGAGAATCCGCTCGTGATCGACGCCGGCAGGTACTGCCGCGCCAGTCGATTCACCGCGTCCGTTGCGGCGCCGAGCGAGACGCCGGGGGCGAGATTGAATGAAATCGTCACCGACGCGAGCTGGCCGGAGTGCGCCACGCTCAACGGCCCGGTCGTCATCTCGAAGTACGCCACGTCCGAGAGCGGAATCTGCCGGTTGCCCGACGCGGGCACGTAGAACTTCTCCAGCGCCGACGCGTCCACCTGCGCGCTCGGCACGGTCTCCATGACGACGTAGTACTCGTTCGTCGGCGTGAAGATCGTCGACACCTGCTGCTGGTTGTACGCGTTCGCCAGCGCCTGCTCGATCGATTGCGGCGACACGCCGAGTGCCAGCGCGCGCTGCCGATCGATGTGCACCTTGAGAATCGGGCTGGTGTTGAGCAGATCCGATGTGACGCTGCTCAGAATCGGCAGCTGCTGGAGGCGCGTCATGAACGACGCGGCCTGCGCGTAGAGCTGCGTGATGTCGGGTCCGCGCAAGGTGTACTGATACGACGACTTCGACCCGCGGCCGCCGATGTGAATGCTCGGCGGATTGCTGATGAACACCTGCAACCCGGGAATGCCGGACATCAGCCTCGTGAGCTCGTGCACCATCTCGTCCGCCGGCGGACGGTGGCCCGCGGGCTTGAGCGTGATGCCGAAGTTCACCTGATTGCCGCCACCCACGCGGCTCGTGAACGACGCAACGTTGGTGTCCTTCTCCAGCCTCGCCGTCGCGAGCGCGCGGTAGCGCAGCATCTCGGCGAACGACGCGCCCTCCGCCGCCTCCGCCGTGCCGTTGAGCGATCCGGTGTCATCCGGTGGGAACAGGCCCTTCGGAATCACCGTGAACAGCGCGATGGTCGCGACGAGAATGACCGCCGAGAACACGAGCGTGACCGGACGGTGGCGCATCACCCAGCCAAGCGCACGCTCGTACCGATGAAGGGCGCGCCGGAACAGCGCCTCCGTCGCTTCGAACCAGCGACCGTGCTGCTCGTGCTGTTGGTCGCGCGACTTGAGGAGCCGGCTGCACAGCATCGGCGTGAGCGTGAGCGCCACCAGACCCGACACGAGAATCGCGACGCTGATCGTGATCGCGAACTCGCGGAACAGCCGGCCGATGATACCGCCCATGAACATGAGCGGCAGGAACACCGCCGAGAGCGAGAGCATCATCGATACGACGGTGAATCCGACTTCCGCCGAGCCGTCGAGCGCCGCCTGTCGCGGCGGTTTTCCCATCTCGATGTGCCGCACGATGTTCTCGAGCATCACGATGGCGTCGTCGACCACGAAGCCTACCGCGAGCGTGAGCGCCATCAGCGACAGGTTGTCGATGCTGAAGTGCAGCGCGTACATCACCGAGAACGTGCCGATGATTGCCATCGGCAGCGTCAGACTCGGGATCATCGTGGCGACGCCGCTGCGCAGGAAGAAGAAGATCACGGCGATGACGAGCACCAGCGCGACGACGAGCGAGAACTTGACGTCGCTCACCGCGTGCTCGATCGACACCGAGCGGTCGTACTGGATGTACATGTTCAGCGTCGGCGGCAGCCCGCGCTCGACTTCCGCCAGCGCTTCCTTGACGCGATTCGCCACGAGCACGGTGTTCGTGCCCGGCTGGCGCATCACCATCAGATTGACCGAGCGCTCGTCGTTGTACCAGCTCGCGCCCTTGTTGTTTTCGATGTCGTCCATCACGTTCGCGACGTCGCCGAGTCGCACGGCGGCTCCGTTGCGATAGGCGAGAATCAGCCGACGGAACTGCGCGGCGTTGTTGAGCTGTCCGTTCGCCTGGATCGTGAGCGTCTGCTTGTCGCCGTACAGCACGCCCGTGGGCAGCATGACGTTGTTGCTGCGGATCGCCTGCGCCACCTGGCTCACGCCGATGTTGCGCGACGCGAGCGCCGACGGATCGAGCTGCACGCGCACGGCGTATTTCGCCGATCCCCACACACCGACCTCGGACACGCCTTCGACCATCGACAGCCGCTGCGCGATGGTCGTCTCGGCGTACTCGTCCACCTGCGTCATCGGCATCACCTTCGACGTCAGGGCGATGCTGAGAATCGGCGATGAGGCCGGGTTCGACTTGTGGTATGACGGCGGCTTGATGGTCGACGGCAGGAACGGCAGCGTCTTGCCGATCGCGGCGTTCACGTCCTGCGCCGCCGCCTCCACGCTGCGATCCAGCGAGAACTGCAGCGTCACGTGCGTGCTGCCCACGTCGCTGCTCGACGTGATCTCGTCGATGCCGGGAATGGCGGAGAATGCCTTCTCGAGGGGCGTCGCGACCGTCGCCGCCATCGTCTCCGGACTTGCGCCCGGGAGGCTGGCCTGGACGCCGATCGTCGGGTAGTCCACCGTCGGCAAGTCGCTCACCGGCAGTTGCCGGTACGACACGATCCCGAACACCAGAATGCCGATCATGAGCAAACACGTCATGACCGGCCTGCGAATGAACAGACCCGTGAGACTCATGTCACCACTCCCAGGATCGGGTGAGGCGCTGCTCAGCTGCCACGAACGCCGGCGGCCGTCCCGTTCGCGGTCGCCGTCCCGCCGTCGCCGCCGGCGCTCTTGCGGCCCGGTCCGCGATGTCCGCCGCGACCGCGGCGGCCGGCCGTGCCGGGCGTAGCCGCACCCGCCGTCCCGGCCACCGCGCCCGCGTCGTCGCCGCGCAAGCGGACCGGCGAGTCCGGCGTGAGGCGGGACTGACCGTCGATCACGACGCGATCACCCTCGTTCACGCCGCTCGCGATGATCGTGAGATTGTCCGCCGTGCGCTCGACCGTCACCGGCCGTTGGCGCGCCGTATCGGCCGCGTCGACGATGTACACGTACGTGCCGCGCTGCCCCGTCACGACGGCCTCGCTCGGCACCACGAGGGCGTTGTGTTCATCGAACAGGTGCAGCGACGTCGACGCGTACTGGCCCGCCCACAGGCGGCCATTCGCATTGTCGAACGTCGCCTTGAGCTGCACGGTTCCAGTCGCCGTATCCACCGCGTTGTCGATGAACGACAGCTGCCCGAGTACGCGCTCGCCGAGCGGCACGCCCTGGCCTCCCTGCTGCAGCACGCCGGCTGCGCTGGAGCCGTTCGGTCCCTGCATCGACGGATCCTGCACCGGATCGCTCGCCGCCGCCGCGAGCGAATCGATCGACGGCGAAGCGGGGGCAACTCCGCCCGGCACGGCGGTCACCGGCAGACCACCGCGTGCGCCGTACTGGAGCAGCAACGAGAGCTGCGACGACGGAATGGCGAATCGCACGAGGATCGGCCGCACCTGATTGATCTGCACGAGCGGCGTGCCGCCGCCGGCGCGCACGAGATTGCCCCGCTTCACCAGCAGTGCGCCCGTTTTGCCGGAGATCGGCGCCCGAATGACGGTGTTGTCGAGATTGAACTTTGCGTTGGCGACTGCGGCGCGATCGGCGCGCACGGTGGCGTCCGTCGCCGCGGCCGTCGTGCGCTGCACGTCGCCTTCTTCAGCCGTGATGACATGCGCGGCGAGCAGCTTGTTGGTGCGATCCAGTTGCAGCTGGGCATTCGCCGCCGTCGCGCTGTCGCGAGCGAGCACCGCGAGGGCCTGATCGTACGCCGCGCGATACGGCCGCGGGTCGATGCGGAACAGCACCTGCCCCTCCGACACCTCCTGGCCCTCCTGGAAATCCACGTCCGTGACGATCCCGTCCACCTGCGACGCCACGGCGACGCTCTGCATCGGCGTGACGACGCCGTTCGCCTCGATCATGTACGGCACGGAGGCGCGGCGCGCGGTGGCGACCGAGACGGTGGCGAGCGGGCGAGGCGGACGATTCTGCTTCTTGGCGCAGGCGCCGAGCGCCAGCACAATGAGCGGCGCGATCACGATCGCGGCCGGCCGGGCGCGGTGATCGTGCGGAGGGAATCCAATCATTGGAACGAGATCAGCGGTGATGTGCAAGAGTGCGCGTCTGGACGCGCACGGCGGCGGGCGCGACCATTGTCGGCGATGGTCACGCGAGTCACTCCCGAATGTAGTACGTCCAAGACGCCCAATGTGTTCGGTGCGTCCGAATCTTCATGCTGAGGCCGCGCCCGCATTTTGCAAAACGCCCTCGATAACGGACGCCGGCCCACCCGAGCACGCCGCTCGCGCACGCCGGCGGCTCACCACCCTTCATCGATGAATCGGACGTGAGCCTCGCACGACGGGGCATCCTCGCGCTCGTGGCCGGATGCCTCGCCCGCGGAGCTGCCGCGCAAGGATCGCCGGCCGACACCGTCGGCCGGGGGTCCCTCCCGTGCAACGGCCAGCGGATCGTCGCCGTCGTCATCAACCCGGGCCGGCCGCCGTTCAGCGGGAACGCCCAGCGGTGGCGCGCGTTGGCGCGGTCGTTCGGGTTGCACCACGCCACGACGAACGCGTCGGTGCTCGAGCCGTTCCTGCTGCTGCAGCCGGGCGACGCATGCAACGAGCAGCGGCGCTCGGACTCGGAGCGCATGCTGCGCGACCTGCCGTTCATCGCCCGCGCGTCGATTCTGGTCCTGCCTGACAGTGACGGGGTCGAGCTCGAGGTCAACACCATTGACGAAATTCCGGCACTCGGGTCGGTCGCCTTTCGCGGACTCGGGCCGCGCGCGCTCTCACTCGGTAGCGACAACGTCGGCGGCGAGGGCGTCCGACTGCTCGCCGGCGCGGAGCGCGGCTATGCCTACCGAACGGGTCTTCGCGCCACGTTCGCCGACTATGCCGCCTTCGGAATGCCGCTCACCACCGAAATCGACGCGGCGCGAGATCCGATCGGCTCGCATATCGAGGCGGATGCCACGCACCCGTTTCTCACGAACTTTCAGCGGGGCGCGTGGAACGCGATCTACCGGATGGAGGACGTGTACCCGCGCTTCCGCCGTTCCACTGGCGACGACCTCGGGCTCGAAATCAAACAACAGCGCTGGTCGGCGGGCGCTGTGTCGCGAGCGAATGTCGGGTCGACGGTTTTCCTGCTCGGCGCCGAAGTCATCGGCCTGCACGCCGATCCAGCCGCCGCGCCAGTTGTGATCACCGACTCCGGATTCGTCGGCACTACCGACAGCACGCTCGTCGGCCGCTACGCTCCCGTCCACTCCGTGCGCGCCGGCGCGCTGATTGGCGTACGCCACGTGAGCTACGCGCCGGTGGATGGGCTCGACGCGTTGTTCGCGCGGCAGGACGTGATGACCGGCGTACAGTCCGGCACCCTCGTCGCGCCGGGCCGCACCGGCTCGGACGATGACCTGCTGATCTCGAACAGCTCGTACCTTGGCGCGGTGTTCGGTCGTTCTGTGATGATGGCCGACGCGGAGAGCGAAGCGCGGCGCACGCTCACGCACGGTGGCCCAATCTCCGTCATCGGCAGCGGACGCGCGGCCTGGTACTATCGCGTCGGCTTCGGGCAGCTGTTCATGCTCGATGACGAGTTTTCCGGCGGAGCGCGCACGCAGCTCCCGATCCAGCTCACGCTCACGGAGCGGCAGGCCGACATTCGCGGCTTCACCGGCTCGGACATGGCCGGTGCAGTGCGCAATGTGGCGCGCGCCGAATATCGCTGGGCGCGGCCAGCCGCAATCCACGGAGCAGACGCTGGTCTCGCGCTGTTCACGGATGTCGCGACGCTCGCCGCCGGCAGCGCACCGTTCGGCACCAACGCCACCGTTCAGAGCGTGGGCATCTCGGTGCTCGGCGCGTACCCGACACGAAGCAAGCGGCTCTACCGCGTCGACATCGCGTATCCGCTGCGCGGCGACGTGCATCGCCTCGAGGTGCGATTCACCGCCGGCAATCGCACGGGCGCGTTCTGGCGCGAGCCGTACGACGTCAAGCGCGCGCGTCTCGGTCCGGTGCCCTCGTCGCTGTTCAGCTGGCCGGTGCGGTAATCGCCGGGTCCGGCGTTCTCCGTCAATCGCCGAGCATTACGCGCCCGAGGTGTACTCCGGCAGATCGTTCCAGCGGCGACGCGGAGTTCCTGGCACCGGCGTCTTGTCCGCACGCGGCGCCGCGCGGCGCAACATGTCCACGAGTACGTCGTCGCGTGCGTCGGCCCAGTCGCGCGGCCAATTCTTCAGGTCGAGCCAGCGCATGCCCGCAGTGAAACGAAGCACCGACGGTCCGCCCTGCTCGGGGTGCGTAACGACGCATACCGTCCACAGGCGACCACCCGGATAGCGGAAGCTGCGCACGACTTCGAGATCGGTGATGTCCGGACGTGCGTCGGCGACGACGGCGTCGGCTGGCGCAGCTGGCGCCTCGGATTCACCGGCGGTCTGCCGCTGCGTGTGGAGCTTGTGCGCCGGAACGATCTCCGCGCTGCCGAGCAGCGTGCGCAATTCGGACTCGCTCGAATCAGCCCAGCGCACCGGGTACGGACACAGACGCCGCTTCTCTTCGCCAGTCGTGCGCTCGAAGACGATCCAGCCGACCGTGTAACAGTCCGCCAGATAGTCCTCGGCTTTGGTCTGCGGGTGAATCGCTTCGGGTTTGATGTCCCAGGCGCGCCACTCGCGCCCGAGATCGTCACTGAATTCCCGAACCGCCATCGGCCGGCACCTCGTCGAGAGATCGGCGCGATCCATCCGGAATCGTTCGGTCGGATGTCTTGGCCGCCGGCGCCGCCTCGATGCGTCCGAGCGGCGCCGCTCGTTGCAGCAGACCGAGCAGATCCGAATCCGGCAGACTGTCCCAGCCCTCGGGAATCGGAACGAGGCGCCGGCGCTGGTGCTCACATTGAAAGGTGAGCCAGCCGTCGCGGTGCGAGCCGCGCAGCTTGAGCTCGAGGTTCGCGTTGCGGCGGTCCGACAACCGCGGGTATCGACGGCGCTCTTCGTTGAGGCGTCGCTCGATGGAGATCGGCCGGATCTCCCAGACTTCCCAGTGCTGGCCTTGTTCGTCGAAGAATTCGCGGTACGTCATGAGCGAATGGCGAAACGTGGAGCGATCTGGCACGGCAAGGGATCGCAGCAGCCAGAGCGTCGGGCGGCGATGACGGGTCCCATGCGTGCACGAAGCGCGCCGTCCCGCGGGCCCCGAATCAGCTATCGAACCACCGCGGAACGGCCGGAACCCCTAGCCACTCGCGAGCCAGACGCTCGCTCGTGAACATGCGAACCCGCGCCGTGGCCGTGTCCGAGAACAGTTCCCACGCGCGGCCGAACTCTTCGCCCAGCGGCGTGAGCACCACGATCGCGATCGGGCCGAGCGGCATGCTCACGCCGCGGAACAGCCGGTCGAGCGCCAACTTTCGAATCTGCTCACGCGTCGGAATCGTCGTGAGCACGCGACAGTCGACGTACAACGCCATGCCCGGTTCGTACTCCGGATCGCCGAGGTAGGCATCTTCCGTTGCACACAGGGCGGCGAACGTGAGATCGCCGCGCAGCCGGATGTACACGACGCCATGTTCCGCGTCGATCCGATATCGCACCGGCTCTACGCCGGTCTGCAGCGGCTTCAGCTCGTCGATCACGAAAGTTGATCTCAACGGGACGAGAGAAACTTGGCGCGCGTGCGAAGTGGACGGAAGCATCGCATCAACTTCAACCGTTGTACCGATGCGCAAGTCACGTGCGATCTGATATGTCAAACAAACGCTTGATAATTACTGCCGTCCTCGATAGCTCTTGGTGATGAGCGATCAGGGCACACCTTCAGGACCGGATTTCTCGAGCAGCGTCCTGCTGTCGAGCATCGCCGACGGCTCAACCGTCGCCGGGCACGTCGGAGACAAGGCGGTGCTCGTCACGCGCCGAGGCGCCGAGGTCTTCGCCATCGGCGGCACGTGCACGCACTACAGCGGCCCACTCGGCGAAGGCCTGTTTGCCGGCGACACCGTTCGGTGCCCGTGGCACCACGCGTGTTTCAGCCTGCGCACCGGCGAAGCGCTCGCAGCGCCGGCGCTCAATCCGGTTGCGCGCTGGAAGGTGCAGCAGCGCGACGGCCGCGTGACGCTCGTCGACGAAGTCGATCCCGGCGATCCGATCGACGCGCAGTGCCACCATGCGGGCGGCACCCCGCCGGAGTCGGTGGTGATCGTCGGCGCGGGCGCGGCCGGCAATGCCGCGGCGGAGATGCTCCGACGGCTGGACTACGCGGGCGCCATCACCATGATCGGACCGGAAGATTCGGTGCCGTACGACCGGCCGAATCTGTCGAAGGACTATCTCGCCGGCACGGCATCGGAAGACTGGATTCCACTGCGTCCGCGCGAGTTCTACGAGCAGCATCACATTACGCTCACGCTCGGCAGGACCGTCGCCGCGATCGATACCGCCGCGCGACGCGCGCAGCTCGACGACGGAACGGCGATCCAGTACGGCGCGCTGCTGCTCGCCACCGGCGGTGAGCCGGTGCGGCTCCCGGACTCGTTCGATCATTCGCGCCTGCACTATCTGCGTTCTTTCGCCGACAGCAATGCGATCATCAAGGCGGCGAGCGGGGCGAAGCGCGCCGTCGTGATCGGCGCGAGCTTCATCGGCCTCGAGGTCGCCGCCTCGTTGCGCACGCGCGGACTCGAGGTCGACGTCGTCGCGCCGGAATCGCGTCCCCTCGAGCGTATTCTCGGCCCGCAGCTCGGCGACCTCGTTCGCGCGGTGCACGACTCGCACGGCGTGCGCTTTCATCTCGGCCAGATGGCTGCGTCGATCAGCGGCGGCACGGTCACGTTGAAGAGCGGCGAGCGGCTGGAGGGCGATCTGATCGTCGCCGGCATCGGCGTGCGGCCGCGCGATGCGCTCGCGAAGCAATCCGGATTGGCGGTGGATCGCGGCGTGAACGTGAACGAGTATCTCGAGACGTCGGCGCCCGGCGTGTTCGCGGCCGGCGACATCGCGCGCTATCCCGATCCGCGCACCGGCGATCGCATTCGGGTCGAGCATTGGGTCGTGGCTGAGCGGCAGGGACAGGCCGCCGCACGGAACATGCTTGGCCTGCGGAAGCCGTTCGTCGACGTGCCGTTCTTCTGGAGCCAGCACTACGACATGGCCATCTCGTACGTCGGCCACGCTGAGCAATGGGACGAGATCCGGATCGACGGCGACGTGGAGCAGAAGGATTGCACGGCGACGTTTGTGCGCGGCGGCAAGACGCTCGCCGTCGTCACGGTCGGCCGCGACCGCGCGAGCCTCGAGGCCGAGCTGGCCATGGAGCGCGAGAGCACGGCGCCATCGGCCGCGTCACGCTGAATCATTCGAGAACTAGTACGTCAGCCGCCCGTCGACGATCCTGGCGACGGGCGTGTACGGATGCTCCTTCGCCGGCGCCGCGCTCTGGATGTGCAGCACGCGCCAGCCGTGCGCCTTGAAGTAGTCGGCGATCATGGAGCGGTGACAGCGCCACCACACCGCTTCGGAGCACATGATGGCGACGCGCCCGCGGTGCGCGAGCTGTGCGAGCTGCTCCGCCGCCGCGGCGAACTCCGGCGTGTCCATGTAATCCGCATAGCCGCGGAACGACGTGTGTCGCCACGCCGTGTGCGGCGAGTCCGGCCGCGGCTTGCGTCGGCCGCCCAGCTCCGGGATCGGCACGTATTCGATCCCAGCCGCGGGCAGCGATGACGCGAGCGCGTCAGGATTGAACTGCGGATTCTTGCGAGATCCGGCAAAGCGGCGCACGTCGGCGACGCACGTAATCTCGTGCGCGCGGAGCACGGCCAGCAGCTCGTCGATCGAGCGCGTCGAGTGGCCGATCGTCCACAGCGTGGCGGGAGTGTCGAGCGCCGGTTGCGTCACCGCTGAAAGTCAACACGAGCCAGGGCGCCGTCGCAATCGCCAAAGTGCGGCGAGGATGATAATGTCATGCTCTCCTCCTCCACCCCGTTCCCGTCATGCCGCACCGATTCCCGTCCATCCCCGCCGTCGCGTGTGTCGCTGTCGCTTTCTCTGCGCTGAGCACGTCGTCGATCGCGCAATCGCCGGATACATCGCACACCGACAGCACGATCATCAATCGCTCGGCGAATCCGCTGCTTGCCGACTTCCGCTTTCGCTCGATCGGCCCGGCGAGCATGGGCGGCCGCGTCGACGACATCGAGGTTGCACCGAGCGATCCGAACGTCATCTACATCGGGTACGCCACCAGCGGCGTGTTCCGCTCGCTGAACAACGGCACGACCTTCGAGCCGGTGTTCCAGACGTATACCACCGCGTCGATCGGCGACATTGCGATTCATCCGACGAACCCG
>Ga0070680_100000426_pt1 | contig 28750 bp, 24 predicted proteins | sample KBSC73BmetaG_FD_64672 | JGI IMG/M metagenome (GOLD analysis project Ga0070680, IMG submission 64672) | Corn rhizosphere microbial communities from Kellogg Biological Station, Michigan, USA - KBS C7-3B metaG | ecosystem: Host-associated > Plants > Roots > Rhizosphere | place: USA: Michigan...
GCGCATCGCCCAGCTCGAGCTGACGCTGCCGCCGCAGACGCACATCGAGATCGTGCGCGACGCCGGCGCGCGCGTGCGCGACTCGGTGCGCAACGTGGAGGAAGCGCTGGTGGAAGGCGCCATTCTCACGGTGCTCGTCGTATTCCTGTTCCTCAATTCGTGGCGCTCGACGGTGATCACCGGCATGGCGCTGCCGGTCTCCGTGCTGGCCAGCTTCGTTCCACTGGCGATCTTCGGGTTCACGCTGAACACGATGTCGCTGCTGGGTCTCTCGCTGGCGATCGGCATTCTCATCGACGACGCCATCGTCGTTCGCGAGAACATCGTGCGCCATGTGGAGATGGGCGCGGACCACATGCATGCCGCCCACGAAGGCACCGACGAGATCGGGCTCGCCGTGGCCGCGACGACGTTCTCGATCGTGTCGGTGTTCGTGCCCGTCGGGTTCATGCCGGGAATCGCCGGCCAGTGGTTCAAGCCGTTCGCGCTGACGATCGCCTGCGCTGTGCTCGTGTCGCTGTTCGTGTCGTTCTCACTCGATCCGATGCTCTCGGCTTATTGGCCGGATCCGCAGCTCGAGGCACACGAGCGGCGCAACGCCATCGCGCGCGCGCTCGAGCGCTTCAATCTCTGGTTCGATCGCCAGGCGGAGCGGTACAAGGGGTTGATCGGCTGGGCGCTGGATCATCGCTGGTGGATGGTCGCGATCGCCGCGGCGTCGTTCGTTCTCGCCATCTTCCTGCAAGTCGCGATTGGCGGGTTCGGGTTCGTGCCGGTGAGCGACCAGAGCGAGTTGAACATCGCCATCGAAACGCCGCCCGGCTCGAGCCTGGAGTACACGACGCTCAAGGCCGAGGAGATCGCGCGAATGATTCGCACGCGGCCAGAGGTGTTGTACACCTACACGACGGCCGGAAACGCGTCCGGCGCCGGTGACGTCGACAACGCCAGCGTCTACGCGCGTCTCAAGCCGAAGTCCGAGCGCAAGCTGAGCCAGGACGAGCTGGGACAGATCCTGCGCGTGCAGATGCGCAAAGTCGGCGGCGCAACGGCGTACACGTACGCGTCCGGCTTTGGCGGCGCGCAGAAGCAGCTGCAATTGCAGTTGCAGGGCCCCGACGAGGCGACGCTCAACGCGTACGCCATGCGCATCGAGCAGGTGATGGCGTCGACCCCGGGCGCCGTCGACGTCGGGCTGTCGACGCGCGGGCAGAAGCCGGAGTTCAACGTGCGCGTGAACCGCGGACTCGCCGGCACGCTCGGCGTGAGTCTCAGCCAATTGGCCAGCTCGCTGCGGTTCGCGTTCGCCGGCGTCGATGCCGGCACGTGGATCGATCCGTCCGGCATCTCGCGCTACGTGCACGTGCGGCTCGTACCGGAAGCGCGCGAGAACGCGGCCGATCTCGGACAGCTTCCGGTGATGGTGAACGGCGCGCCGGCATCGCCGTCGGCCGGCACGAGCGAGGTGCCCGCGGGCGTGCCGTCGTTCGTGCCACTCAGCCAGGTGGCCGAGATCACGCCGAGCTACGGTCCGTCACAGATCGATCACTATCAGCGCGAGCGAGTGGTGACGATCGGCGCCAACATCGAGGGCGCTTCACTGGGCAACGTGCTGCAGGCGGTGATGGCGAACGTCAACAAGATCACGCTGCCACCGGGCTATCACATCACGCAGGGTGGAGAAGCGGAAAGTCAGAACGAGGTGTTCGGCAGCATCTTCGCCGCGCTCGGCATTGCCGTGATGCTGATGTATCTCATTCTCGTCGTGCAGTTCGGATCGTTCCTCGATCCGCTCGCCATTCTCCTGTCACTGCCGCTGTCGCTCATCGGTGTCGTGCTGGCGTTGCTGGTGACGAACGACACGCTGAATCTCATGAGTCTGATCGGCGTGATCCTGCTCATGGGCATCGTCGCCAAGAACGCGATTCTGCTGATCGACTTCGCCAAGTGGGCGCACATCGATCGCGGCGTGCCGCTGCGCGAGGCGCTGATCGAGGCCGGACGCATTCGTCTTCGCCCGATTCTCATGACGACGCTCGCCCTCATCGCCGGCATGATTCCGGTCGCGCTCGGCCTCGGCGAAGGCGCGGATTTCCGCGCGCCGCTCGGCCGAGCGGTGATCGGCGGCGTGATCACGTCGACCGTGCTCACGCTGATCGTGATTCCGACGATCTACGAAATTCTCGATGAGTGGCGCGAGCGGTTGTTCGCGCGGTTTCGCGGAAGAAAGCCAGCGCCGTCGCATGCGGTGCAGCCGGTCGCCGAACCGGGCGACTGAATCGTTCGGTCACCCGGCTGCCGCCTACTGCACCGCCACGCTGGGCGAGGGATCAGCGGCGACGCTGATGTCGATCGGCAGGCGAACGCCGTTGTGCGTGCGCACGACGTCGAGCATTCCCTGCCAGACGTCGGCGAACGTGTGACCGACGTCGGTCGGCGGACTGTCGATCGAGAAGCCGTCCTCGCTGGCGATCCAGAATGGCGGGTCGTCCTCCACGCCGGCGGCCGCGAACAATGGCTTCACGTCGGAGTGAATCGCCGTGGCGTTGTGCGTGTGCGCGTAGAAGCCGGGCCGGAACGTCCCGTCGTCGAGCACCGCCTGCGTCCACGCCTTGTAGTAATCGCGCATCTGGTGCGGGATCACGTCCATGTATTCGAGATCCAGAAAGATCACCGTGCCCGGACTGAAGCCTTCGTGTTTGGCCTTGACGATCGCGTCTGCCGCGTCGAGCCTGCCTTGCCTGGCGGTCAGGTATTTCGACGAGCAGTCGACGTTGCTCGATTTGCCCGTTCGTGTCGAGCGAACCTTCCGTCCCCACGTCTGCTGGCCGACGTAGATCACGGCCAGTCCCCAGCCCTGATCGATCAGATGCGAGCGAGTGCCGCTCCACGAACCGTCCTTGTGGCAGGCGGTCTTGAGGTAGTAGCCGACCCATTCATATAGATCAGAGCGCTTCCAGGCGGCCATGGCCTTGTCGCCCGGATAGACGTTCGTGTCGAAGCCGAGGTGGCTGCCGGTGACGTTGTCAGCCACCTGTGTAACGGCGTGGCTGATCGCCGACGGCGCACCGACGAGCTCGGTCGTTGCGGTCGCAAGCGGCGCATGAGCGAGTCGGGGTGCCTCGAACGAGCCGGCGAAGGCGAGCACGCCAAGCATGACAGCGTTTCTGATTTGGGATCGGTTGATCAACATCGAATAGCGACTGTGAGATAGGGCGGATGACCATCGTCGTTGGCGGCCGCTGATTGCGCAGATGCAACGCAGATACGGCGATTGCGCACGACAAATCAGCAGGACTCAGCGGGACTCAGCGGGCCGGACATCCGTGAGTGTTTCCACTCGCGTGATTTGTTTTTCTTTGTACGCTGATGCCGCCGCTCGCAGCCCTCAACGCTTCGCGAATACGGCAGCCATCGTTCATCAGCGTTCGTCTGCGGCCGGCAACGATTTACGCGCGCCAACGGCCGCAGAATCGATCTGCGGCTCCGTGTTTGTGTGACGCCAGCGGGGGCGCGGAGTTAGCCGTCTCGACTGGCGCCTGCGTATAGAAATTGCTATCGCTGGGTCGGCCAGCCCGGCAATTCCGGGCGATCAACCTGTTCGGAGGGATCTATGTCGATTCGCCTGACCCGTGGGATCGTAGTACTCGGCGCGTGCGCTCTCTGGGCGGCATGCTCGAAGTCTGGAAACAATGCGGACACGACCGGTGCGATGGCGACCGACACCACCGCCGCGGCCAGTGCGGCCACGACGCCTCCGCCAGCTCAGATGACCGACACGACCATTCTTGGCGTGCTCGATGAGGCCAATGCGGCAGACAGCGCCGGCGGCGCGCTGGCGGCGACCAAAGGCACCAATGCGCAGGTGAAGTCGTTCGGAAAGCGCATGGTGCGGGATCACCACCAGCTCCGCGCCGACGGGCAGAAGCTCGCCAAGCAGCTCAAGATCACGCCCGCGACGCCTTCGGGTGACACGCTGCAGGCTACTGCTCAGAAGTTCGCCGATAGCTTGAACGCACAGCCCAAGGGCCCGGCGTGGGACGCCGCGTACATCAACCATGAAGTCGCGGTGCACCAGTTCGTCCTGCAGACGCTGCAGAACTTCCAGAACACCGCCCAGGCGCCGCAGCTCAAGGACGCGATCACCAAGGCGATTCCGCTGATCCAGGCACACCTCACGGAAGCGCAGCAGATCCAGGGCAAGCTCGGAAACACGGCGGCTGATTCGACGAAACCGAAGGACTGAGCCGGTGCAGGTGTGAGCCCACGAATCAGGTGATCGCCGCGGTTGGGCGCGCTACTTGAAATGAACGCCCGGGTGGAGACACCCGGGCGTTTCGTTTTCGGCACGCCCGACCGCGGACCGGGGGAGCGATGCGTCCATCGTTGAGAATGCCAGGACTGGCGGCACTCGCCGCCGTTGCAGTCGCGAGCTTCAGTTGCTCGCAGGGAGGCACGCCCGAACGGCGCGCCACGACCGGAACGGGGCATAGGCCAGTGGCGGCCGTCCAATCGGGCGGTGACGTGACGACCGACTCGAGCTCGGTGACCAATGTCGATTGGCTGACCGATGCCAACATTCTATCGCTGCTCGCGGCGATGAACAGCCAGCAGATCGCCGCGTCGGACATCGAGCTGCAGGCGTGGCGGTCCGATACGATTCGCGCCCTCGCCGCCGCGACCGCGCGCGAGCATGCGGAGCTGCAGCACTCCGCCGATTCACTTGCCGCGCAACTGCACATCGAGCCCGTGGCGCCGGCGTTGGCGAGCCAGTTCACGGCGAGCATGCAGCTGCAGCTCGATTCGCTGAACGGCTACCACGCCGGCGGAGTGGATCGGGCGTACATCGCGCAGCAGGTGAGCGCCGGCCAACTCATGCTCGGCTATCTGCAGGGGCTCGCCGGTTCGGCGCAGCAGCCCGAGCTCCAGGCGCTGCTGTCATCCGCCGCTCAGACGGTCGGCTCCGAGCTGACGCGCGCCCGCAGCCTGCAAATGATCTACACGCGCGCCGACTCCATCGCGCTCGCCGATTCCGCCCGAGCCGATTCGGCGCGAGCCGCGCGGTCGCGCAAGCCTCGCCGTTGATTCGATGACGACGCAACCGCAGACCGATCGCGAGACGACGAGCAACGTCGCGATCGTGGACGGATCCAACGTGGCGCACTGCACGGAAGGCGAGCCGGCGCACGTCGCCAATCTGCTCGCCGTCCGTGAAAAGTTATGCGAGGAAGGACTCGAGCCGATCATCGTCGCCGACGCGGCGCTGCGGCATCAGATCGACGATCCGGCACGGTACGAGAAGATGATCGACGACGGCATGGTGCGGCAGGCGCCGGCTGGAACGGACGCCGATTACTTCATCCTTTCGTTCGCGCGCGAGCTCGGCGCGAGCATCGTGTCGAACGACCGCTTCCGCGATCGAATCAAGCAGTTTCCGGAAGCGCGCGATCGTGTGATTCGCTATATGATCCTTCAGGACGAAGTCGTGCTGGAGCGGCGCACTCACCGACGGCACGGCGAGTAGGCACGGGCGGCGGCAACCCTCCGCAGACGCGCGTGTCGAAGACACGTACGAGTCGAAGGAGGCGCCGCACATCCGGATGTTCATCATGGGCAATCCATCCTGACCACCGCTCCGCGACGCTGATCGAGTACTCCCGGCGGCAGCGCCAGCCGCTTGCGCCGCCGGACCCGACCGTCTAAGCTGAGCGCCCGATAGGCGCCGCCCGTGCCGTCTTTCCTATGACGCTGGCACGATTTTCAACAGGGTACGCCAGCCATGCTGGAACGCCGCGCCGACGATTGACGTAGGGTCCGCTGTCGCGATGCGACCGGCCGCACCACCGGTCGAGCGATCAGGCGCGATGCGGCGCCGGCATCCCACGCCAGAACACGACGGCTGCCGCCGCAGACACGGAGTGGAACCGTGCGCGGCGTGAAAGCTGCTCGCCGACGGTCCGGCGGCGCGCGCCGATGCGCGTGCGCGCTGCACTGATGTGGACACCACTCACGAACCCGATCATGACATCCGTTTCAACTTGGCGCGGTTCAGCGACCGCGGATCCGTGGCGGTTGCGTGTCGCCGTTCCGCTGGCGATGACGCTGCTGCTCGCCGCCGCCGGGAGCGCATTGGCGCAGGACACCACGGCGTCGCCACCGGGACCGGTGCGGCGTCTCTCGCTGGAAGACGCGCTGCGGCTCGCACAGGCGCAGAGTCAGACCGTGGAGATCGCGCGCGCCGGCGTGACGCGCGCCACGGGGCAGCGCTATCAGGCGCGCAGCCAGTATCTGCCGCAACTCAACGGCACCGCGGGCTATACCAAAACGCTCAAGTCGCAATTCTCCGGGTTCAGCTCCGGTTCGTCGGGCAGCGACACCGTCGCGGTGCCGGCCACGCCGGCCCTCTGCGCGCCGTTCATCCCATCCACGGCCACGCCGGCCGAGCGGTCGGCGGCCCTGGCGCAGGCGGCCACGTGCCCGAGTGCGACGAGCGGCGGCGGATTCGATCTGTCGAAGACGAGCTTTGGCGCCACCAACCAGTGGGCGCTCGGCCTGTCGTTCTCGCAGAACCTGTTCGCCGGCGGACGCATTCGCGCGCAGAACCAGGCGGCCGACGCGCAACTGCGCGCAGCCAACGTCGAGGTTGCGGCGCAACGCGCGCAGGTCGCCCTCGACGTCACATCCGCGTACTACGACGCGGCGCTCGCCGATGCGCTGGTGGCGATCGCCGACTCGTCGGTTGCGCAAACGGCGACCGTGCTGACGCAGACGCAGGTGGCCTACAAGGTGGGCAACACCTCCGAGTACGATCTGCTGCGCGCGCAGGTGACGCACGACAACCAGGTGCCGGTGCTGCTCCAGGCCCGCGCCAACCGGCAGGTGGCGTATCTCCACCTCAAGCAGTTGCTGGACATGCCGCTCGACGACGCGCTCGAGCTGACGACGCCGATCGAATCGAATGCCGGTCCGCCGCTGCCTACCGTTGCCGCGAGCTGGACGCCGGACACGATCACTTCCGACCGATCCGCCGTGCGCGAGAGCGCCGAAGCCGTGCGCGCGCAGGAGGCGCAGGTGAAGATCGCTCACGCGGAACGCATTCCGTCGATCGCGCTCGTGTCGAACTACCAGCGGCTGTATTTCCCGACGACGATATTTCCAAGCCTCTCGAACGGCGTCGACAACTGGACCGTGGGTCTTTCGACGAACATTCCGATCTTCGATGGCGGCCGAATACGCGGCGACGAGGTCATCGCGCAGGCGGGGCTGCAGCAGGCGCGCGCACAGGCCGCGCAAACCCGACAGTTCGCCGCGATGGACACGCGCGTCGCATTGAACGCGTACACCGAAGCACAGGCCGCGTTCGACGCGAGCCGCGGCACGGCGGAACAGGCGCAGCGCGAGTACAGCATCGATCAAGTACGCTTTCGGGAAGGCATCTCGACCCAATCGGACCTGTCGCAATCGCGGTTGCTCCTCGAGCAGGCGCGAGCCAATCGCGCCCAGGCGGCGCGCAACCTCGCCGTCGCGCGCGTGCGACTGGCCCTGTTGCGCGATCTTCCGATCCAGGGAACGACCGGCGTGTCGGGCTCGGCCTCCAGTGCGGCCGGCGCGGTGCAGCAACAGACGCAGCAGCAGCAAGGCCAGCAGCAACAACAGTCGCAGCAGCGGTCGGCGTCATCGACGACGACGCAAACGTCCGCGGCTGCGGGCGCAGGCGGACCAGGGGGGAGCGGCCAGCCATGATCATGGGAGGAAAGGGGATGGAACGACGGTCCACGCGTCGCGCGATCACGGTATCACTCGCCGCTGCCGCGCTGTTGGGCGCGTGCAAGCGCGGCGGAGCGCCGCCGTCAGCCGCGACGAACGTCATGGTTGTTGGTCCGGAGAACATTGCGATCGTCACCGCAAAGCAGATTCGCAGCGGCCCCGCCATCTCGGGCACCTTGCAGCCGGAAGAGCAGGCCACAGTGCGCGCGGAAGTGGGCGGCGCCATCCTGCAGACGTACGCCGAGCAGGGCGATCAGGTGCGGAAGGGCGAGGTACTCGCGCGCATCGACGACACGGCGCTGCGCGCCGCCGAACTGTCGGCCCGCGCGGCGGTGACGACGGCGCAGAACACCGTCGACGTCGACAAGCGGGAGGTGGACCGCAACGATGTGCTGCTCAAGGCCGGCGCGATCGCCGAGCGAGATCTCGAGCTGGTGCGCAATCAGTACTCGGCGGCGCTCGCGCAATTAGCAAACGCGAAAGCGGTGCTGGCGAATGCACAGAAGCAGCTCACCAAGGCGACCGTCGTCGCGCCATTTTCCGGAGTGGTGAGCGCGCGGCAGGTGAGCGCGGGCGACGTGGTCCAGCCGGGTGGTGCGCTGTACACCGTCGTGAATCCGGCGACCATGCGCCTCGAAGCGTCGGTGCCGGCCGAGCAGCTCTCGGCGGTGCATCGTGGCGCACCGGTCGACTTTACGGTGAGCGGCTATCCGAACCGGGCGTTCACGGGCCGGGTGACGCAGATCAACCCGGTGGCCGATCCTGCCACGCGCCAGGTACGAATCATCGTTTCGCTGCCGAACGCGAACGGCGTGCTCGTGGGCGGTCTGTTTGCCGACGGACATGTGTCGAGCGATATCCGCATGGCGCCGGTGGCGCCGATCGCGGCGGTGGACGAAACGGGCATCGCACCGTTCGTCACGGAGATCAAGAATGGTCTGGCGCACCGTGCCAACGTTACGCTCGGCATCCGCGACGCCGCGGCGGAAACGGTGGAGATTCGATCGGGCGTGCAGATCGGCGACACACTGCTCGTCGGGGCCGCGCGCGGAATCACGGAGAAGACGCCGGTGCGGGTGAATGCAATCGCCGCTGACACGGAGGCCGCGGTGAGGCGGTAACAAGCGAAGCAGTAGCACGGCGGCCCGCGCCACCCGGCCGTTCCACCGTTCCACCGTTCCACCGTTCCACCGGTCCACCGTTACCTTTACCCCATGCTCTGCTACCTGAACGGCAAGCTCGTCGACAGGACCGGCGCGGTCGTCGCGGTGGAGGATCGAGGGTTCGTGTTCGGCGACGGCGTGTACGAGGTCTGGCGCGTCGTCAACGGGCGGTTGTTCGAGATGGAGCGGCACCTGGAGCGACTCGTCTTCGGGCTCCACGAGCTGCGCATCGCGGCGCCGGACATCGTCCAGCCCGACGTGCTCACGAGTGTGGCCGAGCAGCTACTCGCCAGCGGCGGTTTGCAGGACGGCGAAGCGACATTGTATCTCGAGATCACGCGCGGCGTTGCACCGCGCGCGCACGCCTTCCCGGCCGCCGGCACGTCGCCGACCGTGTTCATGATGGCCAACCGGTTCGTGCCGCCCAACGAGCTGCGGACGCGCGGTGCCGCGGCGATCACGGTCGACGACATCCGCTGGCTTCGCTGCGACATCAAGACCATCCAGCTGCTGCCCAACGTGCTCGCCAAGCAGGCGGCCGCGGAGCGTGGCGCCATGGAAGCGATCATGGTGCGCGACGGGATCGTGACCGAGGGCTCGCACGCCAACGTGATCGGGGTGCTCGACGGAATCATCCGAACGCATCCGACGACGAATCTCATCCTGCCCGGCGTCACGCGCGCCGTGGTGCTCGACATCGCGCGCCGGCTCGGCATTCCGGTGAGCGAGACGGCCTTTCACGAGCGCGACCTGCCGCGGCTCGACGAATTGTTCATCGTCGGCACGACCGGCGATGTGATGCCGATCGTGCGGCTGAATGATCGACCGGTCGCATCCGGCACGCCGGGCCCGATTGCCCGGCAACTGTACTCGGAGTTCCGCGCACACATGGACGCCTGCTGCGGCGTCGCGCGGGCCGCCTGATCCTGCGGCACTCCGGAGCGACGCTCATTCTCGCGCTGCTGCAGCACGCCACGTTGCACTCCGGGCTCACCGCGGCCGAGCGGCTGTGGGCGTACATCACGCTGGCGGTGACTGGCATCATCACGGAGGAGGCAACGCCGCTGATCGGCGGCCTTGCCGCACACAACCATCGGCTGCGGCTGGTGGCGGTGGCGTTCTGGGTGGCGGCTGGAACATGGGGAGCCGACATCGGGTTGTATTACATCGGGCGGTGGCGCGGTCACTGGGTGCGGAAGCGATGGCCGCGGCTGCGGACGTTCATGCTGCGTGCACTGAAGATCGTGCGCCGGCATCCGTGGCGGTCCTCGGTTGCCGTTCGCTGGGCGTACGGGCTGCGGTTGACGCTGCCGATTGCCTGCGGCGCGGCACGGGTTCCGATCCCGATCTATCTGCTTGGGAGCGCGATCGGGGCGCTGACCTGGGCATCGGTGTTCACGATGCTCGGCTGGGCATTCGGCCGCACGACGCTGATCGTGCTCGGGCACGTCAGACGGTATGACAATTATCTGATTCTGATCATCATCATCGCCCTGGCGGTCGCGGTCTGGGCGGTGCGGAGGCGGCACGTTGAAGAGGAGTTCGTCGAAGCGCTGGCGGCTGGTGACCCGGAAGAGCTGCCGCCGCGATCGACGCAGGAGGAAGATTGAAGGCAGTCCGACACTGGAGGGTTCCATGATTCGACGTTCGCGCGGCGGTGCCGCCCTGTTGGCGGTCGCAATTGGTGCGCTCACCCTGACCGCGGCACGCCGGCTCACGAGCGGGGAATCGCCATCCGTCACGCTGCCGGCTCCGTCGCTCGATCAGCCGCTCGCGGCGGTCAAGGGCGAACAGACCGCCGTCTTTTCCGGCGGCTGCTTCTGGGGCATTCAGGCGGTGTTCGAGCACTTGAAGGGCGTCACGAGCGCGGTGGCCGGCTACTCGGGCGGCACGGCGCCGCATCCGTCGTACGAGCAGGTGAGCACGGGCACCACGGGGTACGCCGAGTCGGTGAAGGTCACGTACGACAGTTCACAGATCTCGTACGGGCAGCTGCTCCAGGTGTTCTTCTCGGTGGCCCATGATCCCACGGAGCTCAACCGCCAGGGGCCCGACGTCGGCACGCAGTACCGGTCGATCATCTTCTATACGACGCCGGAGCAGCAGCACATCGCGCACGCGTACATCGATCAGCTCACCGCGGCCAAGGTCTTCACGCGCCCGATCGTGACGCAGCTCGTAGCCTACAAGGCGTTCTGGCCGGCCGAGAGCTACCACCAGAACTACGCGGAAAAGCACCCGGACGAGCCGTACATCGTGATCAACGACGCGCCGAAGGTGGCCCATCTCCAGCGTGCCTTTCCCACGTTGTATCGCTCAGCCGCTCACTGAGCGGCCGCCTCGCGCAACCGGCGCCACGCCAGCTCGACGTGGCGCTGCTCCGTTCGGATGTTGCCGATCGCCAGTCGCAGCGTGAAACGGCCGGCGAGCCTGGTGTGACTGAGAAACACGTCGCCGGTCGCGTTTACGGCATGTAGAATCTCCTCATTCCGCCGGTCGCGGTCCGCGTCGGACATACCGGCCGGCGCGTAGCGGAAGCAGACGAGGGAGAAGGGCACCGGCGCCATCAGCTTCCAGTCGTCGTCGGCCTCCACCCAGCCGGCGAACTGCTGTGCGAGCCGGCAATGAGCGCGAATGCGATCGGCCAAGCCCTCGGCGCCGAACGCGCGGATCACCATCCAGAGCTTGAGCGCGCGAAAGCGCCTGCCGAGCTGCACGCCGTAATCCATCAGGTTCTCGACTTCGTCCTGTTCGCGTGTGACCAGGTATTCCGGCACGAGCGAGAAGGCGCGGCGGAGGACGTCCGGCCGCCTCGTGAAGAAGGCCGAGCAGTCGATCGGCGTGAACAGCCACTTGTGCGGATTGACGACGAGCGAATCGGCCCGCTCGACGCCGTCGAGCACACGGCGCATCTCGGGGACGACGGCGGCCGCCCCGCCGTACGATGCGTCGACGTGCAGCCAGAGCTGCTCGCGCGCGCAAATCTCTGCGATGGCGGGCACCGGATCGATGCTCGTCGTGCTCGTGGTGCCAACGGTCGCCACGCAGGCAATCGGCAACATGCCGCGCGCACGGTCCGTCTCGATTGCGCGGCCGAGCAGATCGGCGCGCATGCGAAATTGCTCATCGGCCTCGATGTGCACGACGTTGTCGAGGCCGATCCCCAGGGCGAGCGCGGCCTTGTCGACCGACGAATGTGCCTGCGTCGAGGTGTATACGCGCAACGTCGGGAGATCGGCGCGGCCGGCCATGCCGCGCTCGCGAATCGCCAGCTCGGGCCGGGCTTCACGGGCCGCGGCAAGAGCGAGCATCGTCGAGATCGACGCCGTGTCGTTGATGATGCCGAACCAGCCGGGCTGCATGCCGAGCAACTGTCGCAGCCAGTCCAGCGCCACCTGCTCGAGCTCCGTCGCCGCGGGCGACGTCTTCCAGAGCATGCCATTGACGTTCAACGCCGCGATCAACAGCTCGGCCAGAATGCCGGGAACGGAAGCCGAGATCGAGAAGTAGGCGAAGAAGCCCGGGTGATTCCAATGCGTGACGCCGGGAAGAATCCGCGTCTCGAAGTCGCGAACGATCGTCTCGAGCGCTTCGGCATGCTCCGGTGGAGATGCGGGAAGAGCACGGCGGACGTCGCCCGGCCGCACGCGCGCGAGCACCGGATACCGCTCGGGCTCGCGCAGATAGGCGGCGATCCAATCGAGGATCGCGCGCCCCTCGGTCACCAATTCGTCTGGCGGGAGATCGCCCGTCGTCAGCGCCATCTGAAGATTCTCAGTGCGATCGAGAAGCAGATGACGATCCACGCGGCGAGAATGGCCAGCTCCGGCCAAAGGCCGGGCAGCGACACGCCGCGCAGCATGTTGGCGCGCAACGCGTCGATCGACGCAGTGAGCGGAAGCGCCTTGATGAACGGTTGCACGACGCGCGGAAAGTTCTCAGACGAGAAGAAGACGCCGGACAGCACCCACATCGGCAGCATCGTCAGGTTCATGAGGCCCGACACGCCTTCGATGGTGCGCGCGCGCGATGCGATCAACAGACCGAGCCCGCCGAACGCGAGCGCGCTGATCACCACGATCACCACCAGCGCGAGGCCGGTGCCGCGCATCGGTACGCCGAACAGCAGCACGCTCGAGCCGAGCAGCACCACCGCTTCGATAGTGAGCAGCACGAGGCGCGAGAGCAGATACGACGCGAGATATTCGGCGCGCGACATCGGCGTGGCGACGAGGCGCTTGAGCAGATTCTTGCGTCGCTGGTCGACGATGGGAAAGCCGAGTCCCCAGATGCCGCCGCCCATGATCGTCATGCCGAGCAGGCCGGGCACAACGAAGTCGATGTAGCGCGAGCCGCGCTCTTCCACGTGTTCGTCCGACACGGACAGCACGTCGGTACGGCCGGCGCCGCGCTGCACGGCGTTGTCGACCAGATACCGTGCCGTGCGCGCATCGGGCCGTGTGTTGTCGTAGCGATAATGGATGCTGGCGCTGTCGGCGAACACGATCAGCGCCACGCGGCCAGTGGCGAGCGCCGCGGCGGCGCTGTCGGGCGACAGCCGCTCGACGGCCAGCGACGAATCGCGCGCGATCCACGCCGCCACCGACGCGGCGCGCGAGCCGGTGTTCGCCACGGCCACGTGCGTCACGTCGGCCGGCTTGCTCCGAAACGCGATGCCGAGGCCGATCGCCAGCAGGATCGGAAAGCCGAACGACCAGAACAGCGCCTCCGGTTCGCGTGAGTATTCCTTGAAACGAACCGTGATGAGCTGCCAGAGCGAGCTGCGCGACTCCGGGTCGTGATCAGACATCGCGCAACTGGCGTCCGGTGAGCGAGACGAACACGTCCTCGAGCGTAGCGGAGTGCGTGGTGAGCTGTGTCAGCTCGAGATGCTCGGCCGCCAACAGCTGGAGCAGCGCCGGAACGGTGCGGTGCAGCGCACCCACCTGCAGCTCGTAACCGCCGGCGAGCGGACGCGCCGCGTGGACGCCGGCGAGGGCTCGCAGCTTCGCGTCGTCGATCACCGGTGAACCGGGCGGCAAGGCGAATTCGACGACGTGCTCGGCGCCGAGCGATCCGATCAGCTCGGCCGGCGTGCCGAGCGCGATCACCTGGCCGTGGTCGACGATCGCCACGCGGTCACAGAGCATCTCGGCTTCATCCATGTAGTGCGTCGTGAGCAGAATCGTACGGCCGTGGGCCTTGAACTCGGTGATCAGCTCCCAGAGCTGGCGGCGCGACTGTGGATCGAGGCCGGTGGTCGGCTCGTCGAGAAACAGCAGATCCGGATCGCCGACGATCGCACAAGCGAGTGCCAGGCGCTGTTTCTGGCCGCCGGAGAGCTTGCCGACGCGGGCCGCTCGCTTTTCGTCGAGCTGCACGAGCGAGATCACTTCGTCGACCGTGCGCCCGCGCTCGTAGAAGCTGCGAAACAGGCGAACCGTTTCTTCCACGGTGAGCTTGTCCGCGAGCTGCGTCTCCTGGAGCTGGATGCCGAGTCGCTCGCGCAGCTCGCTCGCGTCGTGGTCCCAATGCAGGCCGAGCAGCTCGACATTGCCCGAGTCGGGCGCGAGCAGGCCTTCGCAGATCTCGATCGTCGTGGTCTTTCCGGCGCCGTTCGGGCCGAGTAGGCCGAAGCACTCGCCGCTCGCCACGCTGAGTCCGAGCCCGCGCACCGCGTGTACGTCGGCGTAGCGCTTCTGCAGGTCCTCGACGAGGAGAGCGGGCGTGGAAACGGGAGCCGTGGCCATGAGCTCTAATTCTACAGCGGCGTGGATCGGACCGCCGGGCTTCGCTCGAGCGAAACCTCCGCCGCGCCGGCCGCGTACCGGTGAAGGTCGTCAATTCACCATTCCCAATTCATGCTGCTTCTCCTCGGCGCCGCCGTCGCAGTGTCCATGCAGGTGCCGGCCGGCGCGCGTCGCGATCGGCCGACGATCGTGCGCGACAGCACCGTCGCCGTTGCCGATTCCGGCGAACATCGACACGGCCGCCGGCCGGCGATCCGCAAGCCGGTTACGGCCGACCTGCTGGCGAGCGCATTCAAGGATGCTCGCGCGCGCACGTTGCTCCTGCGCGCGCGAACGGCGCGCATGGCGCAGGATTCTTCGCTCGTCGGTTACGACGCGAACAGCTACGAACGGCTCTCGGTCGGCCTGGGCTTCGGCCGCATCGGCCGCGATCATCTGATGTTCCGCCACGAGAGCGCAGCGCGGGTGCAATGGCAGCGCGGTCGAGGAATCCTGATCGACGTGAAGGGCGCGCGCGTCGCCATTCCGATGGCCAGCGAGAGCGACCAGCATCTCGATCCGGGCGATGTCGACGACGACATGATCGGCTCGATCCCGTACTATCCGGGCGCCGAGCCGCTGTGGATCGGGACGAATACGGTGCGCGCTCAGGTGGACGAACGCGAGATCGTGAATCCGCTGGCCGACGGCTCGGAGGCGTACTACACGTTCTCGAGCGGCGATTCCGCGAGCTTCACGCTGCCGAATCACACGACGATACGATTGCACGAGCTGCGCGTGCGCCCGCGCGAACCGAAATGGAATCTGGCCGTCGGCTCACTCTGGTTCGATGTGTCGTCCGGCCAGCTCGTGCGCGCCGCGTACCGGTTGGCCGTGCCGATCGACATCTGGCAGGTGGCCAAGGCAGACGATTCGACGAGCATGGACGACGTTCCGGTGTGGGTCAAGCCGATGATCACGCCGATGGTTGGACAGCTCTCGGGGGTGGCAATCGAGTACAGTCTGCATGATGGGCGATTCTGGTTGCCCAGCCTTCGCGCGGCCGAGGGCAGCGCGCAGGTGAGCTTCATGCACGTGCCGTTCAAGATCGAGGAGAGCTACACCTACAACGCGGTGAATGGCACGGATACGCTGCCGACGATCATCGTGCCGGAGCGGGACTCGATCGATCACGCGATGCGCGATTCCATTCGCGCGGCCGAGCGGCGCGCGCGTCGGCACGGCGACACGACCAACGTGCACGTGTGCGACACCACGGACACCGCGGTCGTGACGCGCTACCGGTTCGACCATACCATTCCCGTGATGACGCGCGTGCCGTGCGACGTGCACGCGCTCGAGCATTCCGCCGCGCTGCCGCCGTCGATCTACGACGCCGGCGACGAGCTGTTCGGCGCGAAAGAGCGCGATCAGCTCATCGCGCAGGCGCTGTCGATGGGCGCGCAGCCGCCGCTGTTCAAGGCGCTTCCACCGCCGTCGATCGCCTACGGTCCGTCGTTGATGCGCTACAATCGCGTGGAAGGGCTGTCGGTCGGCGCGTCGATCGATCAGCAGTTGGGCGGCGGATACGATGCGTCAGCACTGGCGCGCTTTGGATTCGCCGACCGCGAACCAAACCTCGAGCTGACGCTGACGCGCACCAATCTCACCGACTCGATTCATCTGCGCGGCTACAATCGCCTCGTGTCGGCGAGCGATTGGGGAAATCCGTTGAGCTTCGGCAGCTCGGTGTCGGCGCTGCTGTTCGGGCGCGACGAAGGATTCTACTACCGCGCGTCCGGCGCCGAGCTGGCTGGCTCCCGGGATGCATCCTTCGGGGGCGGCACGCGATTCGAGTGGCGCGCCTTCGTCGAGCAGGAGCGAACGGCGCGGCCGCACACGACTTTCGCCGTCAACGGCGCGGACTTTCCGCCGAACCTGATCGCGGAAAAAGCGGTCTACGGTGGTGTAGGTGGACGAATCCTTCACGAACACGGGCTGGACCCACGCGGACTGCGTCTGCTGACCGATTTACGGTTCGAGGCCGCGACCGGCGACTCGGTGTACGGCCGTGCCGCGCTCGATTTCACGGCGTCGCACGGACTCGGCCCCCTCGCGGGCTCGCTGACGCTTGCCGGCGGCGGCTCGGTGGGCGCTTTGCCACCGCACCGGCGATGGTACCTCGGCGGCTCGCAGACGGTGCGCGGCCAGAGCCCCGACACGGCGCAGAGCGGGAACGCGTTCTGGCTGACGCGCGCCGAGCTGGGAACGAACAACCCGGCGTTCCGCCCGACGATTTTCGGCGATCTTGGCTGGGTCGGCGATCGGACGCGAATCTCGGACGTCGGCCGCCCGATGAGCGGTGTGGGCGCCGGCGTGTCATTCCTGGACGGCCTGTTCCGGTTCGATGTGGCGCGCGGACTGTACCCGAGAAAGCAGTGGCGGGTGGATCTGTCGGTTGAGGCGAGATTTTGAACGGTGGAACGGTGGAACGGTGGAACGGTCTGAAATCTCCCGTCTGATGTCTGGCAACTGATCGCTGAGTCGTTTCCTCCCCCTCTCCCCTCTCCCCTCTATCCCCTTTATATTCACCCCATGCGCTCCGCCCCGATGATGTGCTGCTCGATGTATATGTGTCTCATGTGCCAACCGGCATACGAGGTTCTGAGCGCACGCATCTAGCGAAATCACACTCTCGCGACTCGCGCTCCGATCCTCACCCGGGATCGGAGCGTTTTTGTTTGCTGACGCACTGAGCCGGGAGTGATGACGGGCCGAGTCGATCCGCTGTGACCCTCACCGGACGACTCATGCAACCGATCGCTGTCTACCACGAACACCCGGACTGGTTCAAGCCGCTCTTCGCCGAGCTGGAACGACGCGAGCTGCCATACGTACGCCTCGACGCCGCGTCGCATCAGTTCGACCCCGCCGAGGACGATGCGCCGTATTCGCTCGTGTTCAATCGCGCGAGCCCTTCCGCCTATCTGCGCGGCCACCGGCAGTCGACCTTCTACACGCTCCACTGGCTGCGGCATCTCGAGCGCCTCGGCATTCCGGTGGTGAACGGATCGAGCGTCTACTCATTCGAGCTCTCGAAAGCGAGTCAGCTCGATCTACTCGAGGAGCTGGGTCTGCCGTACCCGACGTCGCGCGTCATCAACGACCCGGCGCTCGCCGTCGCGGCCGCGCGCGGCCTGCGCTATCCGGTGCTCGTCAAGGCGAACATCGGCGGCAGCGGCGCCGGCATCATTCGCTACGAATCCGAACAGGCGCTCGCCGGCGCCGTCGAACGCGGCGAGGTGGAGCTCGGGCTCGATGGCGTGTCGCTCGTGCAGGAATCGGCGCCGCTGCGCGACGGCCACATCGTTCGTGTCGAGACGCTCGGCGGCAAGTACTTGTACGCGATCAAGGTCTATCCGGCAGTCGGCTCGTTCGATCTCTGTCCGGCCGACGCCTGCCAGACGGCGAACGGCATCGAGCTCGTGCGGGGCGCCTGCGCTGTCGATGCGCCGAAGACTGGGTTGCGCGTGGAAGCCTACAGGCCGCCGCCGACCATCATCGCGCAGGTCGAGGCGATCTCGCGCCGCGCGGGCCTCGACGTCGGCGGCATCGAGTATCTCGTCGACGATCGCGACGGCCAGCACTACTTCTACGACGTCAACGCGCTCTCGAACTTCGTCGCCGATCCGCTGAACGTGATCGGCTTCGATCCGTGGGTGGTGCTGGTGGACTACCTCGAGTCCCGCGCCTCTCGCCGCGCGACATCCGAGGTCTCGTCCGGCGTCTCGTCTGATGCCTCGAATCTCACGTCTGACATCTCGGCCGTTCCCTCCCCTCTCCCCTCTCCCCTCTCGCCCCTCCCATGAGATACGGCTACTGGCTTCCCGTCTTCGGCGGTTGGCTGCGGAACGTCGACGACGAACAGATGACCGCTTCCTGGGACTACATCAAGCGCCTGGCCCAGCGAAGCGAAGAGATCGGCTACGACATCACGCTCATTGCCGAACTGTTATTGAACGACATCAAGGGAATTCGTGCGCCGTCGCTCGACGCCTGGTCCACCGCGGCGGCGCTCGCGGCCGTCACGGAACGGCTCGAGCTGATGGTCGCCGTGCGGCCGTCGTTCCATCCGCCGGCCATTCTCGCCAAGCAGGCGGCGAACATCGATCGGATTTCCAACGGGCGGCTCGCGCTCAATGTCGTGTCGGCGTGGTGGAAGGACGAAGCGCGGCGGTTCGGCGCGGCGTTCGACGAGCACGACGATCGCTACGCGCGCACGAAGGAATGGCTCGATGTGGTCGACGGCGCGTGGCATCAACCGTCATTCAGCTACCACGGCAAGTTCTACCGCCACGACGACATCGTGCTCGAGCCCAAGCCGGTCAGCCGTCCCGAGCGTCCGCGTCCGACGATCTACGCCGGCGGCGAGAGCGAGACGGCGAAGGCGCTGATCGCGCGGCAGTGCGACGCGTACGTCATGCACGGCGATCCGCCGGAGCGCATTGCACCGAAGATCGCCGACATGCGCGCACGCCGCGAACAGGCGTCCGAGGCGCTGGGCGTCGACCTGCCGCCGCTCCAGTTCGGAGTGGCCGCATACACGATCGTGCGCCAAACCGAATCCGAGGTGGCGGAGGAGATCGCGCGCATCACGAACGTCGCGGAAGGCTCAGCGGGCTATGGCAACTATCAGGACTGGATCGCCAACACGAAGCTCGAGCAGCAAGTGAGTCTGCAGGATTACTCCGTGTCGAATCGCGGCCTGCGCGCGGGGCTGGTGGGCACACCGGAGCAGGTGGCCGAACGCGTCGCGGAGTTCGCGGACGCGGGCGTCGATCTGCTGCTGCTCCAGTGCAGCCCGCAGCTCGAGGAGATGGAACGGTTCGCGGACGAGGTGATCACCGCGCGGGTGTGAGCGCGGTGATCGGGGCACGACGGGATGTCTCGCGGCGGCTATTCGTAATTCTGCGCCGCGCGATATCCCGCGTAGATCCCGAGTCCGGTACCGAGCATGCTCAGCACGAAAGCGCTCATGAACCCGATGGGCGAACCCAGATACCAGCCGATGTAGCCGCCAATCGTTGAGCCGAGGAAGGCGAAGAGCTTCTTCATGTCATTCCGACGACGCGACTCGCCCAGCGTTTCGCGGTCTCGCAAAGATCCCCGGAAGTTGCACGAAGCGAGAGTGATCGGGCCCGGTGACTCGGCGCACACCGGCGTAATCGTCAGCACAGCAATGGGTTAGGGGCGTGTTCCCGCCATCGGGCGGGTGGTCCGGATCTTACCATGTAATCCGCAACGCATCGTCCGCGATGACGCGGCCGAGCGCATCCCACCCACCTATGGCTCCGGACCTCAAGTCCTCAGCGCGCGCCAACGCCGACGTTCTTCTCTGGCAAGCCCCATTTCGCATCGCCGTCGCGGTGGTCGCCGGCGGTGTGGCATACCTGCTCCAGCAGGCGAGCCTGCTCGCCGGCGCCGGATCGGGGTTGCTGGTGGCGGTGGGAGCCTACGTGGCGTTCGTCCTCGGCCTGCGCGCCGTGCTGCGGCGCACCGGCACGGCCGGTCCCTGGGTGGTGGGCGGCGTCATCGTCGCCGACCTGACCCTCGTGTTCGCGTCGACGGTGCTCACCGCACCGGCCGGACGCTATGAGCGAATTCTGATTCTCGCCTTCGTCGTGCTTCAACTGGCCGAGTCGTATTTCGGCGGCAACTACGCGGCGATCGGACTCGCGGCCGTGGTCATCGGCTACGTGGGCACCCTCGGCGTGCTGCTGCACGTCGGCTGGAACATCGACTGGCCGGACGCGATCTGGTCGCTCGCGCTGTTCACCGTGGCATTCGTGTCGTTCATTGCACGCTACGGCGGATCGCGCCGGCGCCTGCAACACATCGCCGAGCTGTTCGACGGCGCCGAGGAGGGCGACTTCAGCACGCCGTACGATCTCGCGGCCGACCGGAACGCCGACGCGATCACCCGGCTCGGGCAGGCGTACAACCGCGTGCGCATGCAGCTCGCCAGCATGGTGCTGACGGATCCGCTCACGGAATGTCTGAATCGCCGCGGCCTGGATCAAACACTCGCCCGCGAAATTGCGCGATCGGCGCGCGCCGGAAGCGAGCTGTCGCTGCTGGCGATCGACGTCGATCACTTCAAGGAAGTGAACGACACCTACGGCCACATGGTGGGCGACGCCGTACTGCGCGAATTTGGTTCGCTGCTCGCCCAGACCGCGCGCGCCGGCGACATCGTGGCGCGCACTGGCGGCGAGGAGTTCTCGATGCTCCTGCCCGACACCGATCCAGCGGGTGCCTACCGGGCGGCCGTGCGACTCTGTGACACGATCCGGGCGCACGAGTTCATGATCGGCCAGCGGCGCCTGCACCTCACGGTCAGCGTCGGCGTGGTCTCGGCGACGGGCATGTCGACCGACGCCGCCGGCACGCACATGCGCGTTCGCGCTGACGAAGCACTGTATGCCGCCAAGCGCGGCGGTCGCGATCGGGCGCGCGTCTGGAACGCGGACACGCCGGGTGAGCTGCTCGCCACCTCGACGGGTGCACGCCCGCATCTGGTCTGACGGCGGGCCGAGGTCGTTCGCTGCAACCGGATGGCCCTGAAGCCCGTAGTCCAGGCATGCCCAATCCGCTTTTCACGACCTCGGTCAGCGTCGGCTTCGAGACGCTGCGCGCCAATCCGCTTCGCACCATTCTCTCGACCCTCGGCATCGTAATCGGAGTTGCCGCGCTTGTTGCGGTGCTCTCGGTCGGCGATGGCATGGAACGACTCGCGCGCGATCAAATCGGCCGCACCACGGATCTCCAGCGCCTCAGCGTCGCGCCGCGGACGGTCCGGATCGTCGACCACACGCCGATTCCCGTCGCCAATCCCGCCGAGCTCACTTTGGCGGACGGTCTCGCCCTGCGCGGCGCGGTTGCCGGAGTCGGCACGGTGAACGTCATGCGCTCAGCCGCCGTGATCGTGACGGCGCAGCACGACACGACGCCTCACGGGGCGCAATTGAACGGCGTGCTCGACATCGGTGCCGTGCTGCCGGATTCGTTGTTGCTGGGTGGCCGCTCAATCACGAAGTCCGAAGCGGCCGCGGGCGCGCCGCTGGTCATCATCTCGTATCAGCTCGCCCGGGATTTCTCCGGCGCGCGTCCGGTCACCGAAGTGGTGGGTGACACGCTGCTCTTCGCTGGTGAACCGCGGCGCGTGGTCGGCGTGCTGACGGCGAACATCGCCGGCGACCGTCAGGCGGTGATGCCATTCGCAGCGCTCCCGGCGGCCGCCGGCGGCGGCGCGGCGCGCAGCGCTCGGCTGCTCGTGACCGCGTTCACCGTGGAAGGTGTGGCGCAGGCGCGGCAGGCGATCGAGACGTGGGCGACATCTCGATTCGGCTCATCGTGGAACGATCGAATCAGCATTCTGTCGGATGAGAGCCGGCTCGCTCAGGTGCGCAAGGCGCTGTTCATCTTCAAGCTGTTCATGGGCGCGCTGATGAGCGTGTCGCTCGTCGTCGGCGGACTCGGAATCATGAACGTGCTACTCAGCTCGGTGATCGAGCGAACACGCGAGATCGGCATTCGCAAAGCGAGCGGCGCCGCGCAGCGGCACATTCTCTGGCAGTTTCTCTGCGAGTCCGTGGCCATCACCGGTGTGGGCAGCCTGATCGGCCTGGTTCTCGGTGTCGGCTCGGCCTTCTTGATCACGGCGATCATGCGCCACATGGCGCAGGCGCCGATTCAGGCGTGGCTGTCCGTGAGCACGGTGCTGGTGGCGATCGGCGCGTCGGCGGCCGTCGGCCTGGCGTTCGGATTGTACCCGGCCATGCGCGCCGCACGACTGTCGCCGATCGACGCGATTCACCACGAGTGAAAATGCAACGCCGGTGCTCCCCGCGGGAGCACCGGCGTGAAATCGTCAGCAGCGACTAACGACGAACGACGCTGACGCGACCGGATTTGCCCTTGGAGGGGCGGATCACGATGTCGATGTCACGGCCGAGGCGCGCGAGCATGCGGAGCAGACGCTCCGTCGAGAAACCGCGCAGCTTGCCGGTCACGACCAACGAGATCTGCGACGGCGCGTCGCGCATGATGTACGCGGCTTCCGTCTGGGTGAGCTCCTGGTCTTCGAGAATGCGCGCAATCTCGGCGGCCAGCACATCCTTGGGAATCACTGATTCAGAGGCGGCCCGCTTCTTCGGGCGGCGAGACGATGCGGTTCGTGCCACGGTAGGTTGGGACGAGTGTGAGTTGACGACCTGCGGGACATTAGAGCGCTATAATCTTACTTCATTCGAGGAGCAGCGAAAGGGCAATCTGGAGAAAAATTGAAGCTTTGCATTCTGCCCCTTGACAGCGCAGCAGGAAATCCTCATGGGGCACGATCCGTTCATACTTTACACGTGATCTTGTGGCATCCTTCACCAGCCCGCTCACCCCGCGGGTCGCGCTGGCGACGTACGAGCGCGCGCCCGATCTCGCGCCAGACGATCAGCCGCTGATTCCGGCGCTCGCCGCGCTCGGCGTTCGAGCCGACGCCGTCGTCTGGAGCGATCGCACGGCCGATTGGGCGTCGTTCAGCGCAGTCATCGTTCGCTCATGCTGGGATTATCATCTCGATGCGGCACGCTTTCTGGAGTGGCTCGACACCTTCGAACGACTTGGCGTGGCGGTGTGGAATCCGCCGTCGCTGATCCGGTGGAACGCCGACAAGCGGTATCTGCTCGATCTCTCGGCGCGTGGCGTCGCGACCATTCCGACCACGGTCATTCCACGCGGCGAGGGTGCCGCCGTCGCGCCGCTCGCCGCGGCTGAAGGGTGGTCGCGCTTCGTGCTCAAGCCGGCGATTTCCGCCAGCGGATTCGAAACGTACGCATTGACGTCGCCGCTCGACGCCGCGGCCCGCGCGTGCGTCGACCGCGTCACGGCGATCGGCGACGCGCTCGTGCAGCCGTTTGCGCCGGAGGTGCCGCGAGACGGCGAGCTGTCGCTCACATTCATCGATGGCGCATTCAGTCACGCCGCGCTGAAGCAGGTCCGCGCCGGCGAGTTCCGCGTCCAGGAGCAGTACGGCGGCGCTACGAAGATCACCGCGGTGCCCGACGTAATCGTGAGCCAGGCCGCGCAGGCGCTGCGCGCGCTGCCGGTTGCGACGCTCTACGCGCGTGTCGACGGCATCGTGCGCGGCGACGCCTTGCTGTTGATGGAGCTCGAGCTGATCGAGCCGAATCTGCTCCTCGGATTGAAGCCCGGCGCCCACGAGGCATTTGCCCGCGCGATTGTGGGTCGCTTGTTGTAAGGTCGGGCGCGGATCAACGTGCCGCATCGGCGGCGCGGTCGGGTGAAATGATGCGCGTTTCCCCGTGCGCGAACGTCCAGTTCGATGCGTCGGGCAGTCCGGCGTCGCGCCACTCCCGAGCGAACAGCTTCGGCGGCTCGTCCACCGGTTCGTCCGTGAGACGAAACGTTCCCCAGTGCACGCCGAGGCATGGCGGCCGATCGCCGGATGGCGTCAGCACACGATATGCATGCACCGCGTCGGCCGGATCCATGTGCACGGCGCGCATGAACCAGCGCGGCTCGTATGCGCCAATCGGCAGCACAACGAGATCGAATGGACCGCATCGACGTGCAATCGCGCCGAATTCCGGGTGCAGCGCCGTGTCGCCCGCGTAGAACACGCGAACGTCGCCGGTGGCAATCGTCCAGCCGCACCACAACCGATCGCCGCGATCGCCGAGGCCGCGGCCACTGAAATGCCGGGCGGGCGTGCACGTCGCGGTGAACTGCGGCACCTCGACCGTTTGCCACCAGTCGCGCTCGACCAGGTGCTGCACGCCGAACGATCGCAGCAGCGAGCCCACTCGCAGAGGGCAGAGCCATGCTGCGTGTGGAAGGCGTTCGGCCAGCCGCCGAACGGTGGACGCATCGAGATGGTCGTAATGATCATGTGACAGGAGCACCACATCGATTTCGGGCAGCGCATCGAAGTCGACCGCCGGCGGCATGAACCGCGCGGGCCCGATCCACTGGAACGGCGACGCGCGCCTGCTCCAGATCGGATCCGTGAGCACGTTCAGCGGCCCGAGTTGGAGCAGCACCGTCGAATGGCCGACCCATGTCGCCGATCGGTACCCGGCTGCGGCGCGCGGCGCTACGATCGACGGTTGACGCTGCGGCAGTGAGCCGAATGGCGGGGTTGGAGCGGGTGTCGACCGATTTCTCCCGAAGCGCCACCTGAAAAAGTCCTTGAAGCCGTGCGGCGTCTCACCAGGCCACGGATTCCGGAATCCGCCATCTGGGCGGTGATGTGCGGGAGCGGCAGCGATTGAAGGCTCGTGCGGCACGAAATCCGGATTCGAGGTGACGTCGGGCTGATCGCAATGTATCCTTGAGTCCCACTTCCTTTCGATGTTTCCGCCGCCATGACTCCCAGCGACACGCCAACACCTCGCCGCCAGTTTCTCGGCCAGATCGCCAGCTCGGCCATCGTGCTCGCGGGAACTGCCGCGTGCGCCGGCCCGCTCACCGCGGCACAGCCCGCGCCGACTCCGAATCCCGCGCCGCCACCGCCGCCGGCTGGCACACCGCAGCATTGGGACGATTCATGGACGTCGCGGCTCACCGCAAAGCACAAAGCGGTGTTCGACGGCCCGTCCGTCGAGGACGGCATCGCTCTCGACATGGCGGCCAACTATTTGAACGGAATGCGCGACGCGCTCAGCGCGAAAACGTCCGCCGACGCGCAGGTCGTCGTGGTGATTCGCCATTCGGCGGTGCCGATGTTGTTCAACGACGCGATCTGGGCGAAGTACAGCGTCGGAAAGGAAGACAAGATAAAGAATCCGATGACCGGCAAATCGGCGACGGGAAATCCGTTCGCACGCAGCGCGGAAGCGGACCGCGCGAACGACAGCGGCGACACGCCAACGCCAACGATCGCGTGGCTCGCTTCGCACGATCACATCGTGCTCGGCTGCGATCTCGCGACGCGCGGGTATGCGCACATCTTCGCGCACCGCTCGGGCGCCGACTGGCGCACGGTGTACGAGGAGCTCAAGGCCAATCTCCTGCCGGGCGTGATTCTGCAGCCGAACGGTGTGTACGCCGTGCACCGCGCTCAGGAGGCCGGGTGCACGTACATCCGGTCGACGTGAGCTGAATCAGGCGACGGGGAGGGGAACTCCGGCGTGTTGCGACGTGCGCTGGCCGTCGCGTAGCGCGATGGCGCCGTTGACGATCACCGCATCGATGCCGACGGGATACTGAAACGGCTGCTCGTAGGTCGCGGTGTCGTGAATCGTCGAGGGATCGAGGACGACGACGTCCGCCGCCGCGCCGGGCGCCAGCCGGCCGCGGTCGCGAAGATGCACCCGTGACGCCGGAAAGCCGGACATCTTGTGAATCGCCTGCTCGAGCGTGAGCGCCTTGCGCTCGCGCACGTAGCGACCGAGCACGCGAGGGAATGTGCCGAGTCCGCGCGGATGCGGGTGTCCGTCGCGCGCCGGTCCATCGACGGCGTAGGAGCCACCGTCGCTGCAGACCATGGACTGCGGATGGGCGAAAATGCGATCGAGATTGTCCTCGCTCATCGCGAAGCCGACCATGCCGACGTTGCCGTGATTGCGCCGCAGCAGCGCGACGGTCGCCTCGTACGGATCGTCGCCGCTGCGCGATGCGTAGTCGCCGAGCCGTTGGCCTTCGACGGCGCGATCGGCAGGATTGCCGACGTTGGAGATCAGCACGTCGTTCCAGCCGCCGATGAGATCGATCTTGGCGAGCGTCTCGGTGCGGATCCGCGCCGCCGTCGCACTGTCAGCGAGCCGCGCGAGGAACGCGTCCGTGCTGCCATCGCGGCTCCAGACGGGAAACAGATTCGTGAGTCCCGTCTGGTACGCCACGTACGGATATCGGTCGAAGGTGGCGTCGCAGCCGGCGGCGCGAGCGTCGGCGATCCTGGCGAACGCCTGGTCGAGCTTGCGCCAGTTGCGCGGGCCCTCGCATTTGAGATGAGAGATCTCCAACGGACAGCCAGCGCCCCGCGCGACGGCAATGGCCTCGTCGATCGCTTCGAGCACCCGGTCGTCCTCGTTGCGCATGTGCGTGGCGTACGGCAGACCGCGGGCGGCGAGCGGACGCGAGAGCGCGATCAGCTCGTCGCGGCTGGCGAACGCACCGGGCGTGTACTCGAGACCCGTCGAGGCGCCGCATGCGCCGGCGGCGAGCGCATCGCGGACGAACTGCTCCATGCGCGCCAGCTCCGCCGGCGTCGCCGGCCGATCGTCGCCACCCACCACGACGTCGCGAATCGTTCCGAGTCCGACCATGGACGCAACATTGACGGCGGGATGCAGCCGTTCGAGCGCGCTCCACAGTCCATTCAAGTTCTCGAATTGCCGCCGCGCATCGTCCTCGCGGCCGCCGCCGGTTGCGCGCGGCGCGCGGGACGAGCCGTCCTGTCCGACGATGATCGTCGTCACTCCCTGGCGGATCAGCGACTCGGCGCGCGGATCGGCCCAGAGATTCCCGTCGCCGTGCGAGTGTATGTCGATGAAGCCCGGCGCCACGGCTCGGCCCCGGGCGTCGATCTCGACCGCTCCGTCGTCGGTGATCCGGCGCGCGATGGACACGATGCGGCCGGCGCGAATGGAAACGTCGCGCTCGATGCCCGCCGCACCCGATCCATCGAACACGGTACCGCCGCGAATGACGATGTCGGCTCGTGCACGCGAGCGGAGCAGCACAGCGGGCGCGCCGGCCAGTACGGCGAGCGCGCTCGAGGATTCACGCAGGAAGTCGCGGCGAGTGGTCATGTCGTTTGAAAGGAAAGAGGCGGCGCGAGACAATGTCGCTCGCGCCGCCTCCCCGCAACCGCCCTCGACGATCAGCCTTCGTCGCTGCTCGTCGAGTCCCGCACGTCGCCGGGCATGCGGACTGCCAGGTCTCCGACGATGATCGGCTCTGCGCCGTTGGCGCGCGCGGTTTCGCGCTGATACTCGAGCGTCTGTTCGGGACTCTCCGGCGACGTCGGATCGAGATCCTTCGCGAGCGGATCGGCGAACGGCGGCCGATCGGCTTCGCCGGCAGGCAGCGCATCGACGATGCGGCCCTGGCGGGCACGATCGAATCCGGCGCGCGCGAACTCGCGCACCGACGACCAATCCGTGCCGCCGACTCGCACGTTGAGCCACCCGTTCTCCAGGTCCTTCTCCACGTCCTCGAAGCAGCGCCCGTCAGGACACGCCTGCTCGCCGGCGGCGCGGCCGAGTCCGTACACCGGACGCACTTGCTCGTAGCTGCGGTCGGCCAGTCGGTTCGCGTGCTGAAAATGCGAGCGGAACACGCGGTCGTCTTCCGGCGTGAATCCGGCCGAGCCGGGGTCGTTCTCACGTTCGTCTCCGGTGGATGCACCGGTCTCGGGCACCCACTGCCGCGAATCGAAAGCTGGTTGATCGGACATGGCTCGTTCCTCCTGCACAGAGTCAGCGCAAGACCGGGACCGCAGAGAACGTTTCGACGCTACTCGTCGCGGAGCGCCACGACCGGATCGACGCGCGTCGCACGGAGCGCCGGCGCCAGCGTTGCCGCGAGCGCAATGCCGACGAGAACGAGCGACACGAGCGCGAACGTTGCCGGGTCTGTGGCGCCGACACCGTACAGCTGATTCGACAACAGCCGCGTGAGTCCGAATGCGGCGACCAGTCCGATCCCGATGCCGGCAAGGGCGAGGGCCATCCCCTGGCTGACGACCAGCCCCAGCACGCGACTGCGCGCGGCGCCCAGGGCCATTCGGATGCCCAGCTCGCGCGTGCGCTGCGCGACGGAGTAGCTCATCACGCCGTAGATGCCGATCGTCGCAAGCAGCAGCGCGATGGTGGAGAACACGCCGAGCAGGATCATCGAGAGCCGGCGCTGCCCGACGGACTTGTCGATCAGCGCGTCCATCGTGTTGACCGCCGAAAGCGGCAGCTGCTTGTCGATCTCACGCACCGCGGCGCGTGCGGCCGGGAGAAGCGCGAGCGGGCTGCCCACGGTGCGCAGCGCGACCGTCATGTTCCGTCCGCCCGACTGCGCGTA